>Ga0123353_10003748_pt1 | contig 19350 bp, 8 predicted proteins | sample TergutLab28metaG_3_FD_92763 | JGI IMG/M metagenome (GOLD analysis project Ga0123353, IMG submission 92763) | Labiotermes labralis P3 segment gut microbial communities from Petit-Saut dam, French Guiana - Lab288 P3 | ecosystem: Host-associated > Arthropoda: Insects > Digestive system > Gut ... | reverse complement strand
GTGTGTCTCTGTGCGTCCTCTGTGGTTCTCTGTGTAACTATGTTAATTACACGGAGTTTCACAGAGAAGACACAGAGAGCCACAGAGTTTTTTGTGTGCTTTATTTCTTGATAGCCCCTAAGGAACGAACATTTTTTCACATCAATGGCACATTTTTTACACGCCACCCGAAAGGCTCGCCGAAGGCAAATCTCTTTCACCGGTATATTTCAAAGAACGTTTTTAGCGTCTATCGCTACCACCCGTTAGCGTCGTCCGCTATCGTGCGTTAGCGTCGTTCGCTACCGCACGTTAGCGCCGCCCGCTACGGCACGGTTAATAATCTGTCAAACGCCGCCGTTCGCGGTTCTTTCAGAAGGGCGCTGTTGGTGAACTGCGTCGTCACTTCGAGCGTGTACGTCCCCGTCTCTAATCCGGGTATCACGATGACCAATTCCGAAGGGTTGTTGGTCACGATATCTTCGGCGTCCACCCGCATGCGCTCCTTCGTGTCCTGATTGACGAACCACACGCCGTTGGCTGCGTTGTCGCCCGCGATTTTAATTTTGCTTCCGCCGATACGCAGGTTTCGATTGGGAGTGAGGAGGTCGTTTACGCTTGCTGTCTTCACGTCGGTCACCTGCGCGATGTAGAGCGCCGCCTGCGCTACTCCGGTAATGACCACCGACACCGCGCCCAGTTCCTTTCGCAGCAGCGAGCCTTGTTTGAAGTCGAACAACACCGTATGTTTCGCCGCATTGAATTTTTCTGTAGGGCTGTCGAACACGCCCCTGATGCTTACCGACGCCGTAAACCAACCCGTGTTGACGGCAAAACCGTCGCAAAGGCTGTAGCCCATTTCTTTGAGAAAGAGGTTAACGGCGTGTTCCATTGCCGCCGCCGAAATATCGGCTCCGCCGCGCGATACGGCTGAGCTGCATACGTCTTTCACGTTCAGCGAGCGTTCGGACTGCACCCGCGCCATGAAATCGTTCGGATTTGGCGTCAGTACGTTGTCGTACAGCGCCGCCTTAATGGTATGCAAATTTGCCATGATATCTGGGGTTTATAATTTTGTAATAAAAAACCGCAGCCCGGCTTAATAGCAAGACTGCGGCGGTATATAAATTTTGAAAAAATTTTATTCTATGAGAGAGAGTAAAAATAAAAATGACATCACCAAATTTTTGGCGATGTTTTTTCGGGAAAAGTTATCAACACTGCAAAACGCGCTCATTTTAATAATTTAGAGGCTCAAAAATAAGAAACGGTTTTCTATGAAAAAAATAATTTTGACGAACGTATCAAAATCTTTGACGAACGAAATAAGACGTGTAAGAAATCTTACGCTTTAAAAACGTTCGTCACCGATTTTGATACGTTCGTCAAAAAAGTGAGATATTTAGTCAAAAATTTTGTGGTTTTTTCTATCTTTGTAAGTTAATATTATAATAATATTATATTAAAAATACATCAGTCATGAAAATCACGGCTATTTTTCGTATTGGAACAATCATTTCCCTTGGTATTTTATTTTACTGTTCTGTTTTACAGGCACAAAGTCCGCCCTTTGAATATGGACTTGGCACGGCGCAATTTCCTTACAATATTTCAACGCCGGCACATCTTGCTACGCTGGCACAATTAGTGAACGCAGGCAATACAGAGTACAACAACAAATATTACCGTCTCGAGAACAACATCACCCTTTCGAGTTACGGCAGCAATTTCAATGCTGGGAAAGGATGGATTCCCATTGGTAGCGATGAGAATCCTTTCTTAGGCAGTTTCGACGGCAACAACAAAACCATTTCTAATCTGTATATCAACAACCCGTCGGCAGTAACCGGCAGTGGTCTTTTCGGCAGGCTTCACGGTGCAAAGGTTAAAAATCTGAACGTTTCGGACGGCAATGTTACGGGCGCCGAAAATACAGGCGGTATAGCGGGTTATATTACCTATAACAGCAGCATCGGCTCAGTGGGCGAAATATCCAATTCTCTTTTTCAGGGTACCGTTTCCGGTAGCGGTGAAAACGTTGGTGGAGTGGCAGGCAGAATACTCAACGGCAGGTTAGTGAATTGCTATGCAACCGGTACCGTGTCGGGTCAAAACAACACCGGCGGTATTGCAGGCTCTTCCTACGGCGGTAGCATTACCAACTGCGCCGCGCTGAATCAGAGCGTTAAAGCCAACGGCGCAGGAGCAAATGTGGCGCGTGTTGCCTGCGCGCAAACAGGAATGGGCGCCAGTACGCTTTCCGGAAATTTCGGATTCTATGAGATGGTTGTAACATCAAATAACACACCAAAAACCATTTCCAACAATGCTAACGGACAGGATGGCGCCAGTAAAACCGCTTTAGAACTTCAGTCGGTAAGCGGATATCCAAATGGTTTTAATGTTTCTCCCTGGGTATTTACACCCGGCAGATTGCCCGGATTGGGTACAGCGGTTGTGAAACCTCAATATCTGGCTGCCATTCGGTTAAGTTTGAGCGTACAAAGAAATGGCATGGCATGGAATAATCATGAGAAAACGTTTACGCTGAAACTGCGAAGCGACGAAACAGTAACCCAAACCATGAGCGGTACAGGTAGTTCGCTGATGGCCATTGTAAAACAAAGCGGCGTCTGGAAAGTGTATGAAGGCAACACCGATACCGGCGCTACCATCACCGCTAACGAGGTAACGGGCGAAGGAACGATTAATTATTTCACTGTATCGTTTTCAATAATAAATACCGGCATAGCAAGCGGCAGCGTCATCAGCGCCACGTACGGCGGCAGCTCCATTTCGAGCGGCGCTACTGTTCTTTCCGGCAAACAGCTTGTGATTACTGCAACAGGCGCTGGAGCCACAACTTACCTGTACTCATGGAGCGGTGCAGGAACAAGCAGTCAAACAACAAATTCGATTACAATAGGATTTTTGGATAGCCGTATTGATGCACAATGTGTTGTAACAAGTTCCCACGCTGTTACATTCAGCACAGTGGGCGGTAATGGTACACTCACAGCAACTGTTGATGGAATATCTTTCACATCAGGCGCTTTGGTACAATATGGTAAAAACGTTGTATTTACAGCAACACCGAACCCGAATTTCCGTATCAGGGAATGGAAAGAAAACAGCGTTGCGGTCAACGATACCTATACTACGTATACAGCATACAACATTACAAAAGAACATAATATTACTGTAGAATTTGAATACATCACCCATGAAGTAACGTTCTACGAACTGAACAGTTTCGGCGCACTTTCGGCAACAGTCGACGGCACAGGAATCCCGACAGGCACATTTGTGCGGCAGGGCAGAGATGTTGTATTCACGGCAAGTCCGAACACCGGTTATCTTGTGAAAGAATGGAAAAAGGACGGAACAGTCGTACCCAATAACAAAACGGACAGTTATACGCTGCAAAACTTGAACGCAGAGGCAACGGTAACGGTAGAGTTCGAAATTATCACCTACGAGGTTACATTCAGCGTAGTCGGCGAAGCCAACGGCAATGGCACACTCACTGTAACAGCCGACGGGGAAGCCATCACCAGCAACACAGAGGTAGAATATGGCAAAAAGTTAGTATTCACAGCAACACCGAATGCCAACTATCGCATCAAGGCGTGGCGGGACAACAACGCAACGGTCAACGGTACCAGCCTCACATACGAGATTGCCAGCCATACTGTTTCTCATATCGTTACTGTAGAGTTTGAAATCATTACTTACGCGGTTACTTTCAGTGTGTTGAACGGAAACGGCACACTCGTGGCAAGAGTGGACAACTCAATCATTACCAGCGGCGCCCAAGTACAAATCGGTAAGAATATAGAATTCACAGCTACGCCGAATACCGGTTATTGTGTGAAGGGCTGGATCGTTGATGATGAGCCGATAGACAATAAAGACACAAATTATCCGATATCCGGATTGAATAAGGCATACCATGTTCGTGTGGAATTTGAACACTTAACCTATCCTGTCATTTTCCATGCAACGAATCCTGCGAACGGCACGCTCACGGCAACCGTTGGCGGCACTGGCATCACGTCGGGCGCGGAACTACAGCACGGTACGAACATCGTATTTACGGCAAGTCCGAACACAGGTTACCGCGTTAAAGAATGGAAAACCAACGGAACGATAGTAGAGAACAACAATTCTGTAAATTATACGCTGCAAAATCTGACCGCAGAAACAACGGTATCCGTAGAGTTTGAATTAGTTACATACAAAATCAACTTTAATACGGTGAACGGCAACGGAACGCTTACCGCAACCGCCAACAATGCAAATATCACAACCGGCGCTCTGGCGCCGCACGGCAGCACATTGGTGTTCACGGCAACGCCCGGCGCCAACTATCGCGTTAAACAGTGGATACACAACGACGAAGTGGTCAACGGCGCGAACACAAGCTATACGATTACCAATCTTTATGATACACATACAGTTACTGTAGAATATGAATTGGTTACCTACGCAGTTACGTTCAACGTAACGGGCGGCAACGGTTCGCTCACAGCAACGGTCGGCGGCAGTAACATTACATCAGTAGCTCAGGTGCAGCATGGCAGTAATATTGTATTCACAGCGACGCCAAACGCTGGTTATCGGGTAAAGGAATGGAAAAAGGACGGCATCTTGGTCAACGGACAAAATACAAGTTATACGGTTTCCAATCTTACGGCGGCAACTACCGTAACGGTAGAGTTTGAATATACCACATATCTGGTTAATTTCAATGTAGTGAACGGCAACGGCTCGCTCACAGCAACGGTAGATGGAACAGGTATTACCAATGGCGACAATGTATCGCAAGGTAAAAATATTGTATTTACGGCAAGCCCCGCAAACGGCTATCGTGTGAAAGAATGGAAAAAGGACGGCGCTGTGGTCAACGGACAAAATTCAAATTATCAGGTTTCTGATCTGAATGCTGAAATAACGGTAACAGTTGAATTTGAATCGGTTACTTACCTGATCAATTACAGCGTCGTTAACGGCAATGGTACGCTCACGGCTACCGCCAACGGTACAGGCTTCAACTCAGGAACAGAGCAGCAACAAGGCAAGACGCTTGAGTTCACAGCAACACCGGATGTCAACTACCGTGTCAAAGGATGGAACCATAACGGAAATCTGATTACGAATAACAGTACAACCTATACAATTAGCAGCATTTCGGATACGCATACCATTACGGTTGAATTTGAATTAGTTACATACTCGGTTACGTTTAGTGTAACAGGCGGTAACGGATCGCTTACCGCAACGGTTGACGGAGTCAGGATCACTTCCGTAGCACAGGTACAGCACAACAAGTCGGTAATATTCACAGCAGCGCCAAACGCAGGCTATCGTGTGAAAGAATGGAGGCTCAATAATGGTGTTGTATCCGGCAATACCGCCGATACATATACATTGAACAATGTGACTGCAAATGCGACTGTAACGGTAGAGTTTGAATTTGCAACTCACCCTGTCACATTCAGCGTAACGGGGGGTAACGGAACGGTTTCGGCAACGGTTGACGGAACGGTAATTACCACCGGAGTGCATGTACAGCAAGGTAAAAATGTTGTATTTACGGCAAGCCCGGCAAACGGCTATCGTGTAAAAGAATGGAGGCTCAATAACGCGACTGTTACAGGTAACACATCTATTAATTATACGCTTCAAAACGTAACCGCCACATCAAATGTAACGGTAGAGTTTGAACTGGTTACATACACGATCAACTTTAATGTAGTGAACAACAACGGATCGCTTACTGCAACTGAAAACGGTACGGTTGTTGTTACCGGCGCTCAGGTGCAACATGGCAAAGCATTGTTGTTCACGGCAACACCCAACGTTAACTATCGTGTGAAAGCATGGAAAGACAACAATATCGTGGTCAACGGAACCAACGAAACCTATACAATTAACAGTCTTTCGGATACACATACCGTTACGGTTGAATTTGAATTAGTTACCTACGCTGTTACGTTCAGTGTAAAAGGCAGTAACGGATCGCTCACGGCAACTGTTAATGGCAGTAATGTAACTTCAGTAGCGCAGGTAGCGCATGGCGGTGAAATTGTGTTTACAGCGAAGCCTGACGCCGGTTATCGCGTGAAGGAATGGAAAAAGAACGAGACCGAAACGATCAACGGAACAGCCACAACCTGTACAGTTTCTGACATTACGGCGGCAACCGCCATTACGGTAGAGTTCGAGTATACCACTTTCCAGGTCAATTTCAGCGTCGCAGGTAGCAATGGCACGCTAACAGCAACGGTTGACGGAACTGGTATTTCCAGTGGCGAGCAGGTTCAGCAAGGTAAGAACATCGTATTCACAGCAAATCCGGCAGGCGGCTATCGAGTAAAAGAATGGAAGAACGGAAATGCAGTATCAAGTAATAAAACCAACACATATACTTTATCCAACCTGATGGCTATTGCGACAATAACAGTTGAATTTGAACCGGTTACCTACGTGATCAACTTCAGTTGCAATACCGGTGGCAGTCTTACAGCAAGTGTGGGCAGTACGACCCTCACATCGGGCGGTACGGCGCAACATGGCAGTACCGTAACTTTCACAGCAACAGCAAACACCAATTACCGCATCAAAGAGTGGAAAGACAACAACCTTGTGGTCAACGGCACCAACGGCACCTATACGATCGGCAATCTTTCGGAGACGCATACGGTTACGGTAGAGTACGAATTTATTACCTACGCTGTCAGTTTCAACGTTGTGAACGGTAACGGTACACTCACGGCAACGGTTGACGACGGAAGCATCACATCGGGCGCTCAGGTGCAACGAACTAAAAATATTGCATTCGTTGCTACTCCGAACACCGGCTTTAAAGTGAAAGAGTGGAAAGTCAATGGCTCTGTCGTATCTGACAATACTACCAACAACTATACATTGAACAACCTGACCGAAGCCTCAACGGTAACGGTAGAGTTTGAACGTATTACCTACGAAGTCAATTTCAACGTTACGGGCAGTAACGGGACAATAACAGCAAGGGTTGATAATGCGCTTATTACGAACGGTATGTTGATAGAGCATGGTAAGGATATTGTATTTACGGCAAGCCCGGCAAGCGGCTTCCGTGTGAAAGAGTGGAGAAAAGATAACACGGTAGTACCCGACAATAAAACCAACAATTATACTCTATCCGGTCTGACTGCTGGTGTGACGATTACTGTTGAGTTCGAAGCTGATACTTGGGCGGTTAACTTTATTGTAACAGGAACAGCAGTGAGCGGCGGTTCCATAACGGCTCGGGTCGATGGCAACAACATCAGCAACGATGCACAGGTACTGCGTGGCAAAAGCGTTGTATTTACAGCATCGCCACCGAATAACTGTACCCGCGTTAAGGAATGGAGGTTCAATAACTCAATAGTACAGGGCAACACATCGAACAGTTATACACTCACAAATTTAGATGCTGCTGCATCGGTAACGGTAGAATTTGAAACGGCGCCATGTTCTGCAGTGTCATTCAATGTAGTGAACGGGAACGGTACACTCACAGCAACAGTTGACGACGTCACTATTACAACAGGCACATCGGTGCCAAACGGAAAAAGCGTCGTATTCACTGCGGCGCCAAGTAATGGATATCGAGTCAAGGAATGGAGGAGCGGAGGAACGGCAGTACCCGGTAATACGAGTAACAATTATACACTACCCAATCTGGTTGTGGCTACAACGGTAACGGTAGAGTTCGAAGAATTACCGCCTGCACAACATTTAGTATCCTTCAGTGTTGTCAATTTCATCGGCGGTACATTGACGGCAACAGTTGATGGCATCTCCATTGTGTCGGGCACGTCGGTAACGAATGGGAAAAGCATTGTATTCACGGCAACCCCGTCTACTGGCTACCACATTAAAGGGTGGACTCCGGTAAATGGAACCAATCCCAACTATACCATTATCATATCAGCATCACAAGAAGTTACCGTAGAGTTTGCCATCAATACATATACGGTCAATTTCAATACTGCGAACGACTTCGGTACCATCAATGCAACGGTTGAAGGTTCGACCATTACATCAGGCGCTTCGGTAGAACATGGTAAAAACGTGGCGTTTACTACTGTGCCGAATGACGGTTACCGTGTGAAAGAATGGCAGAATGGCGGAAAAGTAGTTGGAGACAAATCAAACAGTTATACATTGACCAACCTTTCTGAAATTACAACGGTTTCCGTCGAGTTTGAACCGATAAAATACACTGTTACATTTAATGTAAATGGAGGTATTGGTACGTTCACGGCAACCGATAACAGCGCAACCATCAATACCGGTGCAGAGGTACAGCATGGAAACAGAGTTGTGTTTACAGCAAACCCTGCTGATGGATACCGTATCAAAGAATGGAAAGACAATGATGAAACGGTCAATGGAACAGCCACAACCTATGCCATCAACAGTTTTACAGTAGCGCATAACGTGACGGTAGAGTTCGAACCGCTATTCTATCCTGTTACATTCAATGTACAAGGCGGCAACGGCACGCTTAAGGCAACAGTAGACGGTCAACCCATTTCCTCCGGCGCACAGGTACAGCACGGTAAAAATGTGATATTTACGGCAGAGCCAAGCGCTAATTATCGTGTGAAAGAATGGAAAGACAACACCTCAACGGTAAACGGTACAGCCACCGTTTATCCGCTGAACAATTATAGAACGGCGCATAACGTTACTGTAGAGTTCGAAATGATCACATTTACAGTCTCTTTCAACGTAACGGGCAGCAACGGTACGCTCGACGCAACGGTTGACGGGTCTGGAATCTCAACGGGCACAACGGTACAACAAGGTAAGCACATTGTATTTATGGCAAGCCCGACAAACGGCTACCGTGTGAAGGAATGGAAATTCAACGGAATAACAGTACCGAATAATACAACCAACACTCTTACACTGGAATATCTGTACGCCGATGCGCAGATTACCGTTGAGTTCGAAATAACAACCCTCTTGCTTACATTCAACGTGCAGGGCGGAAATGGAACGCTCACAGCGACAAACAACAACGCATCCACAAATACCGGCACGTTGATAACGTATGGAAACAGGGTTGCATTCACAGCAACTGCAAATACGGGATATTGTGTGAAAGAATGGAAAGACAACAGTGTTACGGTAAACGGAACAGCCACAACTTATACCATCAACAGTTTTACTTTAGCGCACAACGTTACGGTAGAGTTCGAACCGATAACTTATCGCATCACGTTCAACGTCAATGGCGGAAATGGAAGGCTTACAGCGAAAGTAAATGGTACGGATATTTCTTCGGGAGATCAGGTAGCAAACATTAGAAGCGTTGAATTTACGGCAGAACCAAACATCGGTTACCGTGTAAAAGAATGGAAGCGAGGCAATGAAACAGTACAGGGTAATACCACAAACAATTATACGCTGTCGGGGTTTAACGCAAATACAACAGTAACGGTAGAGTTCGAAAGGGTTACCCATCAGGTTACATTCAGCGTAACAGGCAGCAACGGAACACTTGCCGCATCGGTAGAAGGGTCGGGTATCTCATCGGACAATTCGGTACAACAAGGCAGAGACATTGTATTCACGGCAAATCCAAACAACGGTTACAGCGTGAAAGAATGGAAAGTCAACGGAACAGTTGTATCAGGCTATACCGCTAATAGTTATACACACAGAAGCCTGTCAGGCACTACAAATGTAACCGTTGAATTTGAACCGTTAACCCTCAGGCTCAGATACGAAGTTGTTGGCGGAAATGGAACGTTAACGGCAACAGTTGACAATGTGAACATCGGAACAAACACCTTGGTGGAACACGGGAAAAACGTTGTATTCAAGGCAACACCAAATGGCGGATACCGGATCAAAGAGTGGAAAGACAACGGGGAAACAATAAACAGTGATAACGACACATATACCATCAACGGTTTCGCGACAGCGCATACCGTACAGATTGAGTTCGAACGGATATCCTATACTGTTGTTTTCAATACCATCAACAACTATGGTTCGCTTAGGGCAACGGTTGACGGATCGCTAATCACATCAGGCGACAGGCTACCCGACGGAAGCAACATCCTGTTCACTGCAACACCAAACTCAGGCTACCGTGTGAAAGAATGGAAAGACAACGCGGTTACGGTCAACGGAACTGCCACAACTTATCCGGTGAACAATCTTTCATCTGAACATACCGTTACGGTTGAGTTCGAACTGATTACCTATCCGGTTACGTACAGCGTTGAAGGTGACAACAACGGCGTGATTACAGCGACAGTTAACGGTTCAGGAATATCGTCGGGTGCGGAGGTAAGGCAAGGCAGGAATATTGTTTTCATGGCAAATCCACATACCGGATATCGCGTGAAAGAATGGAAACTAAATGGAAAAACAGTGCCGGACAATACATCCAACAGTTATACGCTGCAAAGTTTGAATGCTGATGCCGAAGTAACGGTAGTATTCGAACTTACAACGCTTTTGCTCACGTATCTTGTTACAGGAGACGAAGGTGTACTTACAGCGAAAGTTAATAACACGGACATTTTGTCCAACAGATTGGTGACCTTTGGCTCCTCAGTTGTTTTCACCGCTACCCCAAAAACAGGATACCGAGTGAAAGAATGGAAAGACAACGGGGTTTCGGTAAACTATGGTGGTTTTACCTATACCATCAACAGTTTTACTGTAGCGCATCATGTTACAGTAGAGTTCGAACCGATACCTTACAACATCATATTCAACGTAAATGGCGGAAACGGTACACTCAGGGCAACGGTTGACGGCTCATCCATTGTCTCAGGCGCACAGGTTTCGTTCAACAAAAACATTGTATTCACGGCGAGACCGAACACCGGATATCGCGTGAAAGAATGGATAGATAACGGCAATAAAGCAGACGGGGTAATCGGTGAAGGTAGTGGAAACGAAACATATACGATTTCTGGACTTGACAAAGAACATATCGTTACGGTAGAATTTGTAATGGTTACCCATCCGGTTACATTCAGCGTAACAGGCAGCAATGGATCGCTTGCAGCAACTGTAGATGATTTGGGCATATCCACTAATGAAGAGGTACAGCAGGGCAAAAACATTGTATTCATGGCAAATCCCGACAATGGTTACTGCGTGAAGGAATGGAAAGTCAATGGAGATGTAGTGCCTGAATATACGGCAAATAATTATACGCTGAGAAGATTGTCCGATGCAGCTCATGTAACTGTAGAGTTTGAACGGACAACCCTCATACTTCGATTCGAAGTTGTTGGCAGCAATGGAATGCTAACAGCATTGGTTGATAACTTGGATTTTAAAACAGATAATTTGGTGGAACAGGGCAAAACCGTTGTACTGACAGCAAAACCGGACGACGGATACCAGATAAAAGAATGGAAGGACAACGGAGAAACGGTAAACGGCGACAACACCACATATACCATCAACGGTTTCGCGGCGGCACATACCATTCTGGTAGAGTTCGAACCAATAACCTGCCTTGTTATTTTCAATTCATTGAACAGCAATGGATCGCTTACGGCAATGGTGGACGGGTCGCCAATCACATCAGGCGACCGGTTACCCCACGGAAGCAATATTGTTTTCACAGCAGAACCCGATGCCGGTTACCGTGTAAAAGGTTGGTTGGACAATAATGCTTCTGTAAGCGGTGAAGCAGGAGAAGCAATGAAAACCGAAATATATTCGATAACCGGACTTGACATGACGCATAACGTTACCGTAGATTTTGAATTGGTAACCTTCCCTGTTACCTTCAGGGCAGAAAGCAACGGATCGCTTACCGCGACTGTTGACAATATCAGTATTGTATCGGGAGAGTCTGTCATGCAGGGAAAGACCATTGTATTCAGTGCAAGTCCATACAACGGATACAGTGTAAAAGAATGGAAACTCAATGGTAATGGAATATCTGGATACACAGCCATGAGATATACGCTGGATGATTTATCAGAAGCCGTGGATATTACAGTAGAGTTTGCACCAACCATTCTCACGCTCACTTATGGAGTTATTGGCGATTACGGAACGCTTACAGCAACGTATGCGGGCAGTGATGATCCCATCACATCGGGCAGTTTGTTAAACTATGGCAAAAACGTTGTGTTTACGGCAACACCGGACGAAGGATTCCAGATAAAAGTGTGGAAAGACAACGGAGAAACGGTTAACGGCGTCAACACAAATTATACGATTCCCGACTTTACAACAGCGCATACGGTTTGGGTAGAGTTTGAACCTGTAACCTACCTTGTCATGTTTAACGTTGTAAATGGAAACGGTATACTTTCTGCAATGGTAGATGGCGACGAAATCAAATCGTCGACGCTGGTACAGCACGACAGGACGATAGTATTCACGGCCGAACCTGACGAAGGATACCGCGTTAAAGAATGGATTTCAAATGGAACACCAATCGAGGGCGACAAAACAACCTATGAACTGAATAATCTGTCAGATATGACTACAGTTACAGTAGAATTTGAGCTTTGCAACTATCCTGTTACATTCAGCGTCGTGAATGGAAATGGCACGATAGATGCATCGGTTGGCGGCGTAGTGAATATCGAATCAGGATCATTGGTGCCGCATGGCAGAAGCATTGAATTTACAGCAAGACCCAGCGACGACTATTTTGTTGTAAAGGAATGGAAACTCAACGGAATGACCATAGAGGGCAACAAGAGCAATATATATTTATTAATAACCTTGACGGATGCGGCTACGGTTACAGTCGAGTTTGAGATGAAGCCAGTAACCATTGAAACCAACAGTTTGCCCGATGGCAAGGTGGGTATCATATACTCCCAGATTCTTTCGGCAACGAGCAGTGAGCCAGTTACATGGAGCATCACAGATGGCAACCTTCCAGATGGCTTGATACTTTCCGGCAATGGCGAGATCTCGGGTGAACCGAAAAAGACGGGTACTTTCACTTTTACGGTTAAAGCCGAATGTAACGTAGGAAGAAATACCAAACAGTTGACCTGTACGATTGAAAAAGGCGACGGTGCAACAGTAGAAATACCGGTAAAAAACAGTACAACAACCAGCAGCATAACCATCAATGCCATAAGAACATGTACCAACGGTCAACTTGTTGAATACGCCATTGCCACAAGCGACAACGCTGATACACAAAGAATGAGGTGGCAAACCGAACTTATTTTTGGCAATTTAACAGCGTATGCTACCTATTATGTTTATGCACGCTCAAAAGAAAACGACGATTACTTCGCGGGCGAAGTCTCGGTAAGTATGGCAATCATTACCGACGGATCTACCGGTATCGAAGATATACAGGCTATTCCGCTGAAAGGTTATGTTCAGGGTGGCAGATTGTATGTGAGCGGATTGACTGAAGGTAAGCAGTGGAGGGTATACAGTATTTCCGGAATGTTGCTATATCGAGGTATTGCAGTCGGCGACGAAGAAAATATTTCCTTGTCCGCACAAGGCATGTTCATCATCCAATCGGAAACACGAATGGTAAAGGTTGTAAATTATGGGCAGTAGAATGATAATTGCTCTGAAAAAATACTTAAATTTTCATAAAAACCCATAAATGAAAATTTATGGCCTGATTATTGTAACTTTTTACATTGATAATCGTAAATATATAATATCAATCAATAATCAATGTTAAGCAAACCAAAAGCCATGAATATGATGAAGCATCGCTTTATGACCATCATCTTGATGTTTGCGTTTTGTTTGGCGGTCGTACCTGTAAGCGCAGATGATGTTATTCCCGAAAAAAAGTTAAAGGCATATCCCAATCCGGTTGACCGAGGCGCTGTTATTTCGGTCGAAATTCCCGATGATCACAGCGAAATGACCTTGTTTTTGTACAATGCTGTCGGTAAGGAAATACAGAAGGTTACCGTTTCAGGTAAAAAGAAAGAATTTCATGCTCCGAATGTTAGCGGTATTTATTTGTTGCGGTTTGTTGAAAAACAAAAAGTAATAGCTGTCGATAAAATTGTCGTAAAAGAATAAATCAATAATAAAATGGCCTTAGTAATCAATGATGGTAATTTTGAGGAAATTGTATTGAAGTCCGAACAACCTGTTATGGTTGATTTCTGGGCGGCATGGTGTGGTCCGTGCCGTGCTCTTGCGCCTTACGTGGAGCAAATAGCAACGGAATATAAAGGAAAAGCGGTTGTTGGCAAAGTGGATATCGAACAATCTCCGGATATTGCCAACCAGTTTGGGATTAGAAATATTCCCACGATATTGTTCTTTAAAGGAGGCGAATTAGTTGATAAACATGTTGGTTTGACGTCAAAAGCAGAATTAATCAAAAAGTTAGTCGCCTTGTTGTAATATGAAAAAAGTAATCATACCGGCTTTAGTTATAGCCGGTTTTTTTTTGTTCTCCTGTAAACAGTCGGAATTTATCCGACACGAGGGATTTACACAGGGTACGATTTATATCATTAAATACGAAATACCGACAAAAGGTGTGAATTATGAAACTGAAATTGTTCAACTGCTTCACGATTTCAGCGCTTCCCTTTCGATATATCAGCCCACGTCGTTAATTTCACGCATTAATCAAAATGATACTACCGCAGTGGTAGATGATTATTTTCGCACTGTATTCAATAAGGCTACCGAAGTCAACAAGGCTTCGGACGGAGCTTTCGACATAACGGTCGCGCCGCTTGTCAACTTTTGGGGATTTGGATTTACCTCAGATAAGCCCGAATTAAATCCTGAAAAGATTGACAGTCTGCTGCAATTCGTGGGGATGGACAAAGTACGCATCGTTGGCGATAAAGTTGTGAAAGATCATCCCGGAGTGATGCTTGATGTAAACGCCATTGCTAAAGGCTATTCGGTGGATGTTGTCGCTAATTTCCTGAAAAGCAAGGGTTGCGAAAACTTTTTAGTGAATATAGGCGGCGAAATGATCGTGCAGGGAGTAGATGATTCCGGAAACGTATGGAATGCTCAAATTGAAAAGCCGATAGATTATGCGCCGTATGGAAAATATAAACAAGCCCTTGTGCGTCTCAACAATCGTGCTATCGCTACATCGGGGAATAACCGGCGTTTTCATATCATTGACGGTGTGAAATACGCCCACACCATTGACGTTAAAACAGGATACCCGGTGATGCATAATTTGCTGAGCTCCACCATAGTTGCTGACGATTGCATGACTGCTGATGCATGGGCGACAGTATGTCTGGCTTCAGGTTTGGAGAAAAGCATTCAACTCCTAAGTCTACATCCCGAATTGGATGCTTTACTTATATACAGCGACGAAAAAGGCGATTTCAAAGTGTATAAAACTGAGGGAATGGTTGCGATCATTTTTCAATCGCAGTGATTCACGCTTTACTCCCAATGAAATAGTCTTCCTTCTCGCTGAAAAGAATGTTGAAACTGGTTAAACTCCCGTAAATCCGGGTAATATATTGTTGTAGATTGATTTTTTCTTCGTCACTTAAACCCGCATGGCTGTTGATGTTTTGCTCCAGTACCCGCAAACGGTCGCGTACCATCACTATTTTATGGAAGAAGGTTTCGATGGGCATTTCCTTTTCCTGAAGACCTGCTTTGCCGGGTTTTAGCGTCATTGATCCGCCTTTCCATTTGTCGCCCAATTCCACACAATGTTCCAATCCGTTGTACCGGTCGAGAATGTATTTCAGCGCCTTTTCAAATTCCTTGACATTCAGGCGCGGCTCTTTGCTTGCCATTGCCTCGTTTTCCTCGATTACATCCGCTTCAAAGTTTGATTTGATAAATTCAACCTCCCCGCCGCGAATAAAAATAACCTTATAAGATAATTGTGTGTTGCGGCTGATGATACCTTCTCCATATTTGGGATGGTCAATACGTGTTCCCACATTCAATTCAATGTCCATGTTTATATCTTTTATTTAACGATGGACAAAAGTACATTTTTTTGTTGGAAAAATATGTGCAATGAACAAAAGTGAGACTATTTTTGATATGTTTGGTTCAAATACACGGATATAAAACGAGAATGCCCTCAGTTCCTCCGGTTGATCACATAATGTACAGTTTCCTTCAGTGCGTTAGCAGCATCGCATGTCGGGAAACCGTTCATGCAGTCTATGGCTTTTTTCGCCAGTTCGTTCATGGTGACGCGGCAATGTTCAAGGCCGCCTTTTTCGTCTACAAACTGGAAGATGGTGTTCATCTTTTGCACGTCTGTTACCCTGCTGTTGATTAGCGACAGTATTTGTTTTTTTTCGCCCGACGAGGCTTGCTGTAGCGCATAGATCAATGGTAGCGTGAATTTCTTTTCCTTAACGTCATTACCTGATGGTTTTCCGGTGATTCCATGCGGCTGGTAATCGAACAGGTCATCCTTGATCTGGAATATCATTCCGAGATGAATGCCGAATTGCCGCATCTGTTCAACCTGTTCAGATGTTGCTCCTGCCGATTGTGCTCCGGCTTCGGTGCAGGCTGCGATCAATGCGGCTGTTTTCTTGTAGATGATCTTAAAATACGCTTCCTGTGTTATATCTTGCTTGCGCGAATGTTGCAACTGCAACAGTTCACCTTCGCACATTTCTTTCACGGCAATCGAAACAATACGCAACAGATCGTATGCTTTGTGTTCAACCGAGATCATCAGACCGCGCGCTAACAAATAATCGCCAAACAACACGGCAGTCTTCGATTTCCATAAAGCGTATACCGAGAATGCTCCACGTCGTTCGTTGGCGTCATCCACCACATCGTCGTGTACCAGAGAAGCCGTATGCAACAACTCGACTAACGAAGCAGCGGTATATGAATTATTACCGATTTCGCCAAACAGTTTCGCCGATAAAAGTACCAATACGGGGCGTATTTGTTTGCCTTTGGTCTTTAATACGTAGCGGGTAATAAGATTCAACAAAAAAACATCACTTTTGAGGGTTTGTTTGAACCGTTGGTCAAATATTTCCAATTCGGCGGCGACAGGTTGTTTGATTTTTTCTATTCCGCTCATGGTGTATCCGATGGTTGAACGGTAATTTCGAGGTATGAGCAGAATCTCATCTGATCGCCTGTATATTTTGATTTTCCAATCACGCCCAATTGTACTTTGTACACACCCGGCACAGCATAGACATGTTCTACACGTTCGCCTCTGGTGCGTATTCCGTCGCCAAAAATCCAGAAATATTCCTCTATTTCCAGATCGGGGAGATTAGTTTTCAATGCGTCGAATGTTACGGTTATTCCTGCCTGTATAATTTCGCTGGTGGTAATGTATGGCTGCTCTATATCAAGCACATCCAAGAGGTAATGGGCTACATTTTGGGATATCTCATTGGTTAAGGTGTCCAAAACGTTCAACTGTATTACATAGTGTCCCGTCGAAGGATATGTGTGTTCCACCACATCTCCGTATTTGATGGTTCCGTCGCCCAAATCCCATTCTAATCTCAAGGTCGCTGTATCCATTCCCATAACTGTCATTTCACTAAATTCGTATACGCCATATTCGTTTTCTTCCTGTTCTCTGCAATCGTTAAAAACCGGAAAAAGAGATTTGAAGGAGTAGATGTCGAATGATTTTCCCGACCTGTTTGAAGCAAAATATCCGATTGTTCCTTCGGCATCGGCTGCTGTGTATGTTATGTCGTCGGCGGTACTATTGATTGGCGCTTCCAATTGATGAAGCATTCCCCATACGCCGTCGATTTCGCGCACCGAGAAAATGTCCATTCCACCCATAGAGCCATGTCCGGTTGAAGAAAAAAACAACTCTCCGTTTTCCTGAATGAAAGGAAACAGTTCATTTTCGGATGTATTGATCGTTGGCCCCAGATTTTTAGGTGCACTCCAACCGGTAAGCGTCCTTTCGCAAACATATATATCAAAACCGCCATATCCACCCGGTATGTCCGAAGCGAAGAACAAGCGTTTTCCGTCGCGGCTCAGCGATGGATGTGTGGTTGTATAATTCGGACGGTTGTGCACAAAAGGACGTATGTTGCCCCAGTCCGAACCTGACTTGCTGGCTGAATAGATTCGTTGTCCCATTTCGTCATTGAGCGAGAAAAAAAACTCCTTCCCGTCGGCGCTAATGGAAAAAGGTCCCTGATGTGCATTAATGGGTATGTTTTTCGTCAATAGTTGCGGAACTCCCCATTTAGCGCTGTCTTTTCTGATTGCAAAAAATAAATGAAAAAGCGAATGATTAGCAGAATCAACTCTGCTGACCAGGACATGTGTCCGACGGTCGGAACTGTAAATCAGCCCGTCTTCGTAAGGAATTGCAAAGATGTTGTTGGTAAAATCAGTGTTAAATGATAGTGATTCAACCACATAGTTCTGCTGTGCCCAAATTTGATGAGCAAACATCCATAAAATGAAAATCAATATATATACTGTTTTGTTCATTTACTTAAAGAGTAGTGGAGCGGCTTTCACAACGATTTTGAAATCGTATCGCAGCATGATTTCATGAGATGTGTTGATTGGACTTAGTTTTCCGATGAAAAAATCGTGTGCGTAACCTATACACAGCGACTGTATTCTGTATTGCGCCAAAGCCGTCAATGAGCTTTTCATACGCCATGAAACGCCTAATTCAATCTTTTCTTCAAACATGCCAACATTACAGTTAAGATCGGCAAAAATCTTTTTCCCTGCATATTGCAGTAAGGCAGACGGTTTGATTTTCAGATTTTTTACTGCCGGATAAACAAATCCACCATAGAGAATGGTATTCGGTATTACAAAGTCATGTTTGGAATTTTTAACTTGTTGATTTTTAACATTTGCTTTATAAGCCAGAATTTTTGGTAACGACAACCCTACAAAATATCTTGAGGTATAATAATAAGCGCCTGCGCCAACGTTGGGCATAAAAGAAAGTTGAGTTTTGTAAAACAAAGGATCGTCCTGATCAATGAGGTCGTCAAGGTTCATGTCTAAACGATGCGTATCGAAACCGGCTTGCATACCGAGAGACAGTTTCCCTTCTCCGGCTTTCACACGGAAAGCGTATGCAAAATACATACCGCTTTGTCCTATGTAGCCTGCTTTGTCGTTGAAGATGGTTAACCCAAGCCCCAACTGTGGATCGCGCAAAGGAAAATCGCCCACAAAGGTTTGTGTAACTGGCGCGCCATCCATACCTTTACCCAATTGACTTGAACGATATATCGCCAACAAATTCAACACCTCCAAACTGCCGGCATAAGCGGGATTGATGGCTAACCCGCTGAACATATACTGACTGTACTGCGGGTGGTATTGTGCCTGAGATATGATACCCCGCAATAAAAGGCAAAGTATGATGAGAAATTTCCTATCGCCTGAGCACCACATATCCAT
>Ga0123353_10003747_pt1 | contig 19350 bp, 9 predicted proteins | sample TergutLab28metaG_3_FD_92763 | JGI IMG/M metagenome (GOLD analysis project Ga0123353, IMG submission 92763) | Labiotermes labralis P3 segment gut microbial communities from Petit-Saut dam, French Guiana - Lab288 P3 | ecosystem: Host-associated > Arthropoda: Insects > Digestive system > Gut ... | reverse complement strand
GGCCCTGGGGTTGACTCAGCCTCTAACAGAAATGAGTACCAGGAGTGTTTCCTGGGGGTAAAGGCAGCCAGTGTATAAGGCTGACAACCTACCACCATCCTGTGCTGTTTTCACAAAATCTGGGAACCTTAATTTCCTGGAACCCTCTGGGCTCCTCCGGGCCTGTAACGGGACTACTTTACCTCTTACTCATTTCTGTTAGCGGCTGACTCAACCTCATGGCCATAGTGTGGCCAGAAGGATTATGTCAATGCAAAATTCCAATGACACCGTCTGGAATTGAACAAAACCAGTCAGTAGGTGTCTGGAATCACAGACTGAAAACATGTCAGACCACTACCTCCAGAGACAACCTAATCTTGTCAAGCTCTAACCCATGCCAACAGTCCCCAGTAAAAATATAGTTTGGTTACGCTTTCAACCTCACTGTAAGAGCACAGCATACACGGTCTTCTTAAGTTCAGCAATCATATCCTCTGACTGGCACAGTTGGGTAATTTGATTTTTGTGAAATACTGACTGGTTTTAATATTATGAGTATACACAAAATGAAATTCTTTCATTAATTTTGCTTCATATCATCTACTGAATCTGTTTAATTTATTCATTCCATTACCTGCAATTCATTCAGAAACAGTGCAGGGTACCTTCACATCCCAATGTTTTATATATATTGTAATTCGGATGTTGTCTGTTCCTTACTAACTATGGGAGAAGTTATGATCTGAAATGCCATTTCATTTATTTTCCTTTGTAAACATAATGAATTTACAGGCCATGATGCAGTTTTATTATACTGCAACTTTTCACAGAATTTGTTCATTCTAAACGATTTCAAAAATCGATTGCCATTAACGTGTGTACAGCACTAAATAAATGAATATAATCACATTAATCATATGGACATATTTTAACAGGGAGCAACGAATCCTAAAGACAGTTTTGATGGCCACTTGGTATCAGTCTGAAGATGTGGGGTCCAAATTCCATCATCAATTTTTACTGTTGTACCACTCATAACTGCACACAGACACATTCATTTACAAGGTACTGTAGCCCACAGGCAAAATATTGACACAACTCATTATACTTCAAATTGGTCGTTAGAAATAAAAGACGTTCTTGAAAAACATAACCAAATTCTGATTAAAAGAAAAACTGCTCACTGAACTACTTAGAGAACTAGACAGACAAATGGAATACATGTATTTTCCCAACCACTTTAAGTTCCCTTAAATATTAGCAGTTTTTGTAAGGATTAACAGTGAATTCCTTTGGTCAGTGATTATTTGCTCAGTACTTGAAAATATTCTTTTAATGCGGTCAGTCCACAGAAATATGACTGGCCACATCACACAACCCATTTTTTGCAGGCTTCAAACAGCCTTTATTTAAAATAGCCAACTAAACATGTGATGGGTTTTTTTCAACACAACACTGGACGATGGCGGCAGTAAACTGTACGGGCTTCCACACAATACAGAACTGTGTCATTTACTCTCGCCTGAAATTCAAATGCTATGCTTTCTCACCTGTCTATAGACCCTGATGCAGCTGAACAACAAATTGGCTTTCCCGCACCTCCTCACTAATGGAAGTGGAATTCCAGGTTTTCACTGTAGCCAGAGATGTGCAACTGCCATCATCTCTGAATATATTTCATACTAAAGTAACTATATTAGGGGCAAATCCATAGTTCTGAGAAGAATCAACCTGCTGAGGATTCTCAAAGTTGCATTTGCAAAAGAGCTAAAAGCGACTATAAGTTTCGTCATGTCGGTCCCTCTTCATGGGACAACAACTCCTACTGGACAGATTTTCTTGAAGTGTGATATTGAATATTTTTCGAACATCTGTCGAGAAAATTAAAGTTTTATTAAGATGTCACAAGAATAATTTACATGATGACCTACACACATTTAGGATAGTATCTTGCCAAATTCTTCATAGAATGAGAAATGTTGCAGACAAAAGTTGTATAGCAAAACACACAAATTATGTTCAATAATTTTTTTTTTTTGAAATTCATACCATTTATGAGATAATGTGCAAGAGTACTGTACAGTCAAACAGGCCACAGATTACAATATAATATGCTGTATGCTACGAAAGAAAGGCTACAGACACACACTCCAAATATGAAATACTTACTGCTTCTCCACAGCAACAAAGGTTACCTAAACATGCCCCAATGTTGTGATACATACATTGCCTGTCTTATTTTATTGCACAAGAGATGTACAGGCTGTGTGTTCAAAGAGTGCACATGCTGTGACCAAATCCTTCAGGATGAGAGGAGTGTGACAGTTCCACATGTACAGTCCATTTAAAAAGTCAGGAAAGTCAAGGCAGTCATTCCATCACAGGCATGCACAGTAGTGTGATGACAGTAAACTGCTTACATCTTATAGGTAGTCACTGGAATACTGATGTTAGTTCAAGCTGCACATTCTCACCATGGATAATCAAATATGATGGTGCAAAGCATGCAAATTTCTTTAGACTGCCATCATAGCAGCCAACCCTGTCTTATTACTGCACCATTCATTTATGAACCATAAGTTCCTGTATCCAAATAGAGAGGCCAGGTACCAATCAACATACTCTCACCACTTCCTACAGCTTGCATACGAGAAAGATGGGAAGGCAAAGCTGCATGAAATACAAGATTCTCATGGTGGCAACAAATTCAAGACTGAATTTTTCTGTGCTGCAAGGCCATGTATACAGGAACCAACATAACCTGAAGATGAAATCAGCATATTTCATTGACATGTTGGACCCCTATCTACCATCTGAGCCAGGTAAATGTGTTGTGATATAAGGTACAAAAACAAGAAGTGAGGCAGGAAAAGGGATAAACTATTTGGTGTTAGTGATAGTATGTTACACAGCATCACATTTGAGAAATGACCATTTGGTGCTCTTCACTGCCAGAGCAGGCCACAACCACATTCCCTCCTACACTGCACATGCCGAGCACTCTACAGCATTAAGCAGCCAAGTGTGAAGCTCACCAATATTCGCCATCAACTGGCATCAGGCATGAGTGCATGTAGTCTATTTGGGGTTAAGCTGTACATATGTTCTGCATAAACAGAAATAAACAACAACTTCATGCTGTGAAATATGTTTTAATTATCAATATCTCTTTCAAAATCTGAATCAAATTTTCACTTGATTCCATGCTATTCATATATACATGTTAAAAATCTAACAGAAATATTGGATATCTGAAAATAAAAAATAAACAAATAAAACACATTTTACACAAACAACATTCCATTTTACAATGATTTTTTCTTAGATATATATAAATGTTAAAAATTTATGATCCTGGGATAAGAATCACAGTGGAAGGAATAACACTGTAAATCTGTATTGAATCATCAAATTTTTAATGGTAGGAAAAATTACAATATTCCTAATCAACACTCTTCTACCTGGACAAAATGTGCAAAATTATTTGGGGAATCATTTTTACATGTGATACGTTTCAATGTGATGGTTTAGGGGTAGCTGTCCAGCTTCACTACTGTATATATACACGCAGCCATCAACAATTGCTACTTAATGTAGAAAATACAACTTGTCTCTTGAATGTTATTCTGAAAACATATTTTGGGCATTATATTTAACAAATAAATGTGTGCAACCATACTGGTACAGATTTTATATTTAACATGACATGTACTGCAATTTATGCTACAATCTTGTATGTGTGTATCTATGTACACACAGTGCAATCATCTCAGTATGACTCACAAATCAAGGAGCTGCTCTGGCATGAGTCAAACAGTCCTTCTGCACTATGTAGATTCAGGCTGTCAACACAACCAACAAACACATTCCAACTACAGCTTACCCATACAGCAGCAGCTACTGCAAATGCTCTCTGTCGTTACATGCTAACATTCAAGACACCTGTCAGAAGTGTACCCTCATGCATCAAAGTCAAGTTTGGGTAAGCAGGGTACACATCAAACTTGAATACCTGGTCTCCTACGCAACACATCTAAAGGATTTTACGTTTTGTTGACTGTGCATCCTGGTATGATCCTTGTGAATAGCCAACTTGACGCACAGTTTTTACATGTATATTTATTTCGATTCTCTACATGTTTTGGGCAGCCATGTGCCCATCATCAGAAGAATTATTGTATCAACGCAACACCTAGTTTATGTCACTCTTTGTACACAACTCCCTTGTAGACATGTTTTTACTCAAAGTCATGAATACCGTATTTGTTCTGATGCCCACTTGTTAAGTTGCATGTGGGCCACTGCCGAAAGTTACTCCTACATATTGCACACATACTCAAAACACGGTTGCTCCACAGTTACAAATGAATTTTAAATACACGTCACAAGCAAATAATACAAACATGATTCAACACACATATCAGGATTTAATGGCAATTGGCTGCCTTTTTTGCACCATATCACAATCGGGAAGAAACTGATGACCCTACCCACTTTGTTCCCAATTGTGATATGGTGCAAACAAAGGCAGCTAACTGCCATTAAATCCTGAAGTGTGTGTTGAATCATGTTTGTATTTGCTTGTGACGTGTATTTAAAATTCATTTGTAACTATGGTGTATCTGTGTTTTGAGTATGTGTGCAATATCTACCAGTAACTTTAAGCAGTGGCAACACGCAATTTAACAAGTGGGCATCAGAACAAATATGGTATTCGCGACTTTGGGTAAAAACATGTCTACAAGGGAGTTGTATACATAGAGTGACATAAACCAGGTGTCACAATGATACAATAATTCTCCTGATGATGGACACGTGGTTCCCTGAAATATGTAGAGAATAGAAATAAATATACATGAAAAAACTGTGCGTCAAGTTATTTATTTACAAGGACATCTAAAGGATTTCCTTGGAGAATGGTCAAGCCTAGCACTGATTTTATCCAACTTTGCTCAATGAACACAAGGTGTTCTGAATATTCATTATTCCTTGCTCCAGCAAATGTAATCAGTGATAGGCATGAACAAACTCCCCATGATTTTAACAACACACACAACTTACAGTACCTGCTTTAAAGGTAAAGCAATCCCATTACAGGCCGGGAGAGGCCCTGAGGATTCCAGGGGGGTTGAGGCTTCCATATTTCAAGACAGATGACACATGAAGATGGTATGGTTGTCAGCCCTATGCACCGGCTGCCTTTACCCCCCAAGAAATATTCCTGGTACTCATTTCTGTTAGAGGCTGAGTCAACTCCAGGGCCACAGTGCGGCTGGAAGGATTATGTCAATGAAAAATTCCAAATACACCACTGGGAATCAAACCCACAACCTTCCGACTTGTAGCGCAGTGCCTCAACCAACTGCGCCTCTGTGTGAACCCTCATAGTACTTGCTTTGGTTTGGCATTTTTATTTTAAATGTGTTTGGCTGCAGGTTTATTGGTTCTGCTGACAGTACAAAAGCTCCATGGCCAAACCAGACAGCAAGCTCCACCTCGTCTACCTGAGTGGCTCAATGACTTTGTGAAGATGTCAGGAAAATAACAGTACAAATGCACTTGCTTTCACATAAAAAGTAACATAAACTGTTATTATTTTGCACTACTCATTTCTGAATATATCTGTTGCTATTACACGTTATGAAATCAATGTATGTTGTATGGAAGTTCTGCACAATGTAACCATGTGACATAGAACATGGTCAAAAAAGTAAAGTCTCTGTCTTAGAAGATCTGAAATTTTCATGGCAGTGAATCATCATATTGTGGATGTGCAGTGTAGCGTACCAGACAACACGGTGTCATAATCCAGAACACCACAATATGAATGTGTCTGAGAACTTGATGCTGACTACAGCACACTGAAGTAAAAAAATGCACGAAGTTGAAAGTTTTCAGTCATCTTATATCCTTTGTGTGGTTATAACACTTTTAAATTAAATACAAGGACAATTTAAAGACTTTAAAATAGTATTTACTGTTGTGAAAGCCTAAAAACTCAATATAATTTCTGAGAACGGTATGTTTGGCTCAAGCAAAAAGTATACATACATTATTCTGACAGCAACACTTCAGTAGTTATGCCTATATAACAAAGATACAGCATACCTAAAATAGTGACAAATCTATACTCATCTCTACATATACTAAACTAAATGCCAAACTTATTTTCCATGACTGAAACAAAATACTGGTAGTCAAGCCAATCAAGTGCCATCTGTATGTGACAGTTTTGACAGTAATATAAAATATAAAGACATAAAATATTCAGAGAATATGAGTAGCAATATGAACAATTCTGTTACACTATACCCATAACAGCTCTATATTACCATTAACAACAATCTATTATTAAGAGGGAAGGGAAGACTGGTAAATGGTTAGTATATCTATATAAAGAAATTAATTTCCAAAATACACTATTCTGTGAAATGCAATTTAAAGGTGGGAGGGGGAAAAAGGACTATTTTTTGTAAGAAACCACACAGTGATCCAAGCACTGAAGATGGAGTACTGAAACAGGAGAAAGAAAATCTTTCTTTCTTGTTCTTACTGAACATGAAGCAGAGATCATGCAAATGGAGAACATCTTTTCAATTTTACTGGTTGTATCACTCGCTGAGCCTCTTCTGAAGTATTTGATGTTACATTTTATTGAGGACTGCATGTTAACTTTCAGTAGAATATAAAGTTGTGAAAACAAATTCTAAAGTTTCCCCTATTCTGGAAATGTCCAAACCGAGTTTCTTACTCATCACGCGTAGCAGCAAATCCCCCTCTTACTCTCTTGGCTATGAACAGGGAATGCCATTTCTGATATTAATAATCTAGTACATACCTGGGTACAGGCAAGTCCCTTATGTATGGATAGACTCAACATAATTTTAATGTACTTTCATACCAGCTGAAGTTTCAACCAAACAGCATATTAAGCAGTGATCAGCTGGCCTGGTATTCAAGCGGTACCCAACTTGAACCTAAGCCGCAGAAGTGACAATGATATGGCCTTCAACCATCCGCAGTAAATACTGATCTAGATAGTTTCATTAAGGTCTTGCCTTTAACAACAGCTGCACTACTGTGCCTGCAGTGAACATCAATATTCCACAATAAGCATAAATAAAAGAAACTGCCTGAAAATCCATTAGAGGATGATAATGCACTGACTTCAGTAATGAGCTATGTGACTTCAGCAACATGTAAAACCATCGAGGCTTGCCACTGATCTATTTATTCCCACAACATTTTGCAGCTGATCCACACAAAGCATATAAAGAGATTTGTTATAAGTGTAACATACAGATAATCTACGACTTTTATTTTCACAGCCAGTCAGGGGGCACACAATTTTATGTACACTCATGGACATGAATGCACCTTTCAATCTTTCAAGTACAGATAATATTAATGCTACAAGGTTCAAATACTTTTCAAGAAATATATGCCGTACCTCCAAAAGCTATCCATGACATCATCAGAAATTCAGAAAGAAACTGTGTTAAACTTTATGGTACTTGAGATCTAAATCTAGCATGCATGTAGAAAAACACCCCCTACAAATTCATTTTATGCACTTAAGACAACAAGGAAACTTCCTGAATTTCTCAGATATGCTGCATAATCTCTGTTGTATTTTCCACAAAACACTGCGGATTTCAAAATTTTATTGAATTTTTTTTTGCTGCAAATAATATTCTCATTTCTTATAAAGCATGTGCTAAAATTTAAATACCCAGCCTGTTGCCTAAAGGTTAATTTTGCAGAATTATGCTACTTATGAAACCAAGTGTTCACACCACTGTCTGTTTCTACCAACTGAAATGAAAAACATGCAAAAGAACTTACGATCTGACAAAAGGATGTTGTGTGGACCTACAACATGAAGACTTCTATTGAAAGATTTTGTTGCCTGTATATGTGTACATGTATGTATGTATATGCATGTGTGTGTTTAGTCACAGTTCATTTCTATGAAACTGCTGGTTATCTTAGTACTACAGAGTATATACGCTTACTTTATCTAGCTACAATGGACAAATGAAAAATATATCATCATTTCTGTTCACCAAAGTATTAGGCAAGTTTGCCTTCTCATATCCTTCTTTTCTTCATACTACAATATGGCATAGCTTTACTGCTGTTAAAGAATGTTATCAACTCCCAGCAGAAACAAATAAAAGCATATATAACAACACTGCTAAAAAAATATAAAACAAAGTCCACACACGTGCAGCAAAATGCTTGTGACTCTCAATCACCCGAGTCTGCAGTAAAAGCAGAGGGGCTTGTCGTTCTAAACCCTTATTTAAAATGCCAACTTGGGCCAACATGCAGAACGTTTAATTCCCATTTCTTGGTGGCAGCTGTGCTACTAAATAAACTTTGGTGTGATTACTTTATTACAAAAATTCCAGGAAAATTGTATGATATAAGAGTTACAGGTATTTACCTCTGATGTACAGAAATGCTCATCATTACATGTGATGGGAAATGGATGGAAACAATGACATTGGACAAACACAACACGATAATTTTATGTCAATTGCATGACACTTAACATCTTGCTGCTTCCACATTCCCTATGTGTGATCCTAGATTAATACAACAATAAAATATTGGTAGTGTTAAAATTTAAGCAAAAAATAATTTCTATTTTGTATGTACAAATAAACAGTGCTACTACAAATTAATCGAAATAAATACATTGTATGAGTTTAAAAAATATTTTCCACTTCAGACATGGCAAAAATATGGAGTTATATACATATATTGAATATCTGAAACTTTCATGGCATTTAAGTGCAGTGAAATACTCTTGGACATTCATTCATGTTATGGATTTCTAATGTTTTGGGAACTGTCATCAATGCTTGATGACAGAGACATTGACAGTTTCTGAAAATCTGGGATATTCAGTCCATCCTGACACAGCTGATTGCCCATGAATACTTCAATACCATTAACCTGCAATACAGCATTTGTGAGAACATAGGGCGCAATGCAGAACATGGTTCCAATATGATAAGTAGAGCACACAGAAAAATTATAAATATAACCTCTCAAATTAAGTGCCTGAAAACAAGTGCAAGCAATAAAATAATATTGTGACGTGAAAATAATATATACTTTATATATTTGGAGAAGAAAAATATATAACTACACTAAAATATTGATTGACTAGAGACATAAGCTGCTCCCACGGAAAGTTGAAAATGTCTACAAAACATCAGCTCTAATACTGAGTTGAATAATTAGTTACATTATGAGTGATAAGATATTTGGGTACAAATGATTGCATTAAAAAAAATGGGGGGGGATTAAAATCTACCATTTGAAATCCAATTTTGATACCACAATTTGATATGCACAGCAATATTGTTGCCTTATAAAATATGTTTCATATATTACACATATACAAATTAAACATGAAGAATGTCAGCGTATCACTTAGTACAATAACTTATAAAAGACATTAATATTGTTGTATATACACAGTATGACGATCTTTGTGCTGTTCCAGTATCTGTGAAATGTTTCTACTTGATAAAAACCTTTTTCTTACAAAGGAAATGCATCATGTTAAAAGTAAGTTACACCTGAACTTATCTCATGCCCCATCTACACAAACAGTTAATGTTTATCTCACTGGTCACATCCATGGTTTGAGGTATTGGGCCAAAAGAATGGGATCCTGTCACGACAGTGACAGATGTGTGGATACCTGAACGGAATACTTCCTCACCAGCCAAATCAATGTCAAAATGTTCAAACAAGGCTCTACACCAAGGTTCAAATTACAGTGTCAAGCTTCTAAGATATTTATGTTCTTGTTATGAGTGTGGCCTTCTGGCATGTAACAATTACAAATGCAATTCTAAAAGTGTGAATCTTTATACAAATTTGGTGGGACTTCTTCAACAAGAAAAAGGCCCATCACAAGGCACGCAGAAAAACACAGACATGTATCTGTGCAGTGGGTGGCATTCAAACTCATAATCACAGCATTCCAGCAGTACAAGACAGTACATAACTTATGCTCACAGTGGCTGCCAAATGGTAATCCACTAATTTAAACCTTCCACAACCTTAGGCTCACCCACACTGGAAATGTGGGTTCATACAGTGCTTGAGGCACAGATGTTTGTGTTCTCTTGTGATGGCAAAGATTTGCAATACTTGATCCCCAAGGCTTGACATGGGAAGATTCCCAAAGACTCACACTTTTTTAAATTTACGATATGTATAATGAAAGTTGGGTACATTTATTTGCACTGCAGCATAAAAAATAAGTATATACATTTTTCATATTCAAAAAAATTTAGCATCCAGAATGTACTAGAACCCAAAGAAGAACATCCTGCTATTTCCTGACCACACTACATAAACAAACTGCCCAAGATACCACATTCAAGGTGCCAACTCAAAACATATCTTACCCTGCCTACATAAAAACAAAGAACACTACTGTAATATCCAGCACACTCAACAGTCACCTCTAACTGAACCCAGGGAATTTGACTGTTAATGTAATGTATGAATACAGACGTAACTAAATAACTACCTTGTTAATTCAGCATGAAATGTGACAAGGACCAAAAATGTTTCTGCCACAAATAACAAAGAGCCCTCCCTTCACTCTCTTGTAAAACTGCAGAGGTAGCTAGATACCTGATTATACTAGCGCTGGTCATCACCATTACCTATGAGTACTATGCACCAGAACAATGAACAATGACCCTAATATTAACAGCTACAATTAATAATGAAGTTAAAAGGTTACAACTAAGCTCTCATCCACGGTACAAGCTGATGTCAAAATCTGTTCTTATACAAAAACAAAATAAGAACACTGAAAACAATTAATGTCAAAATTATATGGGAATGTAGCACACATTAAACATTATGGCCTGGAAACAGCAATTTTAAATCTCCCAGTAACACATGGCTGGGGAACCTACCGTAGTTCTGGAGTAACATTTTATCATACTGTAAACAGGGACTTGAATTTCTCCAGTGCTGCAGAGTTGGTGACCATATTTAAACTCAGAGGATATGGTATTAGTAGGACAAAATGTAGTGCTTTGTCAGTTGAAACTCCCAAATTCCGTAACATTCTACAGTCTGACCCGGTTATAACAACATCGTTTTATATGACACCTCTCTATCATGACAGACATTCTGTGCTACCAATCAGTTCCTCACTGTCAATCGTAACATTACGCTCCTTGGTTATAACAACACTCGTTTACAATGACACAAAGTATTCAGTCCCCTTCATGACATTATAATCAAGTTTGACTGTACATGCATGGAGATGGGGCTATCAGATACCAGCTTCATAAATGACGTTAATATGTCAAAACTAATAATGAACGCTGTATATATACAGAGTCAGAAGCAGATTTTCCCTGAATTAACTTGTTATAAATTTACTACTTATGACAAATTATGAAAATGGAACTAAGAACTAAGGTGGATCGAGACACTGAACTAATGCCACAATTAAGAATTGTATTCTATGCAGTATGTAACTGTCATCAATTCACAAATGGTTACCATGCTGCAATACATTAAGTTCAGTATGTCACAACCCTCTTCACTGAGAAAGGACTTTTGAGGATACATTGGAAGCAAAGATTACATACTGATATGGTAACCATCCAAACCTCTTCATATATGGTAGAGTTCTGTGAAGTCAGGCTTTCTCAGTATACAAATTATAGTTAAAAACAGCCTTATAGTCCATTAAACAAAGCAAGGAGATCAAGTACCACAAACATTTCCATAAATGTAACACTCCACAGATAAACATGAAGTTCTATCAGAAGACAGCAGGCTTTTGTCTCTTCATACAAATGACATTGTGTATTAGACATAGTCTGTACAAGTATCTAAAATTCTTGTTTCTACATACTGTTCAATCAATAACAACTGTTATCTCCATGTGAACCACTGAACTTCTGAAAGTAATGTACCAGCAATAATCTGCTTCCTTTGTTCAATGACTATAATAGAGTACCTGATCACAAGACACACAATAATATGAGTACCTGATCACAAGATACACACAATAATTATTACTCTTATTATTACAGTTAATATTTCTGCTCTCTTATATAACAGAAAATGCTCCTTACTCATGAATAGGGTTTCTCTGTTGGCCATAAGAAATTTCTAATTAACACTTAAAATTGTCTTGACTTGGTAAAGAAGAGTGTTTTGTTGGTATCCCCTTCATTTAGTTGATGTGTTTTGTCTTAAATGTTTGTTAAACAATAAAACACACACCTATCCTGCCCGAGTTGTCTTAACCGATCCAAACACTCATGCACACACTCACACATGCAACTTGCTCTGTTATGATAATGGAGAAGAAAAATAAAATGGTTACATATTGTAGGATTCATTACAAATGGAACTGTTTCTTTATCCACATTCAATAAGATACTAAGTCACATGTTCAATCAATAAATAATTACTTCACTTATACAGTACCTCTAACATTGTTAAGTAATCTGAAGTAAGAACTATTAAAGACTGTGGGACTCATCAGTTATGCACTGCTTACTTTGAAATCCTGAATCCCAATCCATTGTATATACAGATAGACCTATGTGTCTACTTAACCATGTCCAAAAATTAAGAGTTCACAATGTGGTACTACAAACTTCTTACACTGTGTCCCAATCAAGAGTCTGCAACATGATGCTTGTGGCCTTTTCTGTACAGCTGCCATCCTTAAATTGACTTGCACAAGTGAAGCGCTACATTCTAATGGGAGAAGATGGACAGTTCAAGCCATGACTGTTTTGTTTTCAATGGTCAAGTTTCCATAACAGTGGATATATCTAATCCCCCTCCCTACTTCCTAGCATTTTTGCAGTGGTACTTCTAAACATCCCCAAGTGCTTATGGGATTTAATGGAAATTTTTAAATATGTTTAGTACACAAAAAAATAATACACTAATATGAAAACAGCATGTTGAACTTTGACAGCCTAGAGAGTGATAACTTAGTTTTTGTGTAATTTTTTACTTACATTGACGTATCACATTCAAAGACAACCTACTGGTATGACACTTGGCTATGGTACAGTTACAGATTACTACATTACTATGTTCAGTTTCCTACAGTGTGCTATCAAGTACGCACACAGAGACCAGCATATGGTCATGTATGGCAATAAAGGTGAAAGATAAATGGTGTAAATCTGTTTCAATAACAACACATTCTTTCTGTTCGTCTTTTATACAATCACTGCCCAGCATTAGCCTCCCTTTGTTAGCATCGGTCATGATAAGGGTCAAGTGTAAACAGTTCTAGTTCTTTGTCTGATATTGGATGACACAAGTATTTGTGCTGCTAGAAATGGCTACTTGTCACACTGCAAAGTTTACATGTGCTCAGAAGCAAAGCATCATGAACTTTTCTCAGACATGATGAACTGTACTGATCTTTTAACAGCTGAAGCTGATCTGAGAAAAGTACAGAGGTTTGTCAGTTCTACCTCATATGGTCCATGAAGCATTATACTTATGAAGCTGATTTGGCTACTGGGCATTCATGCAAATTATCACTGAAATACTGAGTATAAATGACACTCTATGAGTGAAGTAACAAGTGCCTTAACTTTAAACCTGATGGCATACACCAATGTCCAACAAAATGGTAAATATCCTGAGAAACATCTAAGTTGAACTGCAAATGGAACTGCTGAAGTGTGAGTTTGTACAGATAGAATTCCTTGGCTGTACATTTTTATGGCATCAGGGAAGCGAAAAGAGCCAAATTTCAACAGATTGTAATTACTTTTATTTCAAACATAAGCACTATCTGCTGATAAAATGCATGGAGTGGGAATTTAAAACACAGATGGCAGAATTCATTAAACCATTTTTCAACCCATATGTGTGTGACAATAGAGGCACGCAAAACATTTTAATGCCAATCAACAGATGTCTGCATGATCAAAAAGGACACACGCGCAGGCTTGAAGACTAGCATACTGACTGTCAGATAAATACCCCTGTAGTGATGTACTTGTTACAGCAAATGAAGATGATTACTTATTGCAGAACATGTACTACAGTATCTCATTAAACATCAAATATAAAACCAAAACAATTCACTGAAAGTTGAAAAACATAAAGGGCATGGGATCAGTCACTTGTGCATCCCTCTTAGAAATAAAACAAGGCAGCATCACAATATATGTAAAAATAAAAGTCATAATTGTGGCTATTTTTTTTTGCTACTGTTTTGAACATGTTGTTCCAAATACTAAACATTTTTGACATTAGTATACATAAGGTTATTCAGGAAGAATGTTTTACAGTTGTCTCCAGTTGAACACACCAACCTAGGGCACAATACCTAAGTCCAACATGTAACTTTCCACTTCAATGCAGCAGGAATCCAAATTCCTTCATTCTACTTAGAAATGGATTTAAAAACACACTTAAAAAGAGCAGCCTTTAATTTGATTTGTGGGATGTATAACTGTATGTATATCCATGTCCCACTGAAATTCTTACTGATACTGCCTCTTAATCCACAGCTACTTATAAAATCAGCTGTAACAGACACTTTTATTGTGTATTTATAACAGGATGCAACTGAATATTAATTTTAGGACAAAGATAAAGGGCGGAACTGATAGCAACACGAGATATCAACAGAATCCGCCAATCTATGCACTTACACAACCCAACATGTAAGTGAAAACATAAAACATGATCAGTAATAATTCAAATGAATATTAACTTCAGGATAAAAATACAGTGTGGAAGTGATAGCAACACGAGATATCAACAGAATCCGCCAATTTATACACTTACACGACCCAACATGTAAGTGAAAGCATGAAACAAAATCAGTAATAAGTCAACTGAAGATATGACAGCAGCACATGTGACATAAAAAGTCAACTTTAGAAAAGGATTGCTGTTCAGGAAATGAGTACATAAGAACACAGAACTCAATAATTTAACAAAACATTTTTGCACCATAACCATAAGCCAGTACATGTAAACACAATACCAGCATTTAGGAAGTTCCTCCTTCCTCCACGAACAGGAGGCTATTAAACATCTGGATTTAATTCAACAACAACGTGGCTGGTCGTGGGAAAAGATTCCCTTTAGTCACAGCGCTGCGAGAGTCTCGGATGATCACTGGATTCCTACTGCATGGTAAGACAAGCTGTAATTGTACAACCATCACCATAAACCTTTTCCATTTTGGCCACTCATGAGAAACTTTGTTTCAGGGATCCTGCACATTTTCCCAAATCAAAACAAATGAAGATGGTTTTCAAACCGCTGCACAGGTCTGCTTGCAACTAATACTCAAGTACTTTCCTTCTGAGTAAAGTCTGCAGCCTCAAGCAAACACACCACCCCTTGTTTATTGACTCTTTAAAAAAAAAAAAAAAAAAAAAAAAAAAAAAAATAAACACCTACTAAAACCTGAATTCTCCAAAAGCAGTCGAATTTTCCTCCACTGAAACCACATCACAGCACACAACACAGCACACTCACCCGTCACACGTGACCCCTGGTCATTGGAATCGTTGTACACTAGACAAATTACACAAGTTTCGATTAGTGAGTCAAGGAAGCTTGCAGATTATGGTCCAAGATTCAACAGTTTTTTCCCTACAGACTATATTGTTTTCTCATTTCTATAACTACCGATACTTCCAACAGTGATTTCAGACACTAGGAAGAAATATGATATGAAGTTGGTTTTCAAGTACTGCAGACATGGTGACACAGCACTAAGTAAGTTCTGACATTCTCAGACGTTTCAGAGTTGATGAGTCCGTGTATTTTTTATATCATTTTACTAAGTTTCATCGCACCAACCAAAGGCATGGTATTAATTATATATAAATATTATGGATGTACCTCCGACATGTTTCAGAACCCATGTACCATCTTCAGGGAGTGGAGCATGTTGGGTTTAAAACCAGAAGCCAATGATAAGCTATTATTTACAAGGTTGTACAGTCTGTAGAAGCTCCGTTATTTATGTCAATTATGTATAAATGGTACAACATGTACAGGTTTTTAAAAACTAATGATAAAAATTTTCAGTAAATATTACAGTCACTGCTAAAGAACTAAATATTCTTTGCATGTATCATATGTTTATAGGATCTGACTGACTTTGGACTGAGAGAGCACTAGAGGTCTGAATAGACAGTGCCACATGATTGTAAGTTTCCACTACCAAACACAACAACAGTAATTTTACCTTGTATATACCATACTTAACAAAGTAAGAAATATTTTAATCATAACTGAACTACAAGTTTTTAAAAACCTGTACAAGTTGTATCTTGTTATATACAACGGACACCAACAAAGCTACTACAGACTGAAGAATCATGTATATAATGGCTTTATCTCTGCCAACTGGTTTTAAACCTGGCATACTGAGGTCCCTGAATGGTACATTTGTACTGAAACATGGAGATACATCCTTAATATTTATGTATAATTAATACTGTGCAATTCGGTTGGCGCAATGAAACCGAGTACAATGATTCTCCAATATGTTCATAACATTACAGGAATTACTGTTAAAAATTAACTCTGCACTGGTAGCGACAGGAGTTTTCTAGATTCTTATAAAAAAATACAATCTTGAATATTAGCCCTTCACTGGAGGATCATTTTTACTGTTAAGTCTATTTGTGTGCATGATAAATCATACTGTAATCTACATAAATGTCTAAAAAATGCATTTACTTTCCAAGAATTTAGATGAAACTTATATTTCATTTTCACTGCTTTCATCTTCTGACTGGTATGTGCTCTGTTCATGGGAACTAAACAGACTGCAATGAATGTACAGAACACATGGCTCCATCACAGGTGAAAAATCTCTCTCTGTCTCTCTCTACACAGATCTGACTGCTCCTTACCATGTACAACTTAATCCTATGCTTGGGCATAATAAATCAGTTGCATTCTTCTGGAAACCAACTCCTCATCAAACCAACAACACAGTCTCTTTACAGAGCTGAGATGTTTATGTTGGTAAATGGGATGTGACACTACACTAATTGAAACTTGTGCCTGTAGGGCAGTGAGTGAGCAAGCATGCATTCGTCTTCATACGTTGTCACGTGATAACATGGGTTGAAGTGGCGGCGGCAGCAGCAGCAGCAGCAGCATTTCAGAGCACAACATCGGGCAGGGGGGGTGGGCACTAGGCTCGTGAGTCGCCGTCGTGAACAATCTTGCGCTCCTTGTAGTAGATTTCCTCTGATTCTTTGTCGCACAGAAGTAATACCACTGCTCCAAACAGAAAGATGGCTGCACCCCAGCCCACACCATAAGCCCAGCCAAATTCCCATACAGTGCGGTTTCCTGCCACATCAAAACAAGAGACAGAATCATAATTTACTCATGAAAATTAAAAACATCACATTAAGTGGTAAGTAGGCTGTCAAACATGCATAAATAAAGAAAGTGTTACACTTGACTTTATTAGAACACAGATGCCCAGCAGAACAAGAAATTACAGACAAACCCTCCGTTTCTCTGCAGAAACCACCAGGTCAGTTACCGCAACATCTGTCCCAGCTACAAATAAGATGGCTGACTCCCACAGACAGAAGTAAATGCTGAGTGTCTGCACACATTGGTAAACCTTGGTTTTTATATTCTGATGTCTGAATGCTTTCCTTCAGTGTGTTTCTTCAGTGATCCATAAAAGTGCAAACTGCTGGATATGATGTCTGACTGAAGGGCAAGACATTCCAAACAGTCTGCATGGACGTCACTGTAGAGGGAATTTTGTAACACAGAAGGCATTCTGTTGTTCAGTTCCTGGACCACCAGGCAAGGAGGTGAAAAATGAGATACTCTAGTCAATGGAAACACTCATTTTAGTATCTTGTCCACTGGAATGAAAATGTGAATACCAGGACAAATGTCTCACTCACTTGGACAACTACATGGAGAAACAGAAGGTTTGTCCATTATGCCTACGTTACAGTAATAAGTATGGATGTAACATACAGTCTCAGATGTTACTTACTGAACATCCCTCGTACAGTCCACTCCTACACTTCTACCACTCTGAACACAAATGGTTCTCGAAATCCTATTCAGACAGGTGAAGTGCTTGTACTTATATACTAATGCCAATTAAAGGTACTACACATGGCGCATAATCAGTTTACTAACAACCACAGCTTCAAGTTAAGTCAGATGATCAGTTTGTATACTAAATGATTCATATTACTCTAAATTCTTCTCCATCCCGGTCTAAGAGGAATCTAATCTTCATTATGTTCGATACTTTGATGCCCAAGCCGAAGCAAGGCTCGAGCTCTTCCAACTTTCTGTGCGTCCCACACCCAAGCACAGAGCACAGCTCAGGTTTATATATTCATGTATGTATTATAACATTCATGGCTTTAACTCGCGTTAGGATCGCATGGAAAAATGAGTAAAAAATGCCCAGGTTTCTGGACCTGATTAAATGGGGGAATTCAAAGTGTTAAAGCAATTTATTACTTCCTTGATTTACAACCTTGGACTGGTTACATAGGGAGGGTACATGGTGGAGCAGCTGGTTGAGGCACTGAGCTACAAGTCGGAAGATAGCAGGTTCGATTCCCGATGGTGTCATTGGGATTTTTCATTGACATAATCCTTCCGGTTGCACTATGGCCCTGGGGATGACTCAGCCTCTAACAGAAATGAGTACCAGGAATATTTTCTGGGGGTGAAGGTGGCTGATGCGTAGGGCTGACAACTTTACCACCTTCATGTTCTGAATGCCTTGAAATCTGGGAGCCTCAACCTCCTGGAACCCTCTGGGCCAGTCCAGGCCTGTAATTGGATTGCTTTACCTTTACTGGTAACATAAGAATTATGTTTCTGATGCTGTTGGGCTTCAATATGATGCACCTGGAAACCAGTAGTCTGTTTCTTGTGCATCATGATGCCAAGACCAAAGAGTTGATATGATTCAGGTTCTGAGGAACAAATGACCTCAGACAGCCAATACTGAATTTGATGGTGACTTTATTGGAGATTCTTTGTTCCAACACATTAATGATGGTATGACAGCAGATAGGGGGCATGTGGTGGCGCAGTTGGTAGAGGCACTGCACTACATGCTGGAGTCACGGGTTTGATTCCCGATGGTGTCATTGGAATTTTTCATTGACATAATCCTTCCAGCTGCATTATGGCCCTGGGGTTTACTCAGCCTCTAACAGAAATGAGTACCAGGAATATTTCCTGGGGGGTAAAGGCGTCCAGTGCATAGGTCTGACAACCTTACCACCTTCATGTGCCGACTGTCTTGAAATCTGGGAGCCTCAATCTCCTGGAACCCTCAAG
>Ga0123353_10003745_pt1 | contig 19353 bp, 6 predicted proteins | sample TergutLab28metaG_3_FD_92763 | JGI IMG/M metagenome (GOLD analysis project Ga0123353, IMG submission 92763) | Labiotermes labralis P3 segment gut microbial communities from Petit-Saut dam, French Guiana - Lab288 P3 | ecosystem: Host-associated > Arthropoda: Insects > Digestive system > Gut ... | reverse complement strand
ATGCTGTGTGGGTGTTGGGTGGTGTGTTGTGGGGGTGTGTGGGGGGGGGGGGGGGGGGTGGGGAAGTTGCGCGTACTGATTTTACTCAGCTCCGCTATGAAAATATTGTTACCACACTACTGTATGGCACTTCCCACCCGTATAAAATCACCTCTGTCCAACAGACCTTTCTAAGATTCAGCCAGTACCTTTGTCAGCGCGACATGTATAAATATACTTCATCATTCGACACCCTTAAGTCAAACCCAGCTATTTCCTCTTCACGCAACTGTAGTGTTGGTAAGGGGCTTATATTTTTGTTTATAGGCTAAGACACATTTCACTTCTTTTAAAAAGTCAAAGAACGTATTCATTAACACACATTTTTAATTTTTTCATCTAAATAATGAAAGCCGCTGTGTTTCATTCCTAAAGCTGGAGATTGCTTTTTTGAAGTCAATATGTTTGGATACTCTTAGATTTGAAATAATTCTTCCCAAATATACATTTTTGGACTGTAATAAACCAACCCACAGATGCTGCTCTTTATTGTCTTTACGCTTTATGGCTTGCATGGAATATTAACAATGCCTTAAAAATAATTAATACTAAATATATCGTAAGCAATGACAGACAACGGTTGTAAAGGTCAGCAATATTTGTCGTTGTAAACTCAAATCAAAACGTAAGTAAGAAATTGCTACTACTCGCTGCGTAATACCTAGAGGAGCGTAGTTCTCATCAACACTACAAATTTTGAAACATTTTTTCTTATTTTCGGGAAAAATATACAAAATATCTAATTGTTCGGGGGTTGGGATATCCCAGTCGGTATATAGAATCGCTACGGACTGGGTGATCTGGGACTCGAATCCCGGTGAAGGAATTAGAGTTCCTCTTCTCCGTAACCGCCCAGACTGTCAGTGGGGTATTGGGTTCTTTCCCGGGAGAAAAGCAGCCGGGGCGTGGCGTTGACCACTGACCCCCATCTAGCACCAAGGTTAAGAATGGGTAGACTACACCTCTACTCCCGCTATATGCCTGCACGATATGTGCAGACCTTTACCTACTTATTAGCAGAAAATTGAAAACAAGTACATAACACAGAAATTTGGTTATTATTAAAAATAATCTCTTACATGTCTTGGACTTTCGTGGTGACACAGATGACACATGAAGTCGAAGCCATTCTACTCCAAATACACGATACTTGTTCCCGTTTTGGATCAACGCATAAACACTATGGTAATTTCACATCACAATTAACACGCACAAAACACTACAAAAAATATATCTCGAAATTTCGTTCAGTTTGGCCCTACTGCCGAGTCACAACGGAAAACCTCACTATTTTTGTTAGCAGTTGATATGATCACGTGACGGTAAGACACGTCCTTGATTTGTTAATATGAAGATCGACTGGTTTGCCTCGGACACACAAGTGGAGACAGTTGACTTTCTAATAAGAACTGATTGTGATCTCATAGAAAGGACGATAATTTATTGGCTTCGATAATAATCAAATATTCAGTCTTATTGAGATTAGTGCGCAGAATCCACCGGCGAACGTCATTCAGCTTCAACTAACAACAGAGACTGCTAGATTTTATCTTACTGGGTCTCATGTAACTTCCAAAACTTCCAACAAACGGTGAAAAGTTGTGCTCCATTGGGAACAGGGTTAGGACAGTCGGTGTAGAAACAAGTTTACGGACTGGACACGCGAGTGTCCAGATCTTTCATGTGGCCCACCCACCTTCCTAATCAAGGGGTACCGGGGACCCGTTCCCAGAGGGTACAGGGGAAGAGGCGTGAAGCTGACCATTGACTCCCATGCAGTGCCCAGATTAGGAATGAATGGCGCTATACCTTCACTCCCCCGTACGCTTTCATAACGTGTACACACAGCGTTACCAACCGCAGTTACGTGTATCCAAATGTCGCATTTACTAATCTGCATAATTAATTGGTTTACACTTTCATATACTAAAGACACACATAACACATACACTGTTCAGTTAATGAAAACCGACAGCTACAAAGCGTGTTGCCTCCCATCTCGGTGGAACGTGACACACTAGAAGACCGTTCCAAGCGCAAAGCCGCGGATTAACACGTAAATTTCCCACGCTGCAGCAGGTGAAATGCTGCAATGAGCCATGTAACGTATGAGAGCTATCAGGAATTTGTTTTCAGTCCTCACTCTCCAAAACACTGAGTTTATAATAGCCTGTGCAGAGAGACTAAGGGCTTCCCAGAATAATGCCGAAGTGACTCTATGCGACGCGACTTGTTATCGCCCCACCCACTTTGGATGGCGTCTGTACCGTCTGTTCTTCAGCTACCCGTCTGCTACTTCGAAAGTACCAGGCTCTATCATTTATGCTATAATTTAATTTGGTGCGATTTTTACCTGTCTCACTTCGCAATGTTTTTAAATCAACGAGCTGCACACCTACTAGGCATATATAAAGTAATAATGGTCCATATTTATTGTCAGTATTCCTTTTGCCTTTACCTGTATTACCGAGATAAACAAGTGAGTTCGACAGCGACTTCACACTTTTAACTTATACTTTCTAAAAGATATAAAATTCAGTCAGGCGTTGATTAGAGGACAATACTAGAACGAATAAATCTTAAAGAAACGATAAACAGCCAACTTGATGCCACGTATTTTATTGTGCTTCTTATCGGCTATATCCTGCAGCCCGGACACTACTCCAGCCTGACCGCACCTAACCTCCAACCTACAGCAGACTAAGAACGAAACTACCAATGTGGTAATCAACATTATAATCGCGAGCTACTGATGATGGGCATAGTAGTGCCCGAAACATGTTGAGCTGATAAGAAGCACAATAAAATAATAAGTGGCATCTAGTTGGTTTTTTTATTCTTCAGTTATCACAATGATGCACGGTCCAGTAAACATCAAATTCTTACAGAAACGAGGTATGACAATGAGAAGTAGGTTCAGCTAAAAAGGTAAAGCAGTCCCATTACAGGCTTGAACAGGCCCAAAGGGTTCCAGGAAGTTAAGGTTCCCAGATTTCGTGACAACGGCACAGGATGGTGGTAAGGTTGTCAGCCTTACGCACCGGCCGCCTTTGCCCCTAGGAAATGCTCCTGATACTCATTTCAGTTAGAGGCTGAGTCGAATTTTATGTCAATGAAAAATCCACTGACACCAACTGGGATCGAACCATCGACCTTCCGATTTGTAGCACAGCACCTTAACCACTGTGCCACCGCGGTCCGGTAGGTGCAGATAGCTTAGTATAATGTCCAGTGGTGGGCTGTTGTAAAGAAACTATAGGTCGTGTACAAGGGTGCGAAATTATTTGTTAGCAGCTCAGCAACTATTCGCTTCTCACAAAATTCTGTACCCCATGGTGTCAGTAAATATCGCCCTGTCCTATATATATATCTATATATATTTCGCTCTCGTGTCGATTTTAACGGTGCACGTAAATAACATGGACAGTGTATCAAAAGAATTAAATAGCGGTTGGAAACAAGCCAGTTCCTCCAGGGCACCGTTGCCCACACAGCACGAAACAACGGGTGATTTATATTAAAAAAAAACCTTAAAAGTCAGACTACCAAGGATCCATGCCCACTACGTGGTCAAATAATACAATTCCGCCACTGTTGCTGTAAAAAAAGACAGACATGAAGTATGAAGAAAGTTGTTGTACTTGTTTTCAAAGTAACCTCCCTTAACTATGAAATAATTTTTATGAAAGTTGCACAAAACATTTGTCGTAAGAATCAGTAAGATCTGCCTTTAATTCAGTGGTCATTTTCAACTTGAAGTGCTCGACGACCAGAGGTTTTGTTACAGTCACGGCCACTGTAACTTCGAGAAATACAAAACATACGGCCGGAGCGAATTCAGGTGAGCAAGGTGGGTGGCTGATCTCTAATCTGCGATTAAATATTCGCCACTCTGTGGTCCTTTTGCTCATCCATGCGACTGTGAGGAACAAACACTGGACAGATTTTTTTCTCACCAACCTCCCGAGGAATAATCTCACGAATCGTCACCCGGTTAATGTGCACTTGATCCTCCATCAATTTAAGGTCATCCTATGACCTCTGGCCCCCAGTTCGTGAACTAACGCAGCTGTTTCCGGATTTCGAGTACTTGACGGCCGCCCACTTCTTGGATCGTTTTCAAGGTCCTATGTCCCATATCTGAATCTTCTCAACCAGTGATTGGCAACACGTGTCCCGCAAGGTTTTCGAGCCAATATAACTAACGTTCAAACATTAGAATAAAAATAAAAAAAAAGAAATTCGGTAGTGACGTGATGAATTTTGAACGGACATTTAAATTTAGTAACCATACTTCAGCTGTAACTGGCTTTGTGCGTACTGCATGAAAACATCTATGTAGAAAACTTTAATATATCTCACAGTGGGAGGTGTGAGAAAATAAAGGAGTGCTAGGCTTCACCATCTACCTTACTCTTCCAGATCGGTGCGTTCTAATAATAATTAGCACAGGTGTACTTCAATCGTAATATATCTTTAAAAACACCAACGACACTCACAGAGTGACAAGATTCTAATCGACATCTGAAAACCCCATGTCCTAAAATTAAATTAAATTAATTATTTCATTAATTTATTTTGAAAAAATGGCAATAGTTAATACAAAGTAATTTACTTCATTAACCGCTTAATCTACCATCAATATTTGCTGAAAAAGTAAGATTTTTTGGGTTCGCGGAAGGCGTAGGATTTTTTTATTTTTTTTTAAATGGCCCCTGTATAGCACAGTGCTACACTACGCTGTTCGAAGCAATTCCAAGACAAATGTACGAAACAGCTTCATTTGCATAAACATTTCCAAGAATTTCTTGTGTTTCCTAGCTGTTTTCCCGATTCTCAAACAAGATTCGCCAGATGCTTCACGCGAGACAGAAAAACGTAACATGCGCTTTGGCCCTGCTATGGATTAAAATGTTGAACTGGAATTTTCTTTTCACTCTTCCCTGACGGTCATAACTTGAACAGAAAGCAGCTGAAATTAGATTTTGCCATCAACCATACTTTAGAGATAGCATCAACTGCAGACCTTGTTTTGTGGCCATGCATTTATCCGGAAGAATAAAGCATTCGGATGCAGGTCTACAGACCGGTCGTCCTATCTAGTTTTCGTCAAATCCCCATACAAATTATAGGACGCCACACAAAACATACATTGGTCATTGATGTTCGAATTATTCAGACAGAATGTTTCGTTGCAGTGACAGCACGCCTGCTTAGTATAGACAAAGACCCATGTTCGAACACCGGCCTGGAAGTTAGCTATTATAACTGAGGTTCCTGTTGGCTTTCTCTCTCCTTAAGCAAACATGGCGACAGTTTCTTACAACCAACATTACAGTTTCCCTCCACGTCCTTGCCAAGTCATCATTCATAACCATCCTACTGACAGAATGAAGAACATCTGTAAGCAATCAAAGAATCAATCAGTCCACATCTCTCACAACAATTCTACCTTAACAGCCTACGGAGACTAAACGAAAATACTTTGGTCAGCAAAAAAGAATGAAATAAGTGGAAGTATCTTTGGTGAGATAAAGAAGAATCTATCAATTACAGGTTTTTGAATACAGAACTACTGAAAATTAAAGTCTTCTTGGATGTTACGCCATGTCGACTGGTAAATAAGTGCCGACGTTCCTTCGAAACGTCCGTAATTGATCACCTATCGACAAGGCATAACGTCCCAGGAGACTTGAATCCACGTCGAGACTGCTACAAGGAACTCAAACTTGGCTTATTCGATTATTAGCCCAATAAGGGAACATAACTGATTTAATTAAGTATTTGCGAATTGGCCGCAATTTGTCGACTGCACGCCCCCTGCAGCCGCAGTATGTACACTGTATTGTAATGTGTGTCATCTCCTTGTGTCAATACCCATACGTAACGATAAAAACAACAATCACTTCATTAAGGTAATCAAGAAAGCCACATCCTTCGGTTGTGTAAAACATCCGTCATCAGGCTTCGTACTTCAGAAGTGCTTAAAGAAAGAAATCACTTAGCTACAGCCTTTTGCTCCGTTTCGTGTTTTGTTCACCCACATGACCTACTAGTCATCAATTCTGAAACTTTTAGAGTCCATTTGTTTTGTTTTTAGTGCGACAGCCCCGAGTGGGCCAGGGCCTCTCTGCTCTCGAGTTTTCTAGATCACACACAACGACGCACCACAGTCGGTAGGACTCCTCTGGACCTCTACCTTACAACAAACACAACACTCACAACAGACAAACGTCCATGCCCCGGTGGGATTCGAACCCACAATATCAGCAGGCGAGTGGCCGCAGACCTACGCATTAGACCGCGCGGCCACTTGGACCGGCTTTATAGTGGATTTAGCTCCAATATTAAGAATTTTATGCCTTACTTTTTCCTAACCAATAATGTTTTACAATACTTTTACGTATTGTAAAAATGCCTCCCAATTGTGATTTATACAACTACTTTATGTAAGAACGAGATCCCGCCCATAAGTTTTATTGTCCAGTGTATGGCTATAGCTATAGGATTGCCTTCTTCACGCACTTCTGAAATACGAAGTGTGATTATGGTTGTTTTACACAACCGAAACATGTAGCTTTCTTGATCAACGTAGTGAAGTGTTGTGTATAGACTGATTGTTATGTTTATTGTTACATGTACCCTGTATGCCGTGTGCAACTGCATTTGCAATTCTGCTGCAGCAAATCGTCGACAATGGGGACAAAGACACGCCATTGTTGAGTATCATAAACTAAAACAATATCAGGGAAACACAAGAGAAAATAATTAGCACCACACTGTCACGTCGCACAGTATAATTGCTGACCACAGCAACAGTGTCAGGAAAGCCCATACTTGGCACTAAACTCGCATAATTATAAATCAGCAACAGAATTAAGGCGGTCCGGGGACATTTCTTGTACGTACATTTCTTTCTTGCCGGTCCCAGTAGCCGCGCGGTCTAAGGCGTAGGTCTGCGGCCGCTCGCCTGCTAAGATTGTGGGTTCGAATCCCACCGGGGGCATGGATGTTTGTCTGTTATGAGTTTTGTGTGTTGTCAGGTAGAGGTCTCTGCGACAGCTGATTATTCATCCAGAGAGGTCTTACTGACTGTGGTGCGTCGTTGTGTGTGATCTAGAAACCTCGTGAATGAGGAGGACATGGCCCACTGGGGCCTGTCGCGCCAAAAACAAACAAACAAACATTTCTTTCTTGAAGATAACGTTGAAATTTGATAAACATTTGAATTAATTGGCAGGAGTCAAATAGGTTAATGATCCGTTGTATGAGTACGGAAAAAGTATGTAGCGGGCAAATGGATCCTTCAGTATATTAAAATTCAAGAATATGCCAACAACTGCACTACTTTACAACATAAAGATTTACTATTAAATACTAGAACTCCGATATGTTTCGACCCTTTCCTGTGGGTCATCCTCAGTGAGTGTACAACAATATTGGCATGAAACGTTGATTATAAACGGATAAAATAGGCCAAATTGTAATAAAATCGTTTGCTGCCGTGATGGTGGTACATTATTGATATCACTCATATATTTGGAGCAGCTTGTGTACATTCGGACTGCAGGCCCACTGAATGCCGTACTTTTCCTTTAGGATATGCTATGAAAGTTCAGTCTGCTAGCTTTATGATAGAGTTTTCAGCCGAAACGTTTAACTAGAAGTACATCAGTAACAAAATACATACACAACTTCTGCCGACTCCCAAGCTTACTGTTGTGACTTTACACTAATATAAATCCTCTAACAGGATGCATCAAATAAAGCTCCAACCTCACATTTTCGATACAGTAAGTGTTTAATGACAGTAAAAGGAAAGTAGGTCTGCTTTCTTCCTACGCGTACTGCAAATACCTGTGCTATGAGCAACTCTGCAACGGTGTATTCACATTCGAAATAATACACTTTATCAGCTACGATGAATTAAGATCGAAGCAAACAATGATGTACCGCCGGTGGGTGCATATGAAGGTGTAGCCGAACATTCTTAGTGTAGTTGTTTCTTAGGATTGCTGGCGTCAGTTACGGACGGTTCATGGCGTGCGTTGTAATTTAATCTGTCAACGTATATTCGGGACCGTTGGTGATACGTAGGAGGGGAGAGATTTAAACGCCGAAACAGTTAGGAGCTGATAACGGACGCTAGCAGTCCAGTAGGGAAGTCAGTCGCGTACGAGTCTGGTGTAGGTGGGAGTAAAAGTGACTGTGTTATTTTAATAAATATGGTTTAGTTATTTAACTTGACACAGCACGACTTCTTTTCATTTTATCAACAATAAATTTAATAAATATAACAACAAGTAAAAATAAATAATTAAAACTATATGTGATTCGGTGAACCACACCAGTTTCCCGAAAGAGGATCACCTACCAGACTGAGCGCGTCGGAACAACAAAGTTAAAAAGGGCGACCGTGCAGAAAGGACATTTACTGCACCTCTTTACAACGGTCTGCTGTTGTTCGCAATCCTGTAACAGTTACATAAACAAGAGCAAAGGTAGCCTGCCTAGCAGTCTAATATACAGAACTGCATCACACCTGTAATCTGGATTTAAGCCAAAAGGTATAAAGGAATTGTCAGTACACGTGCCAACTCAACGTCTTTGGAAACACACACCTTCCTGATATTATGTAACCCGTATTTACGGTATAGTAAGAATACAAGCAGCCTCAAAACTGGTCTAATTCTGTCCACATGATCACAATGTACAAATGCGGCCTATTTTAATATTCATGCACTTCGTTCTTCGTATCCACACCTCATACTTGTCGCAGTTTTAAAAAATGTAACTTCGTTATGCAATTGCGGGGAATTGAGAGGGCTGTAGTGTGTCCGTTCGGGACGATCGCAGTTCACAGAATTACAGAATATGAGCGTGATGATGACAGACGAGAATTGGGACAGTACAAAAATTATCTTCAATACACGAAAGTGGCACACATATTCGAAATAATAAGAAACTATAAACAGAAATCGAAAAACAAGTCCTAACACCGAAATCCGAAACTGCTACACCAATATAAAGAGAAGGAGTGAAGATGCCAGGGACGCGGGACGACAAGATGTAATGAAGAGCGTTAATGTTTGTAACGGACAAAGGGCAAGACCTTAGAACATGATGATGATGATGATGTAAATCCCACACGTTAAAAGTCCAACTCCCGAAATTAGACCATTAAGATGGCCCACATCTTCTGGGGTGTTACGCCATGTCAAATGTCCAACATACAGACATTTGGGAGAACAGAACTCTTCCAATACTCAGCGTCTAGCAGTTTAAGAAGAGCGGACTGCAAGGACCCTGAAGAGGGAGGCAGCATTATTCTCCAAAAATAATTTCCACTCGACACGGCGTAACATTCTAGAAGACGCTATGACAACCCAGAATCTAGCATCTATCCACCAATAATTTATAATTAAAAAGGGCATCTGACATCGCTAAAACAACCCCACATACTGAAGCTGACGCTGTAACCTAAAAAAGGCAGCAGATCTCTTTGAGTGGAGGATGAAGTAATCCAACACAAGTGCTCCACCAGGCACTGCAGAACGTGTAAAGGGATAAGCATTTCCCCAGCGCGTAATTCTAACACCTGATAACAGTGTTCAAGTGGCCATTGTTTAAAATTATTCCGAAATTTGCCACTCACTGCAAAGTGGCGTAAATCAATCTGCCGTTCAGGTGACCGCGCATCGTGACGAATTCTTATAATAAAACCAACTAGATGCACTCATTTCTCAAATTTATTTTTGTAATAAAACTCTACATGTTTCGGATAGTTCCTTTGTCCATCATCAGGAGTTTTTCACTGTAAACACAGCAAACCTGTACGACATATGCCATTGCTGTGTTTACAGTGAAAAACTCCTGATGATGGACAGAGGAACTACCCGAAACATGTAGAGTTTTATTCCAAAAATAAATTTGAGAAATGAGTGCAGCTAGTTGGTTTTATTATAAGAACTGGCGTAAAAAAGACTACGCCTTCGTGGAGTGACTGACCTCCCTCGAGTCGCGCTGTTGAGCACTCTCACCAGAGCGCCACGATACACTCTATCCCTAAAAGAACAAAACACAGCAAATACGTCAGAATACTAAACATAAAACGCACTTTATCGCTACTGTAGTCACACTTCTTGACTTGAATAGTGAAATCATCCTGGATTAAGTCCAGGTCAGCTACACTGGTTGGTAGAACACAAGCGTTTTACCGTTTTTCTGCAAAAAAGAAACTTCGCTTTGCATGAAATCTGATATTACTAAACAAAGAATCATGACCACTAACAAAAACCAGTCACTGGACCCAGATTTTTTCTAACCCACATTAATGAAACACACGCTGTCTATACGGATTACCTTACAATCATCCCGACTACCTGTCAGAAATAAAAAGTAAGATTAGTTTCATTTTATCGTTCCATCTCCACATTGTCTTCCAAATGACAGCTTTTTTTTTTGCAAGATTCTAATATATTACGTATGCATTAACTTTTTCTTCCTTCAATTCCAGATATTTGTCACTATATCTTCAAGCTATCCTTTTATACAAAATAATAACATTAAAATGCGTTTAATTTAAGAAGTTTCTACTTCATAATTTAAACTCATAATGCCTGCTTACTGCACAAATAACTCCACTACCTACCCGTGCTTTGATTGTTAAGTGGTTGTAAAAATATCAGACATACAGCTGTAAATGCTTAATCCTTGTGCAATTATTGAAGCGTCGAAATTTAGACACTGTAAATGCCAGTGCCCACTAATGACGTCGCAATTAACATTGAAATATTTCGTGATTTCTCCAACAGATGTCATCGAACTGTCATTAAATGTACATAGGCCTAAATCACAATACGAGTTTTAAGCAATCGAAGTCTACAAAATTTCCTGTTTATCCAGTCCAAATATTTGTGCTAATACCTTATGTCATGAAATTTCAATGTCTGGCGGTCAACGTGTTAATCAGAATGACAACTTGTACTCTGAGAGTGATAATTTTGTAATTCAAATCAAAAAGCAGTTACTTCAGTCACCAAATCTTGCATGCACACCACAGCAGAATGCCCTCAGCCACTCACTGTATCAGAACCTGTACTCCGCTGGCGGTCATGCGACACACTGGATGGTATGCCTGTTCGATAGGCCAATGATGTTGATAACACATCTCCGCCCAACATTAGTCTCTCCCGCAAAACACGAGTGACGGAGAGGTTGTCAGCATACAAAATGAGTCCACGCGCACAAACATGCATCCGCTTTAATGACGTCATGATGTTTACATCAAACCTTTCAGTGGTATGATGTCGTTTATGATCGATGGCCACAGTAGTAAACAGTGTGGCAGGCTAATCAATATGCCCACGTATTTGCACACCTTATACATTTTACCATGCGCAAAATATAATTGAAATGTGTGAACAAATTTTGTAACTCAATATGCTACTTGAAATCATTAAATCACTTAAAAATAACAAAAAACAAAGTATCAAACTAGTAAATGTACCTACGAATCCTAAATGTTCAGCTTATGATAAGTTTATATGCAACGTAAATCATAATTTTTATAGAGTGAACAAGATGAGTGAGGGTATACGTATTTACTTACTTACTTACACCCTGGAGCAGAATCTTTCTTGAGAAGCTTATCGGTTCTCAGCTAGTCAAGATATTCCCCGCATTTTATGTAACCCGAAGCTTCTCTAACACATTCACAAGTGCCCGCCACTTGTCCAGGTCCAAGACAATTGTTAATGTTATGTAACAAAGCCGGTTTTTACGGTGAGGTGATGTCAGCACCTCGCCCAGCCCCCAAGCTGGAGAACCACCCCTTATCGGCTGTCTGCGACTGTTTATTCAGTATTTTCATAACTACCCTCCACATTGAAGGTCGTTCATCCATCCGCAACCTGAGGACGGGCCATGCCGTGGTTACAAGGACCCACTTATCATGGGAATGAGGGTAAACTGCAGTAATTTCCATCTTCGTTCTTCTATACTTTGCAGTACTCACGAGCTTCAATTTCCATTTACGGAAGCTACAGACCTACCGGTGCACTGATCTATATATTGGCATTTCCAAACAAACTTTGTAGGCCTTCATCACGTCTCTACTTCATACATCACATACGTACCAAGTTTCGGAGAACCCTGTTGTCCCATCTTCAACGTGCAGGTCGCATCAGATGATAGGTGCAACTGCTTCATCCAAAAGTAGGCAATTTTCTGCTAAATTACACGGCGTCACATACCTTTCATTCCGCGTGTTTATCTGCCTGTCCTCAGTCTCAGGTCCGCGGGTGAGAAGAGAGGAAGAAAATGAAGAGCCAGCTTTACTTATTTATTTATTTATTTATCCTGATTATTTAACGACGCCGTCATTAGCTCTGAATATATATTACGTCTAACAGTAAGATCATAAGTAAATTCTGAAGTGGGAAGGGTGTGGAAGAGAGTGGAAGTAGCCTAATTTAAGCAAGCTACTATCGCACAGTGTTTCTGGAGGGATCGAGAAAACGACGAGAAACCTTATTTATTTGGCCCCGGGGATGAAGGCTGGATATTCTGAACACGAAGTAGGAGTGCTAAGCCGCGCGTTTTGGAAAGTGGCTTTGGAGGAATTTCACCATCCAAGGCAAATAAATGATCCTGCTGTCTTCTCGTATTGGGTAATTTGAGTCACCGTGCTCCCTGCGAGAGCAGGGGGGTCTGTCACAAAACCATAAGCAAAGTCACTATTTACAAAAACATTCCAACGTGAAGGGTGAGTCAGTTGCACTAAACGTAGCTTCAGTATTAGAAACAAGACAGGCAATGTGCGTATGACGTAATATTAGGGCGCGTTCGTTTAACGATATTTGCAATAGAAAATCAATAAATATTACATATTCTGAGTGTTTTTGTAGCCTTTATATCCAGTATTCAATATGCATGCGCCGTATTGTCATCTGTGGCCTGTCCGACTCTTCATTATTTTTCCACACCTCATGTGCTGCACGATTTTCGAGAGAAAAAAAAAGTAATTGAACAAAAAATGTGTGTTTTGATTTTCTCTACAGATTTGTCTGAAACAATTCTCATTCTAAGAAGAAATGAGTGAGATAGATCAAAATCGTATATTGGTCTTCATGCAAAGACCCGTCAGTCTTGTCAGATTTTAATGAAACTTGAATTTCTCGACAGATTTTCGAAAAATACTCAAATATTAAATTTCACGAAAATCCGTCCAGTGGAAGCCGAGTTGTACCATGCGGGCGGAGAGACAGACGGACATGGCGAAGCTAATAGTCTCTATTCGCAGTCTTGCAACGTGCCTAAAAATGCGCGATGCGTTGTTATCTTTAAAGTTCTGTGCTTTTTGCGTCCATCACGTAGGGATGCAGGCTCCCTTGCATCCTGTTGGTTCATCAGTTACAGAATTATTTCGGTAATGAACTCTACAAAAAGAAAAAAAAATGACTGCAGACGTGTACGTTTGCAGATTATACATAACAGGCTTACTGGACAGAAGGAATTTCAACAAGGTAATATTCACGTTCTTTAAATAACATACAACAAAAGATAAACTTGTAAACCTCATTCACATTCGCTGCTCGACTGCCTGGTTTAAGTTATGAACAAGAATGTGGTACCCACACATCCTTCCGCCACTTTGATCTTTGCCACTGTCCCACATAAAACCAGACAATATTTTATTTTATACAACAAATGCTTAAACAAAACTTAAGTTATTGATACCCTTAAAATACACTATACGACTATATACACACGGTTTAGTATCAATTTCAGTCATCAAATTTGCTTTTATTGTAACACTACATTACAAGATATAAATCTGACACAGACTGACTCTAAACACAATCAAAACATCGTTTAATTTCCCGTATAGTAGGATTGGTGGGCCTGTGTTCGAAATTTCTTTTCATTCTTCAATATCCTTCAGTACGGAAGTATAACCTTCCTGTTTAAATGACTCCCTTCTGGGTTATTGCATTGTGTAGGAACACAAGTCAGTTTCGAATTTTCGGAGAAACGTGCTTCCTCGCTCCTCAAGTTGACTACATTTGATTCAGATCGATGCAGCACCAAACGATTCCACGTAGTGTAAGAACCCAGAAGACCGCCATTTGATCAACATATTCCATGAAAACGTGAAATCTATATACCCTCAATTCTTTTGCCTCAGAAACCGTCATACATATGAAATAATATGTAGTACATATAAAATACATGCTTCATACTTCTCTACAACGTTTATTGAGACATTCTTATAGTAAAACCAATGAGATGCACTAATTTCTCAAATTTATTTCTGCAATAAAGCTCTACATGTTTCGGACAGTATCTCTGTCCATCATCAGGAGTCTAGTACTGTATATACAGCAATGGTATATGTCATACGGGTTTGCTGACTGCTTGCTAGCGGGATCAGGATGTTCCATCCTGATCCTGATCCCTCAAAACCTGTACGACATATACCTGTTGCTGTGTATACAGTACTAGACTCCTGATGATGGACAGAGGTACTGTCCGAAACATGTAGAGTTTTATTCCAAAAATAAATTTGAGAAATTTGTGCGTCTCATTGGTTTTATTATAAGAATATATCACGATGCACGGTCCTCTGAATGTCAAATGCATTGAGACATATTTGCTCATCAATGTTTACTAAGGTACGCTGGACATGCGCGCAGGAATGAAAGTAGGTCTTCACGCAAAGCATCCTCCCTCCCCTACCCCGATTTTAACTAAAATTAAAATTCTTAGACACCTTTTCTTAAAATCCTGCAGCTTCAAAACTCTTGAAACTCCGTTTCCCTGTTCTTGCATTCGTACATCGTACAGACGAATGTACCGATTGTAATACGCGCTCCACATCGATGTGAACGTGCACACAGCTGGTAGTACTGTGTGTCTAGTATATGGAATAGCAGCCATAGACTTAATAGGAGATCGAGATACAAATTTTCTCGGACGATACGCTGTGTCGTTGGGTAAATAGTACATATTTATGGTCAAGCAGTTTTCTTGGGCTGCCTAAACCTGCAAATGAAAGCACTGCGATCCACGTCAATATACATATACCCGACAACACAGCGTAACATCCAAGGAGACTCGAATAATTGGCAACACCGCTGTGAGAACCTCAAATTTAACATAACAATAAGGGTTCCTCTTACCGCATACGAAATTAATGCAAATGCGTAATCCTTCCAAGCCATCACCCTACATGGTTCGAGCACCGCGAATCCTCCTGTTTAGTCCAAACGGCAAACAGTTTGTGCCTTAACACAACGGTAAACAGGCTGTCAAAAATTGTGCAGCTTTAACTCTGCGGAACTTACTAGCTCAGACTAGGTCTGTTATTTCGTGGGCTGCGAATGATAACGTGTTCGAAGTGTTTTCAGAAAGTAAAAGAACCAGTTATCTCCAGCGAGTAATAATCGGCCTATTTCGAGGAAATTTTAGCCAATATGATTAGGCTAGTTGGTAGGTTAATTAGCAAAGGCCTTCCGATTCATTCCAACGTAAGCCATTTTCAGCTGCGAACATCTCGCAAAGGAAATCTAAACAACGTAATAATTAACCCTCGTGTAGCCGAACAATTTTGGTATATTTGTTTATTAGGTAGAGCGATTGCTGACCACCGCCATTAGTTATAAATTTCAACTACTGACGTACATTCAAGAACCGTTGGTGATAGGTAGGAGGGGTAACCTACAGAGAGATTTAAACGAGAAAGCAGTTAGCGGCAGATAACGGTACTGGATGACTAAGGCTAGCAGTCCAGTAACAGGGAAGAGTTAGGTGCTGTAGAGCATGGTCAACTAATAAAAACAAAGGTTATTATTTCTGGAGGGAAGGGACGGCTGTTTTCGTTTCTGTTGTGAGAATATGAATTTTGTTTGCTTAACTGGATAAGAGTAGACGTTACATCTCAAATACAAATGAATACATGAACATATAGTGAAGACTATGTGTGGATCCGATGAACCCCACCCGTATCCCATAAGAAGTTTCACATACCTCAACGAGCAATTCGGGGCAGACTAGGTACAAGTGGGTGATCGTGTACACTTGTGACAATCGGTCCCAGTCGCCCCGTATTTGGAATTATCTCCGTAAAATTTTGCTCAAAATACATAATTTGGTCCATTTTTTATATTTGAGGTTGTAAATCCTTTCCTGTAGACAGTCGCTTCTACATACGTTGAAACGGATTATAGTGCCAGTACATCCCGTCTGGAAGGGTTATGCTTGGTCAACGCTAAACACACCAGAAGATTCTGCAGACTCATGCCATCGTAAGGGGCTGAAAATTATGGCAATTACATAGAATACATAAATAAGTGTTCCTGTCCATGGTTTTAGATTTAATTGTGGCAGAAAAAATAAATGACGACACTCTTGTTTAAAGAACTTAAAATTGGAAATCGTACAAACAAATAGCAATAAACTGTGGTTCACAACTTACGCACCAACTTGCCTCCAAGCGGTTTTTCCTCACTTTAGCGTTATTCTGAGAAGAAAAGGATAACTAAGTTATTTCATTGTATCCACAAGATACTTTCAACGATCCATTACTGACGCATTCATAAGCAGATACAGTGAACTCCCCGCTTATGTAATTTTCAGCTAAGAAACTTCAAATTTACGCAATTTTTAAAAAGTAAAAATTAAAAATATATATTATGAAGGGCGCGCCTTATTATTCCTTGCGAAAATGAAAGGGCAATGAAAAGAACGTTACAAAAAAACACTGCTGGGCGATAACACGGGCGATGGGACGGTCATGCTGCGGCCATTCAAGTTCCGGTGTGTTGGAGTTTGTGCATACGTAACGTACCGGTAACTGACCACATCGCTCTCTGAAGGCAACAGTGCGACAATCCAAAATTTGCAGTTTGGACTTAATACTACGACTGAGCTGCAAAATATAACAACCACATCCGACAATACCGGCACACTTGTTAGTTGAAACACACCCCGCTAGATCCCATTATTGTCGGGTATAGCTGTCATATTTATGAGCTCAAACGTAGTATTAACTGCAAATGGCGCAATTTTTGGATTGTGCCACTATTTCGTTCAGTGAGCGATATTTATACTGAATTCCGACTTTTGCGAAGAATTCGACTTGCGCTAGATCTTCTGGAACGCAACTACTCGTGAGTCGGGGATTGTATCCTGCTCGCGTTCTTAATAAATTGATTAGGCACATTCCTCACATGTGCGGGTGTCGTACCAGATAAACAGTAAGCTGTATTATCCTTGGTGATATTTGGCTCAAACGTTAGCTCATCTACCTTATACGCGGGTGTGCCAGATTCAAATACTGGCTGTGGCTAAGGGCGTTTTTGCTCTCCTTCGGCCCCATCAGGCTAAAGTTACAAAGCTTCATCCCCAAAGCGATAAATTTTAAACATCATTTAACGTCAAAAGACGGCTACTGAAGGTAAGCCGTCATTAAATAATGTACTCTGCATCCGTCCTTGTCTTACGTCAAGAGTGCCCATCCCACTATCCAGCAGGCTGTGTTATGTGTCCTGCGGCTACAGTTGTTAATTATATATAATTTTGAGGCAAGGCATCCCCGTTGTGTTTTTATCTATTAATTAAACAAAGTAATAAAACATAATCTCACAAAACGTTTTTTATTTCTATTGTAAAACCAACTAGATGCACCAATGTATCAAATTTATTTTATTTTGGAATGATATTCTACATGTTTCGGACGGTCTTTCCGTCCATCATCAGGAGTTCAAGACTGTACATATTGAACAGACATTTGTCAAACAGATACTGCTGTCTGCTTGCTAGCGGGTACCACTAGCACCGCTAGCAAGCAGGCAGCAGTATCTGTTTGACAAATGTCTGTTGCTGTATGTACAGTCTTGCTCTCCTGATGATGGACGGAAAGACCGTCCGAAACATGTAGAGTGTCATTCCAAAATAAAATAAATTTGATACATTGGTGCATCTAGTTTGTTTTACTATAGAAATAATATTACGATGCACGGCCCTATGAACGTCAAACAACTTTTTTGTTTGTGTTAAACTATATTTTATTAAATTATTTAATTAATAGAGAAAAACACAACGGGGATGCCTTGCCTTAAAATTATAAACGACGATGCAAATCGAGCCTTCAACCACCAATATGAAAATCTAAAGAGGAAAATATATAATATATAATTGGAATGCCAATATATATTTCAATCATAGATGTCTTCACAACACCACATTCCCTACATTCGCTAAAATCAAGATACCAAACACCTACCCAGCATCTAAATTCACACAACACAAAGTATCCATCAGCAGAATAATAGACGAAGTAAAGTACTAATGCATTAAAAAACAGCAACTAACAATCAAGGGTGAAGAGAGAGAATCCAACAAGATGCAACTAATATGGTGTTCTGCACTGTAACTTTTGTCCCCTCTTGTTACAGTGCAGAACACCATATGCGGTAGTACACGGTCTTGTTATCCTGATGATGGGCATAATGATGCCCGAAACATGTTGAGATAGAAGTTTAATAATAAACATCAGATTATTTGCATCTTGTTGGTTTCTCTCTCTTCAACTTACGTTCATGATGCACCGTCACAAGAGCCTAAAATCAAAAAACAACTTTTACACTTACACATAAATTTAGTTAATTCATGGAACAACTCGTGAAAAATAAAGTTATGTTAGACTATATTTTATTACATTATTTAATTAATGTTTATTATATGTAACATAAAAACTGCACAACACTATAGGCGGCAAGGTACATATACTTACTCACTCACTCACTTACTTACTTACTTACCTACCTACCTACCTACCTACTTACTTATTTCCTTACTTACTTGCTTACTTATTTGCTTGCTTGCTTACTTACTTACTTGCTTACTTACTTGCTTACTTGCTTGCTTACTTCCTTACTTACTTCCTTGATTGCTTACTTATTTACTTCCTTGCTTACTTACTTACTTACTTGCTTACTTGCTTGCTTACTTACTTGCTTACTTACTTCCTTGATTACTTACTTATTTACTTCCTTGCTTACTTACTTACTTACTTACTTCCTTGCTTAGTTACTTACTTACTTCTTACTTACTTACTTGCTCGCTTGCTTATTACTTACTCGCTCGCGTGCTCGCTTGCTTGCTTGTTTGCTTACTTACTTCCTTACTTACTCCATGGTGCAGAGTCTTTCTTGAGAAGCTAACTGGTTTGCAGTTAGTCAAGAAATTCCTCGCATTTCACGGAACCCGAAGGTTCATTACCGCACTCACAAGCGTCCGCCACCTGTCTCT
>Ga0123353_10003743_pt1 | contig 19359 bp, 14 predicted proteins | sample TergutLab28metaG_3_FD_92763 | JGI IMG/M metagenome (GOLD analysis project Ga0123353, IMG submission 92763) | Labiotermes labralis P3 segment gut microbial communities from Petit-Saut dam, French Guiana - Lab288 P3 | ecosystem: Host-associated > Arthropoda: Insects > Digestive system > Gut ... | reverse complement strand
GTCTTAATGTCACATTTTGACGGTTTTGTGCCGTAAAAGTCATTTACAAGTGACATTAACGTTGCTATCGCGGTATTGAATTTTAGGTTCTCGATATCGGCGCCGACTTTCTTGATGGCTCTGTGTATCGCCAGTTCGTGCGCTGCTGATATGCCGTCGCCGTCTAGTGACGCTTCCGCCAAGTTCCATACACGGTCCAAAAACCTCTTGCATCCTTTGACGGCTTTTTGCGACCACGGCGCCGCTTTCTCAAAGTCGCCGATGAACATTATATATAGCCGCAGCGTGTCTGCGCCGAATTCTTTCACGATATCGTCGGGGTTGATTACGTTTCCGCGGGACTTGCTCATCTTTTGCCCGTCTTCACCCAGAATCATGCCGTGGCTCGTGCGCTTCATGTATGGCTCCGCGCTTGGTACTACTCCAATGTCGAACAGGAACTTATGCCAAAAGCGCGAATACAGCAGATGCAGCGTGGTATGCTCCATACCGCCGTTGTACCAGTCGATTGGCGTCCAGTACTCCAGCGCTTCCCCCGACGCCAGGAAATCTTTGTTGTTTGGGTCTGTGTATCTTAAAAAATACCAACTGGAACCTGCCCATTGCGGCATAGTGTCAGTTTCGCGCAATGCCGGGCCGCCGCACTTCGGGCACGTCGTCGAAATCCAGTCAGTCATTGCAGCAAGCGGGCTTTCGCCTGTTTCAGTCGTCTCATATTTTTCTACCAACGGCAATAACAGCGGCAGTTCGCGTTCTTGCAGCGCTACGTATCCGCATTTTTCGCAGTGGACTATCGGGATAGGCTCACCCCAATAACGCTGCCGCGAGAAGACCCAGTCACGCAGTTTGAAATTTACTTTTTCTTCGCCCAGGCCCTGCTCAGCCAGCCAGATTGTGATTTTTTTGATTGCGTCCTCAACGTGAAGGCCATTTATCATGCCGGAATTTACCATTATCCCCGAATCACAGTCAGCGTATGCTTCTTTTTCGATATCGCCGCCGGATACGACTTCGATTATCGGTAAATTGAATTTTTTTGCAAATTCCCAGTCCCGCTGATCGTGTCCCGGCACTGCCATTATGGCGCCCGTTCCGTATGTGGCCAGAACGTAGTCTGATATAAATATCGGTATTTCATTGCCTGTTACAGGATTAATCGCCCGGATGCCCTTTATTTCAACGCCTGTTTTCTCTTTGCTCAGCTCAGTACGCTCAAAATCGGATTTCCTGGAGGCGGCTTGCCTGTACGCAAAGAGCTCGTCGGGGTTGTCCGGCGCCCATTGTTCGAGCAAACCGTGCTCAGGGGACATAACCATATATGTCGCGCCGAACAACGTATCGGGGCGGGTCGTGAATACGCGTATCGTGTCGCCGGCTGTCGTCTTAAAATCCACCTCTGCTCCGACGCTGCGGCCAATCCAGTTGCGCTGCTGTATCTTGACGCGCTCGATGAAATCAACCGTGTCCAGATCGTCAACGAGCCTCTGCGCATATTTTGTGATACGCAGCATCCACTGGCTCTTTTCGCGTCTGACGACGGACGAACCGCAACGTTCGCAAACGCCGTCAACAACTTCCTCGTTGGCGAGCACGCATTTGCATGATGTACACCAGTTTACAGGGATAAGCGCTTTATAAGCCAAACCGTTCTCGAACAGTTTTAGAAAAATCCACTGCGTCCATTTATAATACTCAGGATCGGTCGTGTCGACGCATCTGTCCCAGTCGAAACTGTACCCGAGCATTTTAAGCTGCGAGGTGAAGCGCGTTACATTGTTGCGCGTGACTACGGAGGGATGGATTTTATTCTTAATCGCATAATTCTCCGTCGGAAGTCCAAACGCGTCAAAACCGATTGGATACAGGACGTTATAGCCCTGCATGCGCTTTTTCCGCGATACAATGTCCATAGCTGTGAAAGGTCTGGGGTGGCCGACATGCAGGCCGTCCCCAGATGGATAAGGAAATTCAATCAAAATGTAGTATTTCGGCGCATTACTTTCGCTTGTCGCGGCAAAAGGCTTTTCAGTCTCCCATTTATTTTGCCATTTTTTTTCTATTCGGCTATGTTCATACTTCATCAGGCCAAATTCCTCACTGTTAAAATTTAATAATGTCGCTTATATCTATATTCTCCGCGTCGGCCCACAGCCTTTCCAAGGTGTAGAAATCACGTGCTTCTTTCAAGAATATGTGGACGATTACACAAGCAAAATCGATAAGCACCCAGCCGCCATTCCTGTGCCCTTCGCGGCGTAACGGTGTCTCGCCATTTTCTTTTAGTACCTTTTCGACTTCGTCCGAAATCGTTTTGAGCTGTGTTGTTGAGTTTGCGGTACAGATTACGAAATAGTCGGCAAGTATCGTTACATCCCTCGTTCTCAGCAATTTTATATCCTGAGCTTTCTTGTTGTCAAGCGCGTTAATAGCAAATTCAGCAATCTCTTTAGAAGTCAGCATTAATTTCATCCGTTCCTTTCAGATGGTTGGAATTATTCGCCTGGTTCGGACGGCGCTACGGGTGTTTCGGAAGAAATGTCAACACTCGGGGCGGTCGAATCAGGGGGCGGATCGGTTGGCGCCGGCGGCTCAACAGGATCCTCTGTTTGGCCGGGATCGACATCCAGCGGGGGTATTTCTTCTGATGGGTGTTCATCGGGATCGGGATCGGTTTCATGTGGATCGCCCGTATCATTGGGCGTGGTTGTGTTGGGTGTTTCATCAGGTTTGCTTGACGGATTGTTAGACGAACTATTCGACGAGCTTGACGGATTATTCGAAGAGTTGCTTGACGTACTGCCCGGTGGGGTGAAACTGCCTCCATTGTTAGTCGCGCTCTCGCTCGCTCCCCTGCTGCTTGCGCCCCACGACGAACTCCCCTTCCAGTTGCCGTCAGTCACATATAGTTTTCTGTCAGGGGCGCGGGTCAATATGCTCACGTCCTTAATAGTGATCTCCTCTGAAAACGGGTTAAGCTTCTCATTTACCATTTCCAACCATTGTTCGACAAATATTGAAACATATGAAATCCCGCCGACAGAATCAACATAGTTGCCCGGCATGGTCACAAAGGTGACGTCTGTGGCTTCCATTTTCAGAAATTCTTTCCCTAACCAGATGAGGTTGTTGAGCGGTAAGTTGGTCTTTACGTTATTAATGAAAATATTCGCTAAATCCACTACATTGATTGAAGTCCTCTTTGCCAGTATCTGCTCAACTGCGGCTTTTAAGAATCCTTGCTGATTACTGATCCTGGCAATGTCGCCGCTTGCATACCTTCTGAATCTCAATATTTCCAGCGCCTGCTTGCCGGTTATGCCGTATTTCATCCCTTGCCTGTAACTTATGTGGAGGTTTTGCTCATTATCGTGGTATTCCATATTGGACGGTATATAGTAATCAACGCCGCCTATCGCGTCTACCAGTGTGACAAATGCCTTCATATCGACATTGAACCAGTAATCGACCTCAAACCCAAGTATGTCTGCAAACGATTCGATAGTTGCCTGCATAGCTTTCTCTTCCGCGTCGTCCTTTCCCCTGTTATTAATGCGCCAATTCGCGCGTACCGCGTTGGCCTTTTTAGAACTCCAACTGACGTTGCACATTGTATCTCTGGGGATGCTTACGACATTAAAAGTGTGATCAGTCACATTAAATGTGGCGACCATTATCACGTCTGTGTTTCCGCCTACATCGTCGTTACAGAACAATATAAAAGTAAACTTGTTTTCGTCCCTTTCATATATGATAGGCGGATCGTCTCCAACAGGCAGATCATCGGGCGGCATATCGGGCGGCGGCGTGTAGTTTGGATCATTGGCTTGCCGAGGCGGGTTTTTGCGCGGCTCCATGTTGACAGGGGGCGGGGCAACTGTATCAAGCAGCTTGAAACAGGCAAATACGACCACAGTCAAAGCCACCAGCACCCCGCCGGTAATAGAAGCAATTTTCAAGGTCTTTTTCTTCCAGCTCTTTTTACCGGCAACAGTTGTATCGGAGCCCTTTTTATGCCTTTTACCAACATTACTCAGCAAATGCCGCCCGCTTTTCATTGTACCTGCTAACTTCATACTTTATATCCCCTTATAAAGCTAAATTGACATTATAAGTCACTAAGTTGCTTCGTTTATATAGTTTAACGCGTCGATTGTCATATGGTTCGGTGTGATACCACGGGAGCTTATATCCTCAATCGTTATTTCAAGCCCCATCTTAAGCGCCGCGTCCAGGTTCTCATATGCCAGTTCGCGCATTTTATCGACACCTGTAAAATCTCTTGTGGGTTCGATGTAATCGGCTATATAAATAATTTTCTCGAGAAGCGACATCTCTGGCTTGCCGGTCGTATGCCACATGATGGCGTCGGCAACCGCGTCTGATGCCCCAAATATCGCCTTTGCGAGTACAGCGCCGGATTTCGGGTGAAGCAGCTTCTCCCCGGAGTTACTCAGGTCCCCGACTTCAACGCCTCTGTCTTCCAGAATCCTTATATTATCGTGTACATCGAACCTTTTTGTGATATCGTGCAGGATTGCGGCCTCACGCGCGTCATCGAGCCGGGCGCCCCAGCGCTCCGCCAATTTTAACGCTTCTTCCTCACAGCCTTTTACATGCGGTACACGCTCTGGATTCAGCATTGAATATGCGCGTTCCCGCAGCCAATCCCAGTTGGGTTTCGCACCGTAAAGTTTATTTTTTATAATATACGAGTAATTTGTATCAGTAATGTATCTTACACCTTCACGTTTTGTTAACATTTCGCGAAGGTCCGATGAAGATATCTGAACAATATTGTTTATCACATTTTTAGAAGTTACACCATAGCGTTCGTGAATGTGGATTGAATACGCCTTTATCTTTTCACGGTCATCTGAACTGCGGGAAAACACAGCCGGCGTTACGATACTGAGAAGCTTTTTGTAATTTTTCCAGGTTTCAAGCGTTAGGAACATGTCAGTGCCAATAAGCAGGAACAATTCCGCAGCCGGAAACATCTGTTTTATTTCGGTTACCGTGTCGACCGTATAGCTCGGCAGCGGATTTTTAATTTCGATATTGGAAACGATTGTCCTGTCCACATTCCAAAACGCCATCATCGTCAAAAAATGGCGGATATCAGCGGACGGGGAGCCCGGCGGCATAGGTTTATGCGGGGGGACTCCCGAAGGGACGACAAGAAGTATATCGAGCTCGAGCTGATTTGAAGCCGTCATAGCAGACAGCACGTGGCCTATATGCGGCGGGTCAAAAGTCCCGCCAAAAATACCTACTTTCATAGCACCTTTCTTTCCCGTAACAATATGGAAAAACTTTTTAACGCAGCGCCCCTGTGGGAAAGGGCGTTTTTCTCATCCGATGATAGTTCCGCCATGGTCCTGTCATATCCGTCGGCTATAAATACCGGGTCGTATCCAAAACCGTTCGAACCTGCGGGCGCGTGTGCAATTCTTCCGCGGCATTCCCCTTGTGCCATAATCATCTCGCCGTCCGGGAAAACGCATATAATTGTACAGACGAATTTCGCGCGCCGATGTTCCACGTTCTCGAGTTTTTTAAGGAGGTACTCGCATCTTTCGCTGTTAGACAGTCCCTCTCCGCCAAAAGAGCTGGTGTATACCCCCGGCGCCCCGTGCAGGGCTTCGACTATCAATCCGGAATCGTCCGCTATAGACGGCAAGCCCGACAAAGCGCATATCGCATTGGCTTTTAACAGCGCATTTTCCTCAAAAGTGGTTCCGGTTTCCTCAATTTCTACATTAATGCCTACATCATTTCGCGTAAAAAACTCAATGCCGAGTTTTGGCAGTATCTCCCGCATTTCCTGTATTTTACCGGGATTGTCAGTGGCAAGAACATATTTCATTCGAGAATTGCCTCCGAAAAATCATGTCCGTTGAAATCTATCAAATCTTCGGGTTTTTCACCCACGCCAATAAGCTTAACGGGCACGCAAAGCTCGGATGCTATCGCGTATACGATACCGCCCTTTGCTGTCCCGTCAAGTTTTGTTAAAACGATTCCGGTAATGCCCGACGCTTCTTTGAACTGCCTGGCTTGAATAAGGCCGTTCTGGCCGGTCGTCGCGTCCAGTACAAGCAAAGTCTCCCTGTCCGCGTCCGGCAGTTCGCGGTTGATTATACGGCTTATCTTGTTAAGCTCGTTCATCAGATTCGATTTGTTATGCAGCCTCCCGGCCGTATCGCAGATAATTATATCAGTACCGCGGGCTTTTCCCGCGTTTATACCGTCAAATATGACTGACGCCGGGTCTGCGCCTTCATCGCGGCGCACTATATCCGCGCCCGCGCGCTGCGCCCAAACCGACAGCTGCTCGCCGGCAGCCGCGCGGAACGTGTCCCCCGCGCACAGCAGCACTTTTTTGCCCTCGCTGACGAACCTCAGCGCAAGCTTTCCGATGGTCGTCGTCTTCCCTACTCCGTTTACGCCAATGACCAGTATTACAGATGGCTTTGTGTCCAGCTTCAAGCTTCCGTCGCCTACGTCAAGCAGTCCGGCCAGTATATCGGCGAGCGCGCCCTTGAGCTCAGCACTTGTACGATAGCCTTCGCGCTTTGCCGTCTCACGGAGCCTTTCAACCGCCGTAGCAGCCGTTGTAGTACCCAGATCCGCAATTATGAGCGTCTCTTCAAGCTCGTCGTAGAAATCATCGCCCGCACCCGTAAAAGCCGCAAAAACACTACCGATTTGGGCGGATAAATTCTTAGTAGTCTTTGCAAGACCTTCTCTTAATTTACTGATTAATCCCATGTAAACCCCGCTTATAATGCACTAGCCGCTCTTACGCATGTGTTTCTCGGCTTCGTCGAGGTCGATCCTCAACAGGCTCGATACGCCTAGTTCCTGCATTGTTATGCCGTATAAGACGTCTGCTTCCTCCATTGTGCCGCGTTTATGCGAAATGACTATCATCTGCGTGGTGTTGGACATTCTGCGCAGATGCCCGGCAAAGCGGATCACGTTCGCGTCGTCAAGGGCGGCGTCTATCTCATCCATAACGACAAACGGCGGCGGTCGCACGGTTAGTATCGCAAAATAGATTGCTATAGCCACGAAAGCCTTCTCGCCGCCTGAGAGCAGCGTCAGCGTTTTAAGAGACTTGCCCGGCGGCTGGACATTGATCTCAATGCCGCAGTTCAGCACGTCTTCGGTATCTTCCAAAACAAGGGAAGCCCGCCCGCCGCCAAAGAGCTCTTTAAATGTCTTTTCAAAACTCTCATTGATGTTTTCAAATTCACGTGTGAAAATTTCGCACATTTGCGCGGTCAGATCCCCGATTATCTCCAATATCTCGCTTTTTGCCTTTTCTATATCGTCACGCTGCGAAGTCATGAAAATATATCTTGTATTGACGCGTTCAAATTCATCTATTGCCCCGATGTTCGGATTGCCGAGTTCGGATATCTGCCGCTTGATCGATGATATGCGCCTCTGTGCCTCGGCTATGCTGTCAATTGGCGTCCCGGCGTCCATAGCGGCTGTGCGCCCCAGTTCATAGGTATCCCAGAGTTTGTCCAGTATCTGTTTTTCTTCCAATTGCGCCGTAATTTTTCTTTGTTCAAGCCTGGAACATTCGCGTTCCAAATTAAGCAGTTCGTGGTTCTTCCCTTGTAAGGTCTTATTCAGATTGCTTCTTTTTGCCTCGATGTCAAGTTTATACCCGTTTATTGCCGACAAGCTGCGTTTGTGCAATTCGATCTCGTCGATGATATCTGTCAGAGCGCGACCCTTTTCAAGCATTTCAGCGCGTATTTCTTCGTTGCGGGTTTTCAAGCCTTCTATCGTCTCAAGTTGGCGGTCGCGGCTGCCGAACATCTCGTCGCGCAGGGCGCTGAGTTCGGAAACTGCTTTGCTCAACGCCGCGTTTTCCGCTTCGAGCGACGCACCTTGCGCCCGCAGCTCGGATAGCGCTGAGTTCACGCGGTCGCGTTCCTGGGACAACAGCTGCTGCCCACGTATCGCCTCTTCGATCCTGCTCTTTAACTGCACCAGTTCCGCCTCGACAGATACGATAGCGGTTCTTGCGCTCATCGTTTCATCGTTGTTGACGCGTATCCTGTCGTTAATCGATTCAACTTCGCGTTCAAAAGCGATAATAGCATCTTCCGCTGCTTTTACAAGCTGTGTGTGGTGTGATTCTTCGATCTCCAGCTTCAGGACGCTTTCCTCCGCTGTTCGTAGCTCGAAGCGCGCGGCGTCAAGTTCATACTCGGCGGCGTTCTTCTCGCGTACGCACTGCGCGTGTTCGCGCTCGGTATTTTTAAAGTCGGCAGTATGCGCCTCTATCCTCCCGGCGAGCTGCGTGAGTTCATTCGCCCTTGAAAGCACGCCTGCGCTGCTGGCTGTTGAGCCGCCGGTCATAGAGCCCCCTGCGTTTATTACCTGCCCGTCGAGGGTGACTATCTTGAATCTGTGCCCGTGGCTTTTTGCTATTTTTATCGCGCTGTTTAAATTGTCCGAAATGACGACCCGGCCCAGCAGGTTCGCGTAAATCCCCGAGTATTCAGGGTCAAACTCGACAAGGTTGTACGCGATGCCTTCGAAGCCTTGGTCTCCGGCGAATTCTTTATCGCTCAGTACATTGCCTTTTATAGTCGACAGCGGCAAAAATGTCGCCCTTCCGCCGTCGCGGTGTTTTAAGAGGTTGATGGCGGCTTTGCCGTCTTCCTCGTTATCTACAATGATATGCTGCATTGCGCCGCCGAGCGCCGTCTCGATAGCCGCCGTATACCTGTCGCCGGTTTTCAGCAGCCCTGCGACCGTGCCGTGTATATTCTTCAGGGCGCCGCGCGAAGAATCCTGCATTACCAGCTTTACAGCTTTTGAGTACCCCTGGTAGTCCTTTTCCATTTCGGCCAGAAGATTCCGCCTGGATTCGAGTGTTTTGAGGTCGAACGACAGCCGGTCCAGTTTTTCGCCGGACAAAGCGGCTTTGTTGGCGCGGTTTTTCGCTTTCAGTGACAAGCCGTCGAGGACGTTTTTAAGCGATATTGCTTCTTCCCTGGCTTTTTCAAGGTCTTGTGCGCTTTTGTCCCGCCCTGACTTCAGGCTTTCAAGGTTTTCTGCGGCTGTTGAGAGCTCAAGTTTTACGGAGTTCTCCATATCGTAGAGTTCCTGTGCCTGTGAAGCAAGCGCCGATAGTTCTGATTTTCCGTCGCTGAGTTTGTTTTGGCAGTCGCTTTCGCCGGAAAGCAGCGCTCCGAGTTCTTCGGTGCGTTCACCTGCTGAACCTTTGATGTCCGATAGCTCGGATATCAGCGTATTTGTGCGTCCGTCCAGTGAAATCTTTTCATTTTCGATTTCCTGAAGCCGTGCTTTGCGCTCGTTTATTTGCGTACCGACGCCGTCCTGGCGGTCGTCCTGACTTTTCAGTTCCTGTTGGAGCCGGTCGATTTGGCTTGTGTTGCTTTCCAGTTGCGATTTAAGTACTGCTATTGCGCTGTCCGCGTCGCTCTGGCGCGCTTCCGCCGATGATATGAGCGTTCGGGCTGAGTCCGCGTCTATATCGCATCTTCGCATATCTTCCGCCAGGAGTTCTATCTCTTCATAACCGGTTTCGACCTCGCGCGTGGCTGCTTCAAGGGATTGTTTCGCCGTTGCGTGGTCAGTGTCGGCTTTGTCGGCGCGGGCGCGCAGTGAGTTGAGTTCCCGCAGCCAAACAGAAATCTCGATCCCACGCAGTTCGTCTCTGAGCAGCAGGTATTTTTTTGCTATTTCTGCTTGCTCGCGCAATGGTTCCCTTAGCAGGTCGAGTTCGGATATTATGTCGCCGATCCTGACGAGGTTTTCATCTGTCTGCAGGAGTTTTCTTTCGGCTTCTTCTTTTCTGTGCCTATATCGCGATATACCGGCTGCTTCTTCAAAGATCTCGCGTCTGTCTTTACTTTTCGTCGACAGTATTTCAGAGATTTTTCCCTGGCCGATGATGCTGTAGCCCTCTCGGCCTAGTCCGGTGTCCATCAATAGTTCGCTGAGGTCCTTCAGGCGTACCAGCGATCTGTTTACATAGTATTCGCTCTCGCCGGAACGGTAGAACCTTCGGGTTATCATGATTTCGGAGGTATCGAAACCGAGGAATCCCCCGGTGTTATCTAAAATCAAAGAAACTTCGGCGAACCCGAGTTGCGAACGCCTCTGGGTCCCGCCAAATATAACGTCCTCCATTTTTCCGCCGCGCAACGTTTTAGTGGACTGTTCGCCCATGACCCATAGCACAGCGTCAGCGATATTTGATTTTCCGCTCCCGTTTGGCCCGACTATACCGGTGATCGGTTTTTCAAATGTTATCCGTGTTTTTTCCGGAAAAGACTTGAAGCCTTGTATCTCCAGAGATCTTAAATACAGCGCGAACACCATCTTTCCTGCATGAATATTAAAAGTTCTTTTTTGAAAACAACATTAAAAATTATTATACTACCTTCCCTGCTGTATTTCAATCCCAAATTTTCACTTGATAATGTACACCGTCCCTTTGTCTTGATTCGACTCTATCACTTTTAACGATTGCAGGGAATATTTCTTTTTAAGCGCCTCTATATTGCAGCGGTGTTGGCCTATCATCATTGACATATGGCCCTTTGCGACTGACAAGGTGATGCTGCTGCCCGGGGGGACGCCCTCCAGCAGCGCAGCTGCCTTTTTGAAGTATACCCTTGAGTAAACAAGCTCACCGAACGCGGGATGATAGGCGCCGGCTAACGCTTCACCGGAGCTAAGCGGCTCTGAAGGGTTCAGGCCGAACCTTATTACCGGTATTCCCGCGTCATTAAAAATTGCATAAAGCTCCGAGCAAAGTTCAACGGCGCACTCGACCGTATGCTCGAGGTAATCGCCGCTCTCATATAATTCAAAAAGCTTCGTCCCGCGCACGACAATTGTCGGGTGTACCCTGACGCCGTCCGGTTTTAATTCTGCTATGCGCTTTGCGGTGTACAGTGATTTTTCGCGCGTGTCGCCCGGCAAACCCGTCATCATATGTATGATAAACATAAGCCCGGAGTCTTTTAACAGCTTGGCGGCTCTGACGGTATCAGACGACGTGTGGCCGCGGTTTGCCGCTGAGAGCACATCGTCGCACATGGATTGCGCGCCCAGTTCGACAGTCGCGACGCCATATTTTTTCAGACGGTCGATCGTCGGTTCATCAATACAGTCGGGCCTTGTGGATATCCTGATTGTATTGAGCGCGTTGAGCTCCAGAAAATAACAAGCGGCTTCAAGCAGCATAATTTGCTGCGCGGCCGGAATAGCTGTAAAGCTCCCTCCATAGAAAGCGAGCTCAGTCGGCGCTGTGATCGATTCCAGGTTATCGATCCTCAACTTCCCATCTTCGATTACAGGCGCAATTGCGCCGGTTATACGCCGCTGATCGCAAAAAACGCAGTTGTGCTGACAACCTGCGTTCGGAATAAATATCGGAATAATCCTTCGTTTCGGGTTCATTTTGAGATTTCTCCCAAAGCTGATTTAGCGGCAGTTTGTTCCGCTTCCTTTTTGCTCTTCCCTGTCCCGTGCCCGATAATCTTATTATTTAAGCGTACTTCAACGGTGAATAATTTTAAATGGTCGGGTCCGCTTTCGCTTATCGTATGGTAACTGAGGGTTTGCCCCTGCTTTTCTTGAATAATCTCTTGAAGCGCAGTCTTATAGTCTGTGATTTCTGTCTCAAACCGGTCGAGTCTATTCGTAAAAAAACCCCTGATCAGCTTTGTCGCGCTCTTAAGGCCCCCGTCGAGATAGATCGCCGCGAGTACAGCCTCTAAAGCATCCGCCAAAATCGACGGGCGTTCGCGCCCGCCGCCTTTTTCCTCGCCGCGTCCAAGTAAAAGGCACTCGCCCAAGTTAAAAGTGACGGCGAGTGCAGCAAGGCTCTTCTCACATACTAACTCAGCCCTCAACCTGGTCATCTGGCCCTCGGGCATATTTGGTCTATTCTTATAAATAAGCGCCGCAACAGTCATTCCGAGAACGGAGTCGCCCAGGAACTCCAACCTTTCGTTACTTGAAATACGGCTCTTTTTGTTTTCGTTTGCGTAAGAACTGTGAGTAAGCGCTACTTGCAGCAGCGCTAAATCTTTGAAGTCATAGCCAAGTTTTTTTTGGAGATCGTATAAGCTTGCAGCGTCCATAATCATGATTTAATCACAATTTGCGGAAATAAAGCGGAAAATGTCACCAACAGTTACGAACCCGATGACAGTATCTTCGTCGACTTCAGGGACGTCGAAAACTTCCTCGATCGCCATCGTCAATTCAACGGCGTCTAGCGAGTCAGCACCCAAATCATCGACAAAAGACGTATCCATGGAGATGGAATCAATACTGATAGCAAACTGTTCGGCAATCAGTGCGCATAGTTTTTCGAAAATCATGATCGCGACCATACCTTTCGAAGTACTTTTTTATAGATATACGTATTTATGCCCTTTATGGAAATATTAAAGCCCAAATTAAGATTTGTCAACAGTTTTTGTTCAACTTTTTTACAGATTTATAAACCTTCAGTAATTATTTTCATTCGGTCCATGTTTTCCTGCAGGCGGGTGGCGATATCGGTTTCGGCAGCCTTTGCCGCCTGGAGTATCGCACCGTAAACTGCGGCGGCGTTTGACGACCCGTGAGCCTTTATAACAGGTTTGGAAATGCCCAGCAGCGCGGTGCCCCCGATTGCATCGGGGTTCATTTTGCGCCTCAAACCTGAAAAGTCTTTTTTTATAAATAACGCGGACAGCTTAGTCTTTAAATTTTTCTTATAAATGCTTTTTAGCTCCGACATCAAAAGCACAGCCATGCCCTCCAGCGACTTGAGAAGAACGTTTCCCGTATACCCGTCGCACACAAGCACGTCGCAAGCCCCTGCTACCGCATCCTTTGCCTCGATATTGCCAACGAAATTCAAGTGCCCGCTTTGCCCGGCCTTTTCCAGCAGATCATATACTTCAAGCTGCAGCGGCGTGCCCTTTGTGCGCTCGGCGCCGTTGTTGAGCAGCCCGACGCGCGGCGATTCAAGCTTAAGAACATCCTGCGCATAAAATGAACCCATATACGCGAATTGTAAAAGATATTCCGCAGTGCATTCGGAATTGGCGCCGCAATCTATCAGTATGAACCCCTCTTTGGCGTTTGGAATAAGCGGCGCCAGCGCTGCCCTTCTTATCCCGCGTACTCTCTTCACTATAAGTGTAGCGCCCGAAAGTACCGCGCCGGTGCTCCCGGCGGATATCAGCGCATCCCCGCGCCCGTCCCGCAACAACCCGAACGCGACGGAAAGGGACGAGTCTTTTTTTATCCGGACCGAATTAGAAGGATCGTCATCCATAGCGATTACTTCCGAAGCGTTTACTATTTCCACGCCACGCGGGAGTTCCGTTAGCCCCATCCCCTCAATAACACGAAGGATATCCTCTCCCCTGCCGGTCAGTACAATTTCAACGCCTGTTTTCTTTACGGCTTCCAAAGCCCCTTTTACAATCTCGCCGGGTGCGTTATCCCCACCCATGGCGTCAACTATTATCTTCATCAGTTTTCCTCCCTTGGATTTCAATGCGCTCAATGATCTCCAGCGACCTTAGCGAAATAGCCAGGTTTTTGTTGCGTTTGCCCTTAACCCTGACGTCAAGGGGCAAAATCAGCCCGAAATTTATGTTCATGGGCTGAAAATCCGTTATAGCCCCGCCCGATGTGTACAGAGCCAGGGCGCCTATTGCCGTCTCTTTCGGGAAATCAGCCGGAGGCAGGCTCAGTATCTCGCGTGACGTCTCTATGCCGGTGAGCAGCCCTGACGACGCAGATTCAACATAACCTTCCACCCCGGTTATCTGACCGGCAAAACTAATACGCGGCTCGGTCCTCAAACGGTTATATCTGTCGAGCAGTTTCGGCGAATCAAGATATGTGTTGCGATGCATAACGCCATAGCGTGCATATTGAGCCTCATGCAGCGCGCGGATCATTGAAAACACACGTTTTTGCTCCGAATACTTGAGATGGGTCTGGAACCCTACGATATTATAAAGCGTCCCTTCCGCGTTGTCTTTACGCAGTTGCACGACGGCGTAAGGCAGTTTGCCGCTTTGCGGGTCAGGCAGCCCGACCGGTTTGAGCGGGCCATATCTCAATGTATCTTCCCCGCGCCTTGCCAGGACCTCTACCGGTACGCACCCCTCGAACACCAGCTTATCTTCGAAACCGTGGACTTCGGCTTCCTTTGCCGCCGCGAGCTCGCTGCGGAACGCCTTGTATTCTTCTCGGTTCATGGGGCAATTGATATAGTCCGCGTCGCCCTTGCCATATCGCGAACCGAAATATGCATGGTCTAAATCGATACTCTCAAACGTTACTATCGGCGCAGCGGAATCAAAAAAGCTTAACATCTTTGAGTCCGGGAGTTGCGAGGCTAGTTTTTCTGCCAGCCCATCCGATGTCAGCGGACCGGTCGCGATGATCACCCTGCCGTCCGGTATATCGGTTACTTCGCACTCGACGACGGTTATATTCGGATGGCGCCTTACAAGCCCGGTCACCATCGAGGCGAACCGCTCCCTGTCAACAGCCAGCGCGCCTCCGGCCGGGACTCGGTTCCCATCGGCGCATCTCATTATCAAGCTTCCCAGTTTGCGCATTTCTTCTTTTAGCAACCCGACCGCGTTGGTCAGTTCATTGCTCCGCAGGGAATTTGAGCATACAAGCTCCGCGAAATCGGGCGAGACATGAGCGGGCGTCAATTTGTGCGGCTTCATTTCAATCAGCTTAACAGGGATGCCACGCTCCGCAAGCTGCCAGGCAGCTTCACAGCCGGCAAGGCCCGCGCCGACGACAGTAACACTCAATTGCCATCACCGTCCGGCTTTTTTGGCTTTGCCGCTTTGCTTGTGGAGGTCGTCTTTTTAGTTGTGTTTTTGGTTGTATTTTTACCGGATGCTGTATTCTTGCCGGAAGCTGCGCCTTTGCCGGAAGCCGCTTTTTTAACGGACGCCGTATCCTTTGCGGCTGCTGTATTTTTAGTTGATCCCGCACTTTTGCCGGACGATGAACTCTTTGCGGCTGTTGTGCCTTTGCCTGCTGCCGCGCTCTTACCGGGAGTCTTTGCCGTTTCAGCCTTCTTGGCCGTGGATTTGGCTGCTTTTTTCGAATCCTCTGCGCCTTTTTCACCAGATGCAGAGTCCTCGGCTTTCTTTTTGTAGCCGCGCTTATCCTCAGGCAGGAAGTTCTTGCAGGCTTCGTTTGTGCAAAACGGCTTTTTATAACCCCTTCCGGACGTTTTAAACATTGTCCGGCCACACAGCGCGCAGTTATCGGCGACAGGCACGTCCCAGGTCATGAAACCGCATTCTTTGAGTTTTTCGCACGCGTAGTAAGTGTAGCCGTTTTTCGACGTACGCTTAAGTATGCGAAGCCCGCAGTTCGGGCATTTCCCCGGCATCTCTATGACGATAGGTTTCGTAAAATTGCACTCCGGGTATCCGGGGCAAGCGAGGAACCTGCCGAAACGCCCTGTCTTTATAACGAGTTGGCGCCCGCAGTTATCGCAGATTTCATCCGACACTTCGTCGGGTACTTTGATACGCTCGCCCTCGAGCGCGGCTTCCGCGCCGTCCAGGGACTTTTTGAAATCTCCGTAAAAATTGCTCAGAACGGACTTCCAGTCGTCCTTGCCCTTTTCGATGCTATCCAGTAGTTCTTCCATCCGCGCGGTAAATTTCAAGTCGACTATATCGGCAAAGCGATCGATCATCAAACTGGTCACTACCTCGCCAAGAGGCGTCGGGCGGAGGAATTTGCCCTCTTTGACGACATACTCGCGGTCAAGTATCGTCGAAACGGTCGGGGCATAAGTGCTCGGGCGGCCGACGCCCGTCTCCTCCATCGCCTTTATAAGGGTCGCTTCCGTATAGCGGGCGGGCGGTTGGGTAAATTTTTGTTCCTCGTTTATCTCGTCAAGGTTAAGCGCCTCGCCCTTAGCCAGCACCGGCAGGAGTGACTGCTTGTGTTCCTTTTCGTCTTCGTGGTTTTCCTCATATACGGCTGTAAAACCGGGGAAAATTATATCCGAATGCGTCGCACGGAAAATATACCCTGCCGAAATCGTATCTACGGTAACGCTATCGTACACGGCGGGCGCCATTTGGCTTGCGACGAAACGGCTCCATATCAGGCGGTAGAGCTTGAATTGCTCGCTGGTGACGCTGCTCTTTATCCGGTCCGGCGTCAACATAACATTGCTGGGCCGTATAGCTTCGTGCGCGTCCTGGGCATTGTTTTTAGACTTGTAGCGGTTCGGCGTATCGGGGTAGTACTTGTCGCCGAAGGTGTTTAATATATAGCTTTTCGCATCATGAACGGCCTCGTCCGATATGCGCAGCGAATCCGTCCTCATGTATGTTATCAGACCGATAGTGCCCTCGCCCTCAACATCGACGCCCTCGTAAAGCTGCTGCGCGACCGACATTGTCCTGCGCGGCGTCATGCTCAATCTGCGGGACGCGTCCTGCTGGAGCGTCGAGGTTATAAACGGCGGGGACGCCGACCTTTTCTTGTCGACGCGTTTTACGCTGTGTACGGAAAAAGGCGCGAAGCTTATAGCCTCTACGACTTCCTTAACTTCAGCTTCGCTTGTCAGTTCCAGCTTTTTCTCTTCGGTTCCATAAAACGCGGCGGTGAACTTGCCGGGTTTGTCAAGTAACTCTAAAACGACATTGAGCAGCCAGTATTCCTCCGGAATAAAATCCCGGATTTCGGACTCCTTGTCGACGACCATTCTTGTGGCGACCGACTGCACGCGTCCGGCGGATAGCCCGCGGCGTATCTTCTTCCACAGCAGTGGGCTGAGCTTGTAGCCAACGATACGGTCCAGTATGCGCCTTGCCTGCTGCGCGTTGACAAGGTCCATATCTATCGACCGCGGGCTGTCTACGCTCTTGCGTACGACTTTTTGAGTTATTTCGTTAAATGTGACCCTATAAGTGCTCGAATCCGGTAAATCAAGCAGTTCTTTCAAATGCCAGGAAATAGCTTCCCCTTCACGGTCCGGGTCGGTAGCCAGAAATACCTTCGAGCTGTTTTTCGCTGCTGCCTTCAGCTCTTTTATCGTGTCTTCACGACCTTTTACCGGCTGATAATCGGGCACAAACCCATTATCAAGGTCAACACCCAGTGTGCTTTTCGGCAAATCACGCAGGTGTCCCATAGAAGCCGTAACCTTAAAGCCGGCGCCAAGATATTTTCCTATAGTTTTCGCCTTAGCCGGGGATTCGACTATTACCAGGTTGTTTTTTTCTTTTGACATTAGTGTTTGACCTCATTGTTATTAATAACATTCCATTTTCCGTTTTCATCGCGCTGAACATAACCGTTTATTTCAAGCATTGTGAGTGCGGTCAGTACCTGAGGTGTCGAAAGGCCCGTGTTGATTATAATGTCATCGACTTGCATACCGGTTGCCCCGATTGCCTTTGCAACAGTCTTTTCATCTCCGGTCAACGCGTTAAAAATTTCATCTAAGACAATATAATCTAACACAGTTTTGTTGTCAATCTCTTTTTTATCGTTACGATGATCTTTCTTCCTGTCGGAATACAAATTTGTTTGGTTTATTTCAAAAATCTCTACCGGGGCGGCTTCCTGCCTGCTACCTTCATCGGAAATCTTGTCGGGGAACAACCCGGCATATTCGCTGACTATATCCTCTCCCGATAATATCGGTATGGCGCCCTCGCGAAGCAGTGAGTTCGAACCTTCGCAACTGCTTGCGTCCACGTTGCCCGGCAGCGTAAAAACATCGCGCCCTTGCTCAAGCGCCCTCGTAGCCGTAATCAGCGCACCGCTTTTTTTCGGAGCTTCTATTACAGTGACCCCGAGCGACAATCCGCTGACAATCCTGTTGCGTGCCGGGAAATGCGTGCGAAACGCCGGCGTTCCCGGGGGGTATTCGCTAATCAGCGCGCCTGAACTTGCGACATCATCGAATAGCGATGCATTTTCCGGCGGGTATATCACGTCGATGCCGGAACCTATGACGCCGATAACGCGCCCGCCGCCCCGCAACGCCGCGCGGGCAGCCGCAGTGTCTATGCCCCTTGCCAGGCCTGTCACAACCAAAAGCCCGCGCCGGGCCAGCAAGAAAGCGATATTCTCCGCAGACGATATGCCATAAGGCGTACAGTCCCGCGTCCCGACTATGGCGACGGCGGCTTCCTCATCGATAGAGGGCAGGTTCCCGCGGATATACAAGACCAGCGGGGGATCATATATGTTCCTCAGCCTGTCGGGGTATTCGGCGTCCTGTTGCGTTATGACGCGGCAGTTGCACTGCTGGCAAGACGCAAGTATTTTATTTGCGGCATCGAGGTTTTTATCCGCCAACTTCGAGCAATCGACAAACCTGGCGCTTCCTGCTTCCCTGTACTCAGTTACATCCGCGAGATACACATTCTCCGGCGTCCCGAAATGCCTTAACAACTGCATCGCGGTAATGATGCCGACGCCGTCCGCTGACGCTAGCCAGATCCAGTATTTCAAAGAAGACATTATTACCGACTATCCTCCAATGTGTGGTTGTCCGGCCGCATCCTGCCTCGCCGATTCCCAGATCAGTATCGCCGCCGCGACGGCAGCGTTCAGTGATTCACATTTCTGAGATATCGGTATCGTCACCTTCTCGCTGCATAGTGAGGAGATTTCTTCTGAAATTCCGCGCCCCTCGCTCCCGATGACGATTATTGCGTCTTTATAATTAACATCGTATACTTTTCGGCAATCTTTAGCAGTCGACGCGCCAATAAAGCGTTTTCCGCTAATTTTTATTTCTGATAATTCGGAAAAGCTCAGATATTGTATTGTCTGCCTGAATATCGCGCCCATGGAGGCTCGGATAGTTTTCGGGTTATACGGGTCGGCGCACCCTTCGGTCAGGATTACGCTGCTTATGCGAAATGCGTTCGCGGTGCGGATAATTGTTCCGACATTGCCGGGGTCCTGGACGCTGTCAAGCAATATATGCGTGCCTTCTGTGGCTAATTGGGCGCCGGTTTTGGGGATGCTGCATGAAAAGAGCGTATCCTGCGCGTTTTTCATCGGAGACAGCGAGTCGATTATGCCGCGTTCCGTGAAGTAAACCTTCGTATCCACAGGGAGAGGGAACGGCACATCGGCCGATGTCAGCACGGCTATGATTTCAGCGTCGTGAATGACTGCTTCTTCAAGGAGTTTTATGCCGTCGCACAGGAACTGGCTGCTTAATTCCCTGTAATCCCGGCTTGCGCCCAGTTTTTTCAGGTGCAGGCACAGCGGGTTACGTCTGCTGCTTATTCTTTCCATGTTTATACCTCCTTTTTCCCATGC
>Ga0123353_10003742_pt1 | contig 19360 bp, 16 predicted proteins | sample TergutLab28metaG_3_FD_92763 | JGI IMG/M metagenome (GOLD analysis project Ga0123353, IMG submission 92763) | Labiotermes labralis P3 segment gut microbial communities from Petit-Saut dam, French Guiana - Lab288 P3 | ecosystem: Host-associated > Arthropoda: Insects > Digestive system > Gut ... | reverse complement strand
GCCCGGTGAGCACCACCTACCGGCTCGACCACACCGACAAGCGCTTCGTCGCCCGCGTGCTCTCGGCCTGGTCGGTGTCGAAGAACCTGTGCATCGCGGCGCTGACCATCGCGTGGGGCGTGCTCGCCAGTGCCACCAGCCCGCGCGTCTCGATCCTTACCGCGGGCATCCTGCTGCTGGGCACACCGCTGCTGCTGCTCGCGGTGGGCTGCGCGCTGGTGTGGTGCGACTACCACTGGCCGCTGGACGTGCTGGCCAGCTGGTGCCTGACGCTCACGCTGCTGTCCGGGGTGGCCGCCGCCCAGGTCCTGGCCCGGGCGGCGCACCGGGACGCCCCGGGCGCCGCCGGCTCCGGCGGCGCCCCGGACGAGGGGCTCAACTGTTCGTCGGGAAGCCCAGGTTGATGCCGCCGTGGGACGGGTCGAGCCACCGCTGGGTGACGGCCTTGCCCCGGGTGAAGAACTTCACGCCGTCCTCGCCGTAGGCGTGCGCGTCACCGAACAGCGACGACTTCCAGCCGCCGAACGAGTAGTAGGCGACGGGCACCGGGATCGGCACGTTGATGCCGACCATGCCGACCTCCACCTCGTGCTGGAAGCGCCGGGCGGCGCCTCCGTCGTTGGTGAACAGGGCGGTGCCGTTGCCGTACGGGTTGGCGTTGATGAGCGCGAGCCCCTCGTCGTACGAGCCGACGCGGACGACGGACAGCACCGGGCCGAAGATCTCGTCGTCGTAGACGGACATGCCGGGCTTGACGTGGTCGAAGAGGGTGGGGCCGAGCCAGAAGCCGTCGGCCTCCGCGCCGGTGAGCGGGTGGGTGCGGCCGTCGACGGCGAGGGTGGCGCCGTCGGTGACGCCCGCGTCGAGGTAGGCGGTGACCTTGTCGCGGTGGACGCCGGTCACCAGCGGGCCCATCTCGGAGCCGGCCGCGCAGCCCGGGCCCACCGTCAGGCCGGCGATGCGCTGCTTGATCCGCTCGACCAGGTCGTCGCCGACCGGGTCGACCGCGACCAGCACCGACACCGCCATGCAGCGCTCACCGGCCGCGCCGAAGCCGGCGTTGACCGCGGCGTCGGCGGCGAGGTCCAGGTCGGCGTCGGGCAGCACCAGCATGTGGTTCTTGGCGCCGCCGAGCGCCTGCACGCGCTTGCCGTAGCGGGTGCCGGTCTCGTACACGTAGCGGGCGATCGGGGTGGAGCCGACGAACGAGACGGACTTGATGTCGGGGTGCTCCAGCAGCCGGTCGACGGCCGGCTTGTCGCCGTGCACGACGTTGAACACGCCGTCGGGCAGGCCGGCCTCCTTCCACAGCTCGGCGAGGAAGTTCGCCGCCGACGGGTCCTTCTCGGACGGCTTGACGACCACCGTGTTGCCCACCGCGATGGCGATCGGGAAGAACCACATCGGCACCATGGCCGGGAAGTTGAACGGGGAGATGATCGCCACCGGGCCGAGCGGCTGCCGGATGGAGTAGACGTCGATGCCGGTGGACGCCTGCTCGGTGAAGGCGCCCCTGCTCAGCTGCGCGATACCGCAGGCGTACTCCACGACCTCCAGGCCGCGGGCGACCTCGCCGAGCGCGTCGGAGTGCACCTTGCCGTGCTCGGAGACGATGAGCGCGGCGAGGTCGTCGCGGCGGGCGTTGAGCAGCTCGCGGAACGCGAAGAGCACCGCCGTGCGCTTGGCCACGGAGGTGTGCCGCCAGTCCTGGAACGCCTCCAGGGCCGCGCTGACCGCCTGGTCGACGACGGTGTGGTCGGCGAAGTCCACCTGGCGGGTGACCTTGCCGGTCGCCGGGTCGTAGACGTCGCCGCGGCGTTCGGAGGTGCCGGTCCACGGCCGGCCGGCGATCCAGTGGGTGAGGTGCTCGGTCGTCACGGGATGACCCTTCCTTCGTCGGTTCCGCCAGTGTCGTCAGGGCCCGCCGGGCCCGGCAAGCACCACGCTGTCGGGCTGCGGCGGTTCCGCCTTACACACCGTAGGCCGGGCGGGCCCGGCGATGCGGGGTCCGGCCCGCGGCGCGGGGCTCGCGCCGTGCGATGAGCGGCCCCCCGGCGCAGAGCCTGGCGTGCGGCGTGTGGCCTGCGGCGTGCCGTCCGCGGCATGCCGGGGGCCGCCGCGGGTGCTCAGCCGCCGGCGACCTTGGCGGCCGCCTCGTGCATGGCCATCTCCAGCACCAGCGGGTCGGTGAGGTGCCCGGTGCCGTCCGGCGGGACGAGCCAGCGCACCCCGCCGGTGGGCCGCCCGGGATAGGGGACCACGATCCAGGTGCCGCGCCCGGCGACCCGCACGCCCGTGCCGAGCCACCGGGTGGAGGTGCCGGCCGGGACCAGGAAGCCCATGCGGGCGTCGCCGAAGTCGGCGAGCACCGGGCCGGGCCGGTCGACCATCCGGTTGAGGACGTCCAGCGTGGGGTACCCCAGGCGCGCGCCGATGATCAGCACGTCCCACAATCGCCCGGCCGGGAGCAGGGTCACTCCCAGCGGGTTGCGCTCCCACTCCCAGCGGCACCCCTCGGGATCGGGTGCCACCGACACCAGCCAGTCCACCGCGCTCTTCGCTCCGGCGCTGCCCATACGGCCTTCCTTCCACGTCGTGACGTACGTCCTCGGCGTCACGGGGAAGACAGGGGCGGTGCGGAACTCTTACGCGGGTTCGGCGACTTTTCTTACCACCGGGTAGGTGACCTGCGTCACACCCTCGGTTCAGCTGTCGAAGCCGAGGCCGGCACGGTCCAGCGCGCGCAGCCACAGGTTGCGCCGGCCCTCGGAGGCGTCGGCGCGGGCCAGCGACCAGCGGGTGAGGCCGATGCCGGCCGAGGCGAGCGGCTCGGGCGGGAACGGCAGCGGCTTCCTGCGCACCATGGCCAGCCCGGTCCGTTCGGTGGACCGCCCGGCGAGCAGGTCGAGCATCACCTCGGCGCCGAACCGGGTCGCACCGACGCCGAGCCCGGTGTAGCCGGCGGCGTAGGCGGCCCGGCCGCCGTGGGCGCTGCCGAAGAACGCCGAGAAGCGGGTGCAGGTGTCGATCGCGCCGCCCCACACATGGCTGAAGCGCAGACCCTCCAACTGCGGGAAGCAGGTGAAGAAGTGCCGGGCCAGCTTCAGGTAGGTCTCCGGGCGGTGCTCGTACGCGGCGCCCATCCGGCCGCCGCGCGGGTAGATCGCGTCGTAGCCGCCCCACAGGATGCGCTGGTCGGCGGTGAGCCGGAAGTAGTGGAACTGGTTGGCGCTGTCGCCCAGGCCCTGCCGGCCGCGCCAGCCGATCGACGCGAGCTGCCCCGCGTCGAGCGGCTCGGTCACCAGCGCGTAGTCGTAGACGGGCACGGTGTACGGCCGCACCCGGCGCAGCAGCGACGGGAAGACGCCCGAGGCGAGGGCCACGTGGTGGGCGCGGATCCGGCCGTAGGGGGTGCGCACCGCCAGCGCCGGGCCGTTCCTGACCAGGTCGGTGGCGGGCGTGTGCTCGTAGATCCGCACGCCGAGGCGGGCGGCGGCGCGCTGGAGCCCCCAGGCGAGCTTGGCGGGGTGCACCATGGCGACGCCGTCGCGGTCGTAGAGCCCGCCGTGGAAGGTGGGCGAGTCGACCTCGGCGCGGACCCGGTCGCGGTCGAGCAGTTCCAGGTCCATGCCGTGCCGGGCGGCCAGTTCCGCGGCCTCCTGAAGCTCCTCCCACTGGTGCGGGGCGGTCGCCACGTCGATCTCGCCGGTGCGCTCGAAGTCGCAGTCGATGCCGTACCGGACCAGGGTCTCCTCGATGGCGTCGAGGTTGCGCCGGCCCAGGTCCTGCAGCAGGTCGAACTCCTGGGGCCAGCGGGCGAGTCCGTTGAACGCGCCGTGGGTGAGGCTGGCCGCGCAGAAGCCGCCGTTGCGGCCGGAGGCGGCGCCGCCGATCCGGTCGGCCTCGACCAGCACCACGTCCCTGGCCGGGTCGCGCTCCTTGGCCAGCAGCGCGGTCCACAGCCCGCTGTAGCCGCCGCCGACCACCAGCAGGTCGCAGTGCTCCTCCCCGGCCAGCGCGCCGGCCGGCTCGGGCCGGCCGGGGTCGGCCAGCCAGTACGGGGCCGGTTCCGCGTCGGCGAGGCTGCGGGCAGGGTCCATGGTGGTCACGCCTTCGCTTTCCGTCGGCCGCCGATCAACTGCCCGCCCAGCACCAGCAGGACGGCGATCGCGAACATCGCCGTGCCGATGACGTTGACCTGGACCGGCGTGCCGCGCTGTGCCGAGCCCCAGACGAACATCGGGAAGGTGACGGTGCTCCCGGCGTTGAAGCTCGTGATGATGTAGTCGTCGAAGGAGAGCGCGAAGGACAGCAGGGCGCCGGCGGCGATGCCGGGCGCGGCCAGCGGCAGCGTGATCCGCAGGAACGTCTGCAGCGGGGAGGCGTACAGGTCCTGCGCGGCCTGCTCCAGGCGCGGGTCCATGCTCATCACCCGGGCCTTGACCGCGGTCACCACGAAGCTCAGGCAGAACATGATGTGGGCGATGAGGATCGTCCAGAAGCCGAACTGGATGCGCATGTTGAGGAAGAGGGTGCCGAGCGAGGCGCCCATCACCACCTCGGGCATCGCCATCGGCAGGAAGATCAGCATGTTGGTGGCGGCCCGGCCGCGGAAGCGGTAGCGGGCCAGCGCGAACGCGGTCAGGGTGCCGAGCACCGTCGCGCCGATCGTGGCGTAGACGGCGATCTTGAGGCTGAGGGTGAGCGAGCCGCACATGTCGGCGACGCCGCAGGGGTGCTGCCAGGCGTCGGTGGAGAAGGTGTTCCAGGTGTAGTTGAAGCGGCCCTTCGGCTTGTTGAAGGAGAAGAGCAGCACCACCAGGTTGGGCAGGATGAGGTAGACGAGGGTGAGCACCCCCGCGATCACCACGAGGTTCCTGCGCATCCATCGGATCGGGCGCATCAGACCAGCTCCTCCGTTCCCGCCCTGCGGATGTAGAGGGTGACGATCGCCAGGATGGCGGCCATCAGGATGAAGGACAGGGCGGCCGCCGTCGGGTAGTCCAGCACCCGCAGGAACTGGGACTGGATGACGTTGCCGATCATCTTCTGGTTGGTGGAGCCCAGCAACTCGGCGTTGATGTAGTCGCCGGACGCCGGGATGAAGGTGAGCAGCGTGCCGGCCACCACGCCGGGCATGGAGAGCGGGAACGTCACCTTGCGGAAGGTGGTGAACGGCGTGGCGTAGAGGTCGCCCGACGCCTCGTGCAGCCGGCCGTCCACGCGCTCCAGCGAGGTGTAGAGCGGCAGGATCATGAACGGCAGGAAGTTGTAGGTGAGTCCGCAGACCACCGCCAGCGGGGTGGCCATCACCCGGTGGCCCTCGGTGAGGCCCAGCCAGGTGGTGGCGTCCAGCACGTGGATGTCGTTGAGGAAGGACACCAGCGGGCTCTGGTCGGCGAGGATCGTCTCCCAGGCCAGCGTGCGGATCAGGAAGCTGGTGAAGAACGGCGCGATCACCAGGACGAGCACCACGTTGCGCCAGCGGCCGGCGCGGAAGGCGATGGTGTAGGCCAGCGGGTAGCCGATCGCCAGGCACAGCACGGTGGCGATGCCCGAGTAGACCAGCGAGCGCACGAAGTGCGGCCAGTACTCGGTGAGCGCGTCCCAGTAGGTGGCGAAGTGCCAGGTGACCTTGAAGCCGGTGTCCAGCGAGCCGGTCTGCACCGAGGTCGACGCCTGGTAGACCATCGGCGCGACGAAGAACACCAGCAGCCAGACCACGCCGGCGAGCAGCAGCAGGTACGGCACGCTGCGCCGGCGGCGGGCGGCCCGCTTGAGGGCGGCGGGCACCGGCACCGGGTCGGGCGGCGCCTCGGTCACGGGCGCGGGAGCGGAGGCGGCGGTCATGCGGCGGCACCTCCGGCGTCCGGCTCGTCGTCGGTGTCGATGCCGGCCTCGATGTCCTGGGCGGCGTCCAGGCCGAAGGTGTGCTCGGGGTTCCAGTGCAGGACCACGGGCGCGCCGGGCACCAGCCGGCCGTCGCGCTCCACGTTGGGCACGAACACCTCGAGGTCGGGGCAGACCGGGCTGTCGATCACGTACTGGGTGGACACGCCGATGAAGCTGGAGTCGACGATCCGGCCCTGGACCCGGTTGCGGCCGGCGGGTATCGCGTCCTCGTCGTCGCGGTGGGCCAGGGTGATCTTCTCCGGCCGTACGCCCGCCAGCACCTTGTCGCCGGTGGCGACGTCGGCGCGGCAGCGGGCGGCCGGCAGGGTGAGCTTCTGCCCGGCCGACACCAGGTGCAGCTCGTCGCCGTGCACCCCGGTGACCTCGGCCGCGATCAGGTTGGACGTGCCGAGGAAGTTGGCGACGAAGGTGGAGCCGGGGTTCTCGTAGAGGTCGGCGGGGGCGCCCATCTGCTCGACCCGGCCGGCGTTCATCACCGCGACGGTGTCGGCCATCGTCATGGCCTCCTCCTGGTCGTGGGTGACGTGCACGAAGGTGATGCCGACCTCGGTCTGGATCCGCTTGAGCTCCAGCTGCATCTGGCGGCGCAGCTTGAGGTCGAGGGCGCCCAGCGGCTCGTCGAGCAGCAGCACCTGCGGCTTGTTGATCAGGGCGCGGGCGACCGCGACGCGCTGCTGCTGGCCGCCGGACAGCTGGTGCGGGCGGCGGCGGGCCAGCGGGCCCAGCTGGACCAGATCGAGCATGTCGCCGACCTGCTGCTTGACCGACTTGATGCCGCGCCGGCGCAGCCCGAACGCGACGTTCTCGTAGATGTCCAGGTGCGGGAAGAGCGCGTAGTTCTGGAACACCGTGTTGACCGGGCGCTTGTACGGCGGCAGCGCGGTGACGTCCCGGCCGCCGAGCCGCACCGAGCCGGAGCTCGGGTCCTCCAGCCCGGCGATCATCCGCAGCGTGGTGGTCTTGCCGCAGCCGGACGCACCGAGCAGCGCGAAGAACGAGCCGGCCGGCACGGCGAGGTCGAGCGGGTGGACGGCGGTGAAGGACCCGTAGGTCTTGCTGATCCCGGTGAGGCGGACGGCGTCGCCGGCCGCCTCGGGGCTCGTGCTGGGGGTGGTCATGGGGATGTCCTCGTGGGGTGCGGAGCGGCGGGCGGGCACGGCGTCACGCGCCGATGAGCTTGGAGAACTTCTCCTCGTACCGCGTGTCCTCGTCCTGGGTGAGGGAGCGGAACTGGTGCGACTTGGCGTCCATCGCGGCGTCCGGCACGATCATCGGGTTGTCGGCGAGCGACTTGTCGATCTTCGCCAGATAGGGCTGCACCCCGGCCACCGGGCTCACGTAGTTGATGTACGCCGACACCTGCGCGGCGACCGCGGGCTCGTAGTAGTAGTCGATGAGCTTCTCGGCGTTGGTCTTGTGCCGGGCCTTGTTGGGGATCAGCAGGTTGTCGGTGGAGAACAGGAACCCGGCGTCGGGGAAGACGTACTCGATGTCCGGGTCGTCCAGCCGCAGCTGCACCAGGTCGCCGGCCCACGCCATGCACGCGGCGATGTCGCCCTTGCTCAGCCCGTCGGTGTAGTCGTTGCCGGTGAACTTGCGGATCTGCTGGCTGTCGACGGCCTTCTGGATGCGGGCGATCGCCGCGTCGTAGGTGTCGTCGGTGACGGTCTCGGGGGCGTGGCCCATGTCGAGCAGGGTCATGCCGATGGTGTCGCGCATCTCGGAGAGCAGCGCGACCCGGCCCTTGAGCGAGGCGTCGTCGAGCAGTTGGGACACCGAGCTGACCTTCCGGCCGCCGGTGGCCTTCTTGTTGTAGGCGATGCAGGTGGCGATGCCCTGCCACGGGTAGGAGTAGGCGCGGCCCGGGTCCCAGTCGGGGTTGCGGAAGCGCTGCGCGAGGTTGGTGAAGGCGTGCGGCAGGTTGGCCGGGTTGAGCTGCTGGATCCAGCCGAGCCGGATCATCCGGGCGGCGAGCCAGTCGGTGAGCACCATCAGGTCGCGGCCGGTGTCCTGGCCGGCGGACAGCTGCGGCTTGATCTTGCCGAAGAACTCGACGTTGTCGTTGATGTCCTCGGTGTAGTTGACCTTGATGCCGGTGCGCTTGGTGAACGCCTCCAGGGTCGGGCGGTGCTTCCCGTCGTCGGTGACGTCGATGTACTCGGTCCAGTTGGAGAAGTTGACGATCTTCTCGGTGGCCGAGTGGTCGGTGGACGGCGTGTTGCTGCCGGTGCGGCTGGCGGCCGGGATCCCGCAGGCGGTCAGTCCCGCCGTGGCGACCGCGCCGAGGGCGCCGGCGCGCAGCAGCGACCGGCGGGCGAGGGCCCCGCGGCCGTTGGTCATGCTGCGCTGGGTCGCCGCGCGCTGCGCCGGCGACAGGGGCTCGTACTGCTCCATGGGGGGTGCCCTTCCGGATTACCGGTGTGACCGGTCGGTGAAGACGGTGCGGTGCCAGTCCTTGCGCGCGACCGCGGTGTTGTCCGACATCACGTGCTTGACCTGGGTGTACTCCTCGAAGGAGTACAGGGACATGTCCTTGCCGTAGCCGGACGCCTTGGCGCCGCCGTGCGGCATCTCGCTGACGATCGGGATGTGGTCGTTGATCCAGACGCAGCCGGCGGCGAGCGTGCGGCTGGCCAGGCCGGCCCGGTAGACGTCCCTGGTCCAGGCGGACGCGGCCAGGCCGTAGGGGGTGTCGCCGGCGAGCGCCAGCCCTTCGTCGTCGCCGTCGAAGGGCAGCACGGCGAGCACCGGGCCGAAGATCTCCTGCTGGACGGCCTCGCTGTGCTGCGGGGCGCCGGCCAGCAGGGTCGGGAAGTAGTAGGCGCCGGCGGCGAGTTCGCCGCCTGGGGCCGCGCCGCCGGTGACCACGGTGGCGTAGCCCCGGGCGCGTTCCACGACGGCCGCCACCCGGTCGCGGTGGGCGTGGGTGATCAGCGGGCCGAGGTCGGTGTCCGGGTCGGACGGGTCGCCGAGCCGCACGTCCCGCATGAGGTCGGCGACGCCGGCCACGAAGGCGTCGTACAGCGGGCGCTGGACGTAGGCGCGGGTCGCGGCGGTGCAGTCCTGGCCGCCGTTGATCAGGCTCGCGGCGACCGCGCCGTGCACCGCGGCCTCCAGGTCGGCGTCGTCGAAGACCACGAAGGGCGCCTTGCCGCCGAGTTCGAGGTGCACCCGCTTGACGCCGCCGGCCGCGAGGGCGGCGATCCGGCGGCCGACGGCGGTGGAGCCGGTGAACGACGTCATCGCGACGTCCGGGTGGGCCACGAGGTGCTCGCCCGCGTCCGGCCCGGTGCCGGTGACGATGTTGACCACGCCGTCGGGCAGCCCGGCCTCGGTCGCGGCCTGCGCGAACATCAGCGAGGTGAGCGGGGTCAGCTCCGAGGGCTTGAGCACGATGGTGTTGCCGGCGGCCACCGCCGGGAGGATCTTCCACGCGGCCATCTGCAGCGGGTAGTTCCAGGGCGCGATGGAGCCGACCACGCCGACCGGCTCGCGCCGGATGTAACTGGTGTGGTCGGGGCTGTACTCGGCGGCGGCGACGCCCTGCAACTGGCGGGCCGCGCCGGCGAAGAACGCGGTGTTGTCCACGGTTCCCGGGACGTCGAACTCGCGGCTGAGCCGGATCGGCTTGCCGCACTGCGCGGTCTCGGCGCGGGCGAGGTCCTCGGCCATGCCGTCCAGCACGCCGGCCAGCCGGTGCAGCGCCTGCGACCGCTCCCCCGGGCTCGCCGCGGCCCACTCGGGAAGCGCCGCCCGGGCCGCCGCGACCGCCGCGTCCACGTCGGCCGGCCCCGCGGTGCGGTAGGTCCACACGGCCTGCCCGCTCGCGGGGTCGACGACGAAATGCGTACCAGTGGCACCGCCGCTCCCCTCGACGGCCCGGCCGCCGATGTGGTGGGCGGCGGTGCCGAAGCGTTCCGCCACGTCGCTTACGTGGTGCATCCCATGTCTCCTCGCCGATTGCCGCCCTGCAAAACCGCTTGGCAGCGTGGCCAAACCCTGGGTTGGTGGCCGATCCTGGCAGAGCAGGCGCCCTCCAACAAGGGATTCCGTTGTTGCCTTTTGGTTACGCGACGAAATCTGTGTATCGGGTGGCTCGCCAGCAGGTGGCGGCACGCCGTACGCTGCCGGGCACGCCGGGGCCGGGCCAAGGCACAGTCCGCAAGGAACCGGCAGCCCCGCCCTTACACAGTGGCGGCCCGCCATCCCCCGTGGCCGGCGGCCCGCTGCCCACCGGAGGTACCCGTGCTCCCCACCGTCGCCGAAGTCCTGGAGCTGGACGCGTTCCGCCCGGGCGGTCCTGTCGTGGTGGCCGGGCACCGGAACCTGGCCGCCGAGGTGCGCTGGGTGCACGTGAGCGAGCTGACCGACATCGCGGGGATGCTGCGCGGCGGCGAACTGGTGCTGACCACCGGCGTGATGCTGCCGGACGACCGCGAGTCGCTCGCCGCCTACGCCGACGCGCTGGCCGACGTGGGCGCCGCCGGGCTGGTCGTGGAGCTGGGCCGCCGCTACGCCGAGGACCTGCCCAAACCCCTGGTGCGGGCGGCCGAGCGGCGCGGGCTGCCACTGGTCGCGCTGCGCGAGGAGGTGCGGTTCGTCGCCGTGACCGAGGCGGTGCACGCCCTGGTCCTCAACGCGCACTACACCCGGCTGCGTGCCTCGGAGGCGGTGCACCAGACCTTCAACGAGCTGGCCGTGGAGGGGGCCGAGCCCGCCGACATCCTGGGCGAGGTGGCGCGGATGGCCGGCGCCCCCGCGGTGCTGGAGAACCTCTCCCACCAGGTGCTGGCCTTCGCGCCCGCCGGGCAGGACCCGCAGGTCCTGCTGGACGCCTGGGAGCGCAGGTCCCGCGCGGTGGCGCCGGCGGGCAGGACCGGGTTCGACCCGCGGTCCGGCTGGCTTGTGACCGCCGTCGGCGCGCGCGGGCGCGACTGGGGACGGCTGGTGCTGGTCGGCGCGGACGGCCCGCAGACCCACGCCGTACTGCTGGAACGCGCCGCCGCCACCCTCGCCCTGGGCCGGCTGCTGGACCGCGACCGCGAGTCCCTGGAGCGCCAGACCCACCGCACCCTGCTGTCCGGGATCCTCACCCACGCGCTGACCGTCTCGGACGTCGCCCTGCGGGCCCGGGCGCTGGGCGTGCCGCTGGACGGCCGCCGGCTGGTCGGCGTGATGCTGCGGCAGCTCGGCGGCCAGCCGTCGGCCGCCCTGGAGGCGCAGGCGCGGCTGCGGGACTTCACCGAGTACGCGGCGCTGGCGGTCCGCGAGCGCGGGCTGAGCGCGCTGACCGGCGCGCTGGACGACGGCACGGTGGGGGTGCTGGTCTCGCTGGGGCCGCACGACGAGGAGCAGTCCGTGCTGGACGGCCTGGCGGCCGCGCTGAAGGCCGGCCCGCCGTGCCTGATGGCCGCGGGCTCCAGCGTGGCCGCGCTGCGCGACGCCCGCCGCTCGCTGCTGGAGGCCGCGCAGATAGCCGACGCCGCCGAGCACGGCGGCCGGCCGGACGGCGGCGCCCGTGGTTACTACCGGCTGCCCGACATCCGGCTGCGCGGCCTGCTCCACCTGCTGCGCGACGACGCGCGGCTGCAGACGTACGTGGAGCGCGAGCTGGGCCTGCTGCTGGCGTACGACGCGGAGCACGGCACGGACCTGGTGCGCATCCTCGGCGTCTACCTGGCGTGCGGCCGCAACAAGTCCGCGGCGGCCGACGCCGCGCATCTGTCCCGCCCGTCGTTCTACGACCGGCTGCGGCGCGTGGAGTCGGTGCTCGGCGTGGACCTGGACCAGGTGGAGTCGTGCCTGTCGCTGCACGTGGCCCTGCTGGCGCTGGACGCGGTGCGCCGCTGAGCACCCCCGGGCCGCCCGGCCGGCCCGTCTACGATGGGCCGACCGGCAGCGATCCTGCGGCACACGGCCACGGGACCCCGGCCTGTGCGCCGCGCCGGCGCAGCAGCGACGAAGGAGCAGGCATGAGCGACCTCGCACCCGGCACCGCGACCAGGACCGCGGAGGGCCTGGACGCTTTCATCGCCGGACTGCCGAAGGCCGAACTGCACGTCCACCACGTGGGGTCCGCCTCGCCCCGCATCGTCGCGGAGCTCGCCGCCCGCCACCCGGACTCCTCGGTCCCCGAGGACCCGGCGGCCCTCGCCGAGTACTTCACCTTCCGGGACTTCGCGCACTTCATCCAGGTGTACCTGTCGGTCGTCGACCTGATCAGGGACCCCGAGGACGTCCGGCTGCTCACCTTCGAGGTGGCCCGCGACATGGCCCGGCAGAACATCCGCTACGCGGAGCTGACCGTCACCCCGTACAGCTCGACCCGGCGCGGGATCCCGGGCCCGGCGTTCATGGAGGCCATCGAGGACGCCCGCAGGGCGGCCGAGGCGGAGCTGGGCGTGACGCTCCGCTGGTGCTTCGACATCCCGGGCGAGGCGGGCCTGGAGTCCGCGGAGGAGACGGCCCGGCTGGCGCTCGTGGGGCAGCCGGACGGCCTGGTCTCGTTCGGCCTCGGCGGGCCCGAGATCGGCGTGCCGCGGCCGCAGTTCAAGCCGTACTTCGACCGGGCGCGGGCGGCGGGCCTGCACAGCGTGCCGCACGCGGGCGAGACGACCGGGCCGCAGACCGTGTGGGACGCGCTGCGCGAGCTGGGCGCCGAGCGGATCGGGCACGGCACCAGCGCCGCGCAGGACCCGCGGCTGCTGGAGCACCTGGCCGAGCACGGCATCCCGCTGGAGGTCTGCCCGACCTCGAACATCGCCACCCGCGCGGTCGCCGTGCTGGAGGAGCACCCGATCCGGCAGATGGTCGACGCGGGCGTGCTCGTCACCGTCAACAGCGACGACCCGCCGATGTTCGGCACCGACCTCAACACCGAGTACGGCGTGGCCGCCCGGCTGCTGGGCCTGGACCGGGCCGGGGTGGCGGCGCTGGCGAAGAACGCCGTCCAGGCCTCGTTCCTGGACGCCCGGGGCAAGGCCGGGATCGCCGCGGAGATCGACGCCTACACCGCGTCCTGGGGCTGACGTGGCCCTGGCCGTCGCGCACCGCGGTGACCCCTACGTGCACCGCGAGAACACGCTGCCCTCGGTCGGTTCAGCGCTGGCCAAGGGCGCGGACGTGGTGGAGGTGGACGTCCGGGTCACCCGCGACGGGGTGCCGGTGCTGCTGCACGACGCGACCCTGGAGCGGCTGTGGGGGTGCGAGGATCCCGTCGCCTCGCTCACCTTCGACCAGGTCTTCGAGACCACCGGCGGTGGCGTGCCCCCGCTGGCCGACGCCCTGGCGATGCTCGGCGACCGCCCGGCCGGCCGGATGCTGCTCGACCTGACCGAGGTCGGGCAGGCGGCGCCGTCCCTGGCCGCGGTCGAAGCGGCGGGCCTGGGCGAACGGGTCTACTACTGCGGGGAACTCGCCGCGATGCGCGAGGTACGGGCGCTGGCCGGCGACGCCGAGATCGCCATGACCTGGAAGACCTCGGTACGGCCCGGGGAGCCGCTGCTGGCCGCGCTCCGGCCGCGCTGGCTCAACCTGCGGTTCGGCCTGGTCGACGCGGCGACGGTGGCCTTCGCACGCGACCACGGGCTGCTGGTCGCCGCCTGGACCGCGGACTGGGAGCGGTCCATGTCCCGCCTGCTGGCGCTGGGCGTGGACGCGGTCACCACCAACCGGCTGGACGCGCTGCAGCGCGTGCTGGCGCAGCGCTCCCGCGCCTGACCGCGCAGGGCAGCCCTGAAGATGAAAGCGCCTGACGGCGCCTGAACGAGAGGGGCGGGGTGCGCCGGCGTCCGCCGCACCCCGCCCCTCCGGATCGCCGGTCAGGCGTCCAGGGACGTCATCACGTGCTTGATCCGGGTGTAGTCGTCGAAGCCGTAGGCGGACAGGTCCTTGCCGTAGCCGGACTGCTTGAACCCGCCGTGCGGCATCTCGGCGACCAGCGGGATGTGGGTGTTGATCCACACGCAGCCGAAGTCGAGCCGCTTGGACATCCGCATCGCGCGGCCGTGGTCCTTGGTCCACACCGAGGAGGCGAGCGCGTACTCGACGCCGTTGGCCCACTCGACGGCCTGGTCCTCGTCGGTGAAGGACTGGACGGTGATGACCGGGCCGAACACCTCGCGCTGCACGATCTCGTCGTCCTGCTTCAGGCCGGAGACCACGGTCGGCGCGAAGAAGTAGCCGCTCTCGCCGACCCGGTGGCCGCCGGTCTGCACCTTGGCGTGCGCGGGCAGCCGCTCGATGAAGCCGGTGACCTGGGCCAGCTGGTTGGCGTTGTTGAGCGGGCCGAACAGCACGTCCTCGTCGTCCGGCAGGCCGGTCTTGGTCTCGGCGGCGGCCTTGGTGAGCGCGGCGGTGAACTCGTCGTGGATCGACTCGTGCACCAGCACGCGGGTGGCCGCGGTGCAGTCCTGGCCGGCGTTGAAGAAGCCGGCGACCGCGATGTCCTCCACGGCCTTGGCGATGGCGGCGCTGTCGAGGTCTTCGAACACCACGACCGGGGCCTTGCCGCCCAGCTCCAGGTGGACCCGCTTGACGTCCTTGGCGGCCGAGCCGGCCACCTGGATGCCGGCCCGCACCGAGCCGGTGATGGAGGCCATCGCCGGCACCGGGTGCTCGACCATCATCCGGCCGGTGTCGCGGTCGCCGCACACCACGTTGAACACGCCCTTGGGCAGCACCCCGCCGAGGATCTCGGCGAGCAGCACGGTGGAGGCGGGCGTGGTGTCGGACGGCTTGAGCACCACGGTGTTGCCGGCCGCGATGGCCGGTGCGAACTTCCAGACGGCCATCATCATCGGGTAGTTCCACGGCGCGACCTGCGCGCAGACGCCGACCGGCTCGCGGCGGACGATGGAGGTCATGCCCTCCATGTACTCGCCGGCCGAGCGGCCCTCCAGCATGCGGGCGGCGCCGGCGAAGAACCGGATCTGGTCGACCATCGGCGGGATCTCCTCGCTGGCGGTCAGCCCGATCGGCTTGCCGGTGTTCCGGCTCTCCACCGCGACCAGCTCGTCGGCCCGCGCCTCGATCGCGTCGGCGATCTTCAGCAGCGCCTTCTGCCGCTCGGCGGGGGTGGTGTCGCGCCAGCCGGGGAAGGCCGCGGCGGCCGCGGCCATCGCCGCGTCCACGTCCGCCTGCCCGGACAGCGGCGCCTTCGCGTACGCCTGCCCGGTCACCGGGTCGACCACCTCGGTGGTGCGCCCGTCGGCGGCGTCGCGGAATTCTCCGTCGATGTAGTTGCGCAGAGTACGGAGTTCGGTCACGGCGCTTGCTCCCTGGTCCTACGAGTCGTGTCCATCTACTGAGACGCGTCCCAGCTTAGCCCGAGAACTACTGTATTCGACATACCCACCTCGCCGAAACAACCGATTCGGTGTTACGAGAAGGCCACAGCAACGGATTTCATCGTTGAGGGCTTGCGTGACCGTCGACCTCTCCTGCACAGTGGTGCGCGTGGCCACTCGAGACATGAACGCCGCGTCAAGCCAGATAGACGCGGTGTCGAAGGCGATCATCGAACAGCTCCAGGAGGACGGGCGCCGTCCGTACGCGGCGATCGGCAAGGCCGTCGGCCTGTCGGAGGCCGCCGTGCGCCAGCGCGTGCAGAAACTGCTCGACCAGGGCGTGATGCAGATCGTCGCGGTCACCGACCCGCTCACCGTGGGATTCCGGCGGCAGGCCATGGTCGGCATCACCGTCGAGGGCGACATCGACCCGGTGGCCGAGTCGCTCGCCGCCCTGGACGAGGTCGAGTACGTGGTGATCACCGCGGGCTCCTTCGACCTGCTGGTCGAGATCGTCTGCGAGGACGACGACCACCTGCTGGAGATGATCAACAAGCGGATCCGCGCGCTGCCCGGCGTGCGCTCCACCGAGAGCTTCGTCTACCTCAAGCTCCGCAAGCAGACCTACACCTGGGGAACCAGATAGCCATGGACACCAGCCCGGCAGACCTCTCCAAGACCGCGTACGACCACCTGTGGATGCACTTCACCCGCATGTCGTCGTACGAGAACGCCCCCGTGCCCACCATCGTGCGCGGCGAGGGCTCCTACATCTACGACGACCGCGGCAAGCGGTACGTCGACGGCCTGTCCGGGCTGTTCGTGGTCAACGCCGGGCACGGCCGGCACGAACTCGCCGAGACCGCCTACAAGCAGGCGCAGGAGCTGGCGTTCTTCCCGGTGTGGAGCTACGCCCACCCCAAGGCCGTGGAGCTCGCCGAGCGGCTCGCGCACTACGCGCCCGGCGACCTGAACAAGGTCTTCTTCACCACCGGCGGCGGCGAGGCCGTCGAGACCGCCTGGAAGCTGGCCAAGCAGTACCACAAGCTGAACGGCAACCCCACCAAGTACAAGGTCATCTCACGGGCCGTCGCCTACCACGGCACGCCGCAGGGCGCGCTCTCCATCACCGGACTGCCCGCGCTCAAGGCGCCGTTCGAGCCGCTGGTGCCGGGCGCCCACAAGGTGCCGAACACCAACATCTACCGTGCGCCGCTGTTCGGCGACGACCCGGAGGCCTTCGGCCGCTGGGCCGCCGACCAGATCGAGCAGGAGATCCTGTTCGAGGGCCCGGAGACGGTCGCCGCGGTCTTCCTGGAGCCGGTGCAGAACGCCGGCGGCTGCTTCCCGCCGCCTCCCGGCTACTTCGCCCGGGTCCGCGAGATCTGCGACCGCTACGACGTGCTGCTCGTCTCCGACGAGGTGATCTGCGCCTTCGGCCGGCTCGGGACCATGTTCGCCTGCGACAAGTTCGACTACGTGCCGGACATGATCACCTGCGCCAAGGGCATGACCTCCGGCTACTCGCCGATAGGGGCGTGCATCGTCTCGGACCGGCTGGCCGAGCCCTTCTACCGCGGCGACAACACCTTCCTGCACGGCTACACCTTCGGCGGGCACCCGGTGTCGGCCGCCGTCGCCCTGGCCAACCTCGACATCTTCGAGCGCGAGCGCCTCAACCAGCACGTGCTGGACACCGAGGGCGACTTCTTCGCCACCCTGAAGAAGCTGCACGACCTGCCGATCGTCGGCGACGTCCGCGGCAACGGCTTCTTCTACGGCATCGAGCTGGTGAAGGACAAGGCCACCAAGGAGACCTTCACCGACGAGGAGACCGAGCGGGTCCTGTACGGGTTCCTGTCGAAGAAGCTCTACGACAGCGGCCTGTACTGCCGGGCCGACGACCGGGGCGACCCGGTGGTGCAGCTGGCCCCGCCGCTGATCTCCGACCAGGCCCTGTTCGACGAGATCGAGCAGATCCTGCGCGGCGTGCTCGCCGAGGCGTGGACCAAGCTGTAGCCGCCCCGCACCACCGGCGCGGCCCCGGCCGTGCCCGCACGCACCGGTCCTCGATCGTCCGTACGGACGATCCCGGGCCGGTGCGCCGCCGCGCCTGCGCGCCGGACCGCCCGCCGCCTGCCTACGGTGCCGGGGAGTGACCGCCCACTCCCCGGCTCGTTTCCCGTGTGAACGTGCCTGGGAACGAACCTGCGGAGGTACGGCATGGTGGCCCCGCCCGACAACGACGTGCTCTGGGCCCGTGCGCTGCGGCACTCCCACCGGGGCGACCCCGCCCTGGCCGGTGTGTCCGTCAACGTGCGGGCCGGCGAGATCCTGGCCGTCCTCGGCCCGCGCGGCGCCGGCAAGTCGACGCTGCTGCACTGCCTTTCGGGGCAGCTCGTCCCGGACGAGGGCGAGGTGTGGTTCAACAGCGCCCCGGTGCACACCCTCGACGAGGCGTCCCGCGAGCTCCTGCGCCGCGACCGGTTCGGCTGGATCGGCGACCGGGCGCATCTGCTGCCCGAACTGACGGCCTGCGAGAACGCGGCCCTGCCGCTGATGCTGCGCGGCGACGGCCACCGCGGCGCCCGGGGTGCCGCGGTGGAGTGGCTGGAGCGCCTGGACATCGGCGACTGCGCGCGCAAGCGGCCGGCCGACCTGACGACCGCCCAGCGCCAGCGTGTGGCCGTCGCCCGCGCGCTGGTCACCGGCCCTGCCGTGGTCTTCGCCGACGAGCCGACCGCCGCGCTGCACCGGCAGGACCGCGGCCAGGTGCTGCGCACCCTGGCCAGCGCGGCCCGCTCGCACGACATCACGGTGGTCCTGGCCACCAGCGACCCGGAGGTCGCCGGGCACGCCGACCGGACCATCGGCCTGGTCGACGGGCGCCCCGGGGCGCCGATGCCGATGCAGGACCGCGAGTCCGCGAGCCCGTGGCCGGCGTCGGTATGACGGGACGCCGGGCGGTCCGCGCCGCCGGCCTGCGGCCGGCGGCATTTCCTGGAGGGGTGACGGCAGCGTGCTGAGCCTGCGGGTGCTGCGCGGGTCGAGACCCGCGATGCTGGGCCGCTGGGCGCTCGTCGCCGCGGCCTCGGCCGGCACGGGTCTGCTCCTGCTGTCCGCGGTGGGCTGGGCGCTGTCCCACCCGCACGGCAGCGCGACGGACTCGGTGATGCGGCTGGTGTGGTGCGCGGTGCCGGTCGTGGTGACCGTGCAGCTGGCGGCGGCCGTGGGCTGCCGGCAGTCCGCCGCCTGGCCGCGCGACGGGCTGTCGTCGGTGGGCCTGGGCAGGACCGGGATGCGGGCCCTCGCCGCGGTCACCACGGCGGTGGTGTGCGCGGCGGGCAGCCTGCTCGCGCTGCTGCTGTTCCTGCTGGTGCGCGGCGACGTCGCGGGCGGGCCGTGGGGCGCTGTCGGGCCCGGCCTGCTCGCCTCCGGCACGACGCTGCCGGCGGCCGGCGTGGCGACGCTGCTCGCGCTCGTCCCCGCCGCCGCGGCCGTCGCCGTCGCCGTCGGGCTGCGGTCGTCGCGTCCGAAGGAGGCGCATGACACGCCCGGCAGCCTGCCGTGGGGTGTCGCGCTGGTCGCGGTGGGACTGTCCGTCGAGGTGGCCGCGCCCAAGGGCGACGGGGTGCCGCTGCCCAGCGGCCTCGGGGTGATCGCGCCGGCCGCGGTGGCCGGCTGGATCGTCACCACCGTGGGACTGGTACTCGCCGGGCCCGGCCTGGCCTTCTTCTCCGGCCGGCTGCTGGCCGTCTACCGGCCGGGCGCGGTGCGCCTGCTCGCCGGGCGGACCCTGCAGTACGAGTCGCGGCGCATCGGCCGCCCGCTCGGCCTGCTCTGCGCGACCGCCGCGGCGGCGCTGTCGGCGTACACCCTGCAGTCCGGCGCCGGTCACCGGCTCGGGCCGGTGACCGTCTTCGCGTTCACGCTGATCGCGGTGTGCGTGCTGGCCACCGCCACGGTCGGGCTGTCCGAGACGGGGAACGCCCGGCCCGAGGCGCAGGGCGCGCTGAGCGCGGTGGCCGCCCCGGCGGCGATGCTGCGGGCCGCGCTCGCGGTCCGTGCGGCCGCGCTGGCGGCGGTCCTGGTGGGCGTGGCGTTCCTGGTCGCCGGGCTCAGCACGCTCCCGTAGACGCCGTCGGTGACGCATCACGCGG
>Ga0123353_10003740_pt1 | contig 19364 bp, 15 predicted proteins | sample TergutLab28metaG_3_FD_92763 | JGI IMG/M metagenome (GOLD analysis project Ga0123353, IMG submission 92763) | Labiotermes labralis P3 segment gut microbial communities from Petit-Saut dam, French Guiana - Lab288 P3 | ecosystem: Host-associated > Arthropoda: Insects > Digestive system > Gut ... | reverse complement strand
TATTAACATCTGAAACATGTTGAGCAGTAAACTGACATAATAAAGCAAGTGTCATCAAGTTGGTCTACCTTTATTCAAATACAGAACATGTCTTCATAACAGACTAATAGGAAAAGAAACTCAAAAGGATATCGAATGAGAATGGACACAAATTAAAGAGGCAATAATAGAAGTCATTAAATTAATAATGTCACAAAAGAATGAAGCCAGAAAGAAATATTTACAAGTTAAAACTAGAGCTACTCGCGAAATATATGAAGCGAAAAGAACTGAACCTAACAGAATATGCAGAGAAAAAAAGAGAATCTGGATAAACAACAAAATTAGACAAGCAAGTAACAAAAATCATGGAAGAAAATTTTTTAAAGCTCAATTTTTCAATAAGCAAAAATTGGTGTTACCAATATCTTGTAAAGACAAAAGTGGTAACATATTGTCAGAGCATGGGGACATTCTACAAAGGTGGAGACAATACTTCTGTGACTTACAAACCATAAGTTCCGGAACTGAGGAGTTAATCTCCGAAAATGTAATTTTAAGTAATTCTGAAGAGGTACCCCCACCCACCTATTATGAAGTAAATCAAGTAATAGAGAAGCTTAAAATACATAAGGCTGCAGGATTGGACAATATGCCAGCAGTGCTAATAAAACAAGGTGGGACAGAGTTAAAAACTAGGATACACTAATTATGACGACATGGGATGAGAGACTCTACCAACAGAATGGACGGAAGGAATAATCTGTCCCATATATAAGAAACAGGACAGGATGATATGCAGTAACTACAGACCAATTACTCTCCTCAATGTAGTATATAAAATTTTCTCAAGCCTAATAAACAATAGATTAACTAAAATTGTAGAGAGCAAATTAGAAGATTTCCAAATGGGATTTCGACCAAACCGATCCACAATCGACAACATATTTATAGTGAGACAAATTATCAAAAAGTGTCATGAATTCAACATAGAGTTGCACAATATCTTCATTGATTACACACATGCATTTGACTCAGTTTTTAGAGATAAAATAATAGAATGCTTAACTAAATATGAAATACCAAGTGAATTAATTAAACTAATAGCAAGGACATTACAAGATACAAAAGTCAAAGTAAACCAAAACTATACAGAAAAGTTTGAAATAATGACAGGAGCGAAACAAGGTGACCCATTATCAGCAACTCTATTTAGTACTGTTATTGACGATATTTTAAAGCAGCTACAACTAAGAGGTAACATATCAACATGTTTAAAAAAAATGCTAAGCATATGCCAATGATATATTAATCACTGCCTGAAATGAATAAGCAATGATAGACACTTTTAAAAAAATGAAAACATTTTATTACAATTTGGTCTAATAGTAAATGAGAACAAAACGAAGTACATGAAAGAAACCCCAAGTAAATAAACTAATTGTGGACAACAAACATATTGATTAGGTTAGATCATTCAGCTACCTTGGTACTATTGTAAATGGGAATAACACTGTGGAAGAAGAAATTAGAGAAAGAATTGCTAAAGGGTATAAAGCATTCTATGCAAACAAAGCGCTTTTTAAAAGTAATTTGGTGTCCATGAAATCCAAATTGAAGTTATATTGGTCAGTAATTAGACCAATTGTAGTTTATGGCTGTGAAACATGGGTCCTCAAAGAAAGTATTATACAAAAACTCTCTGTGTTTGAGAGGAAAATATTAAAATATTTGGGCCAACTAAGGAAGCCAACAGTATATGGAGAATTAAAACAAATAAGGAGTTGGATGAATTAATTAAACACCAAAACATAATAAATTATGTTAAAGCCCAATGATTGAGTTGGTTTGGACACATAAATAGAATGCCCGAAACCAGCATAGTGAAAAGAATACACAAATGGAAACCATTCACAGGAAGACCAGCTGGAAGGCCCAAGTCTAGATGCGATGATGTTGTCAGGAAAGATTTGAAGAAGATGAAGCTTGTGAAGTGGGCAGAATAAGTACAGGACCGCTCTAAATGGAAGGCTGTTGTCGAGAAAGTCAAGATCCTTTCAGAGTTGTAGCGCCATAGAAGAAGAAGAAGAAGATGATGATTCTGATCATGTAAATCAATTTATATTAGTATAAACTGATGGGTCTACTCACTGTTATGGATTGGTATTATGTATGATCTGGAGTCACCCACATTCACAATAAGTTTTATTAGTGTTCTTCTTAGTCATTACTTCCCACATCTTTCTTGGACTTTCATGTGACTCTTAAGAGAATCCCTTGCCAAAATTCTGTAAGCATCAGGTCTCATTCCTAGCTCAATGTGCAGCCCATCATGCCTTCAATATTTTAGTGTCCTAAGAAACTTGTTTTAATTATTCTTAGTTTCTTTTCTGTGTTTTTGTGCACCCAAAATACAAATGGGAGTTTTAGCATGGTTTAAGGCAGAAATGGTCACAAATCTTAACACCATGTCGACTGTTTTTGGCCATATCCATCATAGCCTGATATTGTGTTCTCATAGTTTTTCTTGGTTACATATTAAGTGTTCTAAAGTGAATACATTCTGGAATTGGTGATCATTGGATTCAATCTTCCATCTATCTGCAGCAGCCTGATGGCCCTCTCGTGTTACAGGGGTGTGTAGCCAGCTAGTATGCTATTACTTAGGCAATATACATCACACAACACTTTCAAAATTATTCTATATTTCAAAAAATTTAAATATATTATTATGACTGTGTCTTGTAACTGAACTATGAACATTTTGTTTAGACTTCTGAAATACAAAATATTCAGTACAACAGAGTCCAGGAAATATAATTAACGAAGTATATGACCAAGAAATGAACGACTTCAAATTTCTTTAAAAGCAGAGAGAATAGTTCAGTTAATACAGCGACATGCCTTGGGCTGGGTGGCAGGTATCTTAGTTTGATTTCAATCGGTAGTGGGGTCTCTTTTTACCGAGGTTAAGGTACAACCTTCTTTACCCCTAATGTATATCATAATTAAAATGGTTCTATAGGCATAAGTTTATAGTATTCTCACATTTGTAAGTAAAGGCCAAACGTTTTGTAACCAATCCAGTAAACCATGTTACTTTTCAAAATGGAGAAGCCTAGAATTAAGCAACTTTGCTTTTGAGGGGATCAATTAAATATAAAGACAACTCCTATTTGTGCTCCAACAATTAAAAATTGAATAACGTTCTTAAAAAATTGCATCTTGCGTACAGAACGAAATTATTCATTTGGTAATAGTGTTCATTTATGCGAACGGTGATGAAGACCTGGTAGTTTCTATACACATTTACGCCACATAAAAATATTTTGAAATTTGGGAACCCATACATTTATGAACGTCGTCTACCGAGATGACACATAACTACATCGTCTCGCACACACCGCTGTGTATGTATATACAAGCTCCTTTAATTTTATTCACGTCCCTGCATGTATAAAAAATTAACTACGTGATACCAACAAATGCATTAAATATTATATATGACATTTTAATATTCAGTTCTCTTGTTGGTATTACCTAGTGAATACAAGCTCACATTTGAGGTTATAATTTACTGATGAAAGTATCAACTACGCCAAACGTAGAAACATTTATTACCAGAGCCATGAAAGAATATAACGGCTCCGAATGACTGTTTGCATGTTTGATTTATAATTCCCAAAGGAAACAGCATTGCACTCATGACGTAAACATAGATCAGACCAACTTTTCCTGCACTCATCACCTGCCCCCCACGGATTACCAATATTTCTACCACAGATTTTCTAGACTTCTACTTCCTTCCTATCATGGACCTGAGGTTCCATTTAGTGTGTTGAGCAGAAACTGGGCCAATGCTAGATCATCTGTGACCTGGTCCGTGGGCACAACCAATTGCTCATGAGCGCGTACGATACCACCACGGTTAATATAAAATCCTACAGGAAACAACCACGTAGTTTATCGCGCACGTGAAAGGGATCCGAGTTTACACGAAAGAGATGATCGTGAATTCACCCAGGTCCACAAATTGATGCTGCTACCTTGCGTTAAGAAATAAACCTAGAAAATTGCGCGGTTTGTGTACAAGTGGGGTGTAACATGGAACTGAAATCTGATTTGTGGCATCTAGATGATATGAAGCTCGTGTTAGATAGAGTGCATTGTTTAGTTTAAGCGTATGCAGTTTGTAATTATTATTACTTTAACTATGCACTCTCTTTCATTCACACAATACTGTGTTTGATTTCCAAACAAAACGAGTTTTTTGATATTGTAAATTCCCGTCGTCCGTACCTTGGTCAGCATTTAGTTCGACTGATGTGACAGCAGTCTGACTTTCATTTTCAATTCATCAGCCATATAGGGTGCGTGTACATTGAAGTTTCATTTTACCGAAACAATAAAGCTATTACAAGCCTTTTGGTTTCTGCTCCAGGTAGGCAATTTGACGTCTAGAAGGAGCAGTCTAGGGTATATCTAGTTGGGAAAATGATATAAGGGGTAATCGTAGAACGTGTAGGAATTTTCTTCTGTAGTAGAGTGTATTATTTGTGAGACATATTTGCAATCGTCGCGATACAAAATTTCCTGTTACAATTGATAATCGTGCTGGCGTGTGACATGTTTGTGTGCGTGGAACGAAGGATTTATTAACATTCTATATGTTTTTCTTTAGGCTGAGTCAAAGGATGTAGAACATAGTATAGCAGAAGATCAAAACGCATTTATCATTTCTGAAAAATGTACCGAATAAAATGCACAAATATTTCAATATAAAATTTCATACTTAAAACAAAGTTTTATGTGAGTGACAGTGGGGAATCAACCCATTGTTAATTACTTGGTGGTATTTCATCCCTTTGCACACACATGTGTCTTGCCTGGCCCAGAACTGCAGTGATATTGAGAAGTTTACCAGACTTTTCAAGGTATCAAAGTATGTAGTCATATTTACTGCCAGTCAAGTCACATGCTACTGTTTATGATGTAGCTGGGTTGTTGCAGTTGACACATGATGGTGGCCGGCATTGCTGTGGGGCTGCACTCTTCTGATGATGAGTGTATTGCTGTAAAGAGGTGGTCTGCCAGGCGGAAGTTTGTGCTGAGTGATGATGAGGCTGCTGAAGACTCAAACAGTAATTTAAAGGCATTTAAGCCCCAGGGCAGTGATTGTGAACCTGATGCAGAAACATGTGGAGGTGATTTTGGAAGTAACTGCAAAGTTCTCATAGAGGAGACCCTGTTTAGTGATGTCAGTATCTCCAAGAAGAAGAAACAGGAGAAGAAATGGAAGATTCTTTCTGACAGTGACTGTAGTTTTGATGAAGAAACTTCCAACACTGAGTTGACTCTGACAAAGTGTGAAGATGAGGTAGAGCAGAGTTTCCAGTCTCACTTCACTCGGATGAAGGAGAGTGATTTGTATGATGCAGAGGACTCTGAGGATAAGGTGGCCACCAAACACAGTCAGGGGAACAGTCCCCAAACTTACTTCAGTCTGTTGAAGGAGAATGATGTGTATGATGCAGAAGGCTCTGAAGATGAAGTCGCTCCCAAACACATTTCCAAACCTAAAGTCAGATCTCTGTCTGAGAGAAAGAGCAAGGTGAGTCTGCTTCATATTGAAGAGACATCATCCAGTTTCACTGTTAATCCATTCTCTTGGTCCACAAGGCAACCATTAATCAGTCAGAGTTAAGTACTTGGCTGTTCTGCAGTGTATGCTTGTCTAGACTTTTCGTCAGGATACAGCTGACTGAATCCCTGTACATGAGTCATGGAATAGTATACACTCACTTCTTCCTGCCTGAATTATCTTTACATTTCAACTAGCGCTGTTTAACTGCTGCAGTTGAAACAGCAGAAAAATGAAACAACAAATTCCAGCATTTGCTGTTTAAATTTTACACTTTGCTTATTATAACAAGAGTACTTTTTTTTTCAGTTGCCTCTAGTTTACTGAGAAACATGGATGTGAGATGAATTTAAATTAATGGTTTTTCTTTTCCTGCTGCTGTAGTAGAGGTCCTTACTTTTTTGTAATACAGACAAAAGCAGTTCAGCAGATCCATAGTGAGACACAGCGCATGGTGCGTGAGTCACGTGTGTCCCTGCCATACCACAAACCACGTCAGCGCAGCCTTGTGGAATTTCTGCAGCGTCGCCACACTTCAGTGCCAAGTGTTGCATCACTCAAGATGTCAACAGATGATCTTGGCGAACTATGGTGAGTTTTGTGTTAGTGCTTCAAAAGTGAATGTTGAATGTGGTGGGCATTGTGTTTGCAGTGCTGGAACAAGCACTGTTTCTGTTTAGCATCGTGGTAAAACTGATAGACTGAGTGCTGAGCTAACACTAATAGAGACTGCGGTGAGCGTGGTGGATGAAATGGTGTTGCTAGAATGATCATCAAATGCAGAGAGCATCATGGTGGCGCTGCTGAACTGTGTTCTAAATCTGTTGAGTGTTGCCCTGACACTGCTAGAATAATAGTTAAGTGTGACGAGTGTCTATAGCACTGTTTGTGAGTGTTGTGTTGGCCCACTGTGTGATTGAGTATGCTAAGTGATCCAGTTTATATGTGTTATAGGAAAGAGCTGGCACAGAGAGAGAAAGATGCGGAGCAGTTCTACAAGTCTGATTCAGATGAAGACTGCTATCATGACGTTGCAGTAGACTGCAGTGTACGTAGCGCTGTCAGCGGCCTGGATGTTGCGAACCAAGTTACTACTGGTGTTGGCATCAATGCTGCTTCTCCTTCTGATAAGGACAATAGTACTGCTGCTGTTCCAATTTTATCCAACAATTGCTGTGGCAATATAAGTACTGCTGACAGTAGTGGAGCTTCAGCAGCTGGTGTCAGTGTTGGTAGCCATGACATAACAAGTAATGTGAGTAGTTGTGGTGCTGATATACTCCCTGGATGCATCGAAGAAACTGGTGTTGGTGCAGTGAGGAGTCCGGGCAGCAGACGGGTGGCAGTTGGTAACCAAGAGGCCATTGAATGCTCTGAGGAAAGTGGTGCTGCTGTCAGTGTTGCCAAAGGTATTGCTGGCAGACAGGTGGTAGTTGGTAACCATGAGGCCAGTGAATGCTGTGAGGAAGGTGGTGCTGCTGTCAGTATTGCCAAGGGTGCTGCTGGCAGACAGGTAGCAGTTGGTAACCATGAGGCCAGTGGATGCTCTGAGGAAGGTAGTGCTGCTGTCAATGTTGCCAATAGTCTTACCAGCATACAGGCAGCAGAGCGTGATCATGATGTAACATCAGTACAGAGTCTGATGCCAGGAGACAGTTGTGACTTCCGACTGCATTATAGTGAGTCACCGACCATTGATGTGGGGGTGTCTGAGGTGGTAACATACTCTGAACTGCATGATGACAGAAGCAGTGCTGTGGACATCTGTCTGGAAGTTGCAAATACAGAGGACTTTGCTCTTCACTACACAGAGACACAGCATTCTGAGTATTCATGGCCAGGTGGTGAAGAATCACAGAAGCAGGAGAAGACCACATGCCAGAAGAGCTTGCCATTGCCTTCAACAGACAGTCAGGGAGTTAATGACAGTGCAGAAGCAGTGCTGCCAAGCCGGGTCCAGAGAAGTCTCCCTCTACAAGCGGATATAACAACCTTGAAGCCTCAGCTTAGTGCTGCTCCCAATGGGATAGTAGAACTGGACAGGGAAGAAATGAGCCCTTCTGGAGTGCTTAAGTTGATGCAGCGCTTCATGAAACATGCTGCAATGAAACAGCCACAGGAGAAGCATGCCATTGAGATTGGGTACGTCTATAGGTCTTTGTTTCTTTCCACCAGCCACATTACCTGTGCTACTGCTTGTTTGAATTGATATGTAATGTTTATAAAACACTTTATCTGGCTGTTGTGAAGTTTCTTATCAACAACCATCATAACCCCTAAACAACCAGGTTGGTATTTAAATGTTAGCACATGGTTCATGAAATATGTGAGTGTTTTTTGAAAAGAAAATAGTAAGTTAAGAAATAAATGACATTTTGTGGAAAACAAAACAGAGGTTATGCAACATGTCTTAAAAATGCAGTAAATATCCTAGCTTCCGAAATTACAAAAAGAATTTCTAGGGGCATTTTTTTATGTGTTTTGACATATGTGAACATATGTTGTTTAAAGGTTAAATCATAGAAGGACCACCCTTTTGAGTTATGCAGATTGTATTGACAGTGTTTTGTAAATCAGCAAACAATTGTAGACCTGGCATGAATCTGCCGTCCTGATTTGACAGGATAGGAGAAGAATATGATTTTGTGTAGTTCAGGTAGTAGGCTTAATGTTGTGGCTGGGTAGGTGTGAGTGTGGGCTCTGATTGCTGCAGAGTTGTCAGTGCTGAGAAGAATGCAGGTGGAATTGAAGAGGTGCGCAGAGATACAGTGAGGGTTATACGTGGAGCAGAGGAACCTAAGCATGACCTTGAAATGGCCAAGCCTGGGGCAAGACATCAGCGACTGAAGGGGGAACTCCAGCAGCAGATAGCCCAGCGCAGATCTGAGGAGTGGAGCAGACGTCTCCTGGAGCAGCGGTTGGACAATGAGGAGGAAGGTGAGCAGACAGCATTGTGCATTTATTTTTTAATGTGGCCTACACTTTGTGCCAAACTACAACAGTGACACTGAACTGTGATATGCCTCAGACCTTGAAAATTTGTGCCATGAGGCCCATGGCTGCCTATTGGTGCATAATAAAGCTTATGGACTAACAATAACCAGTCACTCTTACTTAAAGAATTTGTGTACAACTTGTGAATAGCTGATGATTCCACTTGTAGCTGACATAAAAAATCTAATGAAATGGCCTTTATGTGCTGTCTTGTTTGCAAGACTGATGCAGAACTCTGGTTTCATTGCTTTGGAATACGTTTGTTAGATTTTAGTTGTTGTCCATATGTGCAAACTGATGCAATTTATTGAAGGTGCAGGATTGCTGATGGTGATGCACAACTGATCGTTAATATTTATGGCACAGCTCAATCAGACACCCACCTGCTTCTTGTTCAGAGGTCAAAGAGGATAGTGGTCATTAAAGGAATGTGGTTGGTGATTCAGATAGAAAAAAATTTTGTCGCTAGACCCCTGCACCTGTCACCAAAGTCACATGGTGTTTTATATATTTATTTCTTGGGTTGTGGTTTGTTTGTTATGTAATTCCATGTCACTGTAACACCAAATTGTTGTGGAGTACAAATCCCACATTCGTGTACATTTTGCTAGTAATGCCGCTGTTGTTGCTGCTGCTACTACACCACCACTACTCCTACTCCTACTACTACTACTACTACTGCTGCTGCTGCTGCTGCTACCACCACCACTGCTACTACCACTACCACTGCTATACCACTACCACCACCACCACTACTACTACTAGCAAGTAGTGGTAATTTCTTACTGACTTTTGCATTTTGGCACAACCTGTCAATCCCATCCTCAGGGTTCAAGAATCCAAAATAAAGTATGTCTAGCATTCTCATCAGGCAGACGGTGGGCACCTTCCTGTCTCATATTAGATTCAAAATACTTTTTTTTTTTTTTAATTCATTTATAGTGCAGCTGTCAGTGTAATTCTCTTTACCCCACTTGTGTTTCTGTTTGCAGCATTGTAACAAGGAATTCTTTTGACTGATAAGAGCAATCATCAAAAAAGTTTCTTTACTTTTTCCTGGTGGTCAATGGTATTAGGTTAACCCTTCAGAGTTGGCAGTACTATAACTGGCTATGTGATGTCAGCACACTGGTGGTTCTGTGTGTGAGAAGTCACTGAGCAAGAAACATGACTGCACCGCTTCTACTTGTAGTTTATACCAGGGAGAGAAGTGGTCTGTGGTGTGTTTCTTTATGGGCAGGAGGTGTGTATGATGCTGAAATTCGTACATGTTTTTGTGCTTTTTATGGGGACAATGCTGTTTCATGTGATTGTATAGAAATATTGAAGCAAGGCCAGACAAGTGTGACTGATGTGTAGGGTTCAGAATGCCGCTTAACATGAACCAGTGATGAGAAACTGGAACAAATCAGAGCCCTGGGTCTCAAGGATAACAGTTAGATGTTAGTCAATTGGGAGCGTATGCAGCAGTGAATGACAGCCTTCGGGTCTGCAAGGTTTGTACAATATGGGTGCCCAGGCAATGGACAGAGGAGCAGAAGTGATCTTGTATGGATGTCTGTGTCTGTCACTTGGCATGTTGTGACAGTGAAGAAGAGAAGTTCTTGATTGACATCATCATGCGGTATGAGACCTGGTGTCATTGTTATGAACCCAAGAACACATGACAGAGCCTGCAGTGGAAACACACAAATTTAAGCATTTCCAAGAAAATTAGATGGTGGCTTTCAGTTACAAAACTTATGCTAATGATGTTTTGGGATTTCAGACACCCTTGTCTGTGAACATTAGCTACACATACGGTGTAGACATTAGGTCACAGAAATAAAAGCACAGTATTCTGACATGCTGGAAAGTGAACTGTGACCAGCTGTTGGCATGAAAGAGAGGAAATCTGTCGCACAGTGTCTTCAGTTACATGATAGTGCCTGCCTATGTATTGCTGTCAGACAGTGTTCATGGTTAAAAATTAAACATAAACACATAAAAATCTCTTGTTTGCATTTTTAATAATTCTGTACTTATATATGACATTTCTGTACACAGCATGGACACAATTACTGGCCAGGGCATTGCCAGCCCAACAATTTTTACGTAGTATTATATAAAGTTTGTAAGTCATGTGGGATCCCATACAACAAGCACAATTTGCACTGTATCATACCTTATTTTAAAGTTTTTATAATGGTGGTTCAATGATGGTCTTTTTAGACCAAAACATATAATCATTCCTGAATAAAATAATGTTGTGTTTGACAGAACAATAGCAATTTGTTTTCAGTTCATAAACTCAGCAGGATGTCCTCTATAAAATTGTCATTATTGAGGTTTTTCCTTGTTTTCTTCTGTTCTTTCAGGGAACAACTGGTATGCTACCATAACAAAGCCTACAGCTGCTTCTTTCCACTTTCTTTGCAATGTACTGTATGCAGATGTGCTTTGTAATCGAAGAATCAGTTACTTTATAATTACTGGTCCTAATACATTGATATTTCACTGGTAACGGGTGTCAGTGAAACAATGTTTAAGGGTAAATGTAAAACTAAAATTGTGCATGGGGCATGGAAGTGTAGATCCATGCAATTTAGATTGTTTAAGGGGTACAGAGGTACATGCATGTTAAACACAACACTAGTTGAAATGGATGTTCAGTTTCATACCCTGGGCTCTGTCTGTGTAGACCCACTGGTTTAATAATAGTTGTAAAGAGAAACTTCCTGCTCCTGCTGAGAACTAAACCTGGTAACCCAGCCCATATCAGCTGTAATGTAGAGTGTATAATGGCCTGAGCAGTATACGTGGATTGCATGTTTACAGCTGTGACGTCTACTGCCTGATTTCAGAACAGTTATCAGAATGTGGGAGTCTGATGGATGAGTTGGAGGCAGAGACAACGGATGCAGAGACAGAGAGTGAGGAAGAGGAAGACATTGTTCTAATGGAGAAGAGGAGGGTGAAGAGTGCATTCTTGGATGATGAGGCAGAAGTGTCTGATGATGTTGAGACGTCTGATGGCGAGGATGAAGCAGTAGAGGGTATGTCACATGGCAAGAGTCAGGCAGCTGGTGCGATGGTGAAGAGTACTTTTGAGGAGGATGAGGCAGATGTGTCTGGTGATGGTGAGACGTCTGATGGCGAGGATGAAGCAGTAGAAGATATGTCACATGGCAAGAGTCAGGCAGCTGTTTGGACAGTGAAGAGCACGTTTGAAGAGGATGAAGTAGATGTGCCAGCTGATGACAGTGGAGCAAGCATGGTGTCACATGCTAGTGTGAGGGGAATTCCTCACAACACTACTGTTCAAAAGATAGATGAAACATTGGCCATTACACAACAATTGTCTGGTAATTACTTTATTGTTTGTCACTAGCAAACATAAACAAACATACTGTCTTCGGATGTGTTTTCCTTAAAGCTGCACTGAAATAATTAAATTGCTGAGGTGATTTATTATGACAGTGTAGTGAATAGACACAGTGAAACCCACTTTTACAGCCTTAGGCATTAGGATAATTTAGTATTATATATAATGTTCTTTTGATGTGTTTCTTCCTAAAGAGAATTTCCTGCCTACGAAGCACAAAAACTTCACATCACATCAATTTTTGGCACTTTTAACATTAAGGGCCAACACTGATTAGACGGTAAATGTTGTTGTTGTGGTGCAATAATTTCAGTCCAGAAACTGTTCGATAACACTCATACATTGTCCAGTTTTTCAGTGCAGTAAATGGTGGTTGCTATTTGTACAGACCTCATATTTTGATTCCATCTGGAATTTCCTTAACAAGACTTGATTGGCTGACTGAATGAGATGTTGTGCAGGCATCATTTCTCTCACAACATACCCAACATTCCTCCTAAAATGCCGTTAAGTTGTAGATAGTGAGACCTGATCCATTACATTTTCTCAAATGTAAGTTCTGCATAATCCATGTGAGCAGTTCAGTAACAGCCTTACATCTTGAATAAGTATTGTGAAATAGAGACTTTTTGTAACTATCTTGACACAAAGTGAACAACATTGGAAATACTTTCTGCTATATTTGTATATTCAGGACTCAAATGCTGCTTAAATTGCACCGTGTACTGCTTAGAACACTAGATATCTGAAGATGAGTATTTGTTTGTTTTGTGTGGGCTCTGGGTTAGGCAGCAGGGAACAAAAAAGTTCGTTTCTGATGTGTTAAGTTCAATCTAAATTTGCAAGATCAGATGTTCTTGTAGTAGAATTAAGTCCAGAACTTAAACTTGACTGAGCCTCCTGTATTGGTTCATTGTACAGCTATTTTGAATTATAGAATGTTGTCCCCGCATGTAGATATGTAACCACAATAAACATGTATTCTGGTGTGTTAATTGTGGGCGAGAAAACTTATACTGCTGATAAATATCTGCTGTTGCAAATCTAATCCTACTACACTGTGTTAGAAATTTTTCTCTTGTACTGCATTAGATAGTGAGAAATTTTTTAAATGAAAATTGTAGATCTTACTTTCATGTGGTGAATTTTTTATTTTTTTTTTTTGGGAGGGGGGGACAAAGAAATTTTAAAATCTTATTTAATTGATATATGAGCTACTGGTTGTATTTGCTCATTCACAAGATCATTGTCATCCAAATCCATTCATTAGTTCTGTAAAGAGTATATGGACTGATAGCTAACTGCATTTCTGCACTAGTAACATTGTCTCCTTGGTTTAAGCGGCAGTCTCTACAGTTTATACCGTCAGGCTAACAGCCATTGCTGTGTGCTAGATCACATTTCTAAGCTTTCCAATCCTGCTTCATTCAGGAGAACTGGAGGTCACCCCGACTGCCTCATCAAGGAAGTCAAAGCTAGAGAGAGCCACAACATTTGACCTGTTTGCTGCAACTCAGGAGGATGGTGGTGGTGAGTATGTTGCAGTGAGAGCTGCACTTCATTGAGTCGAACCTGTTCTATCTGTAGGTGTAGGGAATTTACAAAGAACTTGTAAGGTATTTGGTCAATAAAATAAAGGTGAAAGTTGTAAGGTTCATGGACAGGGGCATTGACGGATTGTTAGTAGCAGTAGTTTGGTTCTCAGGAAGAAAAATAAAGTTGTCTACCATTTTTTTTTTGAGGAGAGGGGGGTTATTAGGAATTAGTGGAAATTGCTTTGGCCCTTTATTTGGGCATATTGGATATCTGCTGGAAGTTGAGTCATTGTAGCTGCCAAGAACTGTGCTTGCTTCAGTCCAAAGTTTGGTGATTCATACTGTTCCTTGCAAACAGAACATTTTGTTCTAGACAGTTTTTCCCCATGCTGCAGTAACTCAAATTTTCTTCTCGCCTCATTTTGAACTGTGGCATCGTGGCTGTCTGTTCACTGCTGTCTACATGCCAAATGTCATTTTAATTCTTTCACATATATTAACATGCCAGCAGTGAACTTGTGAGATGAGAGAAAGACATGCATCTGTTATTAATGTTCTATATCTGTGGTGACCATACAGGTTACTTAAGTGGATTCTACTTTTGTGACAGGAACAGTGCATGCAAACACATATAATTTGATGTGGCATTAGATTTATGTTTATCTCCATATTTTACATCTCACTTTGTCCCACATTAGAGGTTACAACAGTGGACATGATATGACAAAGCTTAGGGAGTATGACTCATTTTTTACTGTTTTGTGTGTGTGGTGTAAATGTATCTCAGAAGAGACAAATCAACAGGCTATCAGTCACAACTGTATTTTTTCAGACATTTTGTGTTCAAACTCTGCTGCATGTTTCGCCTCTTTCATAAAGCCATCATCAGGCATAAGCATAAAAACATAACCTTATATTAAAAAAAACATTGCTGATTAAGGACTGAGGTCTCATGCTTGTGGCTATTCATACAGGTTAATGATTTATATACTGGCCAAAGCTGGGTTATAATTTAGAATATTCCATTACACATGAAGGTAGTGTAGCATTTATAGCACTTTCATGTGTAGGATGTATGGCTTATTGATCCTAGCCATCAAAAACCAGCTGGGGCTGAAATATATGTATCTAAAATGTGTGGACACAATTCACATATGAGTTCTGCCTCTCCAAAACAAGGAAAAATATTTTGTATTAAATATGTCTGCAAACACTTAGTTTTTGAGGTATAGCCCAGCAATGTGTTGATCTCAATCCTTGATTTTTTTATCTATGGGGGACACTTAAAAACCCTTGTGTATGCAGCTGAAATTGAAAATGAACAGACATTTCACCAACACAGTTGGTGAAATTTATATGAGTTTATATGAATTTCTTCTTTGTTCTGTTCTGAAGAAGACACTTGAAATTTTTCCAAGCATTTTAGATACACCCTGTACGTATATAAAAGCTTCAGGTGTCAGCTCCTGTTTTAGATACACCCAGTGTGTATATAAAAGCCTTCAGGTGTCAGCTCTTCTTTGGTGGATATTTGTATTGGAATCACAAGAGATACAGCAGAACACTCCTACAGACAGTAAAAGATCTGTGACTGTAACTGTTATACAGACTTGTGCGTTTGAATTATAGGAAATATAAAAGTTGACCACAAAAATGAAATATGGCTTAAATCTTTATTTTGAGATACAGTGTTTCTAACTGAGGCAGTTGTCACATTGTTCTTGTGATGTCAATTTCTTTACACAAGTGTGAAGTTATGTACAAACTGATCAACCAGTGTGCCAACTATGAGAAAAACATGTACTGATATGCATGTAGTAAAGATGCTGCAATCATTTGTCTGTGTTGTGGAGAACTGATGGACTGTTGCTCATGTCAGTTACCATACTGGAGGTACAGATGTCAGGTTGCCTTGCCAGTCTCATTATGTTTGTTCTGCTCAGTAAGGTCAAGGACTGCATGCAGGAAGACAGTATGTTTATTGTCTGATGGTCTTTTTTCATTTCTGTATATATGTAAATTTCTGTGTATATGTAAATTTCTCAGTGGTACTGAGTTAGGGCCCTTGTCAGCTGTGTACAGCTGTGCAAGACAGGGGTGCTTGGCGTACATTTGTCTCAGTCTCAGAACCTTTGTTACTGAACTTTCAATATAAATATATGATTTACCCCTGTAATGCAGATTGCTGTACACAGCTGAAAAGGGTCAACCTCAATACCGTTGAAATATTTGACATCTTCCTCCCCCAACATTGTGCAACAGCCACTAGTGGGCCAGGTCTCCTCATCACTGAGGCTAAATAATCACACTCCGACACACCACACTCAGTGGGACTGCTCTGGACAAGTGATCGGCCTGATGCAGAGACCTCTGCCTGGCAACACACATCACTCACAGAAGACAAACATCCATGACCCCTGTGGAATTTGAACCTACAGTTCCAGCAAGTGATTGACTGCAGACCCATGCCTCAGACCACACAGCCATTGGGATTATACTGTCCTAAACATACTGTCTTTCTGAATACTTTGACATTATTGTGCAGAACAAACATAATGAGACTGGCATGGCAACCTGATGTCTGTACCTCCAGTATTGTGCTGGCATGAACAAGAGTCGGTCATTTCTCCATAAAACAGAGAGTAGTTGCATATAAGTAAATGTTTTTCTCATAGTTGTCACACTGGTTGATCAGCCTTTACATAACTGCACATTTGTGTTAAGCAACTGGCATTCTAAGAACAATGGGACACCTGCCTCAGCTAAAGACACTGTGCCTCAAAATCAAAAGTAAGCTATATTCCTTTTTCATAGTCAACATCTATATTTCCTTTGACTCAATGTTGTTAGTCACAGATCTTACTGTCTGTAGGAACATTCTGCTGTGTCGCTGTGATGCCAATGTCAATATCCACCAAAGAGGAGCTTACACCTGAAAGGAACTACCCTGTATGAATCACTGTAAAAGCAAGACCTCTGTCCTTAATGAGCAATGATTTTTATATAAGATGCTTTTATTTTAAAATGATTTATGCTTATACTTTATGATGGCTTTATGATAGACCAAAAATACTGCCTGAAGAAAACATAGTCCTGATGGTTGACAATCCAACTGTTTGTCTATTTTTGCATCACAACGCTATGCCTCACCCTAGTCTAAAATCCCAGGAAATGTAAGAGCCCACAGATGTGTAAGTCTGATCAATGTGTCAAGAGATCGTATAAAGCTGTTCTGACATGGCCATTATTTACCTTCTGTTAGTGCAGCAAAGTGCCAGGCTGTTCCATATGAAGCTGATATTAAACTTTTTCAACAGATTCTGACCAGGAGATGATTCCACCATACCAGCCTCCTGGAGCAGTAAGAAAACATATCACACCAACCGTAGATCGCAAGACACATATCCTGGACTTCATCTCACCCATTTCAAACCTGACATCCCTCAGGGACTCCCCCTCCACACAGGTGAGTTTGGATACCTGCTGTGTTGAAGTGTTCAGATTTTGTCCATTGTGAACTTCAGTTGAAAAACTTTTTTCTTCAGTCTCAGTTGTTATCTCCACTGACTGGTCAGATGTGCAGTGACACACCAGCTGGTGTGCCCAAGAAACTCTTCACAGAGCCTGAACCATCAAATCCACAGGACAATATGGATGAACTGCTGGGGCTGTGTTCAGGTCAGTTCACAGGTAGGTGAATGAATTGTGAGAACGTTCCTAATGCTGATAGTGATGCTGTTGCAGTGTGCACTGCATGACTGGGGGTGATGACTAAGTGGTGCACTGAAATAGTTTCTTGACTGACTGTCGGCATGACTGCTGCTAGCATGAACTTTTCCTGAAAGGGGTATATACAGTAGTCTTGGAATAATGCTTTAGCACATGATTGTTGGTGATGTCTTCTTAAGTTCAAATGTACTAGTATGTTGTTCCATACGTGATTTTGGCATTCCTAGAAAACAGCATACTTGAAGGGGCACCATGTGCTTGACATTTTGCTTGAAACTTGCGGACAAATACCTTGCAAACTTCTGTAATGTTGACAGTAGCTTTGGGAGAGAAGAGAATGAGAAGAACTTGAAGTTTGTGAATCTTTCCAAATTCAAAAGTGGTGTGACCTCTGATGAAGGTGCTCAACACCTAAGTTGTCCATTGACAAACAAGACAAATGAAAAAGTTGATCAACTGAAGGAACTTGCCCTTAAAAACAGCAGAGTCACTAACCACGAATGTGCTAACAGGGTGGGAATCTCATTTGTATCAGTCAGAATATTCTGAATGACAGATGGCCTGAAACATGGAATTCAGGATTCTTGTTCCCCACTGTGACAGCGCACCTACTCACTCAATTTTGCCTGTGTGTGAGTGCATGGCTAAAAAAAAAGTTATAGTTGTTTCACATCTTCTCTAGTCACTGAGTTTAGTGTTGTGTGACTTATGTCTATTCCAAAAACTCAAGATGGCATTGAAAGGAGGGAGATTCAATGGTATTGTCATAATCAAAGCAAAATCAGCAGGTGTCCTTACCATTTTCCAAGCAGTCTACTTTTTGAAATGCTTCAAATGATGGTGCATTTACTGGAATTGCTGTGTAAGTTACCAAGGAGACTGGTTTGAAGTGGACAGCATTGTTTGCAAGGTAAGTGTTATTGGTATGGTGCAGTATGTTTACAATGTAAGTTATGTTCAGGCCGGCTTTGAAGCAGACTGCTACTTTTACACACACTCACCTTGTTTGAGTAAGAGGACAGCAATGTTGGAGTGTCTTATTGTCTTGCAGGGAGCATAGGTTGCTTGGTGGACCCTATGATGGAGACAAGTCACACAGGTCTTGAGGCTGAATTGTTAGGTCTGTGCTCTGGGAAGTTTATTTCACAGCCTGTGAACCTGCACAGCCTCAAACAGGATGAAGGGCAGTTGCAGTCCACTGAGAATCCTGCAAAGTAAGTGTACTGCAACCTCCACAACATGACACTGTTTCTAGAATTGTCTTGTGTTCCTGTTGCAGCACCACAGCACACCATACACTGTGCAGTAAAAATGAAGCACTGAAATATTTTCTAAGTTCAAAACTGGAAGTGGTGTAAGTGTACTGCTAACATTATAATTCAAATTGTTGGTTGTGTTTATCTGTGTGTGGCTTCTCTCTACCTTCGGTTAATTATGGTTATGTGTGCCACATGTCTGTTAAGCAAACACCTTTATTACTGCCTAATTTGAAGAGAAATACAGGTTAATACTAATTACTTTTCCAAGTTATCTAACTATATTGCCCTGCAAAACAGAGATGAAGGCTGTGTGTTGCTTGTACATCCATACCCACTGATATGTGAAAGGAGACTAGCATTGATGCAGACATTCATGCCAATCTGAGTCATGGCTCTATATTTTTATCTGCCTCTCCTCCATGTATAGTATTTACACAGTATTCAGTTTTCCTTTGTAGACATATTATTTGTTGGTGCTTCACGAGCTGCTTGTGTTGCATTTGTGAAGCTAAGGTGCAAGGGAAGCATGAGTTATGTTATTTTCCATGATCTTATTTTCACTGCCATTCCAATTTACATATTTTTTAAATTAAAGTTTATCACTTGTGTAACAAAATGTGAATTACAGTGAAACACTCTTATGATGTTTCTGGGAAAACTCAGCAAACTAGATTTATTAAGCAGGAAAACATCTTGAAAGTGTAATCCTGTCAAGATATTATTTTGAAATTGACACTTCCTTTACCAGAACATTTTTCTGTATAAATTGGGCATTAAGTGTAGAATTTTTGCCACCATACCACATTTCAGATTTTGCCTTCTTTAATGATTTTGACACATTCTTGAACACAAGAAAAGATTGC
>Ga0123353_10003739_pt1 | contig 19366 bp, 15 predicted proteins | sample TergutLab28metaG_3_FD_92763 | JGI IMG/M metagenome (GOLD analysis project Ga0123353, IMG submission 92763) | Labiotermes labralis P3 segment gut microbial communities from Petit-Saut dam, French Guiana - Lab288 P3 | ecosystem: Host-associated > Arthropoda: Insects > Digestive system > Gut ... | reverse complement strand
GGAGGGGGGGGGGCAGAGGGGCAATGATATTAGAAATCTGAGTCTGGGAGCAATCTGTAACTTTATTACAGGGACAGGGCTCCCTTGACTCAGAATCTAGTTTAAGCAACACGAAGGGGCCTGTTAAAAAGGCCTAAGTGCATTGGGACCGATAAGGGTTGGGACCCACTATCCATTCATTCATTCATTCATTCACCATGGTCTGTTAAGGGTTGGGTGTATTTCCAATTCCAGTACATCACACTGTGCAAAAGTTACACAAGACTGTAAAGGTTTAATCCACTTCAGAGTACAAAAAGCTGTCAAACACATTCTTGGCAACTTTAAAATGCTGAAAGGTCTGAACTACTGCTAGACCTGAAAGGTCTAGCAGCAGTTTGGCCCTTTGGAAGATAATCAATAAGGAGGATGCTGTCTTGATCCCAAAAAATTTAGGCGAAAACTTTCCCAGCGGATTTTTGCACTCAGAATTTTTGGGGGCAGGGTGAGCCGCTATGCCGCCACTCCGTTGATTGTTGCTTTGTCTCTGGGTCGTAGTGATGTAACCAGGTTTCGTCCACGGTAACCAATTGTGACAGGAAATCATTTGGATCGCACCGAAAAAATTCCAAAAGTTGCTCAGACGACTGGCACCACTGACATTTTGGATCCGCATTCAGGCATTTCAGGACCCACTTTGCGGAGAGCTTCCACATGTCCAAATCTTCATGAATGATGGACCCAACCAGCTCACGTGAAATGCCCAGTTGCTCAGCTATTGATTTAGCTGAAATCCGGCGGTCTTCCAAGATTAGCTCATGAATTTGATCAATAATCTCCGTGGTGGTCACTGTTTAGGGTCGTCCAGGACGAGGCACATCACAGGTGGAAAAATCATGTTTAAACTAGGCCACCCAGTTTTTGACAGTGGCATATGATGGTGCATGTTCCCCTAATGTTTCTGTCAGAATGGCGTGTATTTCCTTCAGCGCCTTGCCTTGCAGGAAAAAAACTTGATGACAGCTTGCATCTCCATATTGTTGACACATACCTGCCAAGATTTTGGAAGCAAAATCATGCATTTCAACAAATTAAGTGGGCAAAAACGTATTAAATAACCAGAAGCACAAAATTCAGGATTTCTAACTTCTTTCAGGCGAACGAAATCCAGCTCCCCCACCCCTGCCATTCCATTTGAACCCCGACAGTAGCCTTGTCCATGACAAATTGTAGAAGAGCTGTTGAAAAGTACAGCACTTTTGTGGCATAAGTCAACACCCTGCCATCCTACTGGTCACTTATATCTCTTATCTCACCTATCCTTTAGATCCTGTAGATGGAGGCAACCAGTTCCTCTGAAATGTCAGCAACCATGTATAAATCAATAAGACATGAATATTCTGAATATTCATCAACAGTGAGTTTAGCACCTTACATTCCACTGCAAGATCTTCTACCAAAACTAATTATTGCCATAATTCAACTAAGTACTAACTTCAAATACAAGATTATTTCTATGAGAAAAATACACATACAGCCAGTGACAATGTTAGCCACACTTTAAACAATGTCAATGGCATATACACAAGACATCTTCCATGCAAAACATCTCCCTCCAAAAAGAACTGTTCCAATACCTAACAAGACAGGCAATGTACATATAACATAACATTGAGGCACATTCACATAACAACTGTCATGGGAACGCAAAAAGTATTACATATTCTGAGTATGTGTCTGTAGCCTTAGTTAGCCAGCATGCAATGCACATTAGCCATATTATATTGCCATCTGTGGCCTGCCCAGTTCCACCATATTTGTCCACATTTTCTCATAAATGGTATGATTATTGGAAACAAGTTACTGAACATAAAATGTTTGTTTGGATTTTCTCTACAACTCTTGTCTGCAACATTTCCCATTCTGAGAAGAATGCAACAAGATATTATTATAAATGTACATATGCCTTAATGTAAAGTGCCCATTTTTCTTGTTTTACATGAATAAAACCTAATTTTCAAAAGATCCTCGAATATGAAATTTCATAAAAATTTGTCCTGTGGGAGCAGAGTTGTTCCATACAGATATACAGACATGACACGCCTAAGTCACTTTTTGCAATGTGGCAAACATGCCTAAAAACTGAAAGATATTAATCCTGCTAGCATTGCTGGGGTGGTGAACACTGGAACCAAGGTGCAGAACCACAGTTGGGGGGGAGAGGAAGGGAGGGGGAGGAAGACAAAGAAGACTAGATATATCAAAACAACTTCATCCAAGGGTTCAATGTAAAACATGGGCACAACACGACTGGTAAGGTGTAATCCATACCAAAATACAAAGAATCTACATACATGTACTTTTTTTCCTGCTACCTTGACAGAAATAATGCTGTTTATAAATCAAATATATACCACCCTCAATCAGATAAATAACTTTTGGCTGACAGCCAACATGTATGTAATGTAAATTTATAACCCAACAGTGAAAAGCAATTTCATTCATGCAGTCATGATTATTAAGTTATTTCATTTTTAAAAGATCCAGTTTCCAGAAATTTCAATGACCTTAAAAATTATTCAAGCCAGCACAACTAAGAAAAAGGTACAATATATTCCCCAAAAATCAAACACACATCAGGTTAAGATGCATTAAAAGGGTAAAATTTTTAAAAACTGTTAATCTCTGATTACTACACTTCATGCTCGGGTGTTTTCCCTGAAAGTCTACAAATCTCAAAAAGTAATAATCACTGAAGAAGAAAATGAGACACCACCAGATGTATGCAGGCAGTCTCAATTCTGTTTTCACATTTTACAAAAAGTCACTGCGTATTTTTCAAAGGTATCACCATACAACATTTAAGAACCATCTGTGCAGCTTCCACCTCACAAGTACCTGTGTATTGAATCTTTAACGTCTTCTGGGACTCATGCAATGTTGACTTGTAAATGTCTACCATCTTGTTATTACCAAATGAGTACAAAATTTAGCAAGAGATCTTGAGATTACCTCAAACAATCATGCTCATATCACCAAAAATCATCACGATTTGTTCCGTAGTTCTCAAAATGAAACATGGACAGCCAGATCCACAGACATGCAAACAGCACACACCAACTGAGGTGTGAAATTACTATATTTTGAAGCAAGAAGATTACCATCCTCTTGGATCTGAAACAATGCAGTCTTACAAAGACACACCAATGTTTCTGAAGAATATGCTTCCCCTTTATTCAGTCTGGGGAACTTTTATACTCAATTTCAATACACATTTATTAAAAAGAACATAATGAACACAACAGCCTCTACAGACGGACAGACAAAATCCAAAAAGGTGTACCTGCGTCAGACCACGTGAATAACAGGAAGTTGCAACTTTTTAACAAGAACTCAAATACAATTTCTGATACTGTATCACAACCTCATTACAATAATGAACCTATGAAGTTTGTAACCAAGCATTTCTTGACTACCTGAGCGATTTAGCTTCCCAAGGAATTCTCTGCACAGAATTAGTTGCATCCCAAAAGTGTTCGCAATTAAAAATGCAAAACAGGGGAAAAATGGTGTAAGGTAAAACTGGATTTTGATAAACATATGAATTTTCACACCATGCTGGCATGACTGTACAGTACCACTCAGCTGTTTACAACTAAATCTGCCAGCTTAGTTCATCCAGTACTTTCACAACACCTTCGGTATTAATTTTTTACCAGCTAGCTGAGCAGTTAATTTGTGTTACAGCACAACTTTTCCATGGGGTAATATTCTTGAAAAATATGACAAATGGTTACATTTCATCATGCAAAGTTAAGAAATTATGGGAAAAATGGGGTTACAGGACCAAAAACAGATGAAGCATGACAATAGGCAACTCAATAATTAATAAACATAAAAACATTTGGGTTGGTGTTGACTGGAATGACATCAGTGCCCCTGGATAAATGTTGTCTGACTGATTAAATGTCAAAGAATGTATGGCAAAGGGTAGACAGAAGACTCAGTAATGAAAGAGGTAAGCTGTGATTGATCTGCTACTTCTGTATGTCCTTAGACACCTCCTTGCATGGTGCCAAAACAGCCATTGCGAGCTTAAAACTAGGCATATAGCCACGAAAAAGTTGAACTCCAAGACATGAGAGACGTATGCTGTTTGGAGGCCTTCCTACAGAGCAATGGTATCAGCTGAGACCTCCTTGCAACAGCATCAGAATCTCAGAATCTACATCTTCTGTTTTCTCCAGCATTCAATGTTCAAGATCCTCTGCAGTTACACCTGCTGCATGAGTGTCTGAGAACTTCCTGGATATCAACTTCCTCCAATCCTTCTCCTGGATCTTTATGGGCTAACATGAGAGTGTGCCTTACTCATCCTGCTGGTTGGAGAATCTCCAGAGGTTGTTCAATCCTTCAGGCCAAAACTTTTTCCAGCAGCTACACACAGCCACAGACTTCAGCTTACACAAAGCCTCCTTTACATTTAACATGCAGGCACATATGCCGTCAATTTTCAACATCCACTGATACTAACAAAAGTCCCATCCTCATGTGCATCCAAAATAATGCAGGAAGTGTGGCAAATGTCCTCTTGAATGCTGTGACGATACCCTGGCTAAGAAGCTGCAGGATTGAGGTGAGAGTACTGGAGAGATTCTCAACTTGGGTAGTTTGATGGTTGAGACCAAGATCCTGCATCTGGCCTGCAGCATTATCAAGGACAAGGAGGACCTTAAATGCTGGCTTCTTGGACTTCACAGACAGCTTTCAAACCACTCTTTACTAGCTTAGCTCACCACAGCATCACTGACAAATTCTGTTTCTCAACTTACAGCCATACCCACAAGACACTGTTCATCATTTCAAAGAAAGGGTCACAGCGAATAACACAACAAATTTTCACTCTCAATGCAACATTAACCTCAATGCTTCCCCTTATTTTGTCTGGATATTTGTTGACAAAATGCATCACTGGATCACTGACACCAAAATGACATCTAACTGCAACCACTGCTCATTCCCCTGTCCCTTATCCAGGAACCTTCACTTTCTCTAAAAGATAAAGCATCTCTTTTCTCTTTATACTCAGGCTCTTCATCAGCACATGTATCACACTTTCCAAACATAATTAAAACACAAGGACAACAATTACTTACAAAAACTGGGAAAATAGAGTTGGACAGTCCATATCCTGTATCTAGGTAGTTAGTGTGCAAGACAAGCAAGCATATGTGACCACTCACATTTTACTCCATGGGCCTACACCAGCACGACCACAAAACAGAGACCAACGTACACCATGATGCACCAGAGTTGACACAATAATTATGACACAAATAAGCAAAACCACAAAGTACAAACCCACAAATGTGCAGCATCTGCAGTATATGACTCTACAAAATACTATGAGGTGTGAAATAAAATAAAAAGGTATGCCATAACAGTTACATCAAATTCTAATAAAACTACCAACTCCTAAAAGTGTAACATTACTTAAATCCTGCAGAGGAGGAGGTTCAAAAACAGGCTAAAACTGCACTGGTGTAGTTGTGACCAGCTAACAAAATGCATGCAGATTTTGTATTTCTGCCTCACACTGATATCAGAAATGAAACCAGCAACAACAGCTGACATTCTATTGCACATACAACATTTAACAAAGCAGTTTTAACAGTTTGCTTTCAAGCACTTTCATGGAAATAATACTGTGAACACAACCGCCTTTCCGTCTGTGTAACAAAGAATGTTAGAACAGACACATCCAACTCCCTGCTGCAAGCACACCATGATGAGCTTCCAGAACAGAATATGGGACAAAAAATTTTAAAAATAAACAAAAGGTGTAACATTACAAAAATATGGTACCATAAACAATGACCACCATATAATCCAAAACTGAATAAGAAATCGAAATTGCTATCTAATTGGGTACTATTCCAACACCTCATCTCTAAACAGAGAATTTTTCCATAAATTTGGCATCTTTCAATTGCACTTTTCTTATTCACATCAGCTTTAAAATTCTGGACCAGTGCTGCTTTCATTACTTATAAGGAAGGAAATTATTCATGATTTATAAGAGCTCCTGTTTCTTTTCATGAGTGAGAACACTGTTCGCACAAATATGTGCTACCAAGCACTGCACATATACAATAAACATATTATTTTGGACATCGGGGTTGGGGTAAGTAGGTATAAAAACTTGGCACTCCACCATCACCGCATTTTTAAAACTCAAATTACAGTTCTATCAGTTCCATTTGTATATTATCATTTGCTTCATGATCAAAATTGTATGGTGCAGTGAACATGGAAAATTGCATTTCAAAAAGGTAAAAATCTTGAAATCAGTTTTTAAAATATAATTCTCACAATCCAGCATTTTTAAAGCACCAAATGACTCATGCAAACTAAATTATCTGCATGTTCCAAAATGTGCTAATTTTTATTTGTATTTTTTAAGAAAAAAAAATTTTATCTGGAAAGTGTTTACATCATAGTACAATGATATTATTAATACTGTTTTCCTTGTAGTTTCCTGTTTCATTTGCTTAGGTACTTTGTAATATCAAAATGCAACAGCTCCTTGCCATTTCATATATTTCTGTTGCTAACATGTTTTATTTCCCCCCCACCAAAAAAAAAAATACAATAATTAAACTTCTAAAATCACAAATGATTTCAATACCTTGTGGCAGTATAACAAGTGAAATTTCAGTTCAGTATGGCCAAAACCAATTTAACAATCTTAACTAACCAAACACTTGTATTCATAAATAATATCTTTGGGCCCTATTCACAGATGGTTTGGAAAGATTCATATGCTGCAAGCTGCCTGCAAGCCACCCAGCTGACATGCATGTGTTAAGGGATTTCTTAACAATGGATCCACTGTTAACCATTGTGTGTTTGATTGGAATTTTTACCAAAAATTTTTCAAGTGTATCTTTCATCTTCTTCACTGGGCCAGGACATTCACATACTCGCAAGAGGCAGCTCTGTACAAGAATACAGAGCATAACTGCCAGACTGAAGGTAGGTGAATAGTTTACGCATCCGTAGTTAAATGCAACAACAGAAGTCTTTCCAACAAGAGCCTGACATTCTGATGTACTGTACACAAACACATGCAGCAAGGCATTCCAGTCAGGATACAGTTTTAGGGTACATAGCAGCCAAGTCTGAAAACCCTACTACCTTTTCAGTTTGAATTGAGTCTATCAAACACTTTATTGTTGCTTCTCATGCACGTAAAAACACTAATCATACAAACTAACAAGCTCCTCAAAACTCTTCCACACATGCTGCCCCACTGCTTAGTACAAAACAACAAAACAAAAATATGAATAATATTTCCAAATCAACTTCAATATCTCAGTACAGTGACCAAGCAGTTAGAACAGACACAAACATCCGGTTAGAAAAATTGCAGGCACTAGTTTAAATGAAACTCCAGCAAGTTTCCAGCACACTGGCTGAAGCACTATCCTCATTCAAGCCTGGGAGATGCTTACATGACCTTACAGTACCGTACACTATAATTTATAACTCCGGACTGCCAACATGATCCCTAGTTGGTATCTAGTGCATTGCTAGGATTACTAAATGACACATAAATCAATGCTTTTGACAACAAAAGTCTGCAGGTCCATATTTGTCAATTTATAATCAAAAGTCAACTTTGGTAACTGATGCCCATCAAAATTAAATCTAAGTGTGTGACATCCCTTTGGAACCAGCGTGTCATCAACCTCCAAGCCCTGAATCAGCCCTCTAACTAAATCAGAAGTTCAGTTACAGCAACATCTACAACCTGTTTCATGCCCCATAAAATCCCTATTAAAATAAAGCACAAGGAGCAGAAGGATAGAATTTTGTACTTTTATTTACATCTACAATTTCACACTTCACCAAAATCTTTAAGGGAGTGGGGCTACTTGGCTTTTGTGCACTGATGTGAAATGAAATGACCTGACCTTAACAATTGTATTTGCAACAAACATAGCTAGTTTGTATACATTCCACAGAACATCTGGCTTACTGGTAACTGAAAACTTTGATTCTTCTTTGCAACACTTATTATATATAACTTTACAATCCTAGTCGCAAGACATTTAGATGCTTAAACAAATCTTATATCAAACCTGGTAAGCTGGACTACCTTCACCTGATTCACAGCTACATTTTCACTGCTTTAATAAACCCTTTATCACACATTTCAGATACCAAGACAGTTTGCCGTGTATCTACCATGTAATGCCATTGTGAAAAAAAACAAACCTACAATCAGTTATTACACCTGAATCCTACCATCCCAAAGGCAACACGAATAAGTAATTCACAACATAACTTTCTGTTCCATGATAAGCAGATCCCTGAATGCCAAAGCACAGATCATCCTCAGGTTATGGATAGGACAGCCTATGGATAATATACTGAATAAACTGCTGCACCAAGCTAACTAGACGTAAAACTTCAGCCTGAGCACTGGACATAAGGCTAACACCACATAAACACCAGCATGTTACAAAATATGACACAGGTTCTTGGACTTAACTGTGTAGGTTATTGTGAATGCAGCCATGATCCTCACGTTTCACAAGGCAGGTAATTTCTTCAGTAGCCACTTGCTCCCAAAGTTTAGGTTGCTACATTCCCAAAGGCACATACTGAATATGAACTCTCATTAACAGTTTCCTCTCTGAAGTCTATGTGTGTAATGAGCTTACATGTGGCATTCACAACTCACACAAAACACCTAAGAATATACTAACGCCTCACCTTGTTTGGTGTTTTCCCTTCCTCTGCAGATGATGTGTTTGGTCCAGGACCTGATCCATTCTCTCCATTTGATGGTCTTTTGGATGCACCTGAATTTGCTGCCGGTGAATGTTGGAACTCCATGCCCATCTTCAACTCCAGCAATTCAGGTGATTCTTGTGCCACTAAAGAATCTGCAGATGATAGTCTTGGTGAGTTTTCAACTTCTCCATTACCATCCATTGCAGACTGATGCCTGCTACTTGAGCCAGAGGAAGACGTGGCACCTTCTGTGAGGCCAGGTGCTGCTAAAGCTCCACCACTACTCCCGGACAGTTTTCGTGGTCTTCCACGTTTTCTTTTAGGTGCAGTAAGTGCCGAACCTAACAATGGGTTACTGGAGGTGGCAGAAGAAGCAGACGGCATTGGGAGAGTACGTTTATGAAGGGATGATGTGGGATGAATCCTATGAAGGTGAGGTGGTGGTGGTGGCGTGTGTGTGGTCACAACAGGGGGTGGAACAGACGACAGAAGGGAAGACGTTATTGACGGCAGGTCACACTTTTCCTCATTTACTTCCGTCAGTCCTTTTATCCTCAAAGACTCGGCAACTTTGAGGAATGCAGTTAACCTTTCCTGATCCACACTTACTTCTCCACGATACATAAAGTCCAATAAACTCCTCATGTCACAGTATGGTACATCTTTCAGGATAACAATGGGATGTTTGTCAGGATGCCCCACAAACAGAGCTTGAAAATATGGGCTGCATGCTGACAGTACCATCTTATGGGCACGAAGGAAACGACCCTCCACTGCAAGTGTGACATCCACAAAAGACTCATCATGGAGTAACTGATCGAACACAGATAATAAATTTGACTGATGGTTGTTCCAACGCAGGCAGAATCGCTGTGATGACAATGCTGACGTCATGGTTACCGGTTTTGACTGCTAGCAGGTGGCACTGTGGCTTTTCCCAACCTCATCCAAACTCCTGTCAAAATATTTAAATATTCAGAATTAATACAGCGCACAAGAAACGGCTATCAGTAATTCTTAAAAAACCGAAACACCCTATGAATCACACAGGTGGCAACAATTACACCTATCATGCACCTCATGCACAACTATTTCACAAGTCACTTGAAAACATTTTAAATATCAATTCCATCAATCAACTACACCTCGTTCAAATAACGAATAACGTGAATCCTTTTAAAAGTCAACCCTTCCTCGTCACGGCTAACCCAGCCCTTCCGCCATGTTGCTCTTATCATAAGCTCTTTACCCCACCCTCCCCTTCCCCTCCTGCCTTTTACGCAACCCTTTTCCCCCTGGCCTAGATGATTTAACGGGAAAGAAATATTCGATTTCCATTTGCACAACATTCAGAACACACCCGCTAACACACTACCAAAGCGCACAATTCAGCCAAAATACAGCAATAACAAACTTATATTGGCAACTAAAATTTTCCTAATATTATTGATTTTCTTTCGGGGTAAAAAAGGAGTCGTCGACCCTACTGCGTATTTTCAATCCTACAAAATCTCCTATTAAATCAATAAACATATAATGACACATTACTTTTGGTCTCGTAAATTAATAAACGACATATATTCCGAACAAATCTACTACACATACCATTACCTGTGCATGTTTGCAGCCTTGGCATCGACGAGGGATGAAATCCTCTACAAGGACCGAAATACTTCACAGCGCTTCAAGACGCCATGTCAGCAAGTATCCGCTGGTTGTAGGTAAAACCCGGAGGACTCCTGTTCGCTAAGTTGAAACGGAAAATGTGGCGGGTGAAAGAGGGGTTTTCGATTATCGTTTATTGTTGCCGCATTGTTTACTAAAATTGCATTTTTAAAAGAATTCGAAAGCTGACACGTTATAATATACGGAAGCAATTATAAGTCGAACTGTGTATTTTTAATTTACACATTAATTTATCCTGGATCAGATACCAAACCTGACTTCAATATCTAAAAAATATAAGAACTTATATCATTTCTGAACCCTATAACGTAGCAATAATTGTAGAAAATGCATGTATTACTACATGGCTACATTATTCTAAGAAAATGAAAAGCTTTGGTGAGTATAAGTGAAGATAAGTAACAAGGAACGGGACTACGAAAGTGGATATCATTTCCAATGTCCTTTGAAAAAGGAATGTTTGAACTGCTGCTATACGGGAGAAAAATTATATGTAACGATGTACCGCCACAGAAACGCGGCCTTGAGGCATAAATGGGGCGGGGGCCAGTACTGCTACACCGCTAGAGACGAGGGCTCCACGTGTATAGTGGCTAGGGCAGCTAGACTACAGCGTGGGGTGCTTGACCCCTTACCAAGTCACATACAACATAAGTACACAGATACGTACGTAGAACGAAACTCAGCGAGAGCGGCTGTAGTAGTGTCGTAATACTCAAAAGGGTTGGGCTTGGCCATCAACCCCGACTACAAAAATACACATACTTCAAACACACACAACTTGTCGGTACAGTGAAACTTATTAGTGTGTCACACTATCATTCCGAATTATGTCATGCGCGCGTAAAAAATAAAAATGATAAAGAATTGTCTCTGGTACCGCAGTTTAGTGTACTTTATTAGCATGGAATTACATTACTGAAGCAGAAACAAAACTCGAACTTCAGAACGGAGTAAGTTACAAATGCATTAACAATAAGCTAGGTACTGTTCAAAATTCCCCGTTTAGTTGCAGGTGGGGTCTATAGCATAATTTTGTCGTTATTCTTTACCCATTCACAGAGACTGTGAGAAACGCCCTACCCTTCTGCTGTGATAAGTTATTGGCCGAATCGTCGGAAAACTGAGAAAGACTATTGATCGGAATCATATCTGTCGGTCTTGATACAGTCTCAGTTCTCACAAACAGGATGCAATAGGCAGTAAAACCACCAAATGATACGAAAGAAAACGTGAGAACGGGGCTGGAAATAATAGAATATGACTGTCAGTGAGCAGAAGGCTGGGAAGGAGGAAGTTGGTGTATTATGTGTAGATTCGATGTGAATGGCTGAAGGGGTAAGGAATGAAGGAAAGGGAACAAAGATATCAGTTATCAAGCACGAGAGATAAAATGTAGTTTAGTGATAAACAGTAATGAAGAAAAATAGCAAATAAAGGCTAGGTGTCGATACAGTGTGCAAAAAACGCAGACCAAAGCTCTGTGTGTGTGTGCGTGCGTGCATGTGTTTTTTATTTGAATTCATTAAAAATGATACATGTTGCTTACAGTGTTAAATAATATCGAAGAACACTAGCCACAAATATGGGCTAATTTCTCTCGTTAAAGGAAATGGCATTACATCACTTGGAAATCTCAGAAACGTGTATTCCTATCCATGAAATTGTTAGGGAAGATGCAAAGACGCGTTGAACAATAGGTCAACAAAGATACATATTACGATATAATAGAAAACCGGAAATAAATGCTCTGCAACTGACAAAAGATCCTGCAACCTCGTTGTGTCTGTGTGACACATTATCATTTCTTGCCCCTTTCTTGAAATAATGCAACGAATTGAACTCGTAATGAAAGAAAATTCCTGTTCGCCTTGAAAACAAACGACGTCGCAAGAAATTTTAAACCCCTCTCCCTCCTTTCCTTTCACTCGCGCAATGACGTTTCGAACATGACTAAACAGACAATATGGTGTTCACACAGCTAACGATTTCTTCACGCGTCAATGTAATCTCTCCAAAAGGCGAGTAAGGCCATGAGTAACACACGTTGAGGAAATCTGTTATAGTGTGTGACACCGTCCGGTCTGGCAGAAATTTACGTACATTTCAGCGTAGCCTGATATCTCTGTCTTTTGTATGGAAGAGTAGAGCTGCAGGCAATTATGCTCTTCGAAAACGCTGACTGCAGGGCGTCGCAAATTCCGAGACGACAGAATTCTTCATATTCATTACCGCGAAACCTCAAATATCTAAAGCAAGTAAGTTGTGCATTCGGTCTCACCTCGATCGATCGTGGGTTCGAATTCCAGTAAAGTAGTGGATGTTTGTTTAGGTCGACAGCCATCGTTAAATTGCAGAAGTGGACTCAGACTTGACACGCTGACCTCAATTGTACCTTCCCCAAACAATATTGTTTTCTTTTATTTTCTTAATCGGGTGGGATCTGTGGAACTATGAACTCTAAAGAGTCCATTTCCCATTCCGCCGACGATAGATGAATAAATGAGAAGCACCGAAGTACTGGCAGAAAAAGTTGTCCCCCACAAATTTCACATGGAGTGCTCCCTGGGAATGAACTCGGGCCTCCACCTCAGATATAACAGTCATTTTGTTTACCATCACATCGCCAAGCAGTGTGAAGCTCTACTTTATTTAAAACACTTAAATAAGAAGTTAGGTCTGCAATATTTCCTTTTGTTTTACGGACCTACAAGTGTGAAACTTGGCCTTACACTCAGGAAGAACGTTAGCCCGAAAATGAGTAAGAATAAAGTAGCTACGTAGGAAATTTGCCGAAGAAATGACAGACGCATCACTGTAATCGGAAGAACTGAAAGGAAGATAAAAAGTTCGGAGATCTGGATATGGGCGTGAGAGTGGAATTAAATCGTATCGGAAGGAAACCATGTACGAGGCCATGTACGGAAAACGTGTACCTGAGAATAGGTCTATAGTTGTTCTTTTATGAAAATGGTAGTGAATTTTCGGGTTCCGTTAAAGATAAGGAAACTCTTGCAGAAATGCATTCTTAAGGACTCGGCTGTATTCACTAGTTAAAGTCAGTCTAAATCTGGGAAATAATATTCGGTGTTATGAAGCGAAAATATTCATTTACATTTACCATGTATACCGACTGTACGTTCTGTAGTTTTTACTTCTTATTCCGAGCCCCTCATTCCTAAACTTCCATGATTTTACCCGATTACGTATGGTGTTTGGAAGGCGTACGTATAGACAGGCCTACAAATTGAGCGAGGGGTTGTGTGACTAAGTCACTTTTAATAAAACACAGGCACATTCTCCAAAATAATAATTTTGCTGAACCCCCATTCTCTAAACTTTTAAGCCACAAAGTATAATTTTCATATCTATTGGCCACAGACGCTGTATTAACACAGACAACATACACGCAGACAAACAGACGCACAGAGACAACATGTTAAACACTGTTTATTATATTTTAACATTACGATGCCTAAAAGTCTACTTATTCTTTAAAATCAAGATATCTGTATACTAAAGGACCACCCGTAGGGAAATTGAAGCTCAGAACTTCAGTCGGTGTTCTCTAACTTCTGAGAGAACGGCTTCAGCTTTCTGAAGAGCGAGTGTTCGAATATAATATCATTAAATCTATGGAGCAAAGGCCTTCTTGAGAAGACGACAGATCCTTAGCTGGTCAGTACGGAACCCGAAGGTTAATTGCGGCCTTATCAAGAGCGCGCCACTGGTCCCTGTAGTGAAACAGATGAATTCAGTTTACGTGAGATATATTTTAATGCCATTATCTCGTCTACGCTTAGGTCTTCCAAGCGACCTCTTTCCTTCATGATTCCCGACAAAACCTTGCATGCATTTCTGTTCTCCGCCCCCCCCCCCCAAATGTCACTTGCCCCGTCCTTCAAATCCTCCTCCCTCTTCTCGCTCGAATAATATGTGACGATGATCATAAATCATGAACATCCGCATTATGAAATTTCTGATCGCCTTCCGGTCCAAACATCTTTCTCAGCACAGGATTCCTGGACATTCTGAATCCGTGCTTTTCCATCAATATAAGACAAAGGCAAAGTTATATTTCTGTATATTTCAACCTTTATGTTCTTAGGCAGCACAAGAGAAAACAAACGTTTCTAAACCTGCTGGTAGCAAAAATTCACTGAATTTAATCTGTTCTTAGTTTACTCGTGAACGAGAATTTGACTTGTTAAGTCTTCCCTAAAGACTTAATTTGTCACATTTTTTAAGGATTTGTTATTTAGTTTATGTTGTGATTTTTCACATTTTGTTGAAAAAACACAAACATAGTTTCCTCAATATTTACAATAGACCAACTTCCCCAGTAGCAAATAATTAACCCTCTGTACCAAAATGTAAATTTAAAAACTGAACTACAAGACTACAAAATAGAAAATTTTGGAAATAAATTACGAATGACGCCTTCATTCTTTCGAATGTTCCCTGCATCGACTATATATTTACACACTTTAGTTATCAATTTGTTATGAGATGGGCTGGGCATGTGGCGCGTATGGGTGAGGAGAGGTCGGTGTATAGGGACTTGGTGGGGAAACCTGAGGGAAAGAGACCACTGGGGAGACCTAGACGTAGATGGGTGGATAATATTAGGATGTATCTCCAGGAGGTGGGTTGTGGGTATATGGATTGGATTCGGCTGGCCCAGGATAGAGATAGTTGGCGGACGCTTGTGAGTGTGGTAATGAACCTTCGGGTTCCGTGAAATGAGGGGAATTTCTTGACTAGCTGCAAACCAGTTAGCTTCTCAATAAGGACTCTGCTCCATGGAGTAAGTAGGTAAGTAAGTAAGTGATCAATTTGTAAGCATATATTACGTCAGCACATGCTCAGACAACATTAAGATTTGTCGATAGAATAACAATTTTTTTTCAGCAACATGTCTGTAGTCGTTAAAATATTGAATCATATGGTACAGAAATTGTCAGTACGTTAACGATGTTCTCCAGCACAAAATCTCACAGGCCTGCATTAGATAGCTCCAAGAAAATGAAAACTAAACTTGCATAACACGCATCCGCCATACAATGTTTTAACGTTCTACAAAATACTAGCCATAAAAAGAGCTGCTTGTTTTTTTTTTAAGATCTGTTACCACACAAAATTTCTGTAACATAACAATATTTTACCAGTAGTGTCAGTCACACCATAAAATATCGCACAGCCGTCATGCTGGTATGAAACTTGACTGGAAAGTTTGAAGTCAGACGTGGGGCAGGCTTTGTTATATCATTGCTATAACAAGTTTCATAAAGATCCTTCATTCATTGTAAAAGTAAAGCAATCCCATTACAGGCCTGGACAGGCCCTGAGGATTCCAGGAGGTTGAGGCTCCCACATTTCAAGACAATGGGCACATGAAGGTGATTAGGTTGTCAGCCCTAAGCACCGGGGCCTTATATATATATATATATATATATATGTGTGTGTGTGTGTGTGTGTGTTAGAGAATGAGTCAACCCCAGAGCCATAAGTGCGGTCGGAAGGATTATGTCAATAAAAAAACTCCAATGACACCATCGGGAATTGAACGCGCGACGTTCCGGCTTGTAGCGCAGTGCCTCAATCAACTGCGCCACCGCGCGCCCCTCATTTATTTTAATACGCTGTAATTTTTTTTTTTGTATATTCTTGGCAAGGCCATGAGGAAAAACGAGGGGCTGGAAGACTAAAAATGAGATGGATGGAAGGCATGGATCAAGACAGCCAAATAATATGGATTTTAATTATTTGTTCGTGTATACTCTTGGCCGGGCCAAAAGGGAAAACGAGGGACTGGAAGATCAAAAGTTAGTAGTATGGAAGGCGTGGATCCAGAGAGCGAAAGAATGTGGAAAAGGGACTAGAAGAGGCAGGCCAGAAACAGGGACGAATAGAAAAAGCTTCTGAGGAAGGCTGGGGCCCGCGCGGGGCTGTCGAGCCAATGGTGATGGTAAATAATTGTTGTGGGGTATGGACAAAATATGAGGACACCCTACTCCATTTAGTATGTGTGTGTGTGTGTGTGTGTGTGTGTGTGTGTGTGTGTGTGTGCGCGTGGGTGGGTGGGTTTGTGTGTGTGAGAGAGAGAGAGAGAGACAGACAGACAGAGAAAGAGAAAGAAAGCGTGTGTGTGCCTAAGAGGAAAAGGAAGTGGACTAAACACAAGTGTACACTTACAAAGTAGGGCTTCTGATGGACCATTCTAAACCGAATCTTAGCTCACCGTGTATCTCTTAAAGTCGTTCTCCCTGTCATAAATTGTGCTGAATCGAAACACACGGACGGATGGACACAGACAATTTTCCGTTGTTTGTGCTGCATGTGCGGTATATAAGGTTACTCTATTGAAGGACCAAAAAAAAAAAAAACCGCTCCGCGTGTTTTAAAATTCTAGGACAAGTTCACTTTTGAGTTTCAGAGAAATCTGTTTAAACAGCTTTTTTAGTCTTCGGTCCATAAAACCATTTTTTTTCCAATATTTTACGTCTGTTCTTCTGTTTACGTTTCTGGTCCTGTTACTCTGCTGTCATGACGTGATTTTACAACGAGGTGTACGTGTTTATGTCCGCTGTGTTTAGATCTTTGGAAAAGTTTGAATGCACAAGGCGATCAGCGTAGTGCTGGAAGGCAATAAACAAGTAACGTTAGTTAGAGGGAATGTAAAATATGTAAGACTATCTTAACACAAATGAGGCGTTATTATTTCAGCGCAATGTACTGTAAGAGAATCTGGGCTGAGAATAATAGCTTCCGTTAAAACAAGCTTAAGTCCACTACTAATAACTGTACTGTCTCACTGCTAAAGCGACCAGAAAGTTCAGATATTTTTAATCCTTATGACCCGTCACTCTGTAAAGTGATAAAAACAAATCCGCATTTTGTTTACATTTTGACATCATATGGGCTGGAAGGCGCTTGCAGCAATTTATCCCAGGCGGTTACTGTTCTAGTCGCAGTTTGTGTGCTCTATTGCAAGCAGATGCAAGATGATCCGAAGGATAAAGACACAGTGATGTCTTGTGAGGTCATAGAACTAATATCGATCAATATTCATATACATGAAGTGGTAATTTCGGAAATATTTTGTAGGACCACATTCATTTTTCAAGGTATAGGAGGTGTAAAGAGTGAAAACACGAGAATTCACAATTATGGTATGCATCCGTTAGTGCAATAAAACCGTACGATGCCGCAAGCAGATGCTGCAGTGTCGAAGTAGTCACTGTTACAACAGTATATCAATGTGTCAGGGTCCGTGATTGTGGTCGCTGTACGATGTCGCATGCGTCCACTGCAAGGGCTGCTCCGGACGCAAATCATGTGCAGCAGCAAGATGTGTCCCTGTGATGATGGCCTTTTCGTTCGGGGTGCAGGAAGTGGAGCAGGTTGAGTATGTAACTTATGAAAAGCAAAATCAATTGAGAAGATGTTGCTCATGTAGTGACATTTTATGACCTGCTTCCAGTAAAAGTTCTTGACAAATTTTCGCAATATTGTCACGAAATTTACACTGTAGTACAGCACCCCGAAGTAGTACATTTAATTTTCGTCCGACAGTAATAACAAAGATGGCGATGGCGGCCTGCGAGGCGGAAGCAACAATAGGTACACTTAATTTAGGATCTTAAAGTAAAGGACACCGATCCCTGTGGCTGCGAAGTCTAAGGCGTGGGTCAGCGACTGTCCGATTGTTGGGATTGCGGGTTCGAATCACGCTGGGGGCTGGATGTTTGTCTGTTGTGAGTGTAATGTGTTGTCAGGTAGAGGTCCCTGCGTCGGGCTGATCACCTGTCCAGAGGAGTCCTACCAAGTGTGACATGTCTGAGTGTGATCGCGAAGCCTCGACAGTGAGATTACCCTGACTCAAAAGGGGATGTTGCGCGATGGGAGAAGAAGACAGTAAAGCACAGTAATTTATCTTCGAAAAAAGGGCAAATTTATTTAAAACTAGCTTTCTCGTCGCACGCAAAATAAGAACGTGGTAGCCATGGTTAATGTTTCATTAGCTTGCAAGTTACGTGCAAGAACTTGGAATCAGGCACGTTAAATTTGGTAGGAAGCTGATTCATTTCTACACGTACAAGATTATTATCCATATAAAATATTAAGGACGAATTAGCTTCTGGGTTTTGTCCATGGATACAGCACAGAAGCCAAGTAGCTCTGAATGTAATATGCACCAGCTAGAAAGCTGAACATGAAACAGTGTTTTTAAGTCAAGAGTTGTAGGCACAGCAACTGTGCGAAACTGTAACTTTACAACCGAAAACTTTAAAGCAAAGTACTTCTGAATTTTTTTAAAAAGAAAAATCAAATCAAACTGTAATAGCAGTGGGTCTGTAAGAACTCGATACTGTGTAACAGTCACAAAAGTGTTCTGTTATTAATTTCTTTGCAATATCTGAACTTAGAGGAGACGTGAGTGTGCTGCAGCACCAGTCGCATTCTGCTGCAGCAGTCCCATCTAAAGCAACACTCGGCGTGTTCTGGGGCCCTTACGGAGACGTACTTTCAGATTCACATGTATTAACCACATACAGCTAACAAGGCAACTGCATCAAGGGATCAACAATATAGCTTATGTACCATGTAACATAATCCAAGGGGCGCAGTCCTTCTTCAGTCATTTAGCCAGTCGAGAAATTTGTCCTTTTCTTTCAACGAAGGTTAAATACTGCTAGACGCCGCTAGATCCTTTAAATACTGCTAGACGCTGCTAGATCCTTTAAATACTGCTAGACGCCACTAGATCCTTTAAATACTGCTAGACGCCACTAGATCCTTTAAATACTGCTAGACGCCGCTAGATCCTTTAAATACTGCTAGACGCCGCTAGATCCTTTAAATACTGCTAGACGCCGCTAGATCCTTTAAATACTGC
>Ga0123353_10003738_pt1 | contig 19366 bp, 16 predicted proteins | sample TergutLab28metaG_3_FD_92763 | JGI IMG/M metagenome (GOLD analysis project Ga0123353, IMG submission 92763) | Labiotermes labralis P3 segment gut microbial communities from Petit-Saut dam, French Guiana - Lab288 P3 | ecosystem: Host-associated > Arthropoda: Insects > Digestive system > Gut ... | reverse complement strand
ATGGATTCAATATTTGTTTACATACATGTACACTTGATATATAATACCATACGAGGTGATATTTAATGGTGGTTTATTCGATTATTGTGCCACTTTATAACGAAGATGAGGTTATCGAGGAGAGTTACCGACGGCTGAAATCAGTCATGGACGGAGTGGGCGAGCCGTATGAGCTTATGTTTGTCAACGACGGGAGCCGTGACGGCACGATGGATAAGGCGCGCGCATTAGCAAAACTGGATAAAAATTTAAAAATTATCAGCTTTTCCCGTAACTTTGGGCATCAGATTGCGATAACGGCGGGTATGGATGCGGCACGCGGACAAGCCATTGTAGTGATAGACGCTGACCTGCAAGACCCCCCTGAAATAATCCCGCATATGATAGAAAAATGGAAAGAGGGCTGGCAGGTCATCTATGGCAGACGCGGTAAGCGTAAAGGTGAAACATTTTTCAAAAAGTTCAGCGCGAAACTATTCTATAGAACGATCAACGCGATGACGGATATTGAGCTGCCGGTGGACACAGGTGATTTTCGTCTTATCGACCGTAGCGTTTGCGATGCGATGAAGACGTTACCGGAGCGCAACAGATATGTACGCGGACTGGTCACATGGGTCGGGTTTAGACAAACCTCGGTCGAATACACGAGAGAGGAACGTTTTGCAGGGGAGACAAAATATCCATTAAAGAGGATGCTGCGCTTTGCCGCCGATGGAATTGTGTCATTTAGTCAAAAGCCTATCAAAATTGGGAAAATCTTTGGAACTATTACGATTATTGGCTCATTGGCCATTGGTGTTTATCAGTTGATTAACTGGATAACAAAGTCGAGCGTAAACGAGTTAGCCTGTTGGGCCGCAATCGTTTTGCTTGCTCAAGGACTTATTCTGCTGTGTATGGGCATACAAGGGGCATATTTGGCGAGAATGTATGATGAAGCTAAAGGCAGACCGCTGTATATTATCGGGGAGGTTATAAATTGAGTGACTATGATTTGATGGAGCTGGCGAAGTCAATGCTGTCAAAAGCGTATGTGCCGTACTCTAAATTCCCGGTTGGGGCGGCGATCTTATGCGCAGATGGGATGGTTTATACTGGTTGCAACATAGAAAACGCGGCCTATGGGCCGACGATCTGCGCCGAACGCTCGGCGCTGTGTAAGGCTGTATGCGACGAAAATCTCAATATTGAGAAAATAGCGGTGGTCGCTGAAACGGAGGATTACTGTTACCCATGCGGCGTGTGCCGCCAGACACTCTATGAGTTTAGTCCTAATATGAAGGTCATCTGTGGCCGGCGCGACGGAGAGATTAGAGTACATGTACTCTCTGAACTGCTGCCTTATGCCTTTGGACCGGTAACGTTAAATGACAAATAAACAAAACATGGATGATTTGTTTCTGTTCTTAAAATCAAAATAAGGAATTGTCTTAAGAGTAGCGTTGTGCTGGGGATTTGGGAGAATCACGTACCCTCCGAAGCCGACCTTTTTATCCACGCTTGGCATTTGCACGGTGACACTTTACTAAAACATATTCCGCCGCACGGCGAGACTATAATATCAACCATGAATTGCTTTACTTTTATATACTGCGGCGGGGATAACGCCTGACTAAGAAACACCGAACGAAATTGAGACAGCAGAATTGATCGTTTGGATAAAAAGTAGGATTGAAGAAATACAGGCATTTAAAAAATGAATTTCAAACCGCATCAAAAAACCTCCTTTTCAAAAAGGAGGTTTTTTGGTCGCTTTTTGCTAATTATGTTATATAGCAAACTAACAAGCTGTTGGAATTACCGATAAATACTAAAGATCTAGTGAATTCTAAATAATAGGAATGAATCGACATAATATTAATGATGTAAAATTTATCACTTTATATGTAGACACAATATATAGGGAAATAACAATAATATATACTATAGAAGGTTAATAAAGGTTTAATAGTAAACCAATAAACTAATTCCTGTTATACTCGCAAAATAGAATGAAATGAGAATTATCGAGAGAAATCATCAGTTTAATGAAATTGCTTGCAAAAGGCGAAAAAATTTGGTATTATACCGTGAGAGGTATGTAGTATGAGGAAATTTTTCTGGAATGGTGAAAATCAAGACGGAGCGGTAGTGTTAACGGGTACTGAGGCGTCGCATATCTCAAAGGTTTTACGAATAGAAGCTGGACAGACTGTCATTTTATGTGACGGAAATTACAATGATTATTTAGCTGCCGTGGAACATATCGATAGAAATAGCGTAAAACTAAAGTTAGGGAAGAAAATATTGGAAAAGAACGAGCCCAAACTTGACACGACTCTTTATCTGGCGTATACGAAGGGCGACCATCTTGATTTTGCTGTTCAAAAATCTGTGGAGCTTGGAGTTAACGAAATAAAGCTTTTTATCAGTGAGCGATGTATCGCGGCGGGAAGCGCAAATAAGCTGGAGAGATTGAACCGTATAGCGTTCGAGGCTGCGAAGCAGTCCGGGCGCAGCAGATTGATTAATGTTTCGGATGCGGGCAGTTTTTCTGACGTATTATTGTCAGCGGAAGGGTTAAAATTATTTTGCTACGAACTGGCAAGCCAATCTATACGTACGTTAATAACAAATCTGCCGGAAAAGGTCAGTGTTATTTGCGGTCCAGAGGGAGGCTTTGCCGAGAGTGAGGCAAAATCTGCGGCAGAAGCCGGCTGGGAGTGCGTTTCGTTGGGCAAACGGATACTAAGGGCAGAGACCGCGCCGTTGGCTGCGTTGGCTATTATAATGTATCAGGCGTTTGAAATATAGGAGGATCATTGTTGTGAATAATCAGGAAGTAAAAGTGAACACGCGAAAGCAAGATGAAGTGGTAACAAACAGAATACTGGTGGTTTTTAGCCTTAGCCTTCTTCTGCTGTTGGCGGTGTTGCTTATCAGCCGGTATATGAACTCATTATCATACTATGAGACATTGACATTTTGTACAATAGCATCCGCTTCATTTGGAGCTATCGGCGCGGCGCTCGTGATTCTTGCATTGATAATGTATAAAAAAGACGCCGCTGGTATATGGTTTAAGCGTCTGTTGATGTTCGGCGGCTTTGCCCTAATTGTAGCGTCTGTATTGTTATATATCCGCCTGTATACATTCAGATCGTTTAGTGTCTTGTATGTGGCAATACCCATAACTGCGTTTCTATATATGATATTCAGTATATATCAACGGGATTTCTTTTATCAGACGATAATCGCCGGTTGCACGGCAAGCACGCTTTATGCGTTCAGCCGCTGGCTACATTATAGGCCGTGGGGAATGATTGTACACATCACATATATCGCTGCGATAACGCTGTTAGTCGCCGCCGTTGTGTTTCTAATGGTTTTGAAGAGTCGTAAAGGTACATTGGGAAACATCAAGCTCCTGCCTTATAACACTAACTATCATCTCATGTTTTCGACCTTAGGGATAATGTTGCTGACGATAGTCACAGTATTGTCAATTGGGTCGGGCATAGCGTTTTGGGCAATGATAGGTGTTTTTGGCTATTTGTTTGTGCTGGCAGTGTATTATACGATAAAGTTGATATGACAAATGAGGAACTTAAAATTCTCGATTATAATGAGCGTTTACGCAAAGGAGAACCCTCTGTTCTTCTCGCAATGCCTGGATAGTATTCTTGCGCAAACAGCTATGCCCGACGAATTTATCATTATCAAAGACGGTCCGCTGACAGATGAATTAGAGCGGGTCTTGAGTTCCGCGCAATTCCCGTTCGGGCCAAACGTTATCGCCTTGCCCAAGAATATCACTCAGGGTCCTGCACGCGCCGAGGGTATCAAAGCGGCAAAACACGACTGGGTCGCCATTATGGACAGCGACGATATATGTCGCCCCGACCGCTTTGAAAAACAGTTGGCTATGCTGGATGCCGATCCCAAACTCGACTTAATTGGCGGTCAAATATCTGAATTTAACAATGCGCCGGGAGACTTAGCCGCAAAACGCGGCGTCCTCACGGCGCATGCTGATATATTAAGGTTCTCCCAAAAACGCAATCCCTTCAATTCTATGACTGTCATGCTAAAACGTGAACTTGCGCTGAAAGCGGGCAATTATGTATATTTTCCATGGTTTGAGGACTATGATTTGTGGATTAGGATGATAAAAGCAGGCGCTAAATGCGCCAACCACCCCGACATCTTAGTGGACGCCCGGGTGGGCAGCGGTATGTACGGTCGTCGGCGTGGCATGACTTATATCCGTTCCGAGTGGCGTATGCAGAAAAGCCTTCTCAGCCTAGGTATGATAAACGCAGTGGGGTTTTTACGCAATCTTGTCATACGAGTACCTGTCAGGCTTTTACCTGCAAAAGCGTTAGAAATGATGTATAACAGATTTGCTAGATAAGGAAGGTGCCCTGCCGGGTAATGCGGGGGTTCCGCCCCCGTGCCCCCGTATCTAAAACAACCATCTTACTCCGAATAATAATATAAGCCCGGGTATGCCCAGCACCACCGTTATGACCATATTTACTGCGGTCATCCCCAGTCCTAACCCGAACATATTTGCAGCCGCCAGTCCTAAAAGCCCTAAAACTGCGTTTGCCAGCGCACGTCCAAACCCAGTGTGTTTTCTCATTGAAATCACCTCACTCATTATTCGGGGGGGCCGGGGGTAGCGTCTCTGTCCTGCCCTCATCTCCCTGCAGCCTCCAACGGACGCGTTACCTCCGCGTATGTCTGCTCAATCTCCATCTCGCGCGCCAGGCGCAAAAAGTAGTTATATTTCGCCTGAAGCGCGTTTAATTCAAATACATACGCCTCGATAAGCTCCGGCTCAACCGTTTGGTCAAATTGCAGACGTGTGAGCCGTATTTGATCTCTCAGTTCACGCGTTTGAAGTAAAATATTTTCTTCTTCTATGCTCCTTTTCTTCTTGCGCATTGTTGTTAATCCCACCTTTTTATTGGTACTATATTCCAATTGTGGACAACATATGCACGTATTAAACAATATCTCACGGACAAACTATAATCGTGGTGATGAGTCCGTTCTTTAGACCGGTGGCCGCAATAGGCCGTATGGTTAAGTAACGGGAAAAAACAAGAATATTGTTTTTCCCTTTACAGCTTTAGTTATAGCAACTTAGTAATAAAAGGTTTTACTTCATTACCACAAATCGCAGGGGAGAAATCCCCTGCGATCATTTTATGGCTGTTTCTTTTTCTTGTTTGACGGGACATCATGGGCGGATTTATTCTTTTGCGACTTGCTTGTTTTTTTGTTATCCATTAGTGCCACCTTGATCAGTCTGTCTTACTTTGTCCGAGTGACCGCTCGGAGTGTTCGGAATATTCACGCGCGGTTTGGAGTAATAACCCGGTAGTTCTTCAGGATCGGCTTTAACTAGATCTTTGCGCGGTTTAGCGTCCGGCATAATTATCACCTCAGGGTTATTATGCGCGGAAGATGAGAAGTTATTAGATTAATAATATTCATTATAAAACCTCAAAAGTTTTACACGCTAAAACAAGCTGTTCTTCTCTCCAACTTAACTGTGATTGGTCATACTTTCTGTAATAATATTCAATGAGCCAAATCAAGGCTAAATATAAATCATATAAAGCTAAACGAATTTTCGCATTTTTATCAAGTGCGGAAAAATCAATACCGTAGCCGGAGTTAAAATCATTATTGATTGAATGTTTACGGAAAAAACTCTCCATTAAAACATCTGCATACAATGACCGCTCAAAATCAATTATGCCTGATATATTATTATCGCAAATCAATACATTGCCTTGCCACAAATCCCAATGGACTAATTTAGGCATCTTCACTTCGTTGCAAGCGTGAATGAATGATTCAATAATGCTTTCTATTTCGGTATATAATATTGGTAAATTGATATTCATATCCCTGCTGTCGTTTAACAAATCCGAAATTATATCTTTAAAACAATTCTGCCAGTTTTCGGTTTGTTTGTCGGGTTGTGCCAAATAACCGAACTTGCTATGCCCGATTTCGTTGATTTGGCGGTTAAGTTTTCCAAGTTGAAAAATAATATTACTTTTCTGTTCCTCGCTTAATTCTGGCGAAATTGAATTGAGATTACCTCCGTATATCTTTTCCGCAAAAAAATATTCTGAATCGCATAATGTTTTGGACGTGTCATAAAAAAGCACTTCGGGAACAGGAACGGCTGTATTGGCTTTAACCAATCGTAACGCTTCAACTTCTGCTTTCATTGCATTTTTCTCATATCTTAAAACACGTACATCTTCTTTTGGCGCAATCTTTAAGACAACTTCTTTATTCGCTAATTTAACAACGTACAACGCACTAAACTCACCAATGCTATTTTCCGAAATATCATCAGCAGATTTTCCAAACGCTTTTTGAGTTAGCGAGTTGATTTGGTTGGCAGTTAGTTTGTTCTTTGATAAACTTTCCATGTAAATACCGATTACCTGTTAACTTGGCGATGATTTGAAAATAGAGCGGAATCGCGGGGAGAGACACTTAATTTTATCTTAATCAGTGTCAGATGTCAATTGCGGAACACAAAGAAGGAGAGATTTTAACTTATGTACAGATCAATTTTGGAAGCAATGTATTATGGCAGCGTACGACCCAACAGCAGAACTTATAGCGAAGATTCCCTTTTTGCAGAATTAGAACAATTGAAAAAAAGAAATTATGACGATTTGACAGCTACTCTGAATGATTCCGAAAAAGAGACCTTTGAGAAATACTGTGACGCACAGGAGGAACTTGAGAGTATAACCCGATTTGACTTATTCACCTATGCCTTGAAATTCGGTATATTGTTAATGAGTAAGATATTCGTGGGCAGAAGGGAAGTCTGTGGTGACGATTAAATCTTACTACCTCATTATATCAGAAAAAAACCGCGCCGGTAAGGCGCAGTTTTTTGCATCGTTACTTTTTCACAATCGGCATCCAAATCTCACACTTGTAGTCTTTAGATGATGTATCGCCATCACCATAAACCTCCATATCGGCACCGATTCCGTATTCGTAGCCGGAGGTAGGGAGCCATTCGGTTAAAATGCGTTGTGCCAAGTCCTGTATGGAGTTTGGCATCGGCCCGATACACTCAAATATGGCGTACTGAGAAGCCGGGATAACATACTCGGTCATTCCATCCGGTACGGGCTTGTCGGTAGGAGCGGCGATGTAATAATCAAACTCAGAGCCGCCCGTGGGTGACATTACACTTACGCCCAGCAGGCCAGGCGGCTCCTTGTTAATCAGCGCAACGATTTCCGGTACTTGCCCGTCTTGGTGGCATTGCGCCCATAATCCGGGTATGTCGCACATGTTTTTCCCCTCGTCCATCGTTGTGGTTACTTTGACGCCCACGATACGGATTTCATCTTTCTTTTCGATCCTGTAGTTCATCGCATTTACTCCTTTTATGGTTATTTGGAAGGTGATAGGAGGATAAGAGGTAAATGGTTTATCGGTGTTTTTTGCCTCGGAGGGCGTCATTGAGTGAAGTGCATGGAAAGCGCGGGAAAAAGCGGTAGGCGATTCATAACCGTACTTGATCGCCGCGTCAATTACTTTTATATCGCCGCTTTGCAAATCAAATGCCGCTAACGTCAACCGCCTGCGCCGTATGTATTCCGCAAGGCTTGCACCCGCCATGTACGAAAACACACGCTGAAAATGGTATACCGAGCAGTTGGCGTGTTTGGCTGTCTTTTGATAATCAATCTCCCCATCCAAGTTTTCCTCAATGTACGCAATTGCATCGTTCATCCTCTTGATCCAATCCATTGTATCCCTTCCTTTGTAACCATTGTAACAGAGCCGAATGCGGTGTGCATATCAGGTTGTGCAATAAAAAGCGAGATTTTATTCTTTGTATTTTTAGGGCTTATCCTCTAGTCTATCAAGTGAAATCCCCGCATATAGTGTCCTGTACATTAAATGTGGGAGGGGTTCCTATTGAAGGGCAACATGGAGGAACGCGCCTGTGAGCTGGCGACTTACATCATTGAAAACAAATCGACTGTTAGGGCGGCGGCAAAAAAATTTGGAATTAGTAAGAGCACCGTACATAAAGATTTATCTGAACGATTAAAACTTTACAATAATACGCTGTATCTGGCGGTGAAGGAGGTGTTAGATGAGAATAAGGCCGAACGCCATCTGCGCGGCGGCATGGCAACCAAACGCAAATACAAAGGCGAGTAGAGTTAAGGCTCGGTAGCTTCAGTCTCAGCCGCTTCGGTCTCGACCATTTTAAACTTTTTTAGTTGAAAATATGTCAGTAAACCTACCGCTATCGCACACGACGCAAAAGCCAAAACTTGAGACACCTTGAGGCCTGTATTGAACAAATACAGGCTATCTGTGCGTAAACCCTCGATAAATCCACGTCCGAATCCGTACCACGCGATATACATTAACAGCAACTGGCCGTCATATTTACGCTTTTTCAGCAGGATATGTAACAGTAAAAAACCTGCCGCAGTCCACAGCGATTCGTAAAGGAACGCGGGGTGTACGGCCGCACGTTCGCCGAGTTCAGGCACGAATAACTCCATGCGCCAAGGCACGGTCGTTATTTCTCCGAACACTTCGCGGTTGGCGAAATTGCCCCAGCGACCAATGGATTGCCCGATTAGTAAACCGAGCACACCTATGTCCATCAGTGCGAGAGGATTTATTTTACGTATGCGCGCGAAAATATACGCCGTAACCAACGCAAAAATCACCGCGCCGTATATCGCGACACCACCCTCGCGTATGTTGAATATCTTTAGAAGATTGCCTCGAAATTGGCCAAAGTTAAACAACACATAATACAATCTCGAACCAATTATCGCAATCGGTACGGCAAAAAGCAGCGCGTCGAAAAAAACATCGGGCTTAATACCGGCAACAGGTGCTTTGGCAGAACAATAAATCGCCGCCATCACGAAACCCAGCGCTATTATGATACCATACCATTGGATAGCCAATCCGAAAATCGTGAATGCAGTGGGGCTGAAGTCGAAGGGGCCAATGCCCAGCCCGGGGAAATTAATAGGGTTATACATCATTTTTTACCTCCTGAATATTATCGCATATAACGATAGATATGTTTCTCATATTTGAGAACAGTGAGTGAACAGAATCCACATTTGCGCTGTCTAATGTTTGCGGTAAACTAAAATAATCCGCTCCTGCCATATAGTCCAACGCAATAGAACGTGCCAGGGCTTCGGGATTGTCTGATACGCGCATACGCTCTCCCCAAGTGGCGCGCTTAACACGCTCGAAAAGTTGCGGATCGATTGAATTGTTGTTAATAGAATCGATCTCTCTCTCCAACGAATCGCGTATCGTGAGAGGATTATTGCTGCGCCCTTTTATAAGCAAAACGCCTCCTTTCTTGAATAGATAAGGTATCGACCCGAAATTTGAATCGATTAAACCACTGTCATAAAGTTCGCCGTATAGCCGGGATTGAGGGCCGGCGAGAGCTGCCAGCGCCAGCTGGCAATCTATTTCCCAGGGCAATTGATCAGCTCGTGGGACAAGTTTGACCCCGAGGGTGAACATCGGCTGCGGCACGTTCATCCGGATGGTTTTCTCTCGCTCGGCAATATCCTGCGGCTCGTCACAGGAGAAATCCGGCGCCGAGAGCTTTTCGCTTGGCGTGAGACGCAGAGCGGCCTTCTCAATCTCATCAGGATCGAGATCGCCGACTACTGTCAAAACCATGTTGGATGGGCGGTAAAATGTATTATAGCAGCTATACAACGTATCGGCGGTGATGGTCTTTATACTGTCATGTGTGCCGATAATAGGGTGGCGAATGGGATGCTTTGAGTAAAGTGAAGCGAAAACCTCGTTAAATAGCCGAAATTCCGGCATATCGTCACGCATATAGATCTCTTGCGCAATGATGCCTTGTTCTTTTTCTACACTCTCAGGCGTGAAATACGGGGTGCAGACAAACTCCAAGAGCAGTTCGAACGCGGGCATAAAATTATCATTGCAGGTAAAATAGTATGCCGTCGCGGTGCTGGAGGTAAACGCATTGGGCGATGCACCCATCTGTGACAGTAATTGCAGGGTATTACGCTCATCGGGAAGATCAAACAGCTTGTGTTCTAGAAAATGCGCCATGCCAAGCGGCGTTTCGTAATGTTGTCCGTCAAGCGTAAAAGCGGTATCGACAGAGCCGTAATTAACGCCTAAAACCGCTGCCTTCTTTGAAAACCCGGGCTTCTTTACAAGGAAGATGCCAAGCCCGTTAGGCAGCTTTGTAAAATACGCCGTCTCATTCATTTTACCCGTGTCGATTTTAGTCATAGTTCAGCCCTCAGATAATACGTAGAATCGAGTTTGAAACTGCTCGCCACTCTGATAATATCTTCTTTTCTTACGCTTCTTATCATCTCAATCCAGTTATCAGGTGTATCACACAAGCCATAAACCGCTTGTCCTTGCCAGAAGCTTTCCAGTGCGGCAGGAGAGTCACTAATGGACTTTAACTCATTTACAATCAGCGATATTGCAGAGCTGAATTCCTCGTCAGAGAACCTTCCGGACACCACATCATTCCATTGAGCAAGCATCTCATCCATTGCGCGGTCTAGCATTGCGGGTTCGACGCCGGATTGCGCTTTCATAAAGCCTTTGTAGCGATTGAAGTCTGAATGGGTTGTATAGCAAAGTGATAAACGTTCTCGTACATGTGTAAATAACTTGCTTGCTGTCGAGCCGCCGTATATAGCGCACGCGATTGCGGCCGGAAAATAGTCAGGATTTTCAGATGTAATATCCGTGCGCCATAGGATAGAAAGCTGCGCTTGGGACATGTCGGAAAATTCGAGAAAATGTCTAAAATTCTCATTAACAGGAAATATGTTATCGGGGTTTTGCGGTCGGGGATTGAACACCGGCTCTACGTAGGGTGCGGTTTCCATACCGCACCGTGTTTGCGAACGCGCAATGCGTGCTCCTGCATTGCATACCAATTCCGCTACCCTCTCCGGATCTGCGGGACCGCAGTAAAACAGCTCGATAGCCGAAGAATCCAGTGTTTCTTGGTAATAGCGCCTTAGCTTTTCCGGCGTTATCACGACTGCGGCGTCTTCGCTGCCTAAACGCGTTACGGCGTAAGGTTCGCCTGCAAAGGCGAGCGCGTTATGACGCGATGAGGCGTATGTCGCCTTGTTGTTTTTCAAAGCGCGGATCTGGCTGATATGATTCTCGCGTTCGGAGAGGATATAGTCATCACTGAAAACAGGGTTAAGCAACGTATCAAACAGCATTTCGGACACGTCGCCAAGGTTCTCGCCGCCGATAAAATCAGCGGTCAGACCGAAGCAGTGGAACTCGCCGCGCTTACGCACATCACCGTGAAGCCCCGCGCCGAATAAGTCGGCCAGCCTGTTCGACATGGCTGTTAGTGTGGGGTGTTTTTTATTACCGCGCCGTAATACGCGTGGTAAAAGCGCGTTTTGAGTCGCCTCGCCCTCTGACAGAGGGCGGATAAGAAACGCCGTCAGCATATTCGTTTTGAAGCGGTCTGTTGTTATGCAAGTCAGCGCGATACCATCGCGCAATATTTTTCGTGTCAATCCAATCACCTCACACATTATACATGGGATTGATGGGGTTTTCAAGTAGTAAACGATGCTACATCACCCTTAGTGTGTAAATCTTGCTGTTCTACGTCCCCATGCTCGGCGTGTTCCATTGCCACACGGTAATACCATGCCGCCGCGCCGGTATAGTGCGTCCAGCCGCCGCGGCCGAAATGTTCAGGGTTGCTGTATACATCTGCGGCGAGGACATGCGGCTCGACAATATACTCTGAACCATGATTTTCAGGAAGCAGTTTTTCCAGCAATTCCAGCCCGCGCTCGTACTGACCATCTAAAAAGTGTCCCATTGCTAACCAAACAGCGGCATGGGTATACTGCCCGCCATTCTCGCGCACACCCGGCAAATAGCCCTTGATATAGCCGGGGTTCTGCTTTGTTTTATCAAACGGCGGAGTAAAGAGTTTTATGATGTTACCCTTGACAAGATGCTCATACGCGGATTCAAGGGCCTCGCGGGTATGTGTGGCTTGCGGTGAGAGAGCGGAAAAACTTTGGGCGATGGAATCTATCTTACACTCGTCGTTCTGTGAACTGCCCAGCGGCGCGCCATTATCAAACGTGCCGCGATTATACCACGCGCCGTCCCACATATTATCTGCGGCGCGGCCGAGAGTGACCGACAGCTCACGGAGCTTTTGCGCGTAACCCTCATCGCAGAGGTTGGCGAAGCGATCAAACACGTGCGCTGCAAACCATGTCAGCCAAACGCTCTCGCCGCGCCCTTCAGCGCCGACACGATCCATGCCGTCGTTCCAGTCGCCGCCGAGTATCAGAAGTAATCCGTTTGCGCCTGTACCGCGAGTGATAACGCACTCGATTGCGCGAACACAGTGTTTAAAGACTGTTTCGCGGTATTCGGTTACGCGTGGAATATCAAAACGGTCATGTGTGTCTTCGGACAGCGGCTCGGCAGAGAGATAAGGAGTAGCGTATTCTAAAATATGAGAATCTCCGGTCTTATTAATATATTCACAGACGGTATAAGGCAGCCAGAGTAGGTCGTCGCTTATGCGTGTACGCACGCCGCGGTCGGAAAGGTCCCGACTTAGTCTACGGGCTGGATGCCACCAGTGCTGGACGTCACCCTCTTCAAATTGGTGAGCGCACGCGCGTAAGATTTGGTTTTTCGCTAGCTGCGGAGCGGTATATAACACCGCGCACACGTCCTGCAGCTGGTCACGGAAGCCGTAAGCGCCGCCGCATTGGTAGAAAGAGGCGCGCGCAAACAGGCGGTTGGCTATGACCTGATATAAAGCCCAACCGTTAAGATAATGGTTCATCGCGGGCGACGGCGTGTTGACAAGATGTGAGCATACCCTCTCACGCCACCAAATTTTGCTTCGTTCCAGTTCTGCGCCGAATTGCCCGAAATCGGCAAGGCGCTCTATTAGAGCTACTCCTTTTTCATTCTGCGCCGCGCCAAGAACAACTACAATCGAGAGCATTTCACCTTGCGGCATAAGCTCCGTCATGGTGGCAAAGCATGGCTCTAGCCCTGCGCCGCACTGCCCGCCGATACTCTCGCCGTTCCACGCATTTACGTCACAGGTAAAACTGTTAGGGGAGGGCAGCGAGGAGAGAACTACCTTCTGCGGGTTATAGGCTGTGTTGTGGGCGTTGCGCGCGGTGAGGGACAGCCGTGTTTTCTCGGTCACGATATAGCGGCGCTCGCCGCGTTTTGATCCCGTGACAAGCCGTGTAAAATGCTTTAGCCGCGCGTTTTGCGCGCCAAAGACGTCGATTTTAACCATACGCGCCATCCTGTCGGGAGGTACAAATACCGTCGTAGTAATCCTTACACCATCTCCGATGTCCTTTTCATAGACTGCATAACCGAAGCCATAAGTTACCGTGCAGGGATGACCGTCCAGATCGGCAAATGGAGAGATGTCGCGGTCGCCGATGAGAACGCGCATCGTCTCATCGCCGTGTATGGCGAGTGGGTCGTTGTCCCATGGTGTAAGCTTGTTTTCGCGCGCGTTTTGACGCCAGATATGCCCAAAACCTGTGTCACGCATCAACGCGCCGAACGCGTTGTTTGACAGAGTGTGTCCCCAAGCGGTGCGCGGAAGCTGGCCGCTTATTTCGAATTGAAAGCTACCGTCGTTAAGATAGCGCGTTAGGCAGGTGCCCTGCCGGGCAATGCGGGGGCTCTGCCCCCGTGCCCCCGAAGCGCCCCATCCATTAGTATTCATAGATGCCTCATCGCGCCGTGGTTCGGACCGCTGACCGTCAAGTACAAGCGATGCGCTTGACATCAGCAGATACGCGTCGTCTGCAGAAATAGTCGATGCGTCGATGGTATGCACGCCCGCTCGCGCACCGAGGAACCCTTCGCATCCAATAGCTTTCAATGTTTCGGAGATATGCGCCCGCTGCGGGCGACGGTAATCTGAACCGTCCTGTGTCAGAACGACAAAGTCGAACTGCATACCGCAAAGACTGAGATAACGGTACATCCTAAGCAGACGTGACAGCCGCTCGGGTTGGGCGTCAGTTCCCATTGCGACGACTATGGGAAGGTCGCCTGAAATGCCCCATTGCCAGAGTACACTCTGCCCCATTGTGTTATGAGTGATGTCGTAGGCTTGGCGCAGCCGCGTCTCGCTGATAAACACGAGATCGGTCAACCAGTCCAAAGCAGCGTGACTTTCGGCTGGAGTAAGCCCGAGCAGATTCATCGTGTCAGTAGAGGATGCCATATCGTCCTCGAGCGTGAGAGTCCTGATAGCCGCTGCGGTCGCGTCGGGCGCTGTACCCGCCGCCGCCATGGAAAAGTTTATAACACATGAGCCTCCGGGTTCAAGCGTCACAGATACGCGTATCAGGGCGCACGGGTCGAGTACAGAGCCCTGTGTACCATGTTCCGGACGCGCGTAACGCAGTTCAAAAGCCCCGCCTCGCGCAAGAGTAAGCTCACGCGAGGTATCGAATTTCGCGTTTGCGGCATCGCACGCGACGACCATATGCGCTTCACCCCGATTACTGCGGGCGCGGCGGTGAAACTTGATGCAATTGCCGTCGATCTCGCTTTGCAGGAACAATTTTGAAAATGCCGGATGGCTGTCATAATGCTCTATAGGTGAAAGCACAGGCTCGAAATAAGAGTACAGCTCAAAGCTTTGTGTCGTTTTACCGCTGTTGTGCAGCAATACCGAGCGCTGCTCCGCACCCTCGCTGTTCGGTACACGTGCCGTGACGGTCGTGTGAATACCGTCCGCTGTATTGTCGCCATGCGTTTTCCAAGAAACACTGTCAATTCCGAATATCGTGGAGTATTTCATGTGTTCGTGCGGCGCGGGCAAGGGGGTCAGTGATGTCCAGAGATCGTTGCAACTAAGGAAGAAACTCCAGCCTAAACCGTGCTTGACCGTGTCCGGTTCAAAGCGTGTAAGAGCCATATCGCCCAAGGTTGACGCGGTCAAGCCGCCATCGGTACAGAACAGGGTATACGAGCCGTTTGACAGCAAAGTACATCGCGGCCTTGCGGGATCGACACTTTCGAATTCGCGCTGCCATCCTGTTACGATGCTTCTTGCGGGTTTCTCGGGTATTTCTTTGCCGCGCGGTTTCATTGTAATGCCGTTCGTAGGGATCTTTTCCTCTAACAGCTCGCCGTAAGCGGACATCTCCGGGTCCGACATAAAGCGCGACACCATGATGTTATCGTTGAGAAGATTGTCAATAGACAGCAGGCTCATGCCCAAGTGGTGCGACATATAGCACTTGACCGGCATAAAGTCATGGTTTGCGGGGACGCGGGCGGGCGTGAAATCGGCTGCCTCGCAAAAGCCGTAACGCCCGACAAGCCCAAGAGATTCTAAGCGCTTTAAGTTGGATATAGCTTTTCTGGGAGCGATATTAAGAGCCAGAAAAGTAGAATAGGGTGATATGACCTGTTCATGTCCTAGCCCGCGTTTATAGGCGAGACGCGGCTCGCCGTGCGCTTTGTACTGATAGTTGAGCGCTCCGTCGAACGCAAAAAAGCACGACTCTGAGATACCCCACGGTATCCCGAGCTTCTCCCCACGCGTTTGCTGGCAATAGACGGCGAATTGCAGACTCTCATATAACAGTGAATTATCATAAACGGGAATTATCAAATGCGGCATGAAATACTCGAACATTGTACCAGTCCACGAGACCATGCCGCTGTAGCGGTTTTGTGCGGACAGCACACGCCCCAGCCGTCGCCAGTGGTTACGCGGGACTTGACCGCGCGCGATGGCGATATAGCTGGTTTGACGCGCCTCACTTGCCAGCAGGTCATAATAGCCCTCGGTGGGGCTGTTTATTTCAAGGTCATAGCCAATATAGAATAGCTGGCGGTGCTTGTCATAAAGCGGACGGAAATCCATCGCGTCGTATAATGCGGCCGCGCGTCCCGATAAATCTTGCGCAGCTGCGTCATTGAGCTTGCTGAGAGCTGCTTGAGCCGTCAGCAGATAACCAGCGAGGTTGCCCGAATCTACCGTGGATACGCACATCGGGCGCAACGGTTGGAGCGTTGCGGTATCGTACCAGTTATAGAGGTGCCCGTTCCATTTCTGAAGTTGCTCAACGCCGGACAGCATTTTATCAACGAATCGCAGAATAGTCTCGGTATCAGCAAGCTTCAAATCCATTGCGGCGATGGCGGACAGCAACCCCAAGCCTATATTCGTGGGGGATGTGCGTCGCGCAAGGCCTGCGGCGGGCTGTTCTTGCCAGTTATCAGGCGTGAGGTAGTGGTCGGATTCGGTAACATTTTCCAAGAAATAATCCCATATCAATTTTGCATGGTTTAATAAGAATTGGCGATCGGTTTCCATCAGCTCTTTTTTTGGTTTGCTCGATCTTGAAACGACCGCAGCCATCCACGGTGAGAAGAACCATAGTACGCCCACGATAAATCCGGCTATGCTGCCGGTAAAGCAGAGAGCCGCGCCCAAGAGTGCGGCAAAGAAGAATTGCCTGTAGTATGAGGCAACCGTCCGTGCCGCGCTTCTATCCGAAGACGCGGCTGTACGCCAGCTGAGAAGACGCCTGCGCGAGATATTCAATCGCCAGATAGTAAGGCATATGGCGTGGATGTCGTATAAAGCTCGCATGGGCAGCATAATCAACTGCGCAACGGTCTGATAGAAAACAGCTTTTGTACCTGTGATAATGGTGGAGTGGAAGCGTTGGCCACCGTTTGCGCCGGCGCGGGCGGCAAGCTGCCCTGTTGATATGATCAGTTGAGACGACAGCGTCAGAACAGCTAACACAGCGAAAACCGCCGTTGTATAGCCACCATAAAGGCAGGCGAGCGTCAGTATTATCATCAGGCTAAATGGCGTAAGGCTACGGCGCAGATTATCGAATATCTGAAAACGGCAAAGTGAACTCAACGGGTTTCTTTCATACCCACCAGGTTTCCTGACACGAGAGCCTGTCCATGCCGCTATTTGCCAGTCGCCGCGCACCCAGCGGTGGGTGCGCTCCATCCATGCCGAAACGCGTTCGGGATAGCCATCGCTCCACTCAATGTCACCTATAAAACCGGCGCGGAGGTAAGAACCCTCGAGCAGATCGTGAGAGAGCACGCGGTTTTTTGGCAGGCGCCCGTCTAAGCAATGCAGAAATGCGTCGATGTGGATGATACCTTTACCCATAAACATCCCGCGTCCGAACAGATCCTGATAAACGTCCGATACATTGCCGTTGTATGGGTCAAGGCCGCCCTGACCGGCGAAAAGCCTTGTAAAAAAGTTAAGCGACGCACTTTTCAGGTTGACCGCCATACGCGGCTGGAGCATAGCGTGACCTTGAGAGACAACACGTTTTTTGGAGTTAATGACAGGCCTGTTCAGCGGGTGGAGCATTGCCGCGGAGAGAGGGTGCAGCGTACCTGATGAAAGACGCGTATCGGAGTCCAGTGTTACTAGAAAATGAAAGTCTCCAAGCCGCGACGCGTCGCCTGTCCGGATGTTTATTCCACTCGCTTTGCCGCGCGTGGTGCGGATAAGTGCGGCAAGCGCACCGCGCTTGCGCTCATATCCCATATAACAGCGCTCTCCGGCATTGAATTCCCGCTCACGCGTGAACATATAAAAAGATACGGAATAACGTTTATTCAGTTCGGAAATCGCAGCGATAGCCGCATCTATCGTCGCGCTGTCCTCCGGTGATGTTGGGGTTTTCGAGTCGGGGAGATCGCACAAAAGCCCAAATGCCGTGTGCTCACCCGCGTCACGGTTGCTCAGATAATAACGCTCAAGCTTTTTTGCCAGTTCCCTGCCATCGTCCGGACGGTTCAATATTGCCGTTATAACACATAATGTGGCACCTTCAGCGGGCAATCCGTCTTTGCAGTCCATGCGCGGGATAAAACCGGGGCGTTTTAATCTGGCCGCAAAGAAGTCGCAGAGATTTTTCGCAATATCAAACGCCGGAAGCAGCGCGATTAGAGGCGCAAGCCACACTTGGGTTAAGACATAAACGGCTGACATAATCAAAAATGTCACGAAAAATAACGCCGAAAAATAGAATAGTCCCGCAAAAGAGCGGAGTTTTTTGCCTAAAGGCTCGCGAAATATATAAAATCCGACATGTTTGTCGTTTCCCTCGGCGAGAGATATACATGCTTTGGCGGTGTTCAGCTCTGATATGCTATATTTCCGCGCAAGGCGCGAGGTTATTTGACGGTAGTGCATACGCGTCTCTTCGCTCATTTTTGGATAGTGACCCGACGGGTCGCTCGAAAGTACGCGCTCGACAACGCTGGACGACATCAGTAGATCACTGAAGTCCGCGCCGGATAAGAACCGCAGTGATGTAATGGCCGAACCTATCATTTCCGAGAGCTCGGCGTGACGGGCTTTGGCTGTTTCGGCAAGCTCCTCTGCGCCGGAGGGCGGTGCGCTGCCCTGTGTCAGAGCCGTCAGCATTGCGCGCTCGGCGGCAAAAGGATTGCGGCGCGGATCTTGTTTGTAGCCCAAGAGGACCTCACGCATTTTTACACATGTTTGACTAACCATGGCTATAAGCGCCGCCCTCAACATGGGGACGAGCAGGCTCAACTCCCGCTCGGTAAAAGCCTTTTCACTTTGAAAGCCGCACAGGAATGACTTTAACCGCTCCATTGTAATGCTGCCGCGCGTGGCGCGAACAAGCGACATTACAGCGGTGTACAGCGTAGGGGTTCCCGTTTGCGCGTCGCGCGGCATGGATTTGCCGCCGCGCAAGTCGAGAAAGGTCTCTTTGCCCTCCCTCTCACAGAGATATCGGTTATCAAGAAGCCACTCAAATTCCTGGGGAATACTCTGCTGCGTGCGTGTCCATTCGGCGAGGTGCGCGGCCATACTATCAATTGTCTTAAGATTACGTATGAGAGCGCGGCGGATTTTTCCCGCGGAACAGAGACCGTCAATCTGCAACAGCTTAGACTCGTTTTCGCCGTAGCGTTCCAGACGGGAGTCGTCAACCGTATTCATAATTGTCATATCCTCCGTATGATACATAAATATCCGTATTCGCATTTTTACCAAAACACGGCGGGAATATTCATTTTGAGAAGAGGTCCCCCAAAAACAACCTGCCGATGATTGGCAGGTTGTTGTTATAAAAATGTGTTTAGATTTTTCTATATTATTCCTGTTCGGCAATTTCAATAGCATGTAAGAAGCTTCTCAAAATGTTCTCAACCATTTCAGAATATTGCGGCGGTATCTTGCACAGCATTTCAATAATACTTACCCTTGCGGATGAGGAACTATCTT
>Ga0123353_10003737_pt1 | contig 19368 bp, 13 predicted proteins | sample TergutLab28metaG_3_FD_92763 | JGI IMG/M metagenome (GOLD analysis project Ga0123353, IMG submission 92763) | Labiotermes labralis P3 segment gut microbial communities from Petit-Saut dam, French Guiana - Lab288 P3 | ecosystem: Host-associated > Arthropoda: Insects > Digestive system > Gut ... | reverse complement strand
ATATTGGGAAGCGGCTATTTGACGATAACCGGCAGAATGCACGCGTCCATCTCGACGTTTCAGGCGGGAAAACCCGCCGTCGTGCTGTCGTACAGCAAGAAATATGACGGGATTATCGGAGGGAACCTGAATCGGCCCGATTTGATTATTGACGCGAGAGAGGGCACCGGCCTCTGGGAAAATAAAGGCATCGTGGGCGCGATTGACGAAAAAGTTCGTTATCTCTGTGAAAACTATGACAGAATCACCGACGAGATCAGGGAGCGGGTTGCCGTCCAGAAGCAGCTTGCCGAGTCGTCGTTGCGAAAATGCGTCGAGTTCGCGCGGTGAGCGGGCCGGCGACGGCGTGGCTGTCGCCGCGGCCGTAAAACCTTGTATTGAGTTCCAGGAAGTGTTATCGTAAGCATTCGCGGGCGGTTTCGTAATCGGCGGGACACATGGCGTGTTTCGCGGGCCCGGGCTTACACAGTCAGGGAGACTGATCATGTATACGGATGTCAAAAATGCGCAAATAGTCTTGGCGCTGCTTAAGAAATATAACGTGAAGAAGATCGTGATTTCGCCGGGACAAACAAACGTTCCGATCGCGAGATCCGTGCAGATCGATTCTTTCTTTGAGGGGTATTCCGTCGTGGACGAACGTTCTGCCGCATATTTCGCGACGGGGCTTGCGTTCGAGTCCGGCGAGCCGGTCGCCATTTCCTGCACAGGCGCGACGGCAAGCCGCAATTATCTGCCGGCGCTGACGGAGGCGTATTACCGGAATCTGCCGATCATCGCGCTGACATCCTTTAATCACGTCAACGATTATGGAAATTTCAGACCCCAGTCGGTCAATCGAACGGTTTCACAAGTTGATGTGAAGCGCATGTCCGTTAATTTGCCCATGATCAAGGACAAGGACGACGAGGAGGCATGGATATTGTCCGTAAATAAGGCGTTGACCTTGGCGACAAGGAGGGGGAAGGGCCCCGTCCATATTAACTTGCCCGTGGACGTGAGCGATTTGTCCTTTACCACGGCGGATTTGCCGGATATTCCTAAAATAGAGTATTATCAGGCGGATGATTTTTTCGACGAGGAGCGTGTTTCTGAATTGAAAAACCAGCTTTCGGGAAGGAAAATTGGGCTGCTTATCGGGGGACATGGAAAATTTTCGCCCAAAGAGACCGAAGCGATCGAGGCGTTTGTTGACACATACGATGTGGTGGTTTTTTACGACCACGCGTCCAACTATCACGGGAAAAACAGGGTGTTATTGTCCGTGGCGTCCGGCTTGAGGAAAATCGCCGCCAGGCCGGATATCATTGTGGATATCGGCGGCGTCACGCCGGTTTATTCCGCTCCCCAGTTGTTGAACGGCATAGAGTTCTGGCGTATTTCGGAAGACGGGGAATTCCATCAGCGTTATTTTGGGAAATTACGGAAACAATTCGACTGCCTGGAATATACGTTTTTCAATATACTCGCGGACAGACAAAGCAGGACGGGGCAGGGGAAATATTATGACATGGTCGTGAAAAATATGGGGGAAGTGGTTATTCCAAACTTGCCGTTTTCCAGTATATTTGTGGCGTCGCAGGTTGCCCCCAGGCTGCCCGAGGGTTGTTCGTTTCATATCGGCGCCAGCGAGAGTTTGAGCAATATGAATATGTTTGAAATTGCCAGGTCGATCGATTCCAGCGCCAATGTGGGGACATTGGGGATCGACGGATCGGTTTCCACTCTTGTTGGTCAGTCGATGGGGGATAGGAATCGGCTGTATTTCGGGCAGGTCGGCGATCTGACGTTTTTCTACGACATGAATGTGTTGGGCAATCGTCATATCGGAAAGAATATACGTCTTCTGCTTGTGAATAACGGAAGAGGCGTGCGATTTCGAGTGACTTCTTCACTGAACGCCTTCGATCACGACGTTGACGAATTCATTGCCGCGGCCGGGCACAACGGTTCGGCGGAGGGATGGGCCAGGTCGATGGGGTTTGAATACCTTGTGGCGCGCAACGCGGAGGAATTTTTGGGGCAGATTGACGATTTTTGTTCTCCTGATATTCACAAATTCGACAAGCCGGTTTTGTTTGAAATTTTTATCGCGGACGTGGAAGACGAGCAAAAAGGCTGGGAGTTGATGCGCAGCGCAAACTGGCCCGTGAGCAACAGCCTGGCGGCAAGGGCGAAAGACATCGCCAAGCAGATTTTACCGAAAAAAGCGGTGGATGTGCTGAGAAAATTGAAGGAGTGACGGCTATGCCGAAAATATTGCTATTGGGCGGCACGGGCGCCATGGGCGTGTATCTCGTTCCGGAATTGTTGCGCATGGGACATGATGTCGCGGTCACCTCGCGCTCGGCCAGGGTGTCCGATAACGAAAAACTGACCTATATCCGTGGCAACGCCCGAGACGACGATTTCCTTGCCGGCACAATCCGCGGCCACTACGACGCCATTGTCGATTTCATGGTGTACCCGACGACGGAATTCCATCGCAGGCATGAGTTGTTACTGAAAAACACCGGACATTATGTTTTTCTTTCCTCGTGCAGGGTGTTCGCCGAAAGCGACCGGCCGATGACGGAGGCGTCGCCTCGGCTGTTGGATGTTTCCAAGGACCGCGAGTATTTGGCGACGGAGGAATATGCTCTCGCGAAGGCGCGGCAGGAAAATATCCTGCGCGAGTCACGTCACAGGAACTGGACGATTGTCCGGCCGGCCATTACATATTCCCGAAACCGCTTCCAACTGGGCACGCTGGAGGCCGACATGATTGTTTTTCGCGCCTCGTGCCATTGCCCCGTGATATTGCCGCGAGAGATGCTCCGCAAGCAAACCACGATGACCTGGGGCGGGGATGTCGCCAGAATGATCGCGCGGCTTGTGTGCGCTAACAATGTCTTCGCCGAGGACTACAATGCATGTACCGGCGAACATCGAACATGGGAAGAGGTGGCGCGGTATTACAAGGAACTCATCGGGTTAACCGTTGTGCCGGTCGAACTTGACGCGTATATTAAGATCATGGGGGGAAAGTATCAGGTGCTGTATGGCCGCATGATTGATAAAATCATGGATAATTCGAAAATACTGAATGCGACTGGAATGCGGAACGCGGACCTCATGTCGATTCGCGACGGCTTGGCCAGGGAATTGGCGGAACATTCAACCGGCCGACGGACCGTCAGGCCCGATTACGAAACGAATGCCAAAATCGATCGAATCACACATTCACATATCAGCATGAAACATGCGAGCGTAAAGGAACGAGTGATCTATTACGGTTCGTATATCGGTATCCAGGGCTGGCTGAGGTCGATACGAAGGTCGATGAAGAAACGCCATCCTGTTGTTGCTGGCGATGTATGCGATGATCTACGAAAAAAGCGAGGCGGCTGAGAGTCTGCGGAAAAACCTGTCGCCTCGCGAGGGGGCTCTATCCCCGTTCCTGCCTCGGCATGTGCGTGGGGTTGCCGTGTTTGAATGGCGGCGAATCTGCGCGAAAATAAAGTTTAACGGAATCGATGGACGATAATCTATTAATGGCGGTCCATGGCGTTGCGATGCCGCCACAATCGACGAGGGAAGGATACGGCATGACGAAAAAAGCGTTGATTACGGGTATTACTGGGCAGGACGGTAGTTATTTGGCCGAGTTTTTGTTGGCCAAGGGCTACCAGGTGCATGGGATTGTGCGGCGGTCGAGTTCGTTCAGCACGGGGCGGCTGGACGGGATTTACACCGATCTTCATAATCCTCAGGCCCGCCTGTTCTTACATTACGGAGACCTCACCGATTCGGCCGGCCTGCGGCAGATTCTCACCGCCTGCCAGCCTGACGAAGTGTATAACCTCGGTGCCCAGTCGCACGTCCGGGTCAGCTTCGATCAGCCGGTCTACACCGTCCAGGTCGACGCCGTTGGCACGCTCTGCCTCCTCGAAGCCATCCGCGACTGCAATCTATCGACCCGCTTCTACCAGGCCTCCAGCAGCGAAATGTTCGGCAAAGTCCACGAGATACCCCAGAAAGAAACCACGCCTTTCCATCCACGCAGCCCCTACGGCTGCGCGAAGGTGTACAGCTACTGGCAGACCGTGAACTATCGCGAGAGCTATAACATGTTCTGCTGTAACGGGATACTGTTCAATCACGAAAGCCCCCGCCGCGGCGAAACGTTCGTGACGCGGAAGATCACGCGGGCGGCCACGCGGATCAAGGAAGGCCTTCAGGACAAGCTGTTCCTTGGCAATACTGACGCCAAACGCGACTGGGGTTTCGCCGGCGACTATGTCGAGGCCATGTGGTTGATGCTTCAACAGGAGAAACCCGACGATTACGTTGTGGCCACGGGTGAAACGCACTCGGTACAGGAGTTTCTCGAGGAAGTGTTCGGTTCGCTGGGGCTGGACTGGCGGAAGTACGTCGAGATCGACCTGCGGTATTTCCGTCCGGCCGAGGTGGATCTTCTCCTGGGCGACGCGACCAAGGCCAACACGCAACTTGGCTGGAAACCAAAGATTACGTTCAAGCAGTTGGCCAAAATGATGACAGATCACGACTGGGTACTGGCCAAGGAAGAACGCGTGCTGACGGAACACCGGGCCAGAAACGGGAAATAGGCGTCAGTTACAAGTAGGTCTGTTCAGAAGGGAACGCATTGTGGCCATCATGGTTATTCATGCCAGCCGCCTGATCTCCGCAATCGCGGTGCTGGCCGTGATGGCGATGGTCATGATGACGGTCGCTTGTCAATCCGCCGATGAGCCGCCGCCAGCCACGAAACCGGCCGCCTCGCACGCCGTCGAAGCACCGGTTCCGTCCACCACGGAAACGGCGCAGGTTTCTGGCAAACCGCATGTTATCGACGTGGAAGACCCGGATGCGCCCCCACAAGCCGAGGAGCCGGTCCGCCCGCAAACGGTCGCGGTGCCGGTCGGAACGCAATTTGTCGCGTCTCGACCTGCCGAGGGGCTGGCCAAACAACAAACAACTGCGGAACCGGTCGATTTGCAAGCGGTCGAGGAGTGGGTCAAAACGGGCCAGCGGCGGATTCAGGAACAAATCAACGACGATTGGAGCAGGCGTTGGACGTTGGCGCACCTGGCCGCCCTGGACGGCCGTGTTGACGTGCTGACATGGCTGAAGGATCAGGGCGCGGACTTCAACGTCAAGAACGACTGTGGTCAGACGCCGATGCATCTGGCGGCTGCGGAAGGCCGTCTCGGTGCCCTGAAGTGGCTGAAGGAGCAAGGCGCGGACCTCGACGCCAGGGAGAACGCCGGCCGAACGATCATGATGTGGGCGGCCCGGCATGGTCAGATCGCCGTGGTGCAGTGGCTCAAAGACCAGGGCGCGGATGTCAACGCCAAGAGTGAACACTATGGCGACACGGCGATGTTCGAGGCGGCCATTGGTGGCAGTCTTGAGCTCATGCGGTGGCTGAAGGATCATGGCGCGGATGTCACGGTCAAGAACAGCCGTGACGAGACGCTGATGCACGCGGCGGCGCTGGGAGGCGGCGTTGAGGTCATGCAGTGGTTGAAGGAACAGGGACAGGATGTCCACGCCAAAGCGCATGACGAAAAAACGCCGATATTCTGGGCGGCCCGGAGCGGCAAGGTCGCGGCCATGGCGTGGTTGCAGGATCAGGGCGCGAACATCAACGCCAGGGATTATTACGGTGGAACGCCCATGTTTGAGGCGGCTGGCAGTGGCCACGTCGAGGCGATGCAATGGTTGCAGGCGCAGGGCGCGGACCTCAACGCCATGAACAAACGTGGCGAAACGCCCATCGTATCGATGGCGTGGCACGGCGAGATCGAAGCCATGATGTGGTTGAAAGATCAGGGCGTGGCCGTGGATGCCACGAACGATTCCAGCGGGTTGCTGATGCATGCGGCGGCGTACGGAGGCAGCATTGAGCTCATGCAATGGCTGATGGAACTGGGTGTGGACGTTAACGCCAGGAACCAATACGACGATATGCCCATGTTTGCGGCGGCCAGCGGTGGCCACGTCGAGGCGATGAAATGGTTGAAGGAACAGGGTGCGGACGTCAACGCCAGGGAAGACTGGGGTGGCACGCCTATATTGGGGGCGGCCACGGGCGGCCACGTCGAGGCCCTGAAATGGTTGAAGGAGCAAGGTGCGAACGTCAATGTCACGGACAACGACGGCTGCACGCCCATGTTTGTGGCGGCCTGTGGTGGTCATGTCGAGGCCATGAAATGGTTGAAGGAACAGGGCGCGGATGTCAACGCCACGGGCGATAACGGTGAAATGCCCATGTTTGCGGCGGCTTCATGGGGAAGGACCGAGGTCCTGACGTGGATGGCGGAGCAGGGCGCGGATGTCAATGCCACGGACCACCACGGCCGGACGCCGATGTTCCAGGCCGCCGAGGAAGGCGCGATCTGTAGCATGGCGGTGTTGAAGGAACTCGGTGCGGATGTCAACGCCAAAGACAACGACGGGCGTACGCCAATGTTCGTGGCCGCCAGCCAGGCTCGCCTGTATACTATGGCGTGGCTGATGAACCAGGGCGCGGATATCGACGCCAGGAGCAACACGGGCGAAACGCCGATACATGTAGTGGCCGGGCGCAAGCGCGAATCCTTTTACTGGAATCTGGAACGGGAAAGGGACGAGGCGGACAAGGATAGCATGAACGCCCTGGTCTGGCTGATGGAGCAGGGCGCGGACATCCACGCCAGGGACCATCAGGGCCAAACGCCGATGCACAAGGCGGCCCGGAGCGGAAGGATCACCGTCCTGGCGTGGTTGGTGCAACAAGGCTTGGCCATCAACGCCAAGGATCACGCGGGCCAAACACCGCTGTCGGTGGCGGAAGATGACGACGCACAAAAATGGCTACGTGAGCAGGACACGCAAGAGCGATGAGGTCGTACCAGAGTAGTAAGGTCTGGAGACTGAAAACGTTGGGAGAAACCATGCTGGACTTGAGCAAGCAGCGAATCGTGGTGACGGGCGGGGCCGGGTTTCTGGGCCGGAATGTGCAGGCCGAACTTGTTCGGGCCGGGGCGTCTCCGGACAATATCCTCGTGCCAACCATTGAGGAATACGACCTGACGCAGGAAGCGGCCGTCGCGAGGATGTACGAGACGATGAAGCCGACCGTGGTGATTCACCTGGCCGCCGAGGTCGGCGGGATCGGCGCCAATCGCGAGAATCCGGGGCGGTTTTTCTACTCCAACATGGCCATGGGGCTACACCTGATCGAACATGCCCGCCGCGTCGGGCTGGCGAAATTCGTGCAGATCGGTACGATTTGCGCTTACCCGAAATTCACGCCCGTGCCATTTAAGGAAGATGAGTTGTGGAACGGATATCCCGAGGAGACCAACGCGCCGTACGGTATTGCCAAGAAGGCGCTGCTGGTGATGCTCCAAGCCTACCGCCAGCAGTACGGGTTCAACGGTATCTTCTTGCTACCAGTGAATTTATATGGACCTGGCGACAATTTTCACCCGGCGTCCAGTCACGTAATCCCGGCCTTGATCCGCAAGTTCGTCGAAGCCCAGGAGCGCGAAGCGTCCGAGGTGGAGGTCTGGGGCACGGGCTCGGCCTCTCGGGAGTTTTTATATGTGGAAGACTGCGCCCGTGGTATTGTACAGGCGACGCAGCTGTACGACGACGAGTTCCCGGTGAATCTCGGCGCGGGATTCGAGATCACGATCCGCGACTTGGCTGTGAAAATCCAAAACCTGGTCGGATTCACGGGCAAACTGGTCTGGGACACCGCCAAACCCGACGGCCAACCCCGCCGCTGCCTGGACACCACCCGCGCCCGCGAGCGTTTCGGCTTCGAGGCCCAGACAGGCTTCGACGCCGGCCTGACGAAAACAATCGCCTGGTGGCGAACCGTGGGGGCTCGGCGTGGATAAATTTCGCGAACTTCCACGCTGTTGCCGCCGATAGTATCAGGAAGACGATTGTCGATGTGAACGGATGCTGCCCCGATTTCGGGGCACGATGTCGCCCATGTGCCGCGTTATCTAAAGACGAGGTGTCCGTTGTCCGACAGCCGGCGAGGCCGGGCATTGTGAAAACCTTCTACCATGGCAGCGCCATTGCTGTTAAAATACTGACGTTTGCGAACGGATGCCCATGAATCACGCAAGAGATAATCGACGTCCTATCCTCGCGTCCGTACGTGCGGAGCCTCAGAGATTATGAGTTCTACGTGGATATTTGCGTTGTCGCTACAGGCGGGCATAGCCGTTTGCATGTTGTTTGTCGGCCGGATTTTCCTGGGTCTTCGGTGGTCGAGCGCTATGTTGGCCATATCACTAGCCTTGCCTACACCGTTATTCACCGTCAGCCCCGGAACGGCAGGCTTTGTATTCGCCGCCGACCTAGTGGCGGTGGTCCTCGGGCTTCGATGGCTTTTCGGTGGCCTTACGGCCAGGTCGGACTGCGCGCGGCTCCCTTTGGGGTATTTTTTGGGTGCGGCTGCGATTCTTGTCGCGATTCCAACATGGGCGACGGCCATGGGATATCTCATTTTCCCGAACTCGCACCGCTTCATGACACAGGTTTCCCTTGGAATTGCTAGGGGGGTGGCTTATTTAGTGATATTCTGGGCCATGGCTCGTCGAATGCAACGAGAAGAACGACCAGACCGCTTTATTCTGGTGCAGTGTTTTACGTTCGTCGCGGTGGTATTGTGTGCGTTGGTGATACAATATGGATATGGCATCTCCCTTGGAGTGCGGGTCGAAACTCAATCCATTGTTCGGGATGCGACGGAGATACGGTATGGCGGGGGATTCATGGGGATATACCGAGGTGCCGTTGGCGCGTTCGGCGTTGGCATCCTGGCCGCGATCCCCATCCTGTTGTCCCGGATTCGAGGCGGGTTATGGTTGACCGTGTTCGCCTATCTCATCGTGATGGGAGCGATGCTGGCTGTCGGAACACGCCAGGGCGTGGTGATCGGCAGCTTCGCGTTTTTCCTGAGTCTCTTATTCTCGGTTCGAAGTCAGCCGCCGGGCCACAGACTGATGCCGTTTTTACGTGTGGTGGGGCTGATCCTCCTTTTGGGCATTGTTTCCACGGTGGCGGCCAGAGTGCTGATGCCGGCAAAATTTTCCGATTGGATCAAATACCGATTTGCCGGGGTGGAATCGATCGGTTCCATTGTTGCTACGGCCAGAGAACGCGGTTTTGGCGCGATCGGGCAAGTGGTCGACAACATGATGGCGCATCCCATGATCATGTTCACGGGCATTGGATATGGCACGGAGGCTTCAGGTGGCATTCCAAGTATTGTGTATATTGACAGCGAATTTTTCTTTGTCTGGCAACATGGCGGATTGCCGATGCTTGGGACATACTTGGTTTTCTTGGTTTTAATGCTCCGCCGTTTTCGATGGAACCGATTCATGGTGAATCCTTCTGACCGCGCCTATGTCGCCACGGCATTTGCGGTTTTGTTGGGTAGCATCCCGCTTTTATACGGGCATTTTTTCATCCTGCACACCGCCGCCTCGAACGCGCCCATTGCCTATTGGATTGGGCTTTGTTCGGCGGTGCGTTGGGTGTGCTCTCCAAACCGCAGTATCGACTATACAGCGAGGCCGAATCCCGGATGTACGCCGCCGCGCCTCGTTGAGAGGGGACGCTTTTCGCGAAGATCATGCAGAGAATGAATGGCGAACGAATGGGACGAAGTCAACGAAAGAGGCTGCCTGTGGCCACGAATCCGTTAGTTAGTGTGCTTGTGGTGACATGGAACCGATGCCAGGAACTGATGAAGTCCCTGGAGTCGGTTCAGGTCCAGACGTACGCCAACCGCGAGCTTGTCATCGTGGATAACGCCAGCACCGACGGGACGGCCGAGATGGTGCGGGAACGTTTCCCCGAGGCCGTGCTCGTCCGGTCGCATAAAAACCTCGGCTGTCCGTCGGGGCGAAATCTCGGGGTGGCCAACTGCACGGGGAAATATGTATACTTTCTTGATGATGACGGTTGGCTGGAACGGGACGCCCTGGAAAAGGTGGTGGCGCGAGCCGAATCTGACGAGACCCTCGGCGTGATCATGTCGCAAATCCGCATGATGGACGGCGACCGTTTTGTAGAGGCTCGTCCCGTGGGCTTATCTGAGCCGTGCTACCGGTCGACGTTCAGCGGGGGCTGTTCCTTGATTCGTCGCGACATCTTCGAGCAGTTTGGTTTTCCGGATGATTTTTTTCGCCAGGCGGAGGAAGACGACCTGACCCTTCGCATGATGGATGTGGGACGATATTGTTATTTTGATCCCGAGTCCGTGATGTATCACAAACCTAGTCCCATTAACCGCAACATGCCCATGTTTGTGTATTTCGGCCTGCGGAACACGCAAAAAACCGGGCTGCGGTATTGGCCATTTCCCTATAACATTCTGCGGGTGCTCCGAATCGCTCTCTACGGTTTACAATTCGCCGTCATCCGCGGAAGGGTGTTCTGGCCGGCTTGGCTGTTTGGGAATTTTGTGCGGGACATGTTGACCCTGCGGGGACACCGTAAGCCCGTTCGAATGGCCACATTCCGGATGTTCCTAGAATTGAAAAAACGTCCTTCTTCAATACATCCCGGAACGCATCAATGCCCGAAACGGCGTAGCGTGTCCGGATCAATGCGCAGGATCCGTTCCGGAGGACAATCAACATGGACGTGAAACGCATTTTGATACGGCATTTTTCGTCGCTGGACAATTACGGAACGGCCATGATGGGGCTGGTGGTGTCGCAGTTCCTGTCGGATCATTTTCGCGGCGAGGTCGAAATCCATACGGACTCGAAAACGGACGAAATCGTTTCGGAAGTCGCGGGGGAATTGCGAGGTCCCGTCCGCATGCAGCGGTACGTGTCCTCGTACGCTCACCGATTTGAGCGGTCGGGACGATTGGCCGGGTTGTTCTGGCGGGTCGTCAGCGCGCGGGAGTATCGAAAGTTCGATCTTGTCGTCATTCTCGGCGGCGATGATATTTCGGAATACTACTCCCGGTACGGGGCGTTGAAGGAATCCATGCACCTTCGTCTTCAACGGTTTTTCTGCCCGATCGTATTGCTGGGCCAGACTATCGGTCCGTTCCGTCTTTTTCTCAACCGATTTTTCCTTCGGCGTTCCTTGCGGCCCATTACCGTTATCACGCGGGACCAGTGGTGTTACGAGTATCTTCGGGACGAATTGAACTTGAAGAAGAATCTTCACCAGGGCGCGGATCTTGCGTTTTGCGATCTTCCCTTGCAGCATAACGACTCGATCCGGCAAGAAATTCTCGAACGGTATCGCCTGGTCCCGAACCAGTACGTGACGGTGATCGTTTCGGCCCTGTCACGGGTCTATTGCAACGACCGTGAGGTATATTTCCGAAACTGGCGTGAAACGATCTGCCGTCTGGCGGCGAATCCGTTTCTTCACGAGAAAAAAATCTGCCTGCTTGCCCATACGTTTGCCAATCATGGAGATGAGGGTGAACAGATTGCCGAACTGTATCAGACATTGCCGAAAGAGGCTCAACAACGAATCGTTCTTGTCACGGAACGCATCCTGCCGGCACGGGCACGATTCCTGTTGGGGGAGGGGTATCTGACGATCACGGGCAGGATGCACGCGTCGATTTCGACGTTCCAGGTGGGAAAGCCCGCCATCGTGTTATCCTACAGCAAGAAATACGACGGGATTATCGGCGGGAATTTGAACCGTCCCGATTTGATTATTGACGCAAGAGAGGAAACCGGACTCTGGGAACGCAACCGTATCGCGGATGCGATCGACAAGAAAATCCGCTATCTCTGTGAAAAATACGACAAGATTTCCTATGAGATCCGGGAGCGGGTTTCCGTCCAGAAACAACTGGCCGAATCGATGCTGAAAACATGTGTCGAATTTGCCCGGTGAGCGATGAACATGAACAGCCGTCCTCCATTAGTTTCCGTGATCATTCCCGTCTACCATGTGGAAAAATACCTGCGCGAGTGCCTGGACTCCGTGCTCGGCCAGACGTTACATGACATTGAAGTCATCTGCGTGAATGATGGGTCCAAAGATGGCTCACGTGAGATTCTGCGGGAATACGAAGCCCGCGATTCGCGGCTGTGCGTCATCGACAAACAGAATGAAGGGGTTTCCATTGCCCGTAACATAGGGCTTGATGCGGCCCGGGGCGAATTTGTTCTGTTTGTGGACGCCGACGATAAGATGGACAGGGAACTTTGCGAAAAAACCTATCGCAAGGCGGTCGCGAAAAATCTGGATATTGTTGTGTTCGATTACAGCAAATTTACTGAGGACGGACCGTATGAGCCGGGCACGCATTTCGTTTCGAAGAAGCCGTTTTCGCCCGGAATGAATCACGTCGACATGCTGCGGTTTCTGATCAGCCAGAACGGGTTCTGCTGGACTAAATTGAGCAGGCGGACGCTGTTACAGGATCATGATGTCCGCTTTCCGCCGAGAGTGGCCATTCACGAGGACACATTTTTTCACTGGCAAGTAATCTGTTTATCGAAACATCCCGGATATTTGAATGAGGCGTTGTATCACTACCGAAAAAATCCTGATTCGGCAACCCATCAGAAGAAAGTGTTTTCCACGTCGATTGTCGTGTACGAACGGATTGAGAGTTTTCTGAAAGAACACGGGCTTTACCACGATTTTTCCGGTCTTTTTTTTCAGAGTAAAATCGAACGATGCAACGATGTTCTAGTCCAGCCGTATCTGGACAAAAATGAGCGTTCGAAGGCCGTGTCGTATGTCAAAAAGGCAGTTTCATTTCGCGACATACCGCTTCTTTTCCGGTCGGACATTCGCTGGAAACGCAAACTCCTTTTTTTTCTGATGATTCTTCTTCTCAAAACAAACCTCATCGGTGTATTTTGGGGGCTGCGAAAGGTGAAGCATGTTTTTGTTCCGATTCCTTCCGGTCGGCCAGGCGCACCCGGATCACCATGATTCCGTCGCGAAAAATCGGGCCGTGCAGAACGAAAACCTCGTTACGGACGTGAGGGTATGTTTTCCATCGATCAACAGATGACTTGTTCGGCCCTCCGCGGCTTGCCGCGTGCCGTCGGCGCGCCGCGAATTTTTATGCTCAACCAGGTGGCCGGGCCGTTGGCGGTTGAGTTGGTGACGTATCTGCGAGATCGCGGGGTTGCTTGCCGGGTGTTGGCGGGGGAGTTTGGTGGTGGGCCGGGGCAGTTGGCGGGGGTTGTGCTCCATCAGGGTCGTCGGCTGGTCAAGTCTGGCATGGTGCGCCGCCTCTGGACGTGGGGGCTGTTCACGTTACAAGGAATCTGGGCGGTTATTCAGCATCGGCGGGAGGACGTGCTGGTCGTGACCAATCCGCCGACGCTCCTGCTGGCGATGCCGTGGCTGAAGCGGCTGTTCGGCGTTCGATATGCCCTGCTGGAGTATGACATCTACCCCGACATCATGGAACGCATGGGCGTGGTCAGGTCCGGCGGGTGGATCGCCCGGATGTGGCGGAGGTTCAGCCGCGAGGCGATGGTGAACGCCCGGGCCGTCATCACGATCAGCCCCGACATGGCCGACACGTTGCGAAGCCACCTTCGGCCGGACGAAGAAATTGCGATTGACGTCGTCCCCACCTGGGTCGATACGGATGCGATTGGCCCTGTCGAGCGGCGCGAGAATCCGTTCGTTCGCGAGCATGGTTTGTTGGGCAAGTTTGTCGTGATGTACAGCGGTTCGTTCGGCGCGACGCATGATGTCGCCTCGCTCGTGGAGGCCGCCGGACTCATGATGGACGAGCCCGACGTGCATTTCATGTTGATCGGGGGCGGCACTTGCCAGGCGGAGCTGGCCGAGCAGATCGCCTCGCGGGGGCTGAAGAATTTGACCCTGCTGCCGTTCCAGCCTCGCGAGGTGCTGCCATATTCGCTGGCGGCGGCGGACTGTCAAATGGTCACGCTGGACGAAGCCTACGCGGGCATATCCATTCCGTCGAAGACGTACTTCGCCATGGCGGCGGGGTGCGCGGTGCTGGCGGTCAGTCCGCCGAGAAGCGGGTTGACGACGCTAGTCACGGAAGGGCATTGTGGTTTGCATGTGCCGCCGCGCCGTCCGGCGGAGTTGGCCGCCGCCATCCGCCGGCTCCGCGACGACGCGGCCTTGCTGACCCAATGCAAGGAACGCGCCCGCCGCCTGGCGGAGGAGCGGTTTTCCCGGCAACGGAATCTTCAGGAATTCTTCGCGGTTCTGGCGAAAAGTTTCGGGTGGGACCACGCGGTGGCCGATAATAGAACGTGACCGGGATTCGGTCGAGCGCCGACGCGTGGTCGATGGCCGGCAGGGCCTGACACGCACGCGACCATCGCGTGAAAGCGAACGGGTATGGAAAAGCAGCGCAAGGAAAAAGTCATTCTGTTCTACCGGTACTTGCCGCATTACCGCCTGGGGTTGTATGAGCTCCTGTATAAAAGTCCGAAGTTTGCGTACAGTTTCCTCGTGGGGCAAAAGGCTGGCGACAGGAAAGGGGAGACGCTGCATCTGCCGGACGAAACGATTTTTCCCGTGCAGTATCGCCGTATGTGGTCATTTCAGCCGGTGAAAAAAAAGAACCCGATGTATTTTCAACCGGCGGAAATCGCGGCGGCGCTGGGACGAAAATATGACGTGTTGATCCTGAACGCGGACTATCACGTCATGTCGTATCTGCCGGCCTCGATTCTGGGGCGACTGTGTGGTAAGAAGATCATCCACTGGGGGCACGCCGTGCCGCGCAAAGGGCCGGAAAAGGCGGGCAGTTTCCGGTGGTGGTTCCGCAAACTGGCCAACCGGATGGCCCACGCGTTTTTGCTGTACGGCCATCGCGAGTACAAGCTGTACGCCGAGCGCGGCGTGGACATGAAACGGTATTTTCCGACCAACAACGCGCTGGACACGCGTCCCGCGCGGGCGCTGATCGACGCGCAGACGCCCGAATCGCTGGAACAATTCAAGAAGGACAAGGGGCTGTCCGGGCGGCGCGTGCTGATTTACACCGGGCGGCTGGTCAAGGAAAAGCAGGTGGACGTGGGTGTGGCGGCCATGCCGCGGATCGTGGCCTCGATCCCCAACGCCACGCTACTGCTGATCGGTGACGGTCCGGAGACGGACAATCTCAAGGCGCAGGCCCGGCAATTGGGCGTCGAGGACGCGGTGGTGTTTGCCGGCGGTGTCTACGACGACGCGACGCTGACCCGGTACTACCTCAGCAGCGAACTGGCCGTCAGTCCCGGCGACATTGGATTGATGATCAATCACGCCTTCATGTACGGCGTGCCGGTGCTGACGCACGACGGCTATTGGACGCACGGGCCTGAGAGCATCATGCTCCAGCCGGGGGAAACCGGGGCGTTTTTCAAGGAGCACGACGCGAACGACCTGGCCGACAGGGCGGTCGAACTGCTGAGCGACCCGGAAAAGCTGGCCAACATGCGGGACAACTGCCGCCGGCTGATTGACACGGAGTATAACGAGCGTTACATGGCCGACATGTTCGACAAGGCCGTCGAATACGCGCTGGATCAATGACGGTCTCTTTTTCGCAAAGCATTGGCTATTTCGTCCGCCGGGTGGTATCATCATCGCCTGATGACACATCAGGAGTTGTTGTGGCATGACGATTCGGGCGGTTATTATCGGCGCGATGGCGGCGGTGCTGATCGGTGGCGCGGGATACTTTAACGATTCCGTGCTCAAGCTGACGTACGTGGTCGGCAACCATCTTCCCATCAGCGTGATGGGCATTCTCGTGCTGGTCGTCATCGGATGGAATCCGTTGGCGCACCTGCTCTTCCCGCGGGCGAAGCTTCGACCAGCGGAATTGGCCGTTATGGTCCTGCTGATGTTCACCGCGTGCAGCATTCCCGGTAGCGGGCTGATGCGGACGTTCATGCACGGGGTGGCCTTGCCGTTGCGGTACGAGCAGCAGTCGCCGGGCTGGCAGCGGAACGAACTCCTGAGTTACGTGCCCCCGTCGATGTACGTCACCGACGAACGGGCCGTCCAGGGGTACTATGTCGGCCTGGGCACGCAACAGCACACGATCGGCCTGGATGACGTCCCGTGGCACGCCTGGACCACGCCGCTGGCCACCTGGCTTCCGCTGATCTTGCTGCTGGCGGGCGCGGTCATCTGCCTGAGCCTCATCGTGCACCGGCAATGGTCCGTTAACGAGGGGTTGCGCTACCCGATCGCCACAGTCATCCGCACGTTGAGCGAGGACGACGGCCGTGCCGTGCCGCCGATTTTCCGCACGAAACTCTTCTGGATTTTCGCCGTCGCCATCTTCCTCGTGCACGTCATCAACGGGTACGACCTTTGGGAGCACACCGGGTTCACGATCCCGCGGATCGTCGACTGCATGGGGCTGTTGAAGGAATTCAAGGTGCTGGCGAATTCCCCGCAGGGGTTCCCGCTGACGTTTGTGCACATTTATCCCGCCGTGGTGGGGTTCGCGTTTTTCCTGGCGATGGACGTGAGTTTCAGCCTGGGCATCTCGCAGATTCTGTACGCGCTGATCGCCGGCACGTTGATCCTGGGGGGCGTGAACTGTTCGGGCGACCTGATGACCGGCGGGCCGTTCGATTTCCAGCGGTTCGGCGGGTACGTGGGCATCGCGTTGCTGCTGCTGTACACGGGGCGGTCGCACTACTGGAGGCTGTTCCTGGGCGCGGTGTTCCTGGGACGCAATGCCGAGAACCGGATGGGCGTCTGGGCGGTTCGGATGCTGCTGCTGTGTGTGGCGGGATTCGTCGCGATGCTCTGCTGGCTGGGCATGGACTGGCCCGCGGCGGTGCTGCTGGTTCTGCTGATGCTCATGCTGTTCACGGTGGCGGCGAGGATCAACGTCGAGGGCGGGTTGTTTTTCCTCCAGGCCGGCTGGACCCCGGTGGCCGTGATGGCCGTGGGATTCGGTGTCGGGGCGCTGGGGCCTTCGAACCTCGTGCTGATCGCGCTGGTGACGGCGGTGTTTGCCCTTGATCCGCGCGAGTGCCTCATGCCGTTCATCGTCAACGGTCTGAAGTTGTGCGATGACCGTAAGGCGTTGACTCCGGCGGCGCCGGTGGCGTCGGCGGGCGTGTTTACCGTGGCGCTGGGTGTGGCCGTCGTCGTGGTGCTCTGGGCGACCTACAACTACGGCGTGCCGCAGGGCGACGGATGGGCCATCAGCGACGTGCCGCAGATGCCTTTCCGATTCACCAACGACTCCATCGACACCCTCAAGGCCACCGGAACGTTCGACAAGAGCGTGAACCTGTCGACGGCCGGCCGCGTGGGCGCGGGGATCAGTTACCTGTTCGGAAACGGCACGTTCCTGTTCTGGGCGGGGCTTGGACTGGTGTCGGCCTTGCTGCTGAGCTACCTCCGCCTGCGCATCCCGCGCTGGCCGCTGCATCCGGTGCTGCTGCTGGTGTGGGGAACGTATCCGATTTCCTGGCTGAGCCACTCGTTTTTGCTGGGGTTTATCGTCAAATTCCTCGTCGTCCGCTTGGGCGGAACGCGCGGGTACAACGCGGTCAAACCGGCGATGATAGGCCTGATCGTCGGGGAAGTCGCCGGCGCGTTCCTGTGGATGATCGTCGGATTGATCTACCACTTCACCACCGGTTACACGCCGCCGAAGTACATGATTTTCCCAGGGTAAACGGATAAAATTCGAAATTCGAAGCTCGAAATCCGAAACAAATTCCAAAACAGAAAATCCCAAACTCCAAACGGCGACGCCATGCGCCTTGACGCGTGACGTCGCCGTTTGGAGTTTTCTGTTTTGAGATTTGGAGTTTGTTTCGGATTTCGAGCTTCGAATTTCGGATTGAAAGCGGCTTTCACGCAGATGCTAACAGATACAATACTTGCGAATCTGCCGACGAGCGGCTCACAGCGAAGCTCACCGTTTGGGCGAAAATGGCCACCCAGAGCGACCCGCGCCTTGCGGCTGTGTTGGCGGCGTGGGCGGCCTTGCCCGAAACGGTGAAGATCGACATCGTGGCCATGATTTCAGATGACGGCCTACTCGCGGTAGGATAACGCCGCGAGTTGCCGGTTGCAAGAACCGAAACGAGCAATCGGAACGAGCACAACCGGGTCGAGTTTCGCCTTTATCAACGCGAGGCTCGACCCGGTTGTGTTGCGTATCGGCGCGGCGATGTTCGCGTGCGTTTTTCTGTCGGGGATGGCCCCCGGCTGCGCCCGGCCACCTGGAACCACTCGCCGCGAGGCCGGCGTTGGCTTTGGGCGATGAAACGCCGATCACCACGGACTGCCGACCGTCCGCGCGTGAAATCGCGCCCAAAGGCCGCGCAGATGGCAAAACCGCCTGCTACGGTCATCAGGCTGTACGACTGGGCACGTCCATTCCCTTTCACCACTACGTCATGTGCCGCCACGGTCTTGGGCAGAGTCAGCGTTGTGAGATCGACTGGCGGGGAGGCCGGGTTTGACCCGCCCACCATTGGCCGGTTTTCCCTGTCCGATGGCCTATCATCGGATGGGCCAAACCGGCCAGAACCCGCCCGCCGGGTCCGGTGGCGTTCCAGTGTCGTTCACACCTTGCGGATCACGCCGATGACGACGCTTTGGATGTGGACGTGTCCCACGCTGACGGGCTGGAATTTCGGGTTGGCCGGTTGCACGCGGACCCATGCCTGGCGAATGATACTGTGACAGGATGATTTTCGTTATCATGGCGAGGCCGTCCCAGCCTCGCTTTTTGCCCGCGCGGGGTTGCAGAAAGGGCAACCCAACCGACGCTGCCCATGCTAAAAAAGCGGCGAAGTAGGTTAAATGAGCGAATGCCAAAAGCCCTAATTTTCATATTCTTCGGGGTTTCTTTACAAGGTACTGTTATAAAATGCACTTGCATATGTGGCCCTGTTACGCTACCATTCTCGCCGTAGCACGTTCTCCGGTGTGGTTTACTCCGGTGGCGTGCAGTGTTTGTTTGGCATTCGCAATGGGGTTTTATGTGTGCCTATACGCGGGAGCCCCCTGAAGTACGGTAGTGCTGTTCGCGGCTGTTGCAGCAGCATAGTAGTAAGGTGTGGCGCGATGGGAAAAAGGATAGGCAAAGAACAACACGGATGTTTTCCCCGACCCTCGCTCGGCGTGGTGTCGCTTTGGGTGGCCCTATCTGCCGCTTTGGTTCCGCTCTCCGCCCTCGCCCAGGCGAGGCCCGCGAATCCTCCCGGCGGCGCGCCGAAGCCAACCGCTCAGGACAAACGTGACGCCGAGGTGGATGGTAAGCTAGTAGCCTGCTGGCAGGCGTTTTACAGCGGCAAGTATGAGGAAGCGGCGACGCAGGCCGAGGCCCTGGCGAAACTCGGAGCACGCTACAAATACGTGATGATCGAGGCCCAGCACCTTTGT
>Ga0123353_10003736_pt1 | contig 19370 bp, 23 predicted proteins | sample TergutLab28metaG_3_FD_92763 | JGI IMG/M metagenome (GOLD analysis project Ga0123353, IMG submission 92763) | Labiotermes labralis P3 segment gut microbial communities from Petit-Saut dam, French Guiana - Lab288 P3 | ecosystem: Host-associated > Arthropoda: Insects > Digestive system > Gut ... | reverse complement strand
TTTCTTGCGGGTTGTCAGATAAATTTTCTGTACCGGAACAAGCAGTTATCGTTATTAGTGCGATTAACGATTTTGTTATTAAAAATACTTTTTTCATGATAACCTCCTAATTAAATGTTCCCGAAGGAAACAAACCCGGTGTGCCCGTTGGATTTATATTGCTTGAGTTAGACTGACCGAGGTCTGAAAATGTAACTTTATCAGTAACATCATTGATATGAATTACATCATAATGCAAATGAGGGACGTATACAGTAATACCTGAGCCCAAAGCCGGCGTTCCGGTATTGCTTGTGTAAGCTATCCTCGTTTGCGAAGTTACTCTTGTTCCCTCTGCAACACGTCCGCTTTGCTGTACGTGCAAATATCTTGCGACATAGCCGTTATCATATTGGATAATCACATAAAATCCGGCAGTAGAACCTGTTGAGCCATTAACAACCTTGGCTGTTCCCGGTCCTTGCGCGTATATCGGGAATCCGCTGATTGATGTGCCGGAACCGTTTGTAACATCAATGCCTCGATGTCCGGTATTTGAAAAACCGCTCCCGCTTGGAATATGCCTCGCATGGTTTCCAACTCTGTACATATAATTTGTAAAATGGCTTGAGTTGCTTGTGTTTAGTCTCCCGCATGACACAATTCTTGTACAAACCATATTTGTGTAAGAATGTGCCAATGGTGCTGTTTGATAAAATGTACTTCCGCAGCCGGAAGCAATACATTGACGGACTTGCCCGCCGGGCTGAAGACAAGTTGCGGTTGCATTACCGGCATTCGTCATTGAATGGCTTGTGCAATGCGTACACCCTGTTCGTTGGTGCGTCTGACACCAATATGTTGTCGGATTCGCGCTTGCCGGTATCATTCCCATGCTAAGCATTATGGCGCATGCTATAGCGCAGGATATGATTTTTTTGATCTTCCTCATTTTCGGTACCTCTCTTCATTTTATTAAGCCGTATCGGCTTAATAACACTATATCACACATTTCCCGAAAAGTCTTTATACTTTCGTCTTATATATTTATATATTATTGTCTATATTCATAACTCAAAAATTCATCTCGCACGGTCCTGCGCAGCATCTCATATATGTAGCTTATCGTAAAATCCACATGCGCTGCCCAGTTGTACGACTCGTGCGATGTAATTCCGTGCCTTGCCGCGAGCTCCGGCGTGTATTCGGTGAGCGGATACAGCCGCACATTCGTGTGCCCGCGCTCATAATGGGTAATCACCGGCGTGATTTGCAGATTTGTTATTTCAACCGCCCGCGTTTGGCTGTTCATAATAATATCAAACGTAAAAATCCCGCAAATCATCGTCTGCGGCACAATCTGCGACGAGATGAAATTCCCGAGCGAGTACATAACAAGCGCGTTTGTGCCGTCACTCTCTCTCGCAATAAACTCAACATCGCGCAGAACGTGCGGGTGTGTGCCGTGGATTATATCCGCGCCCGCTTCCACCATGCGCCTCGCCGCCTCGCGCTGATAATCCTCGACCCTGTCCATGTCCTCTGTCCCCCAGTGCAGGAAAACCACGCAGACATCGGAAACAGCTTTTGCTGCTTCAATTTCAGCGAGCATAAGCTCCATCACCGCGCCCCCACCGAACCTGCCGACCTCCGCCGGCGGCAAAAGCCATTCGTCCAGCCCGTTAAGGCTTTCCGCGTAGCCGAGGAAAGAGAACACGACGCCGTTTATTTCGAGCGTGCGTATTCTTGCACGGTCTTCCGCGTCATAATACGCGCCGACAACGGCAATATCGTGACCCTCTGTAATTTTCCCGTTCCAGTAATCAAGGCTTGCGAGCAGCCCGTCCGTATGTATGTCGAGCGTGTGGTTGTTAGCTATTGTAAAGGCGTTGAAGCCCATCTCAACCATGAGGTCGCCGAGCGGTCCGGGCGTGCTGAAATGCGGCCAGTTCGAGGGCGGGTAGACGTTGTTGACTAAAGTTTCCTGGTTAATCATTGCAAGGTCATAACCCGTAACCAGGTGACGAATCCGCTCGTAGGCAGGCGCAAAGTCATAATTGTCGCCGCCGCCTGCGTGGATATTCGCCTGATTATAAATTGATGAATGTATTAAATTGTCGCCGACCGCAACCGCGCTGACTGTTATGTATTCATTCCACTCCGGTTCGGGTTCGGGAACAAACGGCACGGCAGGGTTGCCGTCTTTTTTATCCTCTCCACCGACATCTATTACGTCTTCTTCATCAATATCCGCCGAAACATCAACAACTTCGCCGGTGCACGCAACCGCGAGCACCAGCGAAAATATAATTATTACTATTCTTCTCATTTTTTATTCTCATTAAGTCCTTTCTTCACAAAAGTGGAATGAAAATAACGTTTTCCCCGATTCAACTGTGTTTATTTTCAAACTTATAACCATGGCTGCAGCAGCCTCTTCGCGGCTGTTTCCGGCTTGTATCTTCTTATAGCTGCTTCATTAAGCACTACATCCAGAGCGTTCATTCCCGCTTTTATTTTTTCCTGCATTTCATCGGATTTCATGTCGACAAGCAGAGCGTCAAGGTGCAGTTCAATCCAGTCCTCGCGCTCCAGTACGGGGAGCAGATGCAGCACAAGAATATATTCCTCATCTGCATACACCGCCGCCGTATTCATGGGCATGGCGAGGAGAAATTCCTGCTCGCTCTCCGTTAAAAACGAGGGCTCTCCTATTTTCTCGAGCCGGTCAAACTCCCTGTCGAAGTCGATGTCAAGCTCCATAATCTCTTCCGGTGTTTCGTCAGTGATTTCGTCAGTAATCTCTTCGGATTCGGCAGCGAAGAGCCAATCGTTATCGGGATGTCCGTCTATGATGAACTCGTCACTTATAAACTCCCCGTCACCTGTAAACTCCTCGTCACCCGGCAGCTGCTCCTCATCATAAGTTTCATTAAACTCATCGTGTGCATGGTCGCGCTCCGTTAGGTAATCCTCATACTCGTATACAAGCGTAATGAACGATTCCCCCGCGCTGAGCCTGCTTGCGAAATCCAGCGCCATATCCTCAAGTTCGATTACCTCATACCACTCAAGGTCGGAAAGGGATATCTCCAATACGCGATAGCGCACGAAATTCTCCTCAAAATAGCTGACTATTTCATCGCGTGAAACTTCTTCCGTGCCGTTTTCGCCGTAAAGCCCCGTGAAAAGCTGTTCTTCCATCATGCTGTTGAGTATAATGGAAACAAGCGATTCCTTGCCGACGCCTATATCCTCATAAAAGTCGCCCAGTGTATCAAAGTCCAGACCCGCCGAAGCGCGTATGTCCGAATTTGCCCATATTATATCCACGCTGCGGCGTGCGTCAAGCTCGTCATCGGCGGATATTTCCAGCCCGAGCCCGCCGAACATCTGCCTTACAACCGCCATTTCCTTAAGGGTTTCGATTGCCCTGTCGTTAACCCAGTTGCTGAAGATTTTACCGTCGATTTCCTGCTCAAAAAAGCTGAAGCCCTCGGCGTAAATATTAACGTCGGGATTCAAGTCCATGAACATGTCGGCAGCTTCTTGCGATGCGGAAATTTGCATGTAAATGAACTCGCCGGCGCGGATTTCCTCGCCGCTAATGGTCATGGCATGCTTTGTTCCGGCGCAGGCGCCAAGGCTCAGAATCATCACTGCCGCTATAATTAAGGCGGTTATTTTTCTTTTCATTTTTGTTTTGTTCCTTTCGTTTTCAGCGTAATGTTATATTTTTATTTTCAAGTGCGCGAAGAATTTTCGCGACTGCCTTATCGGTTTCCTCATCGGTGAGCGTGGCGTCCTTTTTGCGGAAGACGAGCTTATATGACATGCTCTTCTTCCCCTCAGGAACCTGAGCGCCCGTGTACATATCAAACAATGTAACCTGCTCCAAGTTCGCGGCGGAGCCCGAAATTATCTCAGCAATTTCTCCCGCCGTGATTTCCGGGCAGCACAGCAGGCTTAAGTCCCGCGTCATCGCCGGAAACTTCGGCAGCTGTTTGAACTTCGGCGCCGCTATGCTGTAATGCATAAGCTTTTCAAGCTTAAGCTCCGCGCAAAACGCCCGCGTTCCTATATCAAAATTGTCGCGGACGAGAGGGTGAATCTCGCCCATAACGCCGAGCACGTCACCGTCAGCGGTGAGTTCCGCGCAGCGCCCGCCGTGATAGGATTTATTAGAAATTATGGGAGTGAGCTTCGCATTTATACCAAGTCTTTCAAGCAGCTCTTCAATTATGCCTTTCAGCGTCAGAAAGTCTTCGCTTTCGCCGTAAAGCCCGATACAGAGGATTTTCTTCTCGTCTGCAAGTTTATTATCACTCGGCAGATATACCGTTCCGGTTTCGTAAAACCGTCCCGCGGCATTGCGGTTGTTATAGTTGCGCGCCAATACCTCCAACATGGACGGCAGCATAGAAGTCCGCATTACGCCCGTCTCCTCGCCGAGCGGATTGCGGATAATAACACTTTCGCAGTCCTCAATCCCCGCCCTCTCATAGGACTTCTGCGAGATGAAGCTGAACGTCATGCACTCATGACAGCCCTGCCCCTGCACAACTGCGCCCACTTTCTCCTCGAAAGCGAGCTCCGGCGCGGAGGCGACCCCTGAGAAAACACGCGGAACACTTGACGGTATTTCGTTGTAGCCGTAAATCCGTGCAACTTCCTCAGCCAAGTCACATTCAAGAGCCATGTCGATTCTTATTGACGGCACGACGCACAATTGACAATTGTCATTTGACTGACAGTTTTCAAACTCAAAACCTAATCGCTTTAATATTTCTTTCTGCTTATTTTCCGGTATATCCGAACCTAATATTTCGTTAATACGTTTATAATCGAATTTTATTTTTACGGGCTCCCTGCAGGAGAAATCCTCGTCGATAATGGTTTTCACAACCTCGCCGCATCCGAGCAGCTCTACGAGCTCCAAAGCGCGCAGCAGCGCGTTTTCAGCGTTCGCGGCGTCGATGCCTTTCTCGAAGCGCGCGCTCGACTCGGTTCTGCGCCCGATACGCTGCGCAGTTTTGCGCACGGACACGCCGTCAAAGCAGGCGGACTCAAACACGACTTCTTTCGTGTCGTCCATAATCCCGCTGAACTCGCCGCCCATGACGCCCGCAATCGCAATAGGCTTCTTAGCGTCCGCGATTACCAAAGTATCCGCACAAAGCACACGTTCCTCGCCGTCAAGCAGCACGATTTTCTCGCCCTCGGCGGCACTGCGAACCACGATTTCATCACCGTCAACATAGCGTTTATCAAATGCATGCATGGGATGCCCGTACTCAAGCATGACGAAATTAGTTATATCCACCAAGTTGTTAATGGCACGAACGCCCGAAGCGCGGAGCCGCTCTGTGAGCCATCTCGGCGACGGCGCGATTTTCACGTTCCTCACAACTGCGCCCATATAGCGCGAGCAGAGCTCTTTATTTTCAATTCTGACTTTTAAGTTCAATTCGCCGTCAACGCCCTTGAACGCGGGTTTTTTTACGTCTACAGGTAGATTGAATGTAGCGCCTGCTTCCCTCGCGAGTCCGATTACCGAAAGGCAGTCAGGGCGATTGTTGGTAATCTCGAACTCCACCGCAATGTCGCGGATTCCGAGAAACTCGAGCATATCCATTCCCGGCTCAAGCTTTGCCGCCTCGGGGTCGCTGTCAAGAATCAAAATGCCGTCCTTGTCGGCGTATGGTAAATCCTCGAGCGTGAGTCCCAGCTCGTTGTAGCTGCACATCATGCCGCAGGATTCCACGCCGCGAAGCTTACCGCGGCTGATTTTTGTAACCGTGCCGTCGTGGAAGTTGTACACCACGCCGCCCTCAAGCACAACGGGCACTAAAGCGTTTGCCGTGACGTTCTGCGCGCCTGTAACAATCTGCACCGGAGAGCCCCCGGTCACAGTACCGCCTTCGGCGGATTCGCCTGCATTATTGCCTGCATCTACTTGTGCAACCCACAGCTTGTCCGAGTCCGCGTGCTTCTCGATTGATATAACCCTGCCGCAGACGATATTTTTTAAAGGTTCCGACAAGTCGGTCCACTTCTCGACTTTCGAGCCGCTCATGGTCATACCGCGGGCGAATTTTTCTATTTTCATATCTGCTTTGACGTAATCGTTAAGCCATTTTAATGATAAATTCAAAGTGTGTTCTCCTTGCTTTGCTTTTTTCTGCGTATAATATAGTAAATGATTGTTATAATTGCCATTAAATATCCTGCGCCTATAGCGATTAAACCGACAAGCAGTTGAATAATTCCTTCCAGCCCTGTAGTAAAAATGTGTACGTAAACAACTAAACCCATACCGACAATAAAGGGTATATTTGTGTAGCTTAAAACTTTTTCCGTTAAACGATACAATGTGCCGTATAAAAGCAATGCAGCACTTATCATAAGCAGATAAAGAAAGCTGTACCCGCCCACTCCTAAAAACAAAATCAAGCTAATGGCGAAAATAATCGAGTTAATTATATAAAATATTTTCCATGTTTGCTTATTCATAAAAATTAACCCCGCTCCTGCCCGCCTCCGCCCTTTTATAGTATGCCCGCAGCTGCCGCCAAAGCACCAGCCTCACCGCGAACGCCGCCGCGATTCCCGCAAATACAACCCCCGCAAACAGGAGCAGCGGTATTATGCCCAGTGCGCTCTCCGAAGACGTACCGTTTGCTAAAATAACCGCGCAGACAGCCACAAACGCCGCCGAAACAAAAAGCGACACAGCGTAATAAACTGCGCGGATTCTCTGCGATTTTATGAGCCCCGCAAGGAGGTGCGCCGTCGTCCCCGCCGCCATGCCGACTCCGATAAACGGGACAATCACCGTCGGGATTCCCGCGACGAAAACAATCGCAGAAGCTTTATAAGCCTTGATATATGTCTTTTTCATTTTTTCACCATGTCCCTTTGACACAAACGACTAATGAAAAGCCTCGTTTCCGCGATTTTACATCAATTATTCACGGCTTGTTATCTAAAACTGCTTTAAAAACCTTATATCATTCTCGTACAGATGCCGCATATCGTCAATTTCGTACCTCATCATCGTAATTCGTTCAAGCCCCACTCCAAAGGCGAATCCCGAATAGATTTCGGGGTCAATCCCGCAATTCCGCAGTACCTGCGGGTGCACGACGCCCGCGCCGAGCATTTCTATCCAGCCCTCGTTTTTGCACATGGAGCAGCCCGAACCGCCGCATTTAAAACAGGATAAATCGACCTCCGCGCTGGGCTCGGTATAAGGGAAGTGGTGCGGACGGAACCGCAGCTTCACGGAGCTGCCGTAGAGCCGCTTCATAAAGGTTTCGAGCGTACCTTTTAAGTCCGCAAACGTTATGCCTTTATCCACCACCAAAGCTTCGCACTGATTGAAAACCGGCGAGTGCGTAGCGTCAACTTCGTCGCGGCGGAAAACCCGCCCCGGACTGATAACCGCAATCGGCGGCTTGTTTTCAAGCATGGTGCGAATCTGCACGGAGCTCGTCTGCGTGCGCAGAATCACGTCGTCGCTGACATAAAACGTATCGCTCTCGTCGCGGGCGGGGTGCCCCTCGTGAGTGTTTAGCATATCGAAAACATAGCGGGTTTCCTCAATTTCGGGGCCTGTGACGACCGTGTAGCCCATCGAGCGGAAAATATCTTTCAAGTCACCCAGCACAATGCTCATCGGGTGCGGCTTGCCTGAAGCGGCGCGCTTACCCGGCAGGGTTACATCTATGGCTTCCTTACGGATTCTGCTTTCATAATGCAGGAGCTTAAGCTTCTTCATCTGCTCGGAAATCGCTTTCTCGACAGCCTCGCGCACTTCGTTCGCCCGCGCGCCGATTACGGGGCGTTCCTCCGCAGACAGCCTGCCCATCGTTTTCAGGACGGCGGTAAGCTCGCCTTTCTTGCCGAGGATTTTGACGCGCAGGTCGTTCACGGTGTCAAGGTCCGCGCTTTCCTTTATTGCGGCGAGCGCCCTGCCGCCGAGTTCCTCTATCTGAGCAAGTGTTTCTTTAATCATTTAATCATAATGTTCCTTTATAATTTCAATTAATTGTCAATTGTCAATTGTCAATTGTCAATTATACATCACCGCCACCCCCTGCGCGAATCGAACGCACAACTATTCCTTAGGAGGGAACTATTATATCCATTTAACTAAGGGGGCGAGTTTCAATTGACAATTGACAATGTACAATTGACAATTGATTAACCATAATAGTATACCAAAAATTTGAAGAAATGTCAACCTTAAAGGCAAAACTTACCAAAACCGCCCTTGCGGGCGGTTTTTTATTCTAAATCTGCAAAAAAGTCATTATACTGGCACTTAAAGATTTTCGTTAATGCAACAAGCTCACTAACTTTAATATTTAATTCTCCTGTTTCATATCGGGAATAATAAGAACGAGTAATATCACAGCCCAGTAATTGTAATTTTGCTGCGACTTCCTCCTGTGTTAAGTCTTGAAGATTTCTTAAATTGCGCAGATTCTTTCCTATTGATATGTCCTGCCTAATTTTTTTCATTTCTTACACCTTTATTTGCTCAATATATGTTGCATTTTTATTTATTATATAGTATAATAAGAAAAATACAGCTCAGTATTATGAGCAAAGGAGAAAAACATGAAAAAAGAATTTACTGCCTGCTTCACAAGACACAGAGAAATTGAGGATTTGTTTGCAGCCCAAAATAAAACCGCCCTTGCGGGCGGTTATTCTGCTTCTTCAATTTTAAGCCTGTCAAGCGCATATTCCAATGCCGCAATAATAATTTGTGTACGGTTTCTTCCTGTTTTAATTACTATTTTCTCTATCCTTTCAATTAAATTATTTGGTAATCTCGTAGTTATATTGGTTGTACCATCTTCACCGCGAAGTTTCTTAACAACAAAGTCTTCATTCATCATCTTATCCCCCCTGTGTTACACTTGTATTAATTATTGCATATTTTTAAAATATGTGATATAATACGTTAGCATTGCGTATGCAATGCACAAAAATAAAAAGGGAGAAAACCATGAAAAAAGAATTTACCGCTTGCTTCACGGGGCACAGAGAAATTGAGGATTTATTTAAAGCCCGGGAAGGAATACGCAAGGCGAGCGCGGACTTGGTGAAACGGGGTGTAACGCACTTCCTTGTCGGCGGCGCGACGGGCTTCGACATAAACGCCGGGGAGCTGATTTTTATGCTGCGCGAGGATACATGGAGAATATTAAACATGATAAGGCTCACGGTAGTCCTGCCGTGCAGCTTCAAGGTCTTTACGCAGAAATGGAGCGAGGAGGAAAGGAAAAGGCTCAGAAGCCTGATGAGGTTCACCAACAAAAATATCATAATGCAGAAAGCTTACTCCCCCGACTGCTATAAAATGAGGAACCAATACCTTGTGGACAACAGCCGGTACTGCATATGCTATTACGATGAAAGCAGGTTTAGGTCAGGTACGGGGCAGACTGTCCGCATGGCTGAAAAGCAGGGGCTGGAGATAATAAATCTGTTCGGCAATTTAAGATAAGGAAAAACTTGCAATTCCCGCCGGTTTATGTTAAAATAAAACTAATTGTAAAAAGAAAGGGATTAAAAATGAGCATGAACATAAAAATCACCAAAACACAAAACCCCAAACCTATCCCCACAGACGACAGCACGCTCGGCTTCGGGCGCATCTTCAGCGACCATATGTTCGTCATGAATTATAAAAAAGGCGAGGGCTGGTATGACCCGCGCATAGTGCCGTACGGCGACCTTGCGCTTTCCCCCGCCGCCATGGTTCTGCACTACTCTCAGACAATCTTCGAGGGCATGAAAGCTTATCGCGTTGAGGGCGATAAAATCCAGCTTTTCAGACCCCGGGAAAACTTCAAGCGCATGAACCTTTCGGGGAGCCGCATGGTTATCCCCGAAATACCCGAGGACATCGCGCTGGAGGGGCTCAAGCAGCTCATAAAGCTTGATAAAGACTGGATTCCCCGCAGCGACGGCGCCAGCCTTTACGTGCGCCCGTTTGTGTTTGCCTGCGATCCGTTTGTCGGCGTGCGCCCGGGCGAGGAATATATGTTTATTATAATCACATCGCCGTCCGGCCCGTATTACGCGACGGGGCTGAACCCTGTAGGAATCTACGTTGAGGAGTCTTTCGTGCGTGCGGTGCGCGGCGGCCCCGGCTACACCAAGACAGGCGGCAACTACGCGGCGTCGCTGGCGGGGCAGGCGGAGGCGCAGAAGCAGGGGCTCGCGCAGGTACTCTGGCTTGACGGCATCGAGCGCAAGTATATCGAGGAAGTCGGCGCGATGAACATCTTCTTCGTCATCGGCGATGAGGTAGTCACGCCGGAGCTGCAGGGAGGCTCAATCCTCGGCGGCATTACCCGCAAGTCGGTAATCGAGCTCTGCGTGAAGTGGGGCATGAAAGTCACCGAGCGCAGGATTTCAATAGACGAAATAGCGGAAGCCTACAAGAACGGCACACTTAAGGAAGTTTTCGGCACGGGCACGGCGGCGGTGATTTCGCCCGTCGGAATGCTAAAGTGGGGCGATGCCGAAATGAAAATCAACGATAATAAAATCGGCGAGATTTCGGCGAAGCTCTACGACACGCTGACGGGAATCCAGTACGGGAAAATCGCCGACGACATGGGCTGGACGATGGCTGTGGAATAATTATTCATGTAAAAGAGAACCGAAAACACGGCGAAAACAAAGGCGGTAGCCGCGTTTAAAATCTTCGCGGGAGGCTTCTGCCCAATAATCGTTTAATGCACTATCATATTTTAAAAGCAACTCTTTTTCCTTTTTGCCGAGGATTTCGGTTAGCTTTTCAAACATCTTCACTCTCTTATAATCGGCTGCGGTAGGTTCGGAAGGTTCTTCTTCAAGATAATAATAAAGCTCGTCAAGTATGTCTTTCATAGTTTTTTAGCTCCTTTCTTATAGGATATTAATTATCCTATGCATCTATTATATAGGATAATTATCGTCCTGTCAAGTGTTTTTGGAGAAATAATTTATGATTGTTTTAACAGATAGATTGAAAAGTCTAAGGAAAGTTAAAGGTGTCTATCAAAAGCATGTAGCAGAAATGCTTGGTATTGCGGAAAGAAATTACAGAAGATATGAAGCAGGGGATGTTGACCCGCCTACTTCAAAGACTATTATGCTCGCCGATTATTTTGACGTGTCGGTAGACTATCTTGTCGGGCGTTCGGACGACCCGAAGAGAAAATAGATTTATTAAACAACAGGAGACAAACATGCAAAACACCGAAAAAACAATGGACAAGCTCATCGCCCTCTGCAAGGGGCGCGGCTTCATCTTCGCGGGGAGCGAAATTTACGGCGGGCTCGCGAACACCTGGGATTACGGACCGCTCGGCGCGGAGCTTAAAGCTAACATCAAGAAAGCATGGCTCAAGAAATTCGTGCAGGAAAGCAGGTACAACGTTGGACTCGACAGTGCGATTTTAATGAATCCGCAGACGTGGGTTGCCTCGGGGCATCTCGCGGGCTTTTCCGACCCGCTCATTTCCTGCAAGAGCTGCAAAACCCGCCACAGAGCGGATAACTTGATTGAAGATTTTAACGGTACAATTACTGCGGGCTGGGAGAACAAGCAGCTTGAAGATTACATGAGCGAAAAGAAAATTCCCTGCCCCGACTGCGGAAAAACCGACTTCACCGAAATAAAGAAATTCAACCTCATGTTCAAGACTTTCCAGGGCATAGACGAGGAAACAGCCAGTGAGATTTATCTGCGCCCCGAAACGGCGCAGGGGATTTTCGTGAACTTTGCGAACATTCAGCGCACGACGCGGCGCAAGATTCCTTTCGGCGTCGCGCAAATAGGCAAATCGTTCAGGAACGAGGTCACCCCGGGCAAGTTTATCTTCCGCGTACGCGAGTTCGAGCAGATGGAGCTTGAATTTTTCTGCAAGCCCGGTACCGACCTTGAATGGTTCGTCTACTGGAAAGACTTCTGCAAAAACTGGCTGCTGTCGCTGGGCTTAAAGGAAGAAAACCTGCGGCTTCGCGACCATACCGCCGAGGAGCTTTCGTTTTACTCAAAGGCGACCACCGACTTCGAGTATCTTTACCCGTTCGGCTGGGGCGAGCTTTGGGGCATTGCCGACCGTACGGACTATGACCTCAAGCAGCATATCGACGAGTCGGGCAAGAGCCTCGAATACTTCGACCCCGATACTAATGAAAAATATATTCCCTACGTCGTCGAGCCGAGCCTCGGCGTTGAGCGGCTGCTGCTTGCCGCGCTTACCGACGCTTATGACGAAGAAAGCTTAGACGACGGCACAATGCGCACAGTTCTGCGCTTTCACCCCTTTCTCGCGCCATTCAAGGCGGCGGTATTGCCTTTATCAAAAAAGCTCGGTGAAAAAGCCGGGGAGGTTTACGCAGACCTGTGCAAATCGTTCATGTGCGACTATGACGAGACGGGCAACATCGGCAAGCGCTACCGCAGGCAGGACGAAATCGGCACGCCGTTCTGTGTGACTGTAGACTTCGAGACGCACGAGGACGGGAAAGTCACCGTGCGCGAGCGGGACAGCATGGAGCAGGTGCGGATTGAAACCGGGAAGGTAAAAGATTATATTGAAGAGCGGATTAAATTTTAATATATTAAACCGGCGGAATCCCGCCGGTTATTTATTGCCCCTTATTTTCTCAACTATGTTATAAACCAGCGCAATCTCGTCCGGCTCCAAGCCCGTAACCCGTATGTTTGTGCTGTCGTCTAATTCCAGCAGATAATCCGCGCTGACATTGAAAAATTTGCAAAGCTCGACAAGCGTAGATACGCTCGGGACAGATAAGCCTTGTTCGTAGCTGTTCACTGAATTCCTTGTCTGACCCAGCGACCGTGCTAAACTTGCTTGTGTTATTCCCCGCGCTTCTCTTAATTCTCTTATCTTATCGGCTATCATATTCACACCTCTTTTTACTAATATGATAGCATAAAACACACTACAACCACACCACCTTAAATGTTTAGGCAAACATTTAAGGCTTTTTTACTTGACATCAAAGTGTTTTTCTGTTATAATTTGAATATCAAAGGCAGAAAATGCCGACAATTAGGAGGAGTGACATATGGATACAGGTATCCAAATACAATTAGCGATGTAGCTTGCAAAGGCTGCGGCGAATATAAATAAATAATTTAACACAAACACACAAGAAAAACGCCCCTCTCTTAATGAGAGGGGCAATTTTTGCTTAAGTCGTTTACGGGAATAAGATTACGTTGCTCACTGTTGTTAACATCGGAACCGGTAAAACCCATTAGACTTTTGCTCATGCAAAGATTATGCTCTTTGTTTTGCGAAACATTCGCTGCAGTAAACGGGCCTGTCGTCGCGGGGGTTGAAAGGAATCTTCGCCTCGCCGCCGCAGTCAGCGCAGACAGCGATAAAGGTTTCCTTGTTTCTGGACGCCGATTTTTTAGCGTCACGGCACGCTTTGCAGCGTTGCGGCTCGTTTACGAAGCCTTTTTCACTGTAGAACTCTTGTTCTCCCGATGTGAAAATAAAATCTGCTCCGCAATCCTTGCACTGAAGGGTTTTGTCTTCGAACATTTTGTGATACCTCACGTTTTTTAGATTTGACCTTGGACGGGTTCCCACCGACACCTTTGTTAAACAACGCTCTGGAATTAAGCTACCGGGCCATATATATCAATTAACAATTGACAATGTACAATGTACAATGTACAATTTGCAATTATTTATGAACTGCTTTGAGTTTTGCGCGTGCGCGTGAGAGAGAATTATCGACGGATTTTACGCTTATGTTAAGGCGGGCTGCGATTTGCAGGTACGAGAAAGAATTCAGATACATCTCGAAAACCTTGAACTCGCGCTCGGACAGGATTCTGTTTATTCTCCCCAGGATTTCCTCGCGGCTTTCTTTCTCGATGATTATTTCGTCCGCGCCGGGCGACTGCTCCCTCATTAATGCAGGGTCGAACTCCTCGCTGATTAGCAGCGTTCTGCGCGCCTTGCCGAGCGCGTTCTTCATGCGGTTGTCTATGCATGCGTTTGCATAAGCTGCGAAAGTACCCCTGCTTTCATCGAAAGTTCGGATTGCGCTCAACAGCGCAAGAAACCCCTCTGAGATAAAATCCTCCGCGTCCTGCTTGTTGAACATACCGAAGCTGCGTGCTATTTTATTGGCTTTGATGACGATTATATTGACGTAGCGGGTAATCAGTTCGGACATGACGGTATCTTTGCGGCTTTCGTCCTGCCTTGCCGCCGCCAATAAAAGCTCGTCTTTTTGCTTTTCATTTTCCGTCATTGAAACCAATCCCTCATCAAATGGCGTCCCTACCAAAGAATATATCATTAAAACGTGCATTTGTCAACAGGAAATTTCAATTTTCTTTAAATTATCTCGGCATCGTCGCTTTCAAGCATGAAATCATAGCCTATATTTTCATCTGTACGTGCGCGCACGTTCTTGCCCTGCGTTACCGGTTCGCCCACCATCAGCTCGAAAAGGTCTTCGCCGAGGTCTGCGCCCTTTTCCACTATAAACGGGTTGCGCGGCTTCAAGTCTTCGCCTTTGTCCACCTTCAGCGGATTCCTCGGCGTCAGGTTTTCGCCCCTGGGCTCGGGCGTGTTAAAACTGCTGTTCAGCCGGGCGGCGAAGTCGTCGTCAGCCATCACGTCGTCGGGTTTTTTCGGTGCTGGGCGGGGTGCCATTCTTATGGGCGAAACAGCGGGAGTAACGGTAGTTTGCTGCTTTCTCGGTGCGGGCGGCGGCGCCTTGCTGAAAGAGGGTACGCCGGCAGCCGGCGGCCCGACCATGAGGTTGGCGAGGTCGTCGTCATCGTCGCTTGAAACAGCCATATCGTCCATAGGGCTCGTATCGGTCAGCAGGTACGAGAAATCGTCGTCGTCGTCCTGCGCTTCCGCGTCTTCTATCATCTTGAGATATTTTTCGGGAATTATGTATGAATCCTCGGCTTCCTCCTGGAAGATTTGGATTTTAAGCTCCGCTCGTGACAGGCGGGCGTTGTTTATTGAATCCTCGTCTTTTTTGGGCTTCTTCGCTTTGTTCGCCCGTGCCGCCTCCTCCGCTTCGGCTTCCTTTGCCCTGCTTAGCTGGCTCTTTAAGTCGTCAATTTCGGCAAGTACGTTGCTGAGCTTGTCAGCAAGCCCCTCGCCGAGCTCGGGAGCTTCTTCAAAAATCGGGGCGTCAAGAGAGGGAACCTGGAACTCAGAGAAATCCAAATCTACTTCGCTTGCCGCTCTGGGCGCAACTTTCACAGCCTTTGCCGCGGGAGTCGGCGCGGACTTAACAACGGGAGCAGCCGGAATGTCACCGGGTGCCATAATCTCATCGAAAACCGGCGCCTGAACAGATCCTGCGGCATAGGCAGACACACCCGCCACATTTTCCAAATCCTCCTCAAGCTCCGCTATCCGTTTTTCATATTCCTTAAGCTTCTTATCATATTCGGCGATGATTGTCTGATACTCGGTTGCGCGGGTTTCAAACTCGCCCAGTTTGTTCTGCGCTTTGGCGAGGTTTGCGTTAGCTTCCGCCAAATTTGCCTCGGCGTCAACAACCTTAGCTTCGGCTTTTGCAACGTTGATTTCAGCCTCGTGAGTTTTAGCTTCAGCCTTGGCAATCTTCGCTTTTGCCTGCGCCGCGGTCGAGCCGGATTCGCTCATCTGGTTTGTTAATCTGTCAAGCTCCTCACCAAGCCGCCCGCATTCAACCTCGAGCATGGTGGTGAGCTCCTTTTCTTTTCGGTACCGGTCGTTAGCCTCGTTAAAATTCCTTTCAAGGTTTTCCATTCTCGCGGCTTTTTCGGGGTCATTAGCCGCGGTAAGCGCATCGTTCTCAGCCTGAAGCTCAAGGTTCTTTTTCCTCAGCGAGTGCATGTACAGGTTGACCTCGTCCGGGCTGAAGCCGTAGGCGACTTTTTTAAAGGAAGCGGTTTCGGACGGTGCCGCCGGTTCGTTTTTCTTGCCGCCTTTTTTAGGTGTAGATAACATAATAACTCCTACCTCGGGTAAAATTTTATATTTAACACTAATCTCCGGTTATGCGCGGGATACCTTTTTATATTATATCAATTTCCACTGGATTTTGCAATAGTAATAGTTAATAAATAATTACTGGTTTTTTTAACAGATGTGCCTATTTTTTATGGTATCTTTAGTAAAAAATGCACAAAAGGGCAATATTTTCTTAAAAATAACGAAAAGACTTGCAAAACCGAAAGAAATATTGTATAATGAATTAAGGCATTTTGATGTTTACATGATTTAACAAACCTTTTTTATAATGTGGGGAGAATTTTAAGCGTGAAGTTACAGTCTGCTGTCAGGAGCAGATGGATTTTCACAGTTTACTGTTCTCAGAGAGGAATGGCGAAGAAATGATTGATAAGACAATGACCTTTTCTGTTCATGACGACCGCGAAAGCGAGATGAAGGAGATTCTCGCCACGGTTTACGAGGCGCTGCGCGAAAAAGGCTATAACCCGATTAACCAGCTAGTCGGTTATATCCTGTCGGAGGACCCGACATACATAACCACGCACAATAACGCGAGAAGCCTCATTCGTCACATCGACCGCGACGAACTGCTGCAAATGCTCGTAAAAAGCTATCTCGCAGGCTGACGGTACAATTGACAATTATTTCATTTAATAATCTCTTGTTTGTGTTTTATACTATGTTTAACGGCGACTGCCGATTAAATAAAGACAAAGGGATTTACTATAATGAAAAAAACTATTACTTTATCAGTGATTATCGCAGCTATCGGCTGTGTTCTGCTTTTCACAGGCTGCGAGCCGAACGTTAGCAACGACGGCATCGGCGAGAATCTGAACCCCATTGAAACCACGCCGAGAATCACCACGACATCGCCGGCTGTCACCACCACACCGGCAACGCCCGCGGCACCAAACAGAGACAGAGATAACGAGAACGAAATATTTAACGACGAAGCGGCAGTTGGAAGAAATCCAACTGCCTTTAGTTTTTCGGTTCAGGAACTTCATGCAAATGCACATTCTGCCGCAGCGGACGCCGTTTCCACCGACACGGCAGTTGGATGGGGCTTAGGTAAAGCCGTTGACGAGCGCAGCCGCCCGCTCGACGCGCTCGCCGCGCAAAGCAAGTACGGGCATCTGGGCGCTATTTTTATTGACGACAAGACAGACAACAAAATTTATCTCACATTTGACGAGGGTTACGAGAACGGCTTCTCGCCGCGGATTCTCGATGCTTTGCGCGAAAGGAATGTAAAGGCAACGTTTTTTATCACATACGATTATGCCAAAAACGAGCCGGAGTTAATAAGACGCATGATTAACGACGGGCACGAGCTCGGCAATCATTCATGGTCGCACCCGTCGTTCCCGGGTCTGACCGATGGGCAGATAACTGAGGAAATCATGAAGCTGCATGATTATATAAAAGAAAACTTCAGCTATGAAATGCGGCTGATTCGCTTCCCGAAAGGCGAGTTCTCCGAGCGCGTGCTCGCGGCAGCGCAAAACCTCGGCTACCAAAGCGTCTTCTGGTCTTTCGCCTATGTTGACTGGAACGTGAACAGCCAGCCGGACAGGGGCGAGGCGTTCGATAAAATCACGCAGGCGACGCACCCGGGCGCAGTGATTCTGCTGCACGCGGTATCCTGTACGAACGCGGAGATACTCGGCGGCGTGGTTGATTACTGGCACGGGCAAGGGATGAAGCTTAGTTTGTTTGAGTAAAGAGGAGGCGGGGCGCTTTCATAGTGCCCCGCCTAAATACTACTGCGACACTCTGTCGAGCACCACGTCTGTTTCCATAAACTCCGACAGCTTCGCTTCAAATGCTTCTGCCGCCTCGGCTGTGAAGCTAAACTCGGCGTATAAGTCAAGTTTTTCCTCGAGCATTTCGGGGGTTATGCCTGCGGCTTCGTAATCTTCATGGGTGTTTACATAAAACCAATGCGGGGTAAATACTTTGCCGTCGTGATATATGGAAAAATCCGAAACGAAATGATTCATTATTGCAAATTCATCGCGAGAAACGATTAAATTAATTTCATCACGTGTATATCTATCGGCTAATCCTGCTTCTCTTCTGACTTCTTCATTTTGAATCATTATTTCCCTTAGTTTATCGGCGGGTATGTTAAAAGTTTCGATATAAGAGTAAATATTAACATAACCCATTAAATCGGTTTGAGGTTCGTCAAAAGCACTTTTATTCTCGTTATTTTCAGCCCACTCCATAAAGACATCCGCTTCCATAAAGGGTGTGATTATATGCCATGGTATAATGTCAATTTTTGTTTCAGTTCCATTTGAAAAGGGTAGAAAGAAAGACGAATTTTCGAAACCTCCGCCAAATCCATTTAAATCAGAAAACGGCGTAGGCATTTCGATGTTTTCAAGTTGATTTAAATGAGCATTTGATTGATTATCAAATTTATCTACTTCGCGTGTTGAACAAGCGCTTATGCTGAATAAATAAATTGCTAATAAAACTAATAATGTTATTTTTTTCATTATTTTATCCCTCCTAATAGTTTGCCGGTACAAATACGCCGCTTGGATAATAACCTTCAGGGTTTTGCATAGTTCCGCTTGAATTACGCACCTCGAAATGTAGATGCGCACCTGATACACCCTGTCCGGTAGCACCTACGTTTCCAAGTTTGGTTTGATGTGTAACTGTGCTACCCTCGTTAACCGATGGTGAACCTATAAAGTGCATATAATAAATCGAAAGTCTTGGGGTTGCACTGGTTAGAATCTTTACATAGTTTCTTGCATAAGTTCCATATCCCGCCACATCAACCGTTCCAGTTCCTACCGAATATACCGGGAAATTATTTATTGCTCCCGATGAACCAGCAGCAATGACATCTATCCCATCATGTTGTTTGCCTGCCATGCTGCCAGCATGCGGCCCGTATTCAGGAACTCTGTGCGATATAATGTTCGCAAAATTTCCTCTTCTAAACATAAATCGCCAACCGCTACTTTGCCCTTGAATAATACCGCATAATGCACTACTTACGCAAACTTTGTATGCATTATACGAATGTACACCTGTAGCTGATTGCGTTTGATTAAAGAATGTTCTGTTGCATGTAAAGCAAAAGAATAATGTCCCTCCCGGTTCTGTACAATTTGCAACTTGTGTTCCTGCGTTAGCTCCTGCATGTCCTGCGTTTACTTGACATCTTGCACTTGCCGTTATCATTCCCACGCTAAGCATTATAACGCATGCTACAGCGCAGGATATGATTTTTTTGAACTTCCTCATTTTCGGTACCTCTCTTCAAATTATTAAGCCATATCTGACTTAATAACACTATATCACACATTTCCCGAAAAGTCTTTATATTTTCGGCAT
>Ga0123353_10003735_pt1 | contig 19374 bp, 4 predicted proteins | sample TergutLab28metaG_3_FD_92763 | JGI IMG/M metagenome (GOLD analysis project Ga0123353, IMG submission 92763) | Labiotermes labralis P3 segment gut microbial communities from Petit-Saut dam, French Guiana - Lab288 P3 | ecosystem: Host-associated > Arthropoda: Insects > Digestive system > Gut ... | reverse complement strand
TATCCTCCAAGGGGGTGGTGGCTGTGCCCTGGTAGGGCAAAAGAGCAAACTGGAAGGTATCCAGGGATCCAATGCCACCCTCGGCTTCGACGGTAATAGTCCCATCATTAACAAAGGTGCCGGTGGTAGTTAGGGTAAAAGATATCGCTTCGGAAGGTAGGTTGAGCTCCCGGGAAACCAGGGTATCGTTACGCTCCCGCAAGGTGGCTACCACTTCACCGCTGGCTGCTACGGGGTTAGCATCAGCCAGGTAGAGGATATAGTCCCCGGCTGCCAGTCCGGTAATTGCCGTGCTGTCTGGTGCCTCCAACAAGCTAAAGGTAACCTTGGCAAAGAAGGCATCTCGGGCTGCCAGATAACTGTTCAGCTCTGCCATATTCATAGCAGCGGTATCCTGCAGGGTGAAAGAGTTGGCTTGCGGTAAGAGAGCATAGAGATAATTGCCACCGTAGAAGCGCTGATTAAGGGGAGATGACTGTAAAAGTTCCGGATTGTAAGCCCCGCCGGTGATGGCTGCCAGGTTGAGAGCCACCCAACCTTCGCCACCTTTTTGCGTCCAATCGCTTTCCACAACGCAGAAGTCGTCTCCGAGAATTAGCGGTAAGCCCCGCACAGTGAGATGCCAAGTTGCCGAGTTACCGGCGCTGTCTTTAGCGTAGAGGGTGTACTCACCGTTATAAAGCCCTGCGGGGGGACGCCAAGTTCCCCCGAAGTTGGTGCCGCTGACTCCGGCCAAGATAACTTCCTCGTTGATGCGTATTTCGGTAATCGGTGCTACCACCGAGCGGTTGACTTCACCCATATCGAAGAGACCGGCAACCTCTTTGTAGACCTTGTAAGCCAAGGTGGGGTTACCCTCGCTATCGACTTCCAAGTACAGTTCGGGAATAGGCTCGGCACTGTCAATACCGTTAAAGAGCAGATAGCGGTCGCTAAAATAGTCGGCATCGCTCTCCCAATAAGCCCGTACCCGGTAGATGCCGTTAGTGCGTAGGTGCAGCTTTTGTTGGTCGTCCGGTTCCATAGCATCAAAGGTAAAGCCAATTATGTTGTCGCTCTCTTCGTCGTAAACAAAGCGTCCACGCTGGGCGACAATTTTTGCCCCCGGGGAGGAGGTAGCCGCGATAAGGAGAATCTCGGCAGCGCTGGAGTAAATATCCCCTGTGGTCCAATCTTTACCCTCAGCGGTTATCTTCGCCTCGGAAATTTCCGGCACCCCACGCCAGGGTTCCAAAGTAGCGGCGTTGGTAAACCAGCCGACATTTACCGTGCGGGATGTGATATTGCCGGAGACATCCTGGACATGGAAATCATAAACCCCATTTTTGGTAACGGTCCACTTTAACACCCAGACGTTATCCATTACCTTCTCTAAGGTCATACCCTCGGCTTCAAAATTAGTGGCAAAGAGGCTGCTTAAGCCGGTATCATCAATAATAGTTAAGGTAAGAGGGACAGTGGTGCCGGGAGCTAAGGTAGCCAAACCGGGGAAGCGCTGGCTCCAGTAAAGCTGCGGTGACATAAAGTCGTCGGCAGGGGTAGGGATGATGGAGCCGCCATACTCTTCGATATATTTATCGATGTAAGCGGTACTCTCCAACACCTTAACGGTTACCCTATGGGTGATGGCGGAGGCGGAACTGTCTTCGGGAGGTCTAAAGCGCACGGTGACCGCTTTGCTCTCACTGTTGCCGCCAGGGGAGGAGATGACCTGTGAGGCAAAGCCGGGGTAAGTAGAGCTTATCTCCAGCTTACCGGAGAAGTAGAAGGTCATGGCTACCGCTAAGGTATTGACGGTGTAGAGGGCACCGGCTTCCCCCCGAGCTAAATCGTTCAGGTAAGGGGGGTGGATGTCGTTACTACCGATAGCTGTATCCGGGTTCCAGTCGGAGACCTTCTCCATAAAGCTCCACTTTTGCATGGTGGCTTCGGGATCGTAAGGGTCGTTAAAGATGCCGTTGGCATCGGTGCGGTCGGAGTTGTAGAAGGTAAACATATCGTTGTTGTTAAATACGTTAATGCCTTTCCCTTCCGGGGTAACCGTGCACATAATATCGTAGGAGGTATTGGTGCGAATATCGGTAATCCGGATAATGCATTCTCCTTCTTCCGCCGGAGCGATAACAATACATTTTAAGTCGGCATCGTAGTAGAGGGTCCCCACGTAATCGATGTAATTACCACTGACCACATTGTTGCCTACCTGGGTAAGCAGCAGGTTGGGTTTATCCGGACGGCTGTTGCTCACCGTGTTAACCCCATAGGTGGTAATTAAGCGCAGGGGAAGCATCAAGGGGGTGCCGAGAGGAACAGCTATATTGCTGGCAGCGGTGAAGTAGGTTTGGTGACGGAGCAAAGCACGATGGCTGTTATTAATGGAAGTTAGTTCGTTATGACTAGCTACGCTCCAGATCCCTCCACTCACCGTGGGGTTGTCGCCGTCATAGAACAGTTCCATTTCGATAATCAGGGCTTCGTCCTGGCTGACCCTGTCGATAATATAGTCGCCTACGTTGGCATAGAAGGTTCCTGTGATGTGGCGACCAAATTGGGGATCGATGCGGTCGTGATTATCGGTGCCATGCAGGCGCAAGATACCGTTTTGCAGCTCAATGGCGGTGGAAGGCGCTCTAAATAAGGTGGCAATCGGCTCCTGGCTGTTGATGGTAAATTTAGCATCAGTTAAATCGAGGGGCTTATAAGTAGGGTTGCCCTCTTGGTCTTCCCCAGTCTGGAGCTTAAACTGCACCAAAACTCCCTCAGCCGCCCTAGTCCCCCGGTTGGTGACATAAAAGTCGGCATCCAGGATGGTTTGCCCACTGGCAGGGTCTACCCCCACTGAAGCAATTTGCACCCTCTCCAGAGCGAGATCGGGCAAGTCTTGCACCAGATAACGCCCTAGCCCGAAGTTCGGGTCATTGGCATCCGAGGTGACATAGGAGTAGAGGGTAGCCGCATCTTGCACATAGGTGGCATCTTCCTTGACCACAAAGTAGAAGAAGTCGCCTGGGGCAACATTTTGTCTAAGTTCCACCGTAGCGCCGGAGATAATAAACTCCTGCCCCGGGTTGATGGAGTCGTAAACCCACCACTGCGCCAGCTCTTCCTCCCCAGAGGGGGAAGCATGATAAAGGGTTACCGTAGCTGGGTTGGCTTCACTGCCCCGAATACGGGTAGTCCCGATATTGGTAAAGCCTAAGGAAGCAGAGACGAAGGCACCGCCGGTAAGCTGGCTGTTATCGATATGGATATAGGGATTGCCCAGCAGATGGGCGCCCTGACCAAAGGCGATGGCATAAAAGCCTACTTCCCCAGCTGCCGCCGGCATAACAGCAGTGTAGTTTCCTCCTGCCAGGTCAGGGGCAGGGTAGCTTTGGTGATAGAGCTGGGTTAAAGCCCCTTCCGTTAAAACCAGAGCCTGAGAGGTACCGCCTAAGTTGCGATGAGAAGAAGGGTTCCCCAGGCTTTCGGCGGAGGTAAAGGAGAGCTCTCCCTCCTCCCAACTGGAGTTGTCTGCCTCTAAAGCGCGGCTTAAGCTCCGGCTCCCCTCCTCATCGGGGGCGATAAGGGCAAATTGTAAGTTGGTAAAGGTAAACTGGTAAGCGTTGGAGGTTGCGGTATCGGCGGTAATACCTTTAAGGTATTCCCCTTTAGTTTCCTCTTCACTCCAGCTATGACTAAGAGCATCTTCGTAAACTTGCATTTGGTTCATCGCCAGCATTTTGGCGGGTGTCCAAGCAGCTACCGTCTCTTCGCCTCCGCCGGGAGTGCTCACAGTTTCGGTGTAATAGTGAGAGATATAAATAGCATTGTTGGTGGTGTTGGGGACAGTGCCCACAAAGACAGCCGCAATGTTACCGTCACCATCAGCCCCAATGGTCACCCCGGCATAGCCGGAATGGGTCGCTTCCACTTCCGTAGTGTTCCCGTCGTCAGTTAACGAGAGGTACTTCTCCATGGTAAAGAAGGGGATGATTCTGCCGGAGGTTTTACCAGCTTCCGGCTGGGGATAAATCCCGGTAATGGAAAGCAGGTCTCTTTCGGGGATAACATAGGTGTTACCATTCATCTCGAAGAGGAGGAAGGTTTCCACAGCAACTTCCTGGGTAACGGCGCGAGCGTTAGCTAAGGGCGAAAAATCTTCCGGGGTGCCATCTAAGGCGCCTAGTTTACCGGTGAGGAACTTCAGATCGGCAAAGTAGGGGTCGGTGTAAGGCTCCAGAGAGCCGGCACTATACTCCCCTTCCAAGTAGTTTTTATTACCGTCTTCAAAGCAGACCAGTTGCCTTAGCTGATAAGGGGCTCCCAGGGTAATCATCTCGGCGGCATTGCTTTGAGTCGGATCGATGGTCACGGAGCGGAGGATAAATCTTTTGGTATACTGCAAATCTCCGGCTACATAGTTTTCTTCCGAGGTGGTATAGGCTAAGTAGAGGGTGCCATCAATCATGGTCAACGCCGAGTTTTCCACCGTGCGGTTGATTAAGGGATCGCTGCTTAGCTCTACCGCTAAGTTATACCACTGGTTATCGTCACCTCGAGCAGAGATATTAAGGATGTTGCTCTTGCCGTAAACCCGTTTCATAGTTTCATAGTAGGCTTTAAGGAAGGGTATATTGCTATCGTCAAAGTAAGGGTCATCATTTGGTAAGTGTTCCACTTGGTACAGCCTTTTTAAATAACCTTCGTAGGTGGCTACCGCTGCGGCTAACTCCGGCTCAGGGTAAGGAACTGCGGTAAAGTGCAGCAGCACCTCACCCCGGGTATGAGGGGAGAAGCGGGTTTGGTTGCTTTCCCGGGGAGCAATGAGCTCAGCAGGGGTAAAGGCTCCGGGAGTAGCAGGGTGCCAGCTGGCGGCTTTAATCACCGTGTTACCGGCGGCATCTTGTAACTGCTCTAAAGGGGTGCGAGGGGAGAGTGCGCGCTCCCCGGATAAAAGGCTAGCCTGCCTGCCCAGGTTGTCGTCAGGGGGGTCGGAGGGAGGCTCCGTGGGTAGAGTACCAATATCTTCGGCTTGAATTTGGTAGGAGGTATAAGCTACCACCCACTGGTTACTATCCAGTTCGTAAATGGTAAACCAGCTTCCCGCTACTACCTCATAAGCGCCGTCAGTAAAGGCATGGGTGGTGCCGAAAACGGTATCTCCGATCTTGACATCTTGCACTTGGTTGGGGCTTACCTGGTAAACCAGGGTGCCGCTAGCCGCGGTAACCGCTATACTCGTGCTAACTTCGTCGGGAGTAGGGGTAAAGGTAGCGGCTAAGGCGGTCGCATCGTCGGCGTAGCTGACCCAAACCACCTGCAGGTTACCATAAGCATCCACCCAGCCGTTAAAGTCCAAGTCACCTCGGATCGAGCCGCTGTCCACCACCATATACTCCGTGGAGGAGGCGGGATCCGTGGGGTGACGCAAACCGTAGTTGTTGTTCTCATCCGCCACTACAATTTCACTGAGCACCAGCATGGTGCTATCCAAAGTCTGTCCCGAGGAACCGGGACGGCTCAGGTGGTAGAGCAAATAATGCTTATCTCCGATGGTAACTACCTGGTAGTCGTACCCAGTGACTAAACCTTCCACTAAGGTGAAGGCATCACCGGAAGCGTTGAAACCGGAAATTTGGAAGGGGGTATTATAAGTATCATAAGCCCTGGCGAGCCCTTGACTATCGAGACTGTTGATCCGCTGGGTATCCGCTGTGCTGTTGGGCAGTTTAATAAAGCTGTTGCTCCCTGCGGAGCTGTAAGTAGCATATTGGTAAGGGTCGCTGGGTAAGCTCCTACCCTGATTATTTTGTCCGGGGAGAGGGTACATTTTGGCGAAAGCGCCACCTAAAGCGGAGTAGCCGTGCATCCACGGTTGATTATCACCCCCGCTGCGTCCCCGTTCGTAGTTGAGCAAATACTGAATGGCTTCCTTTTCGATGGTGAAGAAGAGGAGCACTACCCGCACGCCAATCCCCAGCTTCATGGCAAAGGAATCGAAGGTAAAGGGGTCGTAGGCTTTCTCTTGGATATTGTAGGCGCCAAAGGTCATGGCACATTCAATAGCCAGTTGGGCAAAAATTTCAATCTTGAGCATATCTATGCCCAGCCCGGCACCGACTTCAATCAACGCCGAAGGCGCCAGCTTCATCCCGCTCCAGTAGGTATCGCTATCGGCCTTCACAATAGGGACAATTTTAGCAACAGCGGTATTTTCCAAAGCTACTAAGCGTAAATCGAAGGGATCTCCTTCAATAGTATAACCTTTTTGCTGCTTTAAAATAATGGTAACCGGTTTGTCCATATTGCTGGAAGCAATATAGCCAAAAGCTTCAAAGTTCCCCGTCCCCTGCTTCATTTGGATCAGCATTTTACCGGAAAAATAGACATTGTAGGCTTTATACCCCGGGGTAAACTCCAGGTAGTCATTGAGCTTACCCACGGCTTGCTCTCCCTGGAGGGTAAAAGTACTGTTTAGGGTAATGGTGGACAAATTCACCGGGCTAGTACCTTCCACCACTTCCCGTACTACCTGCAACCCGGTGGAGAGAGTTAAGCCCACTCCCACTTTGATATAGACGAAGACTATAGGACAGACCGAAAGGCGGTAAGTATACTTAAACTCAAAAGAGACCGCCACGGAGATCGCAAACTTGGAAAAATAGTAGCCGTTATCCAGGGGGTTGTAGCTGAACATAAAAGCCAGGCGCAAAGAGAAAGAGACTTGGATGGTGCTGGAAGACATTTTGCCTTTGTCAATAGCCGGGTTGCCGTTGGCATCCTTACCGCTAGGCGAGGCTTTTTCTTGCTTGGCTTTGTTATAAGCATCGTCTTTGGTTAGCTTCCCCCAACTGCCGGTGATGAAGTTTTTGAACTTTTCCCCATTCTCTTTATTCGCCGTTACCGGGTTTTTACTCTTGACTTTGCTGGGTTGGGAGCCAGAAGATCCTGGAGGATTGCTATCATCAGGCTCGGCTTTTTCAAATCCGCCTAAAGGTAAACCGATAGCGAAGCCGATATCGTAGCCATCTAAGATAATCGTAATGTAATCGGAAAGACCAATTTCAATATTGGGGAGCTTAACCCCCATATCGATACCGAACTCGTCATGGTCGCCTCCCGAACTGTCAGCGGTTTTTTCCGGCTTTTCCTCAGGGGAATTGGTCACCAAAAGATAGTCGGCATTAGGGAAGAGGGCAATCCCGGCGAGAAGGGAGCTCTCCGGCATGGGAGGCGCCGCCAGTTCTCCCTGAGGAACTAGGGTCTCTTCATCCCTTTGGTAGGGTTGCTGGGCAATCGTTAGAGCAAAGGTATCTACCCCGCTAAGGGAACCTAAATAGCCATTGATTTTCGCCCACTCGCTGGGGTTACCCGTTCTCTCGTAGTTATAAACTCCGTCGGTGCCCCGGGTAAATTGGGCGATAGGAATGTTACTACCTGCCAAACTGTTTTCAATAGCTACCGGCTCCGGATGCTCAAAGGGGAAGAGCAGGCTTCCTTTAAAGTCCGGTCGCCAAACATATGGCCAGGTATAAGGGTTGGGATTGGTGGAAGAACCTTGCTCCCGCCCCACCGGTGAAATATCGCCACCGGCGGAGAAGAAGAGAGCTTGGGGCGCCGAGGCTTCCGCACCATACATCAGGATACTGTCGGAGGAGTAGCTTTTAGAGGTTACCACACCCTCTTTCGAGGTGATGGAGATAGGAGAAGCCTCCACATAGCGGTACCCTTTCTGCTCTCTAGTCATTTTACTTAAGGAGTTAACGTTATTGGCGCTGGTGGTGAAAACCGGATTAGCTTGGGCACGGTCGCTCTCCTTGGCGTCAGCTGGCAGCACCAGGCAGCGGGGGGTGATGGTGTAGTCGAGAGCAATCATATGGTTAGCATAGTAGGGTTCAGCCACGGGGTTATTCTCTTGGTCCTGGGTTATCAGCTTGGGAGCAAAGATGGTCTCTTCGTAGGAGGCGAAGGTAAGATACTCCAGCCGCAAGTCGCCTAAAAGACCCTCCCCGTCTAGGTGGAAAAGGTTGTCTTCCTGCCTGTAGCTACCAGAGATCTTGCCATCGTTGTTCCGGTCCAAATAAAGGGCTATATCGGAAATGAGAGGGACCATCACCGACTGGGCGGTAAGATAATCTTTGTGGTAATAACGAAACGCCATAGCGGTTTGGTTCATATGGTCACGCATGATGGTAATCGTTTCATTACCCTTATAGGCTTTACCGCTATAGAGGATAATATCCTCCGGGGAGAGGTTAAAGTTAATACTCTGGATATTGGTAAACTTGCTGTCGGTTATGGCGAAAGCCGTGTTACTTCCATTATAGCCGGTGGGCATTTCAATAGGCAAAAGAGCACTGCGTGCCTTGAGCTCAAAGGAGACTGCCTCCTGGGAGGCGCCCACATTCGAGTTTAAGCTCCGGTAGTCCGAATAAAAAATGGTTATTCCTATATTGCTGTTACTATCTTTAAACATTTGGAAAGCATCGGGAATTCTTCTTTCATCAATATTAATACCGTTGGCATTAGGACCTTCCGTTAAGCGAGGCACCGAAGGTAGTAGCTCCACCACCACATGCTGGCTGCGCTCTAAGACAATGTTGAGGGTGTATTTACCCCGCAGATCCTCCTGCACCATGGAGTCCCAAATTAACTCGATGGTTGCCACATCGAAGTTATTCGAGCCGGTGAGAGATCCCCGCGCAACGATTACATCGTTATTGCCCTGACGTTGGGTAAGATAAACCCCAGCAATATTCACCCCCCAATAGAGCTGATAGGTCGCCAGAGCAGCGGTGGAGATTTGCAACTTGGAACCTACGTAAAGGCTACCCGAGGAGGTAACCCCTCCCCCCTTTTCCACGATGGTGACCTGGGGTTGAATCTGGGCATATAAATCCGCTGTAGCCTCTTGCAAGGTAATAGTGGCTTTATCGCTTTCCTGGGTATAGGCGGCGTTGTTATCGTTGGCGGTATAAATACGCAGGGCTATATTATTGGTAAAAGAGTTGCGGTTAAACCCCAGGTAGCGCAAGCCTACCTCGGCAAAATTGTTGGTCATATGCTCGTTGCCACTCTTAGGGGGTTTGTACCCCTTCATCGGTGAAGCAATCAGGCTCATAGTCATGACGGAAGAGTTAGTGGCAGTAAAGGGTATAGAACCGCTGCCTAGGGTATAATAATACATGTTCCAGTAGTCGTCCATCTCTCGCATTTGATAACCGTAGTCGCCATATAAGGGGATATGCTGACCATACCAGGTACTGGTTGTACCTTTACTGTTATTATTCGCATACATCCGCTGGACAATGGGGCTCGAAGTGACCGGCACTTCGATACGCGGCTCTAAAATATAGTTGGTGCCGTAGTTTTTAACCCCATAATTCATACGATGTTGGAATTGGTTGCTATAACTTATATAGTTGAAACGCTTGCCTACATGGGGAATATTTAAGGTCATCGACATAGGCTTCTGATTATAGAGCCCCCACAAATTGTTAAAGACCACAGGGTTGCCACCGGAATAGGTATTGGAACCGCTACTCCACCAGCCAAATTGCCCAAAACTATTGCTGTTGGCAGGAGGGGTATAACCAGGTGAGACATGCTGCGCCATAATATCGTTCCAATATTTGCTATTGTAATCGCTTAAATTGCGTAGGGAAGCAAAAGAAAGCTCAGCTGCAAAAGTATAGGAGCGGCTGGTCACCGTATCATACTGTTCCACGAAAACCAGCTCAGCTGGGGGATTATAGCTGCGTCCCGCACTCGCCTCTACTCGCTCACCGGTTACCGGAGGGGGATCCGCTACCAGAGCATTAGCATCCACGGTAACCAGGCTGCTGACATCTACCAGGGAGGCATCATAAAGGATGGTGGCGAGGTTCCTCTCCTCAGGAAGTAAGGTTACCGTGTTGTAAAGGTCAATATAAATGGTATCCTGGGAGAAGGTTGCCAGATTAGCGGTTCCTCCCCCTAAGAGGTTGTCCAAAACCACCGCCAAGCGCAAATCTTCTTCGTGGTAGATACCATTTTCAATAAGAGGGATTTCCAAAGTAGCACTACTCACATCGGCATAGAGGGAGATCGTCCCGCCTGCGGTAGCGTAATCTACCCCTGCCAGCGCCGAAATATCTTCCGTGCGCCAGGCAAAGGATACCGGATAAGTGGTATCTCCGGTACGGGTTACGGTAACGTAAGCCGAACCGGCCGATTTGTCAAAGCGCACGGTTTCGGCGGTAAAACCTACCATGGTTTCATAACGCTCAGCATCGCCCACCACTTGGATGACCACTGCCGAGGTATCTTGGTAGATACCTGCTCCCTGGTAACCTACCATTTGCAGGTAGCCGAAAGTGTCCGGCTTGTGTTCTCGGTTATCTGGAGCCGAGATACGAATCTCCTTCACCCATTCACCCTCGGCAAAGACCATTTCAAAAATATAAGCCGAGAATTCATCGGGGTCATCCATGGGGAGAACCGCGAAGGTTTGTTGGTAATTTCGGGCTTGAAGATCGGCTAGATCGGAAGGGTGCATATACTCCCCAAAGTCGGCTTCCGGCGCCAGATAAAGGTCACCCCAGGCGCTGTTGGAGCCGTACTGGATACCCTCTACCGTGTAAACACACATATAGTCGTAGCCGGCTTCAAGATGATTCTCCGGTGCCACGAGCAAAGTAGCTTGGTCGGCACCCTGGATAGGGCTCCAATCCCCATCATACCAGATATACCAACTGTAGCTTTCCCCGGTTACTTCCTCCAGCTCGTAGATATAGACCCCCTGCTCTTCCTCCCAGGAGAACAGGATAGCCACCGGGTTTTCCGGCTCCCGAGGAACAGGGGGTATCCCTAAAGGTTGGTACCAAGCAAAAGGTAAGGTCTCTTCCACCTCAATGATGATGTCGTTTTTACCAGCAGCGTTATCATAGCTCTGCACCCCTTCACCAACTTCGGTGTAGGCAGGGGCGTAAACTATATCCAGGTGAGCCCGTCCGGTGGTGCCTCCCAGACGATAGACCTTGATAACCTGGCTCTCTCCCCCCTGGCTTACCTCCAGCTCCCGCTTTTCAAAAGCGAAGATACCATAGGGGTAGATTTCCTCCCAGGTAGCATCGACAATGGTCTCATTGCCTTCCTGATCGATGACTACCAAAGCATCTGGCTTGGGAGTTAGATAAGCTAGAGTATAACTGGGAAAGCTGGAAAATACCAGTGCCAGGGCGAGCACCAGACTCAGACCACGCCGCAAAATGCTTGCCAATGTCCGTTTCATAAACTACCTCCTAAGAGCTTGGGAGCGGGTAGCTCCCACTTTCGAAATGGAGAACTAGCCAAAGGGAAATAGGTGTAACAACGTACACTCTCCTATTTACAATATACTCACTCTCGGCTCTAACCACAAGAGGGCTACAGCTTGCTTTTACAGCAGCTTTATCCGGTGTAGAAATTACTTGACAATGCCAAATATTTGTGATTGTTGGTGGGGAGGGTATATGTTATAATCGTGTTGCTATTAACAGGTGAGAGGTGGTGCTTCATGCAGCGTATGATGGTGGCAGTTTGTGAAGATGATCTCTCCGATGCCGCTATCCTGAAACAAATGGTGTTGGCGAGCGGTATTGCCACCGATATCTTGTTGTTCTCCTCGCCAAATGAGCTGCTGCAGCATTTCACTGCCGGTAGCTTTCAAGTTCTCTTTTTAGACCTCTACTATGCCGGTGATGCTGAAGGTGCTGCCAGAGCGGCGGTGCAAATTCGCGAAGCCGACCCCCATATTTGGATCGTCTTTACCACCAGCAGCACCGATTATGCCACTTTCGGTTACAAGGTCCAGGCGGATCGCTACTTGCTAAAGCCTTTAGACCGGGAGGAAGTTCTCTCTATTTTACACCGTGCCAGTAAGCATTTTGCCGCCATCGACCACACCATTGAGGTGGTGGTGGACAGGAAAAGCCGCTCTATTTACCCCCGGGAGATTAGTTATGTGGAAGTGCGCAACAAGCAGTGCCTTATCCATCTCCCGGAAGAGACTCTGGCTACTTATATCACCATCGACGAGTTGGAGAAGGTCCTCACCTTGCCCTCCTTTTTGCGCTGTCACCGCAGCTATATTGTCAACTTCGACTATGTGGTGAGTGCCGCCAGGGATTTCACTTTGGTAGGAGGCGAAGTGGTTTATATCGCCCATACCCGCCAATGGGCAATACGCAAAGCTTACCGTGACTATGTAGCTCGTTTGGCGAGAGGGAGTAGTTTATCATGAAAAAAATAGGATTATGGATCATCTGTTTGGGGTTGCTGCTCTTCATACCGGGAAGAGCATTGGCTATGGTTAACGAGGAAACAGCCCCCCAGGAAGAAGAAGAGGAAGCCTCTGTGGTCTATTCCTGGGAGGAACTGCAGGAGTGGATGGAGAGTCATCGTTCGGGGGGCAAGGTTTACCTGGGAAGTAACATCCTGATAGATGACAGCACCAACGCGTATATCTATACTGGCTATGGGTACTGCGAAATAGAAGCCGGGGAGTTTGGTTTTGTGGTGGAAGGAGAACTCTGTTTTTACGGTAACCACAATATCTCCGGCCAAGGTATAAGAGAAGATGGCTCGCAGCAACCTCTTATTTGGGTGCGCAACGGGGGCTACCTGGCGTTTTATAACGATATGGTAACCTTCAGCCAGTTTACGGTAACCGGTAACGGGGGGATAGGAATCCTCCTGGAAGAAGATTCTCTCCACCACGCGAACAGTAACGCTTGGGAGTTTCATCTCCAGGGGGATAACTCCGTGGCTGTAGTTTCAGCTATCCCTCTCTATATACAGGGTATCTTTGTGGAAGCCTCCGGCGAGGAAACCGCAGGTATTATCTCCTCGGCACCGGTACACCTCTTTTTAGCGAATATTATCACCTCTCATATCTCAGTTGCCACTCCAGAACTGGTTTTGGATACCTGTATCCTGGAACCGTTGGTGGCAGAAGCTAAAGTTATTAATAGGGTTATCTCCCAGATCACTCTGGTAGGCAGCTCCCGAGCCCTGTACTCTCTGGTTGAGGAAAGCAATTATTATTTTGTCAGTGACTATCTCTATTACAATATTTTTCTTTCAGCACCGGGAGAGTTTGATGAAGTCTTTTCCCAGTACCTGCGCATGGACGACTCCACCATAGACTATCATACCCCGGGAGAATACTGGGTAACCCCTATTTGGGAACTCAACTATCCTTACAGCTATTTCCCGATTATCGATGCTGCAAAGGCTGTCTTACTCAAGGTGGAAGTCTATGACCCTACCATCCCCTTTTTCTTGGAAGCAGGTCATTATTGGGGCTATAATTTCTATGTCACCCACCTCTTTTTTCCCGGAGAAGAAGAGCCAGTCCTGTGGTATTCTGATGACGATGGCGAGCATTGGCAGGTATTTTGGCAAGAGGGTGAAGGTCTAGACGACAGTGTGGAGCTTTATATCCGCAACTACTGCCTCGATTTCATGGTTAAAAATCTCTCCTTTTTCTCTACTCCTACCTGGTTTGTCTATCAGGTGGGGGAGATTTCATCCCTGGCATTTTACGTGGATCCTACCGATCTTAGCTCCTCAGGGGTAGGAGGCGATCGGGACGGAAGCGACCGGGTGCAGCTCCTCTGGTACGCTTTCCAGAGCAGTCTGGGAGAAAACCCTGAGCTGGGTAAGGGGGATAATCAGGGAGACGAAGGTAGCTCGTCCGGTGACAGTCTGGGGAGTAGCGCCGCTTCTTCCGAAGGTAGAGGCAGTTTGCCTACCCCCTTTAGCCATCAGGGAGTAGTTTACGCCGCTCCCCTGGAGTTTACCGCTGCCCCAGCGCAGTGGGAACCGGACTATCTCCCTGGGCAAGGGGGAGAGGAAAAGCCGGAGGCAGCAGTGGGAGAGCTAGGAGAGCTAAAAGAGCTAGGGGAGATAAAAGAAACCCCCCCTCTCGCCGCACTGTTACCGGAGATAGAGCTGGCTAGTAATCTCGCCGCCGATGAGTCGGAGGAGGAGTCAGAGCCGCAACCAGCCTTCGAACCGCCACCGGAGGCGCCAGAGGTTGCTCTCAACCTTATTTTGGAGCCCCTCTACTCTACCCCGCTGCCGGACCTCCCGGTGGCGGTGGTAACCCCCGAGAAGGAAGCTACCACCTCACCTGCTACCACCCCAGAGACGACTAACCCTCCTCCTTTAACTACCTCTCCAGCCACCACCCCGCCTGCTACAGTTGCGGTCACTACCCCGGCAACCACCCCACCTGCCGCAGTCGTAGTCACAGCTCCAGCCACCTCTCCTGCTACCGTCGTGGTCACTACCCCGGCAACCATCCCACCTGCTACCGTCGTAATCACTGCTCCGGCATCCACCCCCGCAACTGCCGCCTTTATTCCCCCAGTGGTACCGGTGGCAGCAGTTACCCCCTTAGCTGCCACCACCGGGGATGAAACACCCTCTCGGAGCGACTTGGTGATGTCGCGAGTACTCGTCATCGTCATCGCCGTCGTTGGGGCAATCAGCGGATTTACCATAGGTAGACGTTGGCAAACCCGCCAACCGCGTGGTAAGTAAGCCTCATGGGTAGACATCCCCTGGGTCAGACCCCACTGGTCGCCTTAACTTGCAGTGTCGTCCTGGCGACTACCCTGCTCTGCTGCTCCTGCTACCTCTGGGACAATAAATATACCCACCTAGGACCCCAGGGGGAGGAAGGGTGGCTGTCCTTAGACCAGGAAAAACTATCCCTCCACCCTTTAGTCTATTTGACCCAGGGGTGGGAGATCTACCGGGGGGAGCTGCTGACACCTGCAAACTTAGCAGAGCAACAGTTTACCCCTTCGTCATACCATGGAGAATATGTTTATCTCGGTCAATATGGTGGCTTCGAGGGTGATGACCTGGCGGGTAACCCCCACGGTTCAGCCACCTACCGCCTGCATATTACCCTCCCCCGGGAAGCTGCTGCTTATACTCTGGAGCTTCCCGAAATTTACTCCGCCTATATCCTTTATATCAATGGCATTAAAGTAGAGCAGTTTGGCGATCCCGCCCCTGAGAGCTATCGACCCCAAACCGGTATAAGTTCAGTCTCTTTCCTGGCTCAAAACCGGGTGGAGCTTATCTTTGCCGTTAGCGACTTTTCCCATATCTACAGCGGGATGGTTTACCCTCCCGCCTTTGGTTTAGCTGGCGCCGTAGCCGGTTTGCTGCAGACACGCTGGATGCTCCGCACGGCTCTGGTAACCATAGCCTGGGGGCTGGCTCTTTTTTTTGCTGTGGTAGGCTACCTTATGGCGCGGGAAAGCACCATGCTCACCTTTGCCGCCATCTGCTTCTGCTGGGGGCTCTATATCAGTTACCCTTTGTTTATGTCGCTAAGGCTTAAGGGACTGAGCTGGTACACGGTGGAGAATCAGGCTTTCATCATGCTCCTCTTCCTGGTAGCCTTGTTACAAAAAATTATCTTGCCTAACACCAACCGCTATTTTGCCCCTATCCGCACCCTGGCAGGGGTAGTCAGCTTAGTTTCCCTGGTCATTTTCTCTTTTACCCCCTCTAACCTCCTGGTTCTGGGCGCCTTTTCTCTCCTGGTGAGTAGTTATAAAGGGATTATGGCACTTTACTTAACCTATAACTCCCTACAGGCAGCTAAAGAAAACCCCCGCTACGGCTGGCACCTGTTAGCGGGGGTTTTAGCTTTCGATGTAACGCTGATCATGGACAGGATGCTACCTTCCTATGAGCCGATCGTGGGAGGATGGTTTATTGAATGGGGCGGTTTAGCCCTGGTGATGACCATAGCCGCCATCATCTTTCAGGAAACCTTGCGCCATTACCGGGAGAAGCTGGTTTTAGAAGGTCGCATCCAGGGAACCGAAAACTTTTTACATATGCAAAGAGCTTATTATCCCCTCATGCTGCGTGATATGGCGGAAGCGCGCCGTGCCCGGCACGACCTGCGCCACCATAGCCGGGTTTTACAAGGCTTTCTCGCCACCGAGGATTATGCTAAGCTCAAAGACTACCTGGATAATTTCAGCGAAACTCTTCCCTCCGAGAGACCCCTCTCCTATGGGGAAAACCGCGTGGCGGATATTATCCTGCGGCACTTTGCCCTTCTAGCCCAACAGCAAGAGGTGAGTTTAAGCCTTGAGGCTAACCTCCCTCCCGCTTTAGCCATAGATGATGCCGACTTGGCGATAGTCCTGAGCAACTTACTGGAAAACGCTTTAGAAGCCTGTGCCTATGTTACCCACACTACCCCCTGGACTAAGCTGGTGGCTAAGGAGGTGCGTTCCCAGCTTATTATTTTAGTGGATAACAGCTATGATGGTCAAAGCGTTAACCACCAAGGGGTTTTCTTTTCCCGCAAGCGAGGAGACCGCCCGGGGGAAGGGCTTGCTTCGGTGCGTGCTGTAGCGGAAAAATACCGCGGTTGGGCTAACTTCAACCCCAACCCGACAACTCGGGAGTTCCACAGCGAAGTAGCTTTAAGCCTAAAGGGGGATGAAAAACACTAAGGGTGGTAGCCATCTCCCTGCAGGGGTAGGTAGGTCTCCCTTTATAGCTCCTGCAGCACTTGAGCACAGCGGGGACACAGACCATCTAGATCAGCTTTTTCACTGAAAGTCCAGCAGCGAGGGCATTTAAGACCTGGCGCTGCTTTTACTTGTACCCATAAACTAGGTAAAGAGGTAGCAACAGCCTCGGTAGAGGGTTTGGTCTCTACGGGATAAAGGATTACCTGGGAGGCGATGAGCCACTCTGCCAGCATATCCTGGTGCTGCCGTAAAAAGCTATAGTCCTCACCTTCAGCCCAAAGCTGGATTTGCGCATCCAAGGTGGAACCAATTTCTTTGCCACTTCTGGTTTGCTCCACTACTTTATTAATCTCGTCCCGGAGGGTTATCAGGCGGTCATAATCTGCTAAAAGCTCCGGGTTGTGCCATGCTGCCGGTGGGGTTGGCCAATCTAAAAGCAGGGCAGCAGCTACCCTGGCACCCGTCTTTACGGGAAGATGAGCATACATGGCTTCACTGCTAAAGTTGAGTATAGGTACCAGGTAGCGGATAAGGTGGTCGGCTATCTGCCACAGGAGATATTGTGCCCCTCGACGCTCAGGAGCATCCGGCAATGAGGCATATAGTCTATCTTTGCTAACATCCAAGTAAAAGGCCGAAAGGTCGACGGTGCAGTAGTGGTAAATACTGTGGTAGACCTGATGATATTCGTAATTTTCAAACCCTTGGGTAACCTTGTGGTGAAGCTCATGCAAGCGGCTCAACATCACTTGCTCCAAATACGGGAGTTCCTGGTAGGAAAAGTCCATGGTGTCAGGGTTATAATCATAGAGGTTCGAGAGGAGAAAACGGATGGTGTTGCGGATTTTACGGTAGGCATCCCCCACCTGCTTCAGCATAGCCTGGGATATGCGCACATCGGCGGTCTTAAAATCGCTGCCGAAAGCCCAAAGGCGCAGAACATCGGCGCCATATTCTTTGATAACTTCCTCCGGTTCGATACCATTACCCAAATGCTTGGACATTTTACGTCCCTCGGCATCCACCACAAAGCCATTGACGACAATCTGGTCGTAAGGCGCTCTCCCTCTGGTAATAACTCCCGTCCACAAAGAGGACTGGAACCAACCCCGGTATTGGTCAGTTCCTTCCAGATAAACCGCAGCTGGCCAGGAGAGCTCCTGCCAACGCTCAAGCACTGCCACATGGGTGGAGCCGGAATCGAACCAGACATCCATAATATCCGTCTCTTTGTCAAATTCCTGACAGCCACAGGAGCATTGGTATGTACCCGGTGGCAGTATATCCCGGGCGTCTTTCGTATACCAAATGTTGGAGCCTTCTTGGGCAAATAATTCCTGAACCAGCTTAACGGTTTCATAGGTTAATAGTTCCTTGCCACACTCCCGACAGTAGAAGATAGGCAAAGGAACGCCCCAGGCCCGTTGCCGGGAGATGCACCAGTCTCCCCGGTCTTTAAGCATGTTGCTCATCCGCAACTTGCCGGAGGGAGGATACCAGCGAACTCGCTCGACTTCCGCCAGAGCTTGCTCTAAAAAGGGTTCCACCGAGACAAACCATTGCTCGGTAGCCCGAAACATCAGGGGAGAATGGCAACGCCAGCAATGAGGGTATTGGTGAGCGATGAGGCTCCTGGCAAGCAAGTGGCCGCTCTCTTGCATATCTTGGATAATTTTAGCTCCTGCCTCTTCATGACCTAACCCTTGGTAAACCCCTGCCGCCGCCGTAAAGTGTCCCCGTTCATCGGTGGGATTAAGAATCTCCAAGCCGTAGGCTTTACCTACCATAAAATCTTCATAGCCATGTCCTGGGGAGGTGTGCACACAGCCGGTTCCTGCTTCCAAAGTGACATGATCCCCCAGGATAACCAGGGAGACCCGATCATAGAAGGGATGGCAGCATTTAATGCCCTCCAGCTCAGCACCGACAAACTCTGCCAGCACACCCTCTTCCTGTAGCCCCGTGGCAGCTAAAAAGCTGTCCTTGAGCTCGGCAGCGACGATAAAGACCCTGTTAGCGGTGGCTACCGCCAGATAGCGGAACTCTTTGTGGAGGCAAACCCCCATATTCGCCGGTAGTGTCCAGGGAGTAGTCGTCCAAATAGCAAAGGCGATAGGTAACGGAGTTGCCGGGAGTACTCCCCGGGGATCTTCCATTACTTCAAAAGCCACATAGATCGAATCCGAGTGCTTGGTTTCATACTCCACTTCCGCATCTGCCAAGGCAGTTTCGCAGTGAGGACACCACTGCACCGGTCTGAGCCCTTGGTAGACTGCTCCTTGACGCACAAACTCAGCGAAGACCCCCATCTGCGCCCCTTCAAACTCTTTCGTCAAAGTAAGATAAGGGTCGTCCCAATTGCCGATAATGCCTAAGCGCCGAAAACCTTCCTTCTGGCGATCCACTTGGTTGCGCGCAAACTCTTCGCAGCGTAAGCGCAGCTCCAACGGTTGAATCTGGTGGCGCTCCAAACCCAAACGGTTGATAGCCGCATGTTCAATAGGCAAACCATGGGTATCCCAACCGGGGACATAAGGGGAATGGTAACCCCGCATGGCAGCAAAGCGACAGACTACATCCTTGAGGGTCTTGTTTAAAGCATGACCTATATGGATATCGCCATTAGCGTAAGGGGGACCATCGTGGAGGAGGAACGGGGGTTTGTCACGGTTTTTCTCCAGCAGCTGGCGGTAGAGATTCATCTCCTCCCAGGCTGCCACCTGGTGTCATCCCCACGGGGGAAGATTACCTCGCGTAGGAAAATCGGTGCTGGCTAAGTTCAAAGCAGCCGCATCCTGCTTGTCTTCAGGCACAATTATCACTCCTTTAAATGCTTTAGCAAGAAAAAAAGCTC
>Ga0123353_10003733_pt1 | contig 19377 bp, 14 predicted proteins | sample TergutLab28metaG_3_FD_92763 | JGI IMG/M metagenome (GOLD analysis project Ga0123353, IMG submission 92763) | Labiotermes labralis P3 segment gut microbial communities from Petit-Saut dam, French Guiana - Lab288 P3 | ecosystem: Host-associated > Arthropoda: Insects > Digestive system > Gut ... | reverse complement strand
GCAACGCCGTGGCAACGTTCTGCCACCAACGAACGACACGAAAACGAATCGCCCGACGAGGCATCGACTTACGGAAAATTCATCAGTGTAAATGGACTTAGACATTGCGCTGTAGTATTAGGTGTACCGTCAGTTGACCTTCCAATAAATGGCAACAAAATTGTCAACCGTTTTATGCTTTTTTCACGAAAAATGCTTTTGTAAAGTTCAGTACCGGCAAAGCAGCGCCGTATATCCAATGAAGAAAATGTTGAATTACCTGCAAAAGGAGTAAAGACGTCATCACCTTGAAATACTACACCTGACATTTCCAAAACTTCGATGTCAGGCATTGAGGCTACGTACTCAATCATACTCTTGCCAATGACATGTGACGAACTTCCATCAAAAACGATTCTATGTATTTTATCTTTTTGGAATAGAAGTGAAAATAATTCGAGTAGATGATCTTTGCGAGAAAGCAGAATGGGATCGTATATTGCAAAACAGCCGGTTTTTTGAGCATCTGGTATAACAATATCTTGATAGAGGCGTAAGACTTCTTTGCGGAGTTTATCTTGTTGCTTATGATCGTAGTGTAGTAGGTAACCTAGCATTAAACCAACCGCAATGAGAAACACCACAATAAGGATACCGCAACGGATTATTTTTTTGAGTATCATGACTTCTTTTTTGAAACGATTCCTACGACAACTGTTCCACAAAATTTTTCCAGAGTGAGTTGAGTTTTGCGTCCGCAGGATGTCCGGCATAAGCAACGACGCGATAATTCAGACAAAGCGTGTTTCCCTGTTCACGTATCCACGGGGTTTTGAGGAAATGGAACGGCGTGGGGGAGAAAAATCCGTAATCCCGGGTAAACCAGGGACAGTCCCGGAACGGTTCCGGCGCACAGAAAAGGGCAATTCCTTCGGTGATTTCCGTCATTTCATGGATTTCACCGGGAATACTCCGTTTTCCGAAGCAATTGCACCAGGACGCCGGTTTGCCGAAGGTGGAGGTCATTTTTTCGTCACCCCGGGAGTTGATCAGCGTTCCGCCGCCGTTCGGGGAAAGGTCATGCGCCGTCCGGATGGCAAAAAACGAATGATTTGTCGGTCGGATCACGATGTCGAGAAGCGGCGTGAGTTCAAAGGAACAGTCGACCCAGTAAAGATCGTCGGAAAATATTGTCACGGTGAATCGCCTGTTGTCTTCGAGAATGGGAACCTCTCCTTCTTTCTGCCAGAGACAAAAATCGTTCAACGTCGCCGAGTTTCCGGTGCATTCTCCGAGTTTGAGTTCTCGGGAAAGAATTTTTCCCTGCCGGAACGTCCCCTTCCAAGGATTTCCGCTGTCGATTCGGCCACGTGTTCGGTTACCTGTCAGGAACCGGTTACTTGTCAGCCGGTCACATGCCAAAAGCATGGAACGATGATGCTGCCAGGGCGTGTTGATTTCCGACGTCAGGGGAAAACCGGTTTTCGGACCATTCACCGGAACAAGACCGGGAGACTGCCGCGTGACATGAGCGTTGTAACCGACAAGAGGACGGTTTTTCCAACGAAACCAGACACATTGATCCGCCAGACACGCCGTCAGATGATTGCCGGAAGAAACCTCGCCCATGCCCGTAACCGTAACCTCGTGATCAACCGGCGGAAACGCCGTTTTTTCTGTTTCACGTCCCCAGGCGGACTGTTCCAAGGCCGCCGTGCCAAATAAAAGCGCACTCTTGAGAAAAACACGTCGTTGCATGATTTATTTATTCCTTAATTATTCCTTCATCGCGTTTTTGAGATAATCGTCGTATTCCTGTTTCAATCGGTCGAGATTCACGGCGTTTTGATGGACCCAGAGGCGATATTCGATGGTGAACGTTTCGCCCTTGGAAAAAGTTCGCCCCACAACGCCTGGCCAACCGACACACATCGCGCCGTAGTGTCGCGTGAGCCAAGTCGGCGGATAATCATAGTGTGACGCGGGAATGAAAATGGTTGCCCCGCTTGGCGTCTCTTTTTCTCCGAAAAACGAAGTGAAATCGGCCCAAGGAAGTGGCGTTTCCGGCAAATCTTCTTCGGCAATGCCCCCGGGAACGGTGATTTGAGAAAACATTTGGCCCGTGGAAGGATTTTTGCCCGGTTTGAAGCGAATCGCCAATCCACCGTAACTTTTTTCTTCGGCGCCGCGCAACGTGACAGGTTCGTTCAGCGGCGTGAATGAAAGTCGGACATTGATCGACCGTGAATCCCCTTGTTGCGGAAAAACACGGACCGACACCACCTCTTTCATCACTTTTTCATCACCGACAAACCAACCGTTTTCGACGTCCAGAAGAATGGAGTCGTCATTGGTGTCGATTCGTTCCCATCGGCAAAACCGCTGTTTCAGTTCCGTGTTGTCGGTCCAGAGGTCATACTCGCGATTTTCCCCGACTTTGACATGCGGCCAAGCCCAAAAGACGCCATGATGATGATAATGGTCCACAGGAAAATCATCGGTCAGAATCTCACCGTCAATTCCATACAGCGGATGAATATAACATCCGTGCATTCGACGTGTCGTTTCCGCTTCAGGCACCGACTCGTTCGTGATCACGTCATAAACGTAACAGAAGATCGGCTTTTCGTTTTCCTTGAAAAGGAGGATTTTGTCGCCGACGTTTTCCATCGTGAAACGTGATCCGGAACGTGTTCCCGGAATTGGCGTTCCCGGAATTGCTTGCTCACTTGCCGACAATACCGCACAAAACCCGACCGAACAGAATCCAACCAATAACAGAGAAAGGAAACAGAACTTCATGACACATACCTTTTAAAGACTTAACACAACTGTAGTTTCCGAACACGTCTATTTATTGTGATTTTTAAACGTAGAAAGCACGAAATATGCGGAAAATATCTCCAAAAATTCCGCATTTTCCGTCTTTTTTCGTGTTCCTTGTTTAAAAATTACTTAAAGTGTTAAAGAAAATGTTTTTTAACCACGGAATACACGGAAGATAGAAGTGAAAATCGAAAAGATTCATTTTTGATGGTTTTTTATTTTCACATGAGTGTTTTTTCCGTGAATCTCCGTATTTTCCGTGGCAAAAATAATCTCTGTTGACCGTTTGAGAAATTATATCAGAAAAGCAATACCCGTGAAAGCTGTTGGCCGGGGTGTTTCACAAAGGAATGTCAAAGAGACGTCACCGGGACTTCTTGCCGTCATTGAAAAAACAAGACACCGCGAAAGAAATCAAGATATAAATCAAGACATGTAGTCATCCGGATAATATTCGGAAGCATCGTCGCTTTCATTTTCCATGGAGGACATATCTTCCTCATGTTCCGGCTCATCGGGAACATCTTCGAATTCACTGAACGACTTGCCGAGCTTAACCGCCACAACAACGCCACCGGCCTCGACTTCCACGGAACGGTCACGAATTTTTTTGACCACACAGTCAATGTCGCCGATGGTGAATCGGTCTCCTTCACCAAGTCGGTATTTTTTACCCTCTGTTCGCAGACTGATCCAGACTTGCGGCTTGCCGTTCAACCAGGTGATGGCGTTGACATAGGTATAGGGGATCGGATCGACTTTCTCCGGCGGAGGAACCGCTTCAGCAATCGGCGTTGGCACGAACGGGGCAAAGAAATTACGTCCTGCAATGGTGCGAATCATGGCCGACCAAGGAACACTTTCCGCCCAAACACTCGGCGCCGTCACCAATTCCGTGTTTTTTGTCCCCGGAATCGTAATCACTTCGATCACCAACGTGATCTCCAGCTTCTTTGCGCTCTCGATCGGTTTCATCGTTATCGACCGGATGAGATGAAGCTGGTCGACACTGTAAAAATGCCGAAGAAACTCCCCCAATTGCGCAAACGTTCCCTGACCTCGTATGGTGAATTGAAAATAACGATACTGGTCCTCCGAGACTCCCCCCACGGTTCTCGCCTCACGGATGGAACGAGGAAGCGTGGGATCAATCTGCCACTTCTCGAATTCGACTTTTTCGATCAACTCCAAAAGCCGGTTTTTATAGAGCGACACCGCTTTGTCGTTATCTTCGGGAAGCGAACTTTTCATCAACACTTCCAATTCTTTCGTGGCACGGTCCGCCATGCTGATTTTCGTCTGTTGCTCTTCGATCTGCTTTTTTACGGCGGCATTCTGATTCTGTAATGTCGTCATTGACGGACCATACAGATAATTCAGCAACGGAATGGAAATGACCAAAAGCATCACCCCGGTGAGTGCCATCAGAAGTTTTTCCCGATTGGACGTGGTGGCATTTTTTGCACTCATTGGACCACCTCATTCTGAGTCGGGGCCTCATTCTGAGTTGGAACCAAAACCGTCGGCGTCACCTTGACAGCCATGTCGAACGTGTAAGGATACCCCTGGGTATTCGGAACCACCGTCGTTTTATGGCTTTGCAGTCGGTGCGTTTTATCCTGGAGTGATTCCTCCATGATCGGAATCACCTGTCCGCTTTTGGCGTTCCCCTTAAATTTCATCTCACCAAGCCCTTTGTCGGCACGAACCTGGAGTTCCGTCAAAAGTGTATCGGCCGAAGTCGGCACCTTGCTGCTGAGCCAATCAAGCTCCTGGAGCCAGAAAATCTGGTTTTTCTTCCAATCTGTGATGACGGCGTATTTCCGTCTTTTCCTTTCGGCGTCGTTCGCTTTTTGGGTCTCGATACGGAGAGTTGCTCCGTTTTGTTCGAATTCCTTGGTGAGAGCCGTTCGTCGTTGATAACCGTAACCGAGGAACCCCAGAAAGAAGAGGAAGGCCAACACGACAGCAATGGTGATCAACTGTCGATGTTGGACAGGCTCCTTTTTTCGCTTGGGATTTAGAAAATCAAGCTGATTCGGCTTGCCTGCAAACGGCGGACTCAAAGCCCCGACCAGCGGCGCGAAAATTTCCGCGTGAGGGGGGAGATGTTTCTGGATTTCACCGCCGCGGGTCACCTTTTCCAAAGGAAAAATCACCTTCACGGGAGTCTGAAACCGTTCCTCCAGAAAACCGGCAAGATTTTTCAAACTTTTTTCATCGCCGGAAATGAGAATTCGGTCGATTTTCTCGACAGGAATCTCCTGAAGCCCCGAAAGAATCGTTTTCTTGATCTCAGGAAGGAGCCATTTCCAGTCCGTGTCCTCGTTATTGAGTTTCTCCTCAATACTGCCGTCCATGAGAAACGACCGGACAAAAACAGGTTTTCCCTGATAAAGCACGGAAAATGTCCCTGTTTTTCCCGAAAAATTCAACAAAAGTTGGGTCAAGTTTTCGGAAAAATGTTCATTTTTCGCAAACAGTGGAATTTCCTCAAACGGTCCCAGAACAATCCGCTTGAGGCTCAGCCCCGCGGAGGAACAAACGTCATGAATTTCCGCAAGTTTCGCCTTGCCAAGCGTGGAGGCGAGAATCGTCTTTTTTCCCTTCACGATCTCGGGAAGAACAAAAACATCAAATGGAAGCGTCGTGTCAAACTCGCTAAACTCTTTTCCGGCAACGAATTTCGCCATTTCCGGAATCTCGTCATCGGGAACCGGGGGAAACGACATGGAACGAAGCTCCACGGCGTTGCGTCCGAGAACAACCGTCGTGTCCGATTTCGCAAGTTTTTCATCCCGGACAAATTGATGCAATCGATCCTTGACCGTTTGAAGATCAGAGGAGTTCAACGCAATACGAACCGCCCGGTCGTAAACCGGTCGTCCTTTCATCCCTCTGACGGTCACGACAAGAATCTGTTCGTGATCCCAACTGACAGCGATCCAGTTTGACATAATGTTATTCTGGCGAAAATAATGTTACTCAGGAGAAAAAAAGTTGTTGTTTTAGGATATTAGGCAAAGATACAGAAAAATACATCGTTTCAGTAAATAGGTAAATAAAAGACGTCGTTCCGGAAAATTCCGGTAAATAAGGAAAAAATAAACAATGAACCAATTACCTAATTTAACCGAAATTCTGAAAATTTGAACCGCCAAATTGTTGAATTTACTGGAAAAAAGCCAAAACAACTGTCATTGTTTCACCAAACGACTTTTTTTCCCTGTTTTCATATTTTTTCCGAAATCAACATTGTAATGCAACATTATCACGATTAAAATGACAATCGTTTGCTAAAATGATAACCATCTGCATTTCACTTGTACAAAAAAAACCTGATTTGCCGGTCTTTTGAGGGGAGATTGACGTAGAATTGTGTCACTGATCCCACTTTTTGTTAAATATTTTGTCAAAAGCTCCACTTTTTGTTAAAATTCACTTTTTTTTAAAAAAGCCCAAGTTAAAAAAAGCCAGAGGAAAACAGTCATGAAAAATGTCAAAAACTTGCTTGTGATGACCTTCGCGGCGCTGTTGGTGATCTGTACCGGACTGATGATCAAAGCAGCAGCTTCGGCAGCGGAAATGAAAACCGTTGCCGCCGTTTCCATCGCCGATGTGAACACCCTTCTCAAAACCGTAAAAGATATTTCCGCCAAAACCGGTGGTACTCCAGACGCCGTGAACATGTTCGAAGGCTTCCTCCTGTTCGTTGATGTCCTTGATACAACAAAACCTTTGGGAATTGTGGTTCAATCGGATGGAAACAATTTCCAAGGCTTTGCTTTTGCCCCAATTTCCGACATTGCCCAAATTCCCTTTATTCAGTTTCTCGATCTGGAGGAGACCGGTCCCGGACAATATGAGCTTATGTTGCCGAACGGGTTGCCCATTCATGTCATTCAACAAAAAAAGTGGATGTTTCTGACGTTGGGGGCCGAACTTTCCGGGGACCTGCCGGATGACCCTTCGACGCTTCTTGATGGGATGAACAAAAAGTACATTCTCGGGGCAAAAATCAACGTTTCCGCGCTTCCTCAGAACCTGATGCTTCGTTTTCTTGATATTGCCCGTCTGATGGTCGGCAGCAACATGGAGGAAAACACGCAGGAAAACTTTAACGCGATGCTTAATGAAATCGAAAAAGCCCTGGTCCAGATCGACACGATACAACTCGGACTTGCGGTCGATCCTTCGACAACCGATATAACGCTGGAAGCCGTTGTCAATGTTCTCCCGAACACGGAATATGCCGAACAGTTCACCGAAATGTCGAAAATGACCACGATGTCGACAGGATTTTTTCAACCGCAAGGTTCGATTTTGACTACCATTAACGCGGGAACCTTCGGGGAAAACCAACAAACGCAGCTTCATGCCTCGCTCGACGCGTATTTTACCGTTTTTCGGGAAGGCGTGGATGAACAAGGACTTGGAGAAGAGGAAGAAGCCCTCGTCAACAGCCTTTTGGACAATCTCGAATCCGTGCTCAACAGTTCCATCGACGTGGGAAAATTCGATGCCGGTTTCACGATGCTGAACAACGGGACGGTTCTCGCGGTTGCAAAAATCGCCGAGGGGGAAAGAATCACGGATTCCTTGAAACAACTGCTTGAGGCCGTCCCGCAAAATTATCACAAATACATCAAACTGGAAGGAGAGGATTACGAAGGATACAAACTTTCCTCATTTGTGATTCCGCTGAAAGACCTCGGTTTTCCGGAATTGCCCAAGGCGTTTGCGAACAAAACCCTGACCGCCCTGATAGGAGTCAAAAACGATTCGGTTTGTCTGGGCGTCGGTATTGACCCGAATGTGACTGCGGAATTGAAAAAAGCCATTGACGGTTCCAAGACGGAAGTTCCCCTTCCAACGACGACATTCATCATCACGCCTGGTGAGGTTGCAAAACTTGTGAAATCATGGGAGCTGCTGGAACTTTCCAATAATGTGCCGGAGTTTGTGAAACAACTGGTCGATGAACTGGAAAAGTGTCCTGCAGACGCCACAATCATGCAGACGAGAGTTTACACCCAAAATTCCGTGGAAACAAGAATAACCGCAAGCGGCCAACTCATTCCTGTTTTTGCCAAACTGTTCCAGGTCGTTCTGGAAAATTCCCCTTTTTCGGGAAATTTTTGAAATTGAGGACAATTTCCCTCTTTTCAGGAAAATATTGGAATCGAATAAGAGATCAGGGAGATTGAAATCGACGAAAACCGAGAGAATTTCGTGTCGAATAAAATCTCGCGACTGAAAAAAAAGACCGCCGCGGTGCCCGGGTTGGACTGGTTTATTCCGGCACTTGGGGCGGTTGTTCTGATTGCCTGGGTCTGGCCCGTCCCCGGTGTCGGTAAAGGTCCTTTTTCCATGAGTGCGATCGCCAATTACGGGGTCTCACTCATTTTTTTCTTTTACGGTCTGAGATTGAGTCTTCCGAAACTGCTCCGGGGACTTGCCAACTGGCAACTTCATCTGGTTGTGCATTTCAGCACATTCGTGTTGTTTCCCGTGCTGGTTTTGGTCGGCTATCAACTTTTTGCGATGGAATCTTCCCGAAATCTTTGGCTTGGTACGTTTTATTTGGCCGCCGTCCCGTCCACGGTTTCGACATCTGTCGTGATGGTCTCCATCGCCCGGGGAAATTTTACGGCCGCTGTTTTCAACGCGAGTATCTCAAGCGTGCTTGGCGTTTTTATAACCCCGCTTTGGATGAGTCTTTTTCTTTCAACCTCACAGGCTGATTTCGATCTCGTGTCAACGATCGGCAAGCTGGTCATCATGGTGCTTTTGCCGATTATCGCCGGAATGGTGTTGATGCCGACACCGCTTGGCCGATTTGCGGAAACCCATCGAAAACCCATGACGTATTTCGACCAATCCGTTGTGATCCTGATCGTTTACACGGCGTTTTGCGAGGCGTTCGTCCAAAAAAGTTTCGAGGGGATCGGCGGTGCAAGAATCGTGTTCCTGACCTTCGCCCTGACCGGTTTTTTCTTCCTCGTCTACATGATCATCGGTCTCATCTGCAGGATTTTGCGATTCAACCGCGAGGACAGCATCGCGGCGCAATTCTGCGGTTCGAAAAAATCACTCATGCAAGGGACCGCCATGGCAAAAGTGTTGTTTCACGATCCGGCAAGCATCGGCGTGATTCTTCTCCCACTGATGATCTACCACGCCATGCAAATCATCATCGTCAGCATGATTGCCCGTGCCATGGCCGCAAAATATGACGCCGAACATGCAAAAACCGATCGTGACTAAGCCGGTGGCGGGTACTTGGCCAACAGACGTTCCAACCGTTTGCGTTACCGGGATCAAACGCCCGTGCGTTGCCCGCCGGGAGGCATTTTTTAAACGTCCTTTGCTATGTGCGTTCCGGGTTAGTCGATTTGGAAAGTTGTGAAATATTGCACCATAGGACGTTGAAGAATGTCTCCGACGGGCAACGTGCCGTTGCATCGCCCAGCGTGCCGCTGGACCGCAATATTTCTGCATGACGTTTACTTCAGAACGACGCTTACTTGCAGGGTTTTGCCGTCGCGAACGATTGTCAAGGTCACGGTGTCTCCCGGTTTGTTTTCCTCGACGAGTCCAATGAAATCCTCACCGGTTTTGACGGTCTGACCGTTCACGGCGACGACCAGATCAGGTTTGACCTGTTTGATGTAACGACTTGTTTTCATCAAACCCGGAATCGACAACCGTTCCAGCACCGGATAAGGGCCGAGAATTCCCGCTTTTGCAGCGGGGCCTTCCGGATCAATGAGAGCCACCGAAACCCCGTTTTTCGTGGTCCGAACCTCAGCGATTCCAATGTCCGGCCGCTGCACGGCCCCGTCACGGATCAGTTGCGGAATGATTCTCGCAATCGTGTTGACCGGAATGGCGAAACCAATCCCCGCGTTATCGCCGGAACTGCTCGCAATGGCGGTGTTGATGCCGATCAGTTGCCCGGAAGTATTCAGGAGAGCACCGCCGGAGTTCCCCGGATTGATCGCCGCATCCATCTGGATCACCTGTTTGATGGCACGGCCCTGGGCCCGACTTTCAATCGAACGGTTGAGACTGGAAATGATTCCCGTGGTGAGCGTCCGCTCCAGACCAAACGGATTGCCGATGGCATAGATTCGCTGTCCGACCAGAAGTTGCGAGGAATCACCAAACGTCACCGGGAAAAGCTCCGTCGTGGGAGCATCGATTTTCAACACGGCAAGGTCTGTCACCGGGTCGAGTCCGACAGGTTTGGCCTCATAAGAGGAACCATCGGCCAACGTCACCTCGACCTGACTGGCTCCTTCGACAACGTGATAATTCGTGATGATGTGCCCCTGTTGGTCGAAGATGATTCCGCTTCCTCCGTCAATCGATTCCATGGCACGGAAAAAGATATTGTCCCGATTGATGCTTCGTGTATTGATGTTGACGACACTTCGATTGCAACGGTCATAAACCAGGACATTGACTTTTTCGTCCGGCAACAACGACGAAAACCGGGCGTTAATCAATGGATTATTGGAAACGTCCTGATTCGGCTGAGCGACCACAAAACAGGCAAACAGACCGCCAAGTGTCAAAAAAACCACGAACGTGATGATCGGCCAACGGATCCTTTTCATGACGAAACTCTCCTTTATGAGGAATGTATCAAAAAGGAGACCAATGTCAAGAGCGGATTGCAGAGACGACAATTACGTAAACAGTAATTGCAGGGACAGTAAACGGCAAGACATTTCGAAGGGCGTTCAGGATTTTCAGCTCGGGTTTTCCTGTCGGGCGAAAGAGAGGATTGCGTCGACAATGGATTCCTTGGTGAAAAATTCCTCGCTTTTCGGAGGCGGAACGTGCTGCTCCGTTTTTGCCTTCACGGTGTCAAGATTCAGGGTCATCTGAACCGTCCAGGAGCCGTTTTCATCGGGAACGATCAGCCAGTGCGGTTGGACGGCAATGGATTGCTGAACAAGTTCGAAACCTCCTTCCGACTGACTGACAGTTTCAATCGGAAAAACGTAAAAATCACTGAATCGCGAGGTTTCCAGCTCCAATTTCAGGCCAAGCCATTCGTCGTTGATGCTGAAACCGTCGGTCGAACGGAAATCGAGCGCGGAACCGAGGTGGCCGAGTTTGTTGCCGTCCCAATCCGCATAATAACGGTCGGCGGCGTTTCCGGGGAGTCCGGCGAAATTCATCTCGACGGCAAAATGGAACCGGTAATCCTTCGGAAGGTTGCCGAGTTTGTACGCCACTTTGATTTCCGATGAATTTTCGGTGATGATCACCTTTTTTTCGAGTCGGATCAATGCTCCATGAACGGTTTCTTCGGAAGACATGGTGACTTCAATACGATCGTCCATCCGTCGGACGGCCGCCTCATATTCCGAGCGATGAAACGTGCTGTGAATTTTCGCGGTTCCGTTTCGGACCTCGTCGAATGACACGTCACAGTCATAAAACAGATCAATCAGGCTTTTTCGCTGGTATTGGTCGTACTGAACCCGTTGGTCAAGCCCTTCCTGTTTGAAAACAACCCGATCGTGTATGCTGGCACAATTGTCGGCGGCATTTTGTCGTCCGGCAAGCACTTTGCGGTGATAGGCTTCCGGACGTCGGCCCAATGTCGCCCCAAGATTATGGCATATATCGCGCACGTCAAGTTCATACATCGTTCCGCCGTGATGAGGGGAAAACCACGCAATCAAGGCGTCGTTGGCCACCCGAATCTCTTTTTGACCGTCAAAGTTGAAATCGCGGACTTCCGCTTCCAAAGCGGGTTCGTCGCTTTCCCGAAATTGATTCAGCGTGTTGTCGGCTTTGATCATTTGCTGGTAGACGGCGTTTCTCAAATGCGGCAGATAAATTCCGCCGAACGCGCCGTGCCAATAACTGCAATTGCATTGACCGCGGTAAAGAGCCTCATGGGCTTCCTCAATCACCGCGCTGTTGAATCCCGCGTCAATCCATTGTTGAATCCGGTTGCTGGTGTCCATCATCCGACAGTACATTTCGTCCGATTCCGGGTAACGGACCTTGAAATTTCGCCAAAACCCGCCACGGATGAATTTTTTCGTCTTCGACCATTCATGGTCTTCAGGAAGATGGTGAATGTCCTCCAGTTCGTTCTGCCGGTCGGGCGGCATGACCCATTCGGTCATTTCGCGGTAACTTCCATCCGGAAGATAGATTTTTCCAAGCGGTTTCATGGTGTCGATCACTTCCGAAGAGGTCGTCGTGATGATCCAGTCGGCATTTTCCGTGAGAGCCTCGAAAAACCGGTGCAACCAACGTTCGCCATAGACATGATGTGCTGTGTTCGGCCAGGTTCCGAATTTTTCCCCGTCGTCACCATGAACCATCACGGCATTTTCATGGTTTTCGCTGATGTGTTCGAAATATCGGACCATGTCCTCGACTTTTCCGAACGGAATCAGGTAACGGAGTCTCTCACTTCCGGGAAACACCGACATTGTGCGTCCGTCGTCCTCCGTGATGTAGTGCCGGGTCAGTTGGGAATCGTCCAGGCAGGCATTTTTGAAATGGCAATCGTCAAGGATCGTGTATTCCATTCCGGCGTCGGCCAGATCACGGACAAAGGATTGTTCCCAAACCCGTTCCGGAATCCAAAGTCCGCGGACTTGAGCGCCGAGACGATTTTCCAGCCACCGCGTGTACTTGCGGATTTGCCCCATCCGATCCCGCGAAGGAAGCATCGCCAAAATCGGTTCGTAAAACGGTCCGCCGATGATTTCGACCCGTCGTTCCTGCACAAGTTCGGCAAGCCGGTCCACATATTCCGGATGTTCCGAGTCGAGCCACTCTATGAGTGAGCCGCTTGTGTGCAGCGACAACTTGATTTGAGAATACTGCTCGAAAACATTCAGAAACGGTAAATAGCTCTCCTGATAGGCTTGTTCAAACACGTTCTCAAAGTTGCCGATCGGTTGGTGGTTGTGAAGGGCGAAAATAAATCGAACAGGTCGGTGCATGATAAGGGCGATTTCCTTGTGATATGGTGAAAGGGGACGTTCCATCCCGAGGTCAATGATACAGATCAATGATACAGATCAATGATGCAGGTCAATGATGCAGGTCAATGACGGGAGGTTCAAAGATCGGGACCCAAAGAATTCTAGGTCGCAAAAGATAACTTTAGTAATTTAGAATAGATAAGATAAATAGAAAGTATATGCAGCTTCTCGCTACAATCGACACAAACTGTTTTTCACTCATGATTCGACCCAAGAAAACAGGTGTCACAAATGAAATAAAAACCGGACATGAAACGGTAGAATGTGACGGTTCTCACTGTGACATCATCGCGGAGGCAGCCACACCGGTCGAAAAAATCGAAATGGAATCCGTGTTGACCCCCAAAAGGTCCAAAGGATAGCCGGGACCAAGGTCACTAAGATCGACAATCCGCAGAATTTTGGACGGCTTTTCAGAAATATCGAAGTACACCTTCAAACGGACCGTCGGGCTCCGGGAATCGAAGCGTCCCACGATTTGCGCTGTTTTTACGGAACCTGGCTGGGAAAGAAACGGTCCGATTTTCTTCATCGTGTCCAGGTCAATCAAATCCATGAGCAACGGCCAGGCATAGGTCTTTCGTTCCTCGGAATCTTCCTTGGCCGCTTCGACCGGATCAGGGATTCTGTTGGCGATAATGGCATCGGCGGCCTCATCGGTCATTCCGGGGATCGCCAGGAGCACCCCGAGCGGGGCTTCATTGATGTTCACCCGGGCAACATTCGCTTTTTCCGAAAATGTCAGCACGTCGATCAATCGCGGCAGGTAACTCGACATGGAACCCGTATCTTCCGCAAACGGCGACTGCATGGTGCTTGTCGACGTTTGACCGACATATTGCACTTGGAGAGAGCCGCCAATCAGGTCGAACGGACTATTGATTCGCGCCCTCGGCGGTTGAGAAAGGTCAAGCTGTCCGGAACCGGACGATGATTGTCCCGGGCTTGATGCCGTCCCCGAATCTGCCGGTACCGGGGAATCTGCAGAGGAAACAGAAGAAGCCGAAGAAACGGAAGAAAAGGAGCTTGAAACGGTTGTTTCCTCGCTGTCGTCAGTGAGTTTTCCGGTCGTGCCGTAAAGACGGTAGGCAAGAATATAGTTGACCCACTGTTCGTTGTTCAGCGCGGAATTCAGTTCCGTCTGCAACGTTTGGAGATCGTCATTGTTGACATAAACTTTTTTGCCACCGTTTTCCGTCGTAACGTTTTCCTTGCTGTCGATGGTCAGAAGCGAAACAAGGCCGCAATCCAGGAGTCCTTCATTATTGCCGTACACGTCGTCGATGGTCGTGGGGTCCGGCTCTCCGAGATCAATCATGTTGTTTCGATTGTAGTCCGCCCCGAAAAGGAGTCCCGGCGTCATTTCTTCCACGAGAAGCAATTCCTCGATCGACTCGACCATTCCATTGCGAGGCGAATACGGCGGATCCAAGGTTTCGTAATGATCGTACTCGAATCCGTATTCCCGTTGTTCGTCGTCATCGTCAAGCCAGTCGAGAATGGCGTCGGCAATCGTCTCATCAATGCCGGGAAGTCGCACCAAAATATCCCGTCCGGCGCCCGGCTGCAATGTTTCATATTCGAAAATCAATCGAAGATTCAGTTTGGCCGACTCATCTGCCAATCCGTAGCGGACCTCAGACTCGGAATAGAGGCCGTTTTCATCCAAAAAAGGGGAAATCACACTGAAACGCCCCACATCCCGGGCGTCTTCCAAAGAATCCGTGACCAGAACACCGCAAAACTGATCCGGATTATCATACAATTCTCCGAATTCTTCCAATTCCTCCTCATCCAAAAGCAGGGCAATCCGAACCGCTTCAATTCCGGACTCGGCAAACAGTCGGGCCTGAGTTTTTCGCACGGAAAAGTCTGTCCCGCGTCGTTCGGTGAGCATCAACTCCGAAAACGTCAGCGCCGCAAGTGTCAAAATCGCGATAATGACAAGAACAAGGACGACAATTGTGCCTTTTCGACGTTTTTTTGAAAAATGTGTCGTCATACAATCCTATCGGAGTTGCCAAAACGGTCGGACGGGAAAATCAAACGTTTTTCGTAAAAAAACCGCGGGTCGTTATGAGGGGAACGCACCGCGGAAACAGACGGAGAACGAAAACAACCAAACGGTCATTCACCTCCGATACATTATAAACACCCGATCTTGGAAAAAAGACTGATAATTCGAAAAAAACTTCAAAAATTACCCTTTTTGCATCAATTCGATCGGAACCGAGCCGTGCATGATAAATGCACAAGTTAAATCAGGAAACGGCTTGAACGGCGGGATGAGAATTTTCTGTCCCTCAATGGCGGCGTTCAGATCGTCCACAAAAAACGCCACGTGGGTCCGATCCTTCAGTTCCGCCGGCATGGGACTATCCGCGTCAAATTTCAGCCATTCCACCCCAAACGGGTCTTTTGCCGCATCGGTGATATGCACTTTACCGTCCTCCAGATACGCCGACCAGTCCCGTTCTTCCGTTGTCGGAATTCCAACATGATCATATTTCATGATAATGTCTTCCTATTCTAAAAAAAGTTTACAAATTTGTGATTTTTGTGTATTTTATGACTCCCCTATCTCCCACCTACGCTTTTAAGGTATTCAATCATCGCCGTATTCTCTATTTCCTTCCCCAGTTCCTTTGCCTCCTTACTCAGCTTCCCCAGTTCCTTTAGCTCCTTTACCAGTCCCTTTGCCATGTCAAGCGGGGTCTTACCATTATTGTTTTTCGCATTAACATCCACCCCTTTGGAAACAAGAAATTTAGCAACTTCAACGTTCCCCATGAGTGCCGCCAAATGGAGCGGGGTCTCACCATTATTGTTTTTCGCATTAATATCCGCCCCTTTGGAAACAAGAAATTTAGCAACTTCAACGTTCCCCATGAGTGCCGCCGAATGGAGCGGGGTACCGCCATCCTTATCTTTCGCCTTAACATTTGCCTCTTCAGAAACAAGAAATTTGACAACTTCAACGTGTCCATCGTATGCCGCTTGGTGGAGCGGGGTATAGCCGTTATTGTTTTTCGCATTTACATCCGCCCCTTTGGAAACGAGAAATTCTACAACGGTAATTTGCCCCAAGCCCGCCGCCTGATGAAGTAATGTAAAGCCATTTTTATTCACAGCTTTTACGTCACTTCCATTCTCTGCAATAAACTTGTCGATTTCTGCTTGTTCTTCGGCTGTAAATTGGCTTGGGTTTGCCGCTTGTCTGGCTGGTGTGGATGTGGAAGATAAACCGGAAAGATATTCAACCACTGCCGTTTTCTTTTCTGTCTTTGCCATGTCAAGCGGGGTAAGGCCATTGTAGCCTTTTACTTTAACATCTGCCCCTTGGGAAACGAGAAATTTGGCGACTTCAACGTTCCCTTTGAGTGCCGCCACATGGAGCGGGGTGCCGACGACGTTTTTGTCTTTCGCATTAACATCCGCCCCTTGAGAAACGAGAAACTTGACGATTTCAATGTTCCCTTCGTATGCCGCCGAATGGAGCGGGGTATAGCCTTCGTTGTTTTTCGTATTTACATCCGCCCCTTGGGACACAAGAAATTTGGCAACTTCAATGTGATGTCCTTTGTCTGTCGCTGAATAGAACGGGGTATCGTGTCCTTCCAATGCCGCTGAATGGAGCGGGGTATTGCCTTTGTTGTCTTTCGCATTAACATCTGCCCCTTGGGAAATGAGAAATTTTGCAACTACAAGATTTCCTAAGCCAGCCGCCCAATGAAGTAACGTTGTACCATCTACCTCCAGCAGCTCTTTTAGGGCACTTCCATACGTAATAAGAAACGTGTCAATTTCTGCTTGTTCTGCGGCGGTAAACTGAACCGGAGGTTGTGCCGCGCTGGGCTGTGGTGGAGAAGTTGTGGCGGGAACTTGGTTTGCCACTTGTTTGGTTGGGGTAGACTTGGGGGGCACTTGGTTTGCCATTTGTTTGACTGGGGTGGACTTGGAGGACATGATTGCCCATCCTATCTCCCCCCCAATCAACAACAGAATCAAGATGCCGGCAATATATCCCCCAATCCAAAGTGGACTTATGCCTCCTTTATCAGCTTTGGTGTCACGATGCGGCAATACAGGGTTGCTCTGCGGCATTGGCTGAGTTTGATTGACCGTCGGCTTGGCAGCAACAGGGCGCGGCTTGGGGGCGGTAAAGGGTTTGGCCGACACAGGAGAAGGGGAAGGGGATGGCGAGGAAACAGGCGTATTTGGGGGTACTGTCCCTGTTTCCTGCTTAGACGGGGAGATTTCAGGAAATGCCAAACCTCTCACGTTCCCCGCGATCTCGGAACGCCCATTAATATTCTCTATTCGGGTTTCCCGGGTCACCACCCCGCGACGTGCCAGCTCTTTCAGGAAGGCTACCGTGATCGGCCCAACCTTTTCACCGTTTTTGTCGTAATAAAACCAGTCTGACATTGGATTTTATACTTTGCGTTCGCTTACAGCTTACACTTCCTTCACGTCGATCCACGACATCAGTTTGCGGAGTTGGCGACCGACCTCTTCGAGTTGGTGCTGACGGGCACGGGCTCGAATCCGCTTGAATGACGGAGCGCCGACCGGTCCCGTTCTTCCGTTGTCGGAATTCCAACATGATCATATTTCATGATAACGTTTTTCTCTTCTAAAAATAAACGTTTGACAAACTTGTGCTTGACGCCATAAAAACAAGCGTCAAACACATGAAACGTATTTGGTGATACAAAAATACAGGTACTCAATGACCGGAAGCTAAACCGGAAAGGTATTCAATGGCCTCCGTGTATCCAACGATCTTTGCCATGTCGAGCGGAGTGGAACCTTCCGGGAAGGAATTGCCATCAAGTTCCGTGACATCAGTCGTCTTGGCATTAACATCCGCCCCTGCGGATACGAGAAATTGGACGGATTCAAGGTCTCCCTTGAAGCGTACAACCTCATGAAGGGCGGTCAAACCGTTATCCAATTTCGCATTGACATCCGCTCCTTTGGCAACAAGGAGTTTGATAATTTCAAGATTTGGTCTATCGTAAATTGCCGCTGCAAGGAGCGGGGTACCGCCATCATGTTTTCTATTATTAACGTCCGCCCCTTGAGAAATGAGGTATTCGGCAAGTGCAACGTCTCTGACATGTGCAGCCAATAAGAGCGGAGTATCGCCCCATCTTTCTTTCGCATCAACCTCCGCTCCTTGGGAAATGAGAAATTGTGCAACTTCAAGGGTTGCCCTATGGAGTGCGGTTAAACCACCACTCTGTTTCGGACTAATATCGGCTCCTTTGGAAACGAGGAATTTGACAACTTCAAGATTCCCTCTCTCCGCCGCCAAAATGAGCGAAGTCCAGCCATTGTCATTCGTAGCATTAACATCCGCCCCTTTGGAAACGAGGTATTTGACGGTTTCAATGTTACCTTCCATTGCCGCCTTATGAAGCGGGGTGACGCCGAACTTGGTTTCCGAATGGACATTTGCTCCTTTTGAAACAAGAAATTTGACGACTCCGACATTCCATTTTTCAGCCGCCATATGGAGCAAGGTCTCGCCTTCATCATCCGTCGCCTTTACGTCTATATCATTGCCATACTCCAAAATAAATCTGTCGATCTTTGCTTGCTCGGCGTCTGTAAATAGGGTTTCGTTTTCCGAGGGTTCTACAACCGCGACATCACCCGATGCCTGTTCTACTGAGGTATTCGTAGATACCGTGTCTTTACTCCCACAGCCATTCAAGACCAACAGCGCAAAACAGAAAATGCACGACAAGAGTAAGATTCGTTGGGTCAATTGGGATACACTTTTCATGAGTAAATCCTTCTTTCGTAGAGAAAATGTGAAATTTTTACCGCGAACAGTTCACGAATGGACAAAAACAATGCAGTGGGACGGCCCCATTTGCGTTTATTTACACTTCCTTCGCGTCGATCCACGACATCAGTTTGCGGAGTTGGCGACCGACCTCTTCGAGTTGGTGTTGACGGGCACGGGCACGAATCCGCTTGAATGACGGAGCGCCGACCTGATTTTCGAGGAGCCACTCGCGGGCAAACTGTCCGTTTTGAATCTCTTCGAGGATTTTTTTCATTTCCTTCTTGGTTTCCGCCGTCACAATGCGTGGGCCGCGGGTGTAATCGCCGTATTCCGCCGTGTTCGAGACGCTGTACCGCATGTAGTTGAGTCCGCCCTGATAAAACAGGTCGACGATCAGTTTCAGCTCGTGCATGCACTCAAAATACGCCATTTCCGGCTGATAACCCGCTTCGACAAGCACTTCAAACGCGACTTTGACCAGTTCACTGACGCCGCCGCAAAGGACGACCTGTTCGCCGAACAAATCGGTTTCGGTTTCTTCCGCAAAGGTCGTTTCGATGACGCCGCCACGGGTTCCGCCGATTCCTTTGGCATAAGCGAGACCGATTTTGCGTTCCGCATCGCCGGCGCCTTCACCCAGGGCAATCAAACAGGGAACACCGCCCCCTTTGACAAATTCGCTACGAACGAGGTGACCGGGACCTTTCGGGGCGATCAAAAGGGCACAAACGCCCGGCGGCATGT
>Ga0123353_10003732_pt1 | contig 19378 bp, 16 predicted proteins | sample TergutLab28metaG_3_FD_92763 | JGI IMG/M metagenome (GOLD analysis project Ga0123353, IMG submission 92763) | Labiotermes labralis P3 segment gut microbial communities from Petit-Saut dam, French Guiana - Lab288 P3 | ecosystem: Host-associated > Arthropoda: Insects > Digestive system > Gut ... | reverse complement strand
GAACGGAAAGAATATCATTCCGATTCCGCCAAACACGTTGTTACTTGTTCCAAGCAATGCCGCCGGAAAAACGATGGCCCCTAAGCCGATAAGTACAAGGAACTTTGTTCCAAGCATTTCGGCAAGATATTTCTTCCAATCTTTCATCATCATTCTCATATTCATATGTCTTTTTCCCTCCTTTATCTTTCAGACAAAGTTAGTCTGTGCAACAAGATAAAATCTATTCAGGTATTACTTGAATCTTTATTGTGAATAACAAGTATATGAACTATTTAATTATCGCACTTGTACTTTTTGCTTTGGCTTTTATTGCCATCCCAATTTTGATTTGGATATTAAAGGGTACTGCAAAACTTGTTCGTATTGTTGTTGAAATTTTAATAGCACTGCTAATTATTGGCGGTATTACACTTTTAATTGTTCATTTCGTTTAGTCGATTAGTTTATCACTCGTGGCTGAAATTTCCCATAATACTTTTTTTGTTTGTTTTCTGCCATATAATTCCGTTCTTTCAACAGCCGTATCTATCCCACCGAATTGACCAAAAAACTTTTGTATATCGTGCTTGTTAAAAAATCTTTTTGTTCCATCTTTTGTAAGACGGAAATTGTTTTCGTTTTCAATAGGTGTTCCGTCATTTGCTCCGTGTTCTAAATCGTTTGTTGAATTAATTCTTGCAAATAGTTTTCCGTTTGGTTTTAATACTCGTTTAATTTCTTTAATTATTTGCCTCGTTTGTTGTGGTGTAAAGTAATGCAAACATAAACTTGCAACAACGACATCATAACAACTATCTGCAAACTTTTTCCAATCAGTTTCGCTTGTTAAATCTAAAAGCATAAGTTGACTATCTATAGTTTCGCCTATGACTTTTGGCATACGGAGTATGGTTTCTTTCGTTTTGTCTAAATGGTCTTGAGATAAATCTGTTGAAATAACTTTGCAACCTTTACTCAAAAGATATTGAGTATCATATCCTTCGCCACAACCCAACTCTAAAACATTTGCATTCGGCGGTATATTTTCAATATGTCGCGGCAACCATTGATCACCCTTCAATCTGCCTTTTGGCATAGCCGCATTTTGTTTCCAATATTCTTTACTATCCATTATATGTTTTATTTTATACGGAAATAAAGGTTTTGACAACCGGATTTAACGATGTGCGATTTAAGTTGATTTTGAATCATAAATCTAATATTACCTTACCCATATTCCCCATCCGCTAATAATTTCATAAAATATTTATGGACATTTAAGCGGATGTGTAATAAGGTGTTTTGTGAGAAAAGAAAAGTTTGATTTCCCGCACACCCGTAATCCTGTAGATCCAAAAAGCCCTGACAAGGTCAGGGCGGCTCTTCGTAAAGAGCCGCGTTATTCTCATGAGAATTCTATACTTCTTACTAATTATTTTTTCATGCGTGAATTCTTGCAGGCCATGGCAAAGGAAGACGGCAGCTTGATAGTGGGCGGCAGCAATTCATATATAGCGTACCGTAAACCAACGCTTAGCCTTGCAGACTGTAGTCTGCGGCTTCCGTCAGACTTGGATGCCCAGACAAAACTTCATCCTGAACAAATGCTTGAACTTATCAAAGACATTATTTCCGGTGAAAAAGATGCAAAGATAATTTTGAAAGATACCGAAATAACTACTAAATCCTCTTTAAAAACAAGCATTGATGTAGACATGCACGGCCTTTTAGGTAAGGTTTATATTGATGTAGTCGCAAATGAAGGCTTGGCGCATTCGCAGAAAAAGATGAATAAAATTATCACAACGGATGAAATTTTTGACGTCAATGTTCCAGATTTGGAAGTTTCAATAGCGGGCAAAATCGAAAGTATTCTTAACCGCATAAGTTTCGCAGAAAGAAACGTAGGTTATCGGATTAAGGACTTTTATGATATCTATGCACTGTGTCATGACAGCGACATCAACCGGAAACTTGTGAATGAATACTTGTCACACAAGATTGACCGGAACCGGCGTTTCAGAGATTCGCTCCGTCATGCCCAGGATGATATGGATACTTTTGTTGACGCCACTAAAGACGCCCAGTGGACCCGATTCAAACGTCAAAATAAAGTTGCACCCGATGCCGATGTAGACAAAATTATTGGCTTTGGAAAGAACCTGATTCAAGACATGGAGATTTAAAAAGGAGACATTCAAATGAAAATCGGAATGAGCATTTTACCGGAACGCAGAGATATAAGGGACAGTGTCGCGATTGCGCGGGAATTGGGTCTTGATTTTGTTGAACTGAATGCCGAGTTTCCTTTTTGTCTGCCGGAAAACATTAAAGAATCAGACATTGACGACAAAATCTTTTTTACCGTGCACCTGTTTGAAAAAGCGGAAGTGGGATTGCTGTACGAACCTTGGCGCAAATCACAAATTGAAATGCTGAAAGGTCTTATGCTGGAGTATAAAAAAAAGGCAAATGTTAAAAGATTTAATCTTCATATAAACAGGGGAGCATTTTTTACGATGCCTGATAAGAAAATTTTTGTTTTTGAACAATTTGACCAATTGTACACCGCCGCGTGCAAGCGGTCATTTAAGGAACTTTCCGATTTTGCGGTCAAGCATGATTTTGAAATCTGTTTCGAAAATGTCAAAATCGCGGATTATATGCTTCGTGTATTTAAAATGATAGCAGAATATCCTAATCTTTTTTACACTTTGGATGTCGGGCACGATATTGTATCGGGCAAATGCGCAAGCGCCCAATTCATGCAAACTCCGCATAAAATCCGGCACGTGCATTTGCATGACGTTGTTAATGGGGTAGACCATCAGCAACTTGGAACGGGTATTGTTGACGTTAAAAGTGTGCTTAATTTTTGCCGTAAAAATAATACGGATATAGTAGTCGAAGTCCGCAGAAAAGAACAACTTGCTAATTCAATAGCGTGCATTGCACGATATATCGCACGTTAACGTGCGATATCAAATACGCTTACTCTCTGTCATCTTGTTTCTTTTTTAGGTATTCGAATTTCTTTTCAAGTTCTTCAATTTTTTCTTTTTGAGCCAACATCACTGCTTCTCTTTCTTGAACTTGTTGTTGGAAGCGCATAGCAAGTCTTATTCTTTCTTGTTCAAGTTTTGCTTTTTCTTCTTCCAACTTTGAAACGGCTTGCATTTTCTCCCTTTTTTCTTGCGCAATAAGATCTTTCTTTTGCCGTTCAATTTCTAACAGACGTGCCGCTGCTTCCGCCTTTTCTTGAACTTTTTTAGCTTTTCTGCCGCGGTATTCGTTCACAGCATTGTTAACGTCAAATGTGTATTTCCTTCTCATCCTCAAGATTATAAACAACGAAACCCCGGCACCTATAATTAATATCGCCAAAATACCGGAAACAGTGCTAATGAGTATAGTTCTACTTTTCCACTCAGCTTGTATTTTATCGAACTCAGCTTTTGCCTTATTTACGGAAGACGACAAATTATAAGAAAAACTATTCCAATCCGTGAAGTCGGTGTCGTCTATTGCTTCAAGTGCAGCGTCATAGGCTTTTTGCATTTTAGCATTAACCCTTGATCTTTTTATAGCAGTAAATGCTTCGGCCAGTTCTTCTCTTAGCTCTTGGCGGAATGCCTCTATGTCAATTCCTTCAATGACGTCTGCCAATTCCCAATACATATCGTCAAATTCATCAATTGCGTCTTGGATTAAGTTCGATATTTCATCAAAGAAATCACCTGCCGCTTTAATTGTACCGTCGGATTCAAATATACTTAATGAATTTAATTCGCCACTAGCTTCAGGACTAAATTCTTCCTCAAAATGCCCGATAATTTCAGAATATCTATCATCAAGTGCAGTGATTGCACTTATGACTTCATCACGGTCTTCACCCATTTCCAACATAAATGTCCGGTTATCGTCATATGAAAAATAAATCATCTCAAACGCAAATTCTTTAAGGCGAAGTTCATAATCCAGTGCATCATATTCCGCCCAAATCCAATAGATTTCATCAAATATATCGCGCGCTTTAGTTTTTATTGAAATCGCTTCAAAAACAAAATCAACAAAATCTTGTAAATTATCTTCAGAGTCAACAGAAAGGTTTTTTAATTCTGTTGTTAAGACTTTATATAATTTGTTAATTGTTCCTAATGCATCCCATTCATATTTCCCGCCTCCCATCGCAGCAGTTTTTAAGACATTGGCCGATAAGTAGTCATCTAATATTTCTTGTAAAAGGGAAAGTGTTGCTTGGTTAATAACAATCGGATCTTCACCTAAAAAGTCACAGGTATCTTCGTAAAAATAATCGATATCCTCACGCATAGATTTTTTAAACAAAAATATTTCATCAAAAATAGGTTCAAGTGCATTAAATAATGGATACTCGTTTCTGCCGATTCCCCAAAAATATTCCCCGATTAAACCTTCGTAAGAATCCAGAAAATTATACACATTATTGTTCATTTTTTTAATGAGTGAGATCTGTTTGTTTTCACTCATTAAATCCCAGTCTTGGTAACTTATACTGTTAATAATAGTTTCGGCTTCATCATCTCCTTCGTGAATTCCGCCGACTAATCCATCACCGCTATTAAAGTTTGTTTTATCAATACAGTTTATTATTTCTGTCTTTTCGGCATAGCCCGCAATTGCGCCCACAAATTCCGGAGTACCATCCAGGTCTGCAAGATTAATATCATTGACACAGTTAATAATTTTGGAGTCTTTCGCCCAAGCGGTAATACCTCCGACATATTCTTGACCCGTAGCGCCAATTGAGATTTCGTTTTGACTGGCGACAGTCAAGTTCATAATAGTTGCATTTTCAATCCCGCCAAAGAAGCCTGTGAAGATACCGTTCGAAGCAATGCCGCCCTCCAAGTAAACGGTGCAACCGTTTCCATCAAATATACCATCAAAAGGTCTGGCTTCACTGCCGATGCTTAAGTGGGTAGGATAGGCTGATGATGTGGAATAGACAACATTACTCTCAGTACGCATATGAAGGGTTATGCCTTCAAAAGAAACACCGGCGTTTAGTAAAATAGGAATGTACGAAAAGCAACGTGCACCCCTCATGTAGTATTCTTTATACATATTAAGGTGATCCTCCAACTCCTTTGTTGAAGGAAGTGGGTCGTGAAAGGTAATATAACGGTCGAGGACTGGACGAAAATGCTCGGAAAACCAATGTTCGTCTTGTTTTGAATCAAGTTCATTTTCATAATTTATGTACGAGCCTGTTTCGGGCGGAAGTTCGGCTGCAAAAGCGCGATATTGTTTTGTGGTGCCGAACGTTGTAAAACTTGAAAATGCAAGGCATATTATAAGCATCAACGATAGTAAAATGGTTCGTTTTTTCATTCTTCCTCCTATGTATAGCCCCCGCGTGCCTACAGTACACTATATCAATATAAACTTATTTTGCAAAACGTTTTTTGGGCCGAGGCGATGCTTATTGACAAATTTGACTGGTTTGGTAAAATATAATATATTGCTTCCGTGGCTCAGTCGGTAGAGCAGTTCACTCTGTAAGAACCCCTTCGGGAACCTTGCTCGTGAACACTATGGCGATTGATTTGCGGTTACGCGCTTCCGTGGCTCAGTCGGTAGAGCAGTTCACTCGTAATGAACAGGTCGGCGGTTCGATCCCGCCCGGAAGCTCCAGCAATCACTGTTTTAACAAGCAAAAATAATAGGCAATTGTTGATTGTTTCGCAAATAATTGAAGTACGATTGACAAATCATGCAAATGGGTGTTATCGTGTCGGTCTCGATGAAAAATGAAAAAATAAGAAACATAGCGATTATCGCGCACGTTGATCATGGCAAGACAAGTCTTGTGAACGAATTGCTAAAACAGGGCGGGGTCTTCCGTGAGAATCAAGTGGTAGCCGATCGCGTAATGGACAGCAACGCCTTGGAGCGCGAGCGCGGCATTACGATACTTTCGAAAAATGCATCGTTTATGTATGGCGATGTAAAAATCAATGTTGTGGATACACCGGGACACGCAGACTTTGGTGGGGAAGTTGAGCGTGTACTTAAAATGGTTGATGGTGTGCTCTTGGTTGTTGATGCGCTGGAAGGCCCGATGCCCCAGACTCGGTTTGTTTTGCAAAAGGCGCTTGAGCTGAATCACAAAATTATCGTGGTGATTAACAAAATTGACCGCAAGGACGCACGTATAAAAGAAGTTATTGAGGAAGTGTTGGATTTGTTTTTGGAACTTGATGCGGGCAGTGAACAACTTAACAGTCCGTTCATATTTGCAAGCGCGCGTGAGGGAATCGCAAGTACCAACAGGAAGGTATTGGGCAAGGAAATGGTGCCATTGTTTGAAATGATAATAAAGCACATTTCGCCGCCCACCATAAATGCCAACGCCCCGTTTGCAATGCTTGCAAGCTCTACCGAGCATAACGACTTTGCGGGCAAACTTGCGATAGGTAAAATTGAGCAGGGCAGTTTAAAAGTTAACTCGACGGTCAAGGCAATTAATTTTCATGACAAGTCAAAGAATACAAGTTTCCGTGTCTCAAGTCTGTTCGTTTACTCGGGCTTAAGTCGTGTCCAGGTCACAGAAGCAGGTTGCGGCGACATAGTGTGTATAGCGGGCAGTTCCGACGTTAATATCGGTGACACCGTTTGCGATAAAAGCATTAACGAGGCGATTCCGTTTGTAAAAATATCAGAACCAAGCATCGAAATGATGTTTAGTGTAAATAACAGCCCGTTTGCAGGCAAAGAAGGCAAGTATTGCACAAGTCGTCATTTGCGCGAACGCCTATATAAAGAAGCGGTCAAGGATTTAAGTTTAAGGGTTCTTGATACCGACTCCGCGGATTCTTTCCGTGTGCTTGGGCGAGGCGAGATGCATATTTCGATTTTAATTGAAAATATGCGGCGTGATGGTTATGAATTCATGGTAAGTATGCCAAGAGTATTGTATAAAACTATTGATGGCATCCGACACGAGCCCATGGATAAACTTGTTATCGACGTGCCGAACGAGTGCACCGGTGCGATTATGAGTCAAATGGGCGAACGAAAAGGTGAACTTGTAACCATGAATAGCGGCGAAGTCCGTACAAGGCTGGAATTCACTGTGCCAAGCCGCGGATTGTTCGGATATAAAACCCGATTTCTTACCGATACAAATGGCATGGGAATAATGAGTAGTGTTTTCTTGAGATATGAACCATACAAAGGCAATATCGACCGCCGTGATTTCGGCGCGCTGATTGCGTTCGAGTCGGGTGAGGCGGTTAGTTATGGGCTTTTTTACGCACAAGAGCGCGGCAAACTTTTAATAACCCCAGGCACACAGGTTTACGGTGGTATGGTTGTTGGTAAAAATCCCGCAGGTTTGGATATCTCTGTTAATGTCTGTAAAAAGAAACATTTAACAAATATGCGTGCATCGGGAAGCGACGAATCATTGCGCCTTGAACCCGTAAAACCCCTTACTTTGGAGGAGTGTTTGGAATTTCTTAACGACGATGAAATGTTAGAAGTTACTCCAAAGTCGCTTCGGATTCGCAAAATAATCTTGGATCATACCATGCGCGGCAGAGCAGCATTCAAGATGAAGTAACATACAAGAGGAGTGGACATAAGGCGATATTTTTGTCGTGTAAGCACAAACTAAAGCTGATGATTGTAAAGGCAGGGGCGGCATTTGACTGTTTTTTGGTGTGTACAGCGATGCTGCTGCTTATAATAGGAATGGTCGCAGCAGATAAAAAGTTCTACAACGCCCAATTTGAAAAACAAAACAGCGCTGAAGAAGTGGGTTTAACTAAATCCGAAATAAACAAGGTTCGCGATAAGATAATTGGTTATTTTGCGGGTAAAACCGACGATATCCAAGTTTATGTTTCTTTTAACGGCGGAGAACCTAAACCATTTTTCAGCGCGGACGAAATCAGCCATATGCATGATGCAAAAGTTGTTTTCACGGCGGTGCGGATTGCAGGCTGGGTTTTGCTTGGGGTAGGGCTTGGTCTTGTTATATTGACATTCAGAAGTTTTTCTTTCGGTGCCATTGTAGGTCCCATTTGTCTTGCGTTGCTTTTTGCCGTTCTCGGATTAATAATTGCGATTGATTTTGATAAAGCATTTGAAGCTTTCCACGGTATATTCTTTCCGCAAGGCAATTGGCAATTTAATACACCCATGGTAGAGGTCTTGAATGATGAGTTTTTTATGGAGGCCGCCTTTACAATTTTAATACGGGCGGCTTCCTTCGCAGCCGTCATGGTCATGTGCGGATTGGCGGCTAAAATATTGACACGCCGCAAGGTCAATGTTACCTTAACGACATGAAAAACTTTGAATATCAAAACAAAACCAAAATTATCTTCGGACATAATGGCGAAAGCGTTATTGCCGCAGAACTAAAGAATTCGGGCGCGAAAAAAGTCCTCATTCATTACGGTCAAAATTCCATTGTCAAAAGCGGTTTGCTTGGGAACGTTAAGGCAGCTTTGGACAGCGCCGGAATCAAGTACATTGAATTCGGCGGCGTGAAGCCCAATCCTTTGCGCTCGCATGCGTTGGAGGGGGTGCAACTTGCCAGACGCGAAAAGATTGATTTTATCCTTGCAATTGGCGGCGGCAGTGTCATCGATTCTGCCAAGTGTATTGCCGTGGGAGTTGTTAATGCAAACGTGTGGGATTATTATACCGGCAAAAAACAAAACCTCACAAAAGCTTTACCGATTGGTGCTGTGCTTACAATCCCCGCAGCAGGCAGCGAAAATTCGCGCAGCACCGTTATTGTCGACGACAAAAGTGGTTTGAAATATTCTTTCGAAAGCGTGGTTCTGCGCCCTGCTTTTGCGGTAATCAATCCTGAATATTGCACAACATTGCCAAAAGCCCAAATTGCGTATGGAGCATCGGATATTTTAGCGCATTTGCTGGAGAGATACTTTTCGCCGACTGAAAATGTGGGATTAACGGATAAGATTTTGACGGGCGCAATACAGCAAATGTTCGAGGTTGCACCTAAGGTTTTTGCTAACCCAGCAAAATATGAATATATGTCGGAATTTTGTTTGCTTGGCACTTTAGCGCATAATGGAATGCTGGCAATGGGGCGTGTCGACGAAGACTGGGGTTCTCATAGCATAGAAATGGCGACTTGTTCGGGGCCGCATGATGTTGCACACGGGGCAGGGCTTGCCGTCATTTTCCCCGCATGGCTAAAATATGTTTCTAAAACCAAACCTTCAAAAATTTTACAGTTTTCAAACGAAGTAATGAACGAAAAGACTACTGATAAAGCGATTGCAAAGTTACAATCTTTTTATAAGTCATTGGGGCTTGAAACCACTCTCGGCGGTCTTGGCATAAAACTGGAAGATGCAAAGAAGTTTGCACGCCTTAAATTTGACAAGGATACTGTGCTTGGCGGATACGGAAAACTCGGGCTTGAGGACATTTTGAAAATACTTGAAATTGCAAAGTAGCAAGTTTTTTACGGCTGGCTGCCACACTCAAGACACAGATTTTGATCTATAGGCACGTTTGCGCCGCAATTACGGCATTTTTTGAAATTAGATTTTTCAAATCTTTCCATTTCTTTTGCCAGTTCGTCTTCTTCGTTTGTTTCTTTACTTTTGGGTTTTACCTTTTTTCGTCGGGTCGTTAAAAACGCTGCCAGCACCGCAATGCCTATGACCACTACACAGACCCCTGCAATTATTCCATATACCATGTTACTATTATATACCATAATAGCGAATTGACAAAACAAAAAATATAGTGTATACTCTTTTGAAGATGAAAACTTTTAAATTATTCTGCAACCCAAGTGAAAAAACGAGGGAGGTTAAATGGCAATTGCAAACGTCGCTGGCGCATGCAGGCTTTGTGCCGGCAAGCAACGATGAAGTGCCTGAATACAGTATAGCCATTGGCGGGGATGGTTCCTTCCTTCGTATGGTGCGTGAAAGTAACTTTAATCCCGACACAAAATATATTGGAATAAACACCGGCACATTGGGTTTTTTGCAGGAAATAAAATTAGACGAAATAGACAACTTTGTGGCTGGACTTAAAGAAAATAAATACAGCGAACAAAGTATTTCATATATAGAGTACAAAGTTGCAAATGAAGCTAAATATGCCTTAAATGAAGTCGTTATTCGCGATGAACATCTAAAGATTTTGAGACTTGAAATAAATATTGACGGCACTCCCTTGCAAAAGTTTGTGGGCGATGGTGTTTTGGTTTGTTCTTCTGCCGGGTCTACTGCGTATAACTTGGCGCTTGGCGGATCTTTTGTGCCGTTTGAAATTGATACTATGCAGCTGACGCCGATTGCGCCCATTAACTCTGCCGCTTACCGAAGCCTTATGCATCCCGTGATTATGCAGGGCACAAGCGTCATTGAAATTGTACCAGATACCAAAAGCGGAATTATTTTTTGCACTGACGGCGAACATAAAATTGTACAGGCTCCTGCGAAGATCACGATCACTCTCGGTAAAAATCGTATCAGATATATCAAGGTCGGCGGGCACAATTTCTGGGAAAAGATAAACGAAAAGTTTGTTGGCGATTCTCGAATGTGAACTCACCGATTGGCAAACCGAAGATGTGACTATGCCGGATAACATACCTTAATTTTAAAACTCCAAATCGCGCAATTTTTGTCGAAAATAAAGACGCGTAACAAAAGCCGCGATATAATTGCGCGTGCGTGCCAAAGATAAAGATACCGCCGACAAATACGTTGACCGCCCGTTTAACATTCGCCCGCTTTGTCTGTGGGCGTTTTTAGTGGCAGTTACCATAGTTATGTGCACGTGGTCGATTATCGCGGTGGGAGTGTGGTTTGCGCTTCTGATTGTCGCTTTCTTTGTGTGTCAGTTCACCAAGGCAAAAGACGGCGTTATGAAATTTTTAGGAACATCGCGTTTGTTTTTTTTGGGTGCAATTGTTTTATGTTTGGCGGTGACTTTTTCGTTTACTGTCACAACCTTGGCGCATACGCAGCAAAAAAGTTTTGCCCGTTCAGACACATTATCGGGCGTAGTCGAGAACCAGCGCTTTCGCACCACTGACGAAGGCAGCAGTTACATGGTGCTTAGCAGCGCCAAGTTCGGACGCCACAGTATCAGCGGGCGTGTCATCGTATTTGTACGAGTAGCCGACGATTTCACAGGTGCCGAATTAACTCCGGCGTTCGGTGAGCGCGTAGAGTTGGTTACCCGGCTAAACAAAGCAGACGTTAACGACATGAATATCAACAGCCGTGTAAAGTACAGTGCAAGCGTCAATTTTCAAGGCATTACAACCGCAGGAGCGAGCGGGGCACTTAACCACACCGTTTCTCGGTATACAAAAAACTTTCTTGCGAAGTATCTAAGTCCGACAAACGCGGAACTTATGTATTCCATGTTGTTCGGCGACAAAAGCGCGCTGGACGGTGAACTGCGCGATAACTTTGCGGTTACCGGGATGGCTCATGTTTTAGCGGTTTCCGGTATGCACGTTGCTCTTATTATCGGAATGCTTATGGCGGTTTTGAAAGTAGCTCGAGTACGGCGAAAGACGCAGTTTCCTATTATTTTGTGCGTGCTGTTGTTTTATTGTTATCTGTGTGACTTTGTGTTTCCGATTTTGCGTGCGAGTATAATGTTCTTAATTATTTTGGCAAACAGGATATATCTACGCAATACTGATTTATTGTCATCAATTTGCGCGGCAGGCATAGTAACGCTGATACTATTTCCGTACGCGCTTATATCGGTGTCGTTTCAACTTTCATATGCATGTATGGTGGGTATCGCGCTGTTCATGCGCCCGACCACTAATCTTTTACAAAAGACCATTCACCCGCGCGCTCCGCGGCCTATCCGAGTCGCACAGAATTTTCTTATCAAGGGCACCGCATTGTATTGGTGTACTACGGTTTTGACTTTGCCTATTGTAATAAAGTATTTCGGGTACGTTCCTGTGTTTGGGATAATTTCTAATTTGTTTATCTTGCCTGTGTTAGTATTGTGTTTTCAAATTGTTGTAATTGCGGTTGTGACGTGGGTGGGATTTCCGCTTCTTTACGCGGCGAATTATTTGATTGATTATGTGCGGTGGGGGGCATATACGCTTGCGAAGATGCCGGGGGTGGCAATTTATGCGACAAACGGCGGTTATTGGTTTTTGTTCTTTTTTATCAGTTGCATTTTGATGACCCGGTTTGTGTTCATGCCGCGACGCATAAAATACGCTGCGGCTGCAGTTTTCATGTGCCTATATTGCATTGGCTTTTTGCTGTAGGAGAATTGTGCAACGGACGTTGCAAATTTTCTTTTAACAAATCATATCTGCGCATGGTTGAAAAGTATTTGTCGTATTCTTGTTCGCTTAGCTCTGCATTTGTTTTGTTATTGAAGCCACTTGCTATAAATATTTTATCCCAACCAAAACCATTTTCGCCTTTTGGACTTTTCGCTATTGTTCCGGTTTGTTTGCCTCCCCAAAATTCGGTTTTCGTTCCATCGGTAAATCCAATGATACATCTTGCGGTTGCAGATCTATCTTTCCCGTCAAGCATACGGCAAAGTTTTTCAAGCCCAAGTTCGCTTTCAAAAAACTTAATAAACGTGCCGGGCAATCGTTTTAATTCGCTAAACTCTAGTGAAACATCTTCAATGAAACATGGCTTTTTGATAATCGAATACGCAGTTTTCAATTTTTCTGCAACAACCTCTTGCAAATCCAGTGATTGAATTTCAGGCAGATCAATTTTGAAATTAGTAACAGGCACACCAAGAAGACGTGCGGCGTGTTCTGCCTTTCCTTTGTTGCCCGTAACGAAAATGAGTTCTTTTGTGTTACATTCTTTTTTATCTTTTAAGTGTTTGCATAAACTGACCCAATTCATGTGGCTATATTTAGCTGCACGTTCTTCTTGGTTGAAATTCGCCATTGTTTTGTCGTCTCCATCGCAAATAAAGATTCGATCAAAATTGCAACCTTGTTCGCCATCTAACATCTCGGATATTTTGCCGTGGGTGTATGCCGCAAAAGTAATCGGGTCTTTTAGGTATTCACAGAAAGCCATTATTTCTTTGTAATAGGCACTTCTATCATCCTTTCCTTGCATCAACTTTATGATGTCTTGTGCATCAAGTTTTCTTTCCACATATTCCGAATATGCACCAGGAAACCCGCCTAAGGCAGGAATATAAAGACCAGAGTCTGTTTTAACAACAGCGCTTTGTGTAAAGTCACTGGCGTACTTAGCGGAATGCCTTGCAATAACCTCACTATCATCATGCTGAATCTCTGGACACTTTATCTTGCGTCCAATGATCTCGATATCTTGATCTCCAAGGGCTGAACGAGCAATAGCTAGTTTTTCTTGATTGCCTGTAATAAACATAAGTTTCATAAGTTAATAACTCCTTCTTCTTTTTCAAGCATACGCTTCCCGCACAAAACACCCGATGCCATTGCTTGCATTGCTCCTCTGAAATGTCCTGTGACATCTCCAATTATATATGCTCCTGGCACAGTCGTCTCGAAATCTTCGGAAATATTGAACTTCTTCCAGCCCATTTCAAACGAAGGTGCATAAACTGTATTTCCGCCATTTGCAAATCCCGGTAACACTTTGTCAATTTGCCTAATAAATTCTTTGATGGCCTCGGATGATCTTTGTGGCAAGAAGTCGTTGATATTTCCCTCGGCAACATCTGGCATACTCAACGGATTTGCGAAATGATTTGGCTCGTTTGAGTTGTTCATGAAATTTCTTAAAGATTGAACAATAGGTTTTTTACGAACGTTAATGCCGTTGATTGTTTCATATATCTCGCCGATGTCTTGGTTCACTTTGTATCGATGATGGACTGCCAAATTTGTAACTGGCGAAAGCCTGCCGCCTTCTTCATCAGTTCCAACGATATGGCCGTCTAATGATGAAATGATTTTGTCGCCTTTCATATTGTAAACACACTTGGTAATGAAGCCTTTATAATCTTGGCAGAATGTACGAAGCTCTTCATCCGCGCCGATTTGCTTTTTCAGTTTCAAATCGTTATGAACATTGTTGACTTTATCAAAAACTTGATACGGCATCTCAACCCGTACACCAAGCTCGATTTCGTGGTCTTCATTTTCATATTGCATTCCTAATTTATCAGCAAATTTAGTTAACTGTCGACTGCCAAGTCTGCCAACTGCGAATATGGTATTTTTCGCAAGGTATTGCCCCTTGCTTGTTGTAATCTTGAATGTGCCGTCTGGGTTTTTTGCTACATCAAGAACTTGCTCACGAAGCAGAATATCCACACCCTTATCAAGCAACTCTTGTTTCAAACTCAATGCTATCTGATTCATAGTCGATTTTGAAACTTTTTGAGAGTTGTAGTATTTCATATCAATTCCTTGCCTGGCAAAAGAAGCTTTTAAAGCATCAACAGCCTCTTGGTCTGGCTCGGGGCGAGGTTGCTTCCCATGTCTTTCTAAGATGCTATCTACATATGCATATTGATTTTTGGCATTGCTTACTCCGCCAGCGAAGTTTACGAAACCACTCCCGGCGGGGAATATACTGAGTTTCGTTCCCTCGAAAAATTGTGCGCCACCAAAACCGCCCATAATATGACAGACTGGTGGACAGAAGGTGCATTGCTTTTTGTCTGTTTCGATTGTACATTTTTTGTCCGTCAAATCTACTCCAGCATCAATAATTGCCACTTTTTTTGAGTTTGCTAATTCATTTGCCGCGAACAAACCACTCGGACCTGCTCCGATTATTATAACATCATACATTATCTCTTCCTCCCTCTTTGGCTTGTTCAGGCCATCTGATGGGGTTGATTCCGAAGTCGGATTTCAAGTGTCGAAGCAAATCAGTCAAGCCCGTTACCTCAGAAACTTTGACATTGTCTGGATTGAGTTTTTGAGCCATCAACAATGGATACCACTGGTTGGTGTTGTAGACATCTGACTCGGTCGGCGAAGGAGTATAGTAAACATGAGTTGGTCTCTTGAACATAGAAGCTAGCATAACTTCGCTGAGTGTACCTGCACTCATTTTTTCTTGCAAGAAAGCAACCAACACATCAACATTAGGGAGTATATCCCACTCTTTATCAATAATGAGTTTTGATGAAAGTGATGGTTTGTCTTGGTCGTCTGCATAATAAAAAGACGGCCAAGCATATGCGTATTCGTCATTAAGTGGTATGGGGTCAAACGGCATAAGTATCTTTTTACTGTCAACCAAAAAAGTGCGATAATCACGAGTCAAATCCATTTGCTCGGTTTTCGGGTCAATAATCATTGATCCGGCAAAATACATTTTTTTGAGTTTTTGAATTTCATTTCCCATATCATCCTCCTTTATAATGGTCTAAACCTTTCTTTCGCACGATCGCGCTTGACGTGCGTTCCATTGTTATTGATGTTTGGTGTTCGAAATTTGCCAGCAATAATGCTGTCAAGTTGTCCATCAAGATATTCGACTTGTCCGCTGACATACTGCGCCCATTTTTCTTGTTCGCCGCCTTTGCCTGTGCTTGCTTTGGCTAGTGCATTACGAACAATATTTTCCCAAACAACAATCTCGCGGTCGTTAATTCTTTCGGCAGCATCTTGCCAGTTTTGGCTTGATTTATATTCCTTAACCTTTCTAAGAATAAAATCGTTCACTCGCCCATTGTAGGTATTAAAAATATCTTTGCTCGTATCAATTAATGACGAGAACTCCTCAACGCGTGGATCATCAAAATATGAGATTCTTCGTTCGTAGAAAGGCAATCCATCGTTTGCATTTTGTTTGATGGCCTTATATAGGTCTGTGCCGTAATAAAGATTTAATTTGTTATACAAATTATGTTTAGTGTGACCACCAATTTTCAAAATCCATTCGACATTGTCTTTCAATTGCTCAAACGTTAATTGAGGGTCAATCATGATATACCCAAACTCCGTGCTTACATCCAAGTCTCTCAAGACTTGCAATGCTTGTTCTGCGTCAGCAGTAGTATGACCCTTTCGATATCTATCAAGCATTTGCTGACTGCCACTTTCGAAGCCAAGGAAAACATTATCCAAGCCAACTTCCTTTAAGGCGGCGATCACAGGATGTGAAATTGAATCCACTCTTGCCTCAGCATGAAAGAGAATCTTGACCTTTTGGCGTTTCATCTCCTCGCAAAACTCGTACACCCATTGTGGGTTGTTTTTGTCAATGAATATCTCATCAACAAAGTAAAACCAATTAATGCCGAGTGTTTCTTGCATATGTTTAATCTCGTTCACTACACTTTTCGGAGAGCGAACTCTACGATTGGTTGAATCAGTTAGACCTTTCATAGAACAAAAACTGCAATTACCATGGCAACCACGTCCAGCCGAAATATGACCATAGTAAAACCCAGATTTAACCTCGTCACCCATGTCCTCAAAGAAATCTTTTGCAGGAAGAGGAAGTCTGTCTAAGTCGTGCGTAACATTTGGCTTGCCATTTGCTACGACTTCGCCATTCCTATTTCGGTATGCTATTCCTTTCACGTTTGAAAAGTTGCCTCCATGAACTGCGTTGTTTAAAAAATCAACAATAAATTGTTCACCTTCGCCTAAGCATATTGCATCAATTTGTGGGCAGTCTTCCAGCATTGGCTTGTGTGCAATTGTTGGTAATATACCGCCAGCAAAAATTGGGGCTTTGCTGACTTGCTTTATTCTCTCGGCATACTCCTTACTTATTGGATAGGCTCTTTGTGCGGTTATAGATATTCCTGTTGCTTTGGGTTGGTATTGTGCTACTAATTTTGCAACATCTTCTGGCGAATACTTGTGATGTTCTGCGTGAATCATTTTGACCGAATGCCCAGCTTCACGTGCACAACTAGTAAGATAACCCAGAGCCAAGTTGTCTTTGGATCGAAGTTCGTTTTTCCAATTCGCATCCTCTAAGTAAGGATAAATCAATACGCAATCAACTGATTCGGCTTGTGCGAATGTCATTGCCAAATCAGCGTTGTATTTCACATCTTTATTTGCAGAAGTGTCAACAACGGGAAGATTAAATCGCTTTGCAATTTTCGCATAAAAATCAATGTATCGTTGGTTGTTGTATACGTCAGATTCGTCAGTCTCCTTACCTTTCTTTAGTCGTTCAATTGTAGTCGGCAAATCAGCATAGCAGATTACAGTTTTGATTTTGTTAAAATATTCTCTCAATTCGCCCCAGTATTGTGGTGGAAGTTCGCTTAGCGGAGTAAGGAAACCTCTATCCATGACAAAACTTCCTTTTCGACTTAGCAAATTATCAAGCGCCCTTTTGGTCAACGCCACAATCTCTTCAGGCGGCAAAGTTGGAGGGTCTATATATTTAATAAGGTCATATTCACGCAAAAATGAAACATATTGCGCCCCAGTTTTTTCAACAAGGCTTTTCGCAATTGTGGACTTTCCAGAACCATCATGACCTTCTAGCATAATAATGTTTTTCATAGCTGCCTCTCTTTCTCTGCTGGATTGCTTCCAATGCGGCATCTAAAAAGCTTCAATGCAGTTTCAACATTTTTGTTTAATGATGGTTCGGCTGAAGTATCAATAATAGGCACGCCAAAATGCTTTGCAATTTCGGTGTTTATTCTTGACCATTTTGCATTATCATACCAGCCCGACTCGTCTACTTCACGGCTTCTTAACCGGGCAACTGTGGTTGGCACATCCGAATAACACAATACTGTCGGAATCTTATCAAAATACTCGCCGAACTCATCCCAGTTTTCCTTAGGTAATACACTAAGCGGAACTATAAGCCCTCGGTCTAATACCATGTCATGATTTTGTTGCAACGAATTCTCTAGCGCATTTTTTGTGAGAGTAATGAATTTCTTAACTGGGATAGAAAGAGGGTCTATCGAATATTTAATTCTATAATTTTTGTAAAAATGAACATACTTAACACCCATCGCCTCGGCGGCTGCCGTAGCGATGGAGGTCTTTCCAGATCCATCATGACCATCAACACAATACACTTTGCCCATTGTAAAAAACTCCTTTGATTAAGTTGTAATTTTCTAAATATGATACCACAAAAAATGAAATTTTGCAATGTCCACCTTGCTAAAAATGCCATGTGGTTTTTATACGTTGCCTTTGTCCAAAAATTTTTCATCATCGTTGAAATAGTTTTTGGCTACCACGATCGGTGTCATTCTGTCCCCGGAGCCAACCGCCAAGTCAAACATGCTTGCAATCAAATCAAAGTATTTTCGCGGTGTGGTGCCTACTCGAAAGTTATTTTCTGTTCCTTTCGCTGCTCTTGCTTCGAAAAACTTTTTTTGAGCTATTGCCGTTGCATCTGTTTTCGTAAGACCTTGATTAACCAATTTTTCAATTTCACTGTCTACAAAGAATTTTAATTTGATTTCATTGGGCGAGCCTGCAAGACGGTCTGAATATCCAGGACTTGTTGTAGGGTCGGCAAGTTCCCAGATACCTGTTTGCGGGTCTTTGAATGCGCCGTCTCCGAATATAAGCACTTCGGGTTTTACTCCGACTTTCTTATCAAATTCATCTCTTACCGCTTCTACGAATTGTTTACCGTTGCGTGGAAAAAGTTTAAGACTGTTTTCACCGCTTAAGTTTGCACCAAGTAATCCGTACTCTGGATTATAGCCGCTTCCGTCAATGGATTTTGTCATAAATTGGTCAAGACGAAAGACATTTTGTGCTCCGCTTGCTCTCAACTTTTTCTCTGTATCAAATCGTGTGTGAATGTCAGCCGCAATCATGGGTATTTGTTGTGAAAGTTCTTTTGCCATCTCTGTCGGTTCAATTGTGTAAAAAACTTCAACATTCTTTCCGGCACTTTTATAGTTGTCAGTATAGTTTGAACCTGTAATAGAGTGGGCAAGTTTGCGTCCGAATATCTCTTCAAGTTCTTCTTTTGTGTAAAACTTGTTGGGGTCAAGACGCGCAACATTTGCCTCGTACACTTCTTTAGGTATGACACTGTTGCCTACTTCATCGGCTTTGATTCGCAAAACAATTGTAAGTTTCTCAACCGCACGCGCGGCAGAATCAACGATGTGCGAGAATCTGTTGGTGCTGAAAATCGGGTCAAACATATAGGTGTGTTTGCCGCCTGTTTTTTCTCGGATATCACGGGCAACGATATCTTTTGATACAATATTTCCTTGTATCTTTGCGACAACGCTTTCGGTCACACCTACAACATCGTTTTGGCTTACATTCATGCCCCAGTCCTCAAGGGCTTCTGTTACGCTGTCGGCAACAACTTTCGGCAGATCATCACTTTCCCTTATAAATTTTTCGATAGGGAATACTGCTGAGTTAATTCTGGCTCTTTTTTGTTCCATTTTTTGTTTCTCCTTTTTATTT
>Ga0123353_10003731_pt1 | contig 19382 bp, 13 predicted proteins | sample TergutLab28metaG_3_FD_92763 | JGI IMG/M metagenome (GOLD analysis project Ga0123353, IMG submission 92763) | Labiotermes labralis P3 segment gut microbial communities from Petit-Saut dam, French Guiana - Lab288 P3 | ecosystem: Host-associated > Arthropoda: Insects > Digestive system > Gut ... | reverse complement strand
CTGGTGAAGGGTTCGCTGACGTCGGCCGCCGCCAACCTGTCGTGGCGGGCGACGGCGCTGCCGAAGACCGTGACGGCCGGCGAGGTGACGTATGAGCTGTTCTACACCGAGACGAAAGGCCTGAAACCCACCGCCGCCGAAGGCTGGACGCCGATCGCATTGGCCGGCGAGGGCGAAGGCGAGGGCGAAGGCGGTGCGGGTGTGGTGGTCGCGTTCAGTTCCGAAACCGACGCCAAGGGCCGCACGACGATCACGGCCACGATTACCGGCCTGGACGCGGGCAAGACGTACTACATTTTCGCCCGTTCGATCTGGAGCGAGTCCGCCACGGCCTTCAGCAACTCCGGCGTGATGACGCTCAAAACGCCGCTGGCGTAAAAACGACGCGGCGATGCAGGGAGACGTTGGTCGTTGAAACATGATTCGCGATGGCTCTGCCTGGTTTGCGTTGTCGAACGTTGCGAGAAGCGAACGCTTCGCTTTTCACAACATTCGGCAACGCAAACAGGCAGAGCCATTGTTGTATCCATCCGTTGTATCCCTCCTTTCCTCTTGTATACCCCGCGGAAACATGCTGTTGCGCGAAAAAAATCGCGTCATTTTTGGTGAAATGTTCGATTTTTTAAGGTTTTGTCAATAAACCATTCATTTCGTTCGGAAAATCTTGCGGTTTGACGTTTGGCGGTGTAGTATTTCGGGCGATGAGACGCCCATGCGACTCGCGGGCGTTGGCGCCCGTGCTATTGGAAGGAGCACCATGTTTGCGAAAGGTCAAAAAAAAGGAACGATGAAGTTCACCGTCAAGCCGGACGACACGGTAAAAGCCGTGGCTGTGGCGGGCGAATTCACCGACTGGAAGCCGCAGGAGATGAAGAAACAGAAAAACGGCGCCTACACGGTGACGCTGCCGGTTTCTCCGGGCAACCATCAGTACAAATTCATCCTCGACGGCCAGTGGGTCTCCGATCCCGACAACGACCTCTGGGCGCCCAACCCCTACGGCAGTTTGAATTCGGTGGCGCAAGTGCCGTGACCAGACGGTTAGGCTATTCGGCTGTTAGACGGTTAGGCGCAGGCTTATGAAGCATTGGGCCTAATGCCTCGTACGCTTGCGCCTAACCGTCTAACCGCCGAATCGTCTAACCGTCTGTTGTTGGGGTTGGCCTTTACTTTCGCAGCCGCACGACCCGGTACACCGCTGGCCAGAGGCCTGTGATGCGGTGGCGGTCGACGATTTGCGAGGGGTAGCGGTTGTTTAGCGGTTGGAGGCGGGCGGTGGTTTCGCTGTCGAGGTAGATGCGTTTGAAGGTGGTTCCGCCGTCGCCATCAAGGCGGACAAAACAATCGTCGCCGTTGCGGACAGGCGCGTTGGGCGAAAAGACGATAATGTCGTCGGGCATGTAGTCGGGCTCCATCGAGTCGTCGAAGACGCGCGCGGCGAACGCCTGGGCGTCGCGAACGTCCGGGCAGCAGACGTACTCGTCGGCGACGTGCGCGGGGTAGTCCAGGTCGATGAATTGCTGCGGATATCCCGCCGCCACACGGTTGATGATGGGGATGGCCCGGCCTGGTTTGGCCAGGCGGGTGTCAAGCCCCGGTTCGTTCCGCGTTCCGGATTTCGCCAGTTGCTCGATGGCCTGCGCGTCGAGTTTTTCTCCGTTTCGCAGTTGGGCATTCATGAATTTCCGCAGCACGTTTCGCAGATGGTCCAGTTCGGCGATTCTCTGCTGGTGCGCCTCGCGGACATCGGAGGGTGTGCGGGCGAAGTGGGCCAGCGTCACCAGTTCGCCGGGCGCAAATCCAAGGGCTTTTTCCAGCGCACCGAGCACCGCGTCGGTGGGGGGATTTTTCGCTCGCCCGGTTTCGATGTTGGAGAGATACGGTTTGGAAACTCCCGCCGCCGCGGCGACATGATCTTGCGTGGCTCCCTGTTCCTCCCGCTTTGCGCGGATGATTTTACCGATTTCTTTGCTGTCCATTCGTTGTCCTTACAAAAGGTCTAACATATCCGGCCAACGTCTCGAATCTGTTCGCGTTGCATCGTGCGAAACGGCACGATAACACTCCGGTAGTGACAGCCTGTTGTCACCCGGAACCGCGAACTCCTCCTTCGAGTGAAAAAAGTATACGTTTTTTAAAAAATATGGCAACAAAAAAATGTTAAATAAATAACAAATTTCTTGACTATGTATGTTTTCTTACTATCATACACGCTGAATGATGTTTCTTTGTCAGTAGAGTATGGATGGATTGCGATAGACGTTGTCGGAACAGGTCGTCATCGAGAAAGGAGAACAGATGATTGCACGGCTCCGTGAGTCGATTGCGAAGGCGCGTAAGTTTCCCAAGAGTGCGGACGTAATGGTTGCACGAGCCGAGTTGCTCGCGCCGCGGGACCGGGCGCTGGTGGAGGCGGTGATGCTGAATCATCAGACCGCGGAGGAGATCGGGCGGATTGCGGGCATCAATCCGCGGACGGTTCGGTACCGTGTTCACAAGCTGACCAAGCGGCTGGCCAGTCAGAAGTTTCTCGATGCCGCCCGGTTGTTGTTGTATCTCAATCCGCGTGAGGCCGAGGTGGTCCGGCGGTATCACTGCCAGGGGCAGTCGTTGCGGATGGTGGCGGCGGACATGGGGATGACGCTGCACCAGGTCCGTCGGGAGATTGACCGGTTGCATGGGGAGATGGTCTGCCATCGTCGCGAGCAGGCCCGGCGGAAGCTCGAAACGGCGGAACTGGCCAGCATGTTGGCCGAGGCGCGATGAACCTGTGGTGGTATGGAGGCATTCATGTCGGAGTGGTCGTGTGAAGTCCAATGCAACGTTCGTGCATCGTCGCGGTGGTGTGGAGAGACGGTCGACGTGGCGGCGATGTTTGGGTTATCGGCCGGGCACGAGCAGGTGCTGTACGACGGTTTGTCGTTGACGATCCGGCCTGGCGAGATCGTGGCGGTGATCGGGCCATCGGGCGCGGGCAAGAGCGTGTTGTTGCGAGAGGCCCGTCGTCGGTGTCGGGGCGCGGTCTGGATGGACGCGGAGGCGTTGGCGAGGGACGGTCGGCCGGCGATGGAGGTGCTGTCGGGCGGGTCGGTGTCGCGGCGGCTGGAGATGCTCAGCCGCTGCGGTTTGGCGGACGCGGCGGCGTTGGTGACTTCGGCGAGTCGTTTGTCGGGCGGGCAGCGGTATCGGTTGGCATTGGCGGCGGCGCTCTACCGGGCGAGTCGGCGACGGCGAGCGGTGCTGGTGCTGGCCGACGAATTTTGCTCCACGCTGGACGCGTTGACGGCCCGGATGTTGTGCCGGCAGGTTCGGAAACTGGTGTCGCCGGGCTGTCGAATGGCGCTGCTGCTGGCGACGCCCCGCGCGGAGTTGTTGGCGGAGTTGTCGCCCGACGCGACAATCGTCAAGCGGCTCGGCGAGCCGGCGGAGGTGCTGCCACGTGGCGCGGGCGTCCCGCCCGCGTTGGATACTCCATCCATACCGGATGGCGAAGTAGGCTTGACGGATTCCAACGTTCAGGCCAATGGAACGCACGACGCGGGCGAGACGCCCGCGCCACGGGTGTGGTTTGATATCGAACCGGGTGACATTGGCGATTATCGTGCGCTGGCGGGGTTTCATTACGTGGCCGGTCCTCCGGCGGCGCATAAGCGGGTGTACGTGGCCCGGCCTGTGGCGGCGTGGTTGGCGGAGCTTTCGCCGGCGGAGCGGGCGCTGGTGCCTTCGCGGGCGGGTGTGCTGGTGGTGTCGCCGCCGGTCATTAACGTTCGCGGGCGGAACCGGGCCTTCGCGGGTCGGTATAGCGGTCCCGACCGACAGGCCGCCGTCGCGAGGCTCAACGCGGAGGTCGAGTGCATTTCGCGTGTGGTGGTTCATCCGGCCTTTCGCGGGGCGGGGTTGGCGGTGGCGATGGTTCGTCACGCGTTGGAGCGGGCGGAGACGTCGCGTGTGGAGGCGTTGGCGGCGATGGGGGCGGTGCATCCGTTTTTCGAGCGGGCGGGCATGACGCCCTGGTTCGTGCAGGACGTTCACGCGTTGCGGTTTCTCAGTGCCGCGCAGGCGGCGGGGCTTTCGGCCAGGCAGGTCGCCGACGTCGATCCGGTGCGGCGGCTGGCGGGGCAATCGTCGCCGAAAGGCCGCTTTTTGCGGCGGGAACTGGACACATATTTGCAACGCACCCTGGACGACCGTCGCCTGGCCCGGCTGACGGACCCGGTCGCCGAGGCCTGCCGGAAGGCGACGCGGCGATATATTTACTATTCGTTCGAACGGATGCCACAAGGCGAAAATTCGAAATCCGAAACTCGAAATCCGAAACAAATCACAAACGACAAATCTCGAAATCCAAACGGCTGTGCCGTGCCTTGACACATGGCCTCGCCGTTTGGATTTTGGAATTTTCTGCGTTGGAATTTGTTTCGAATTTCGAATTTCGTGCTTCGGATTTGCGAGTTACAAGGGGACAACGATGGACAAGTCATTGGCGGGGCGGGCGGAGGAGTTTCAGGTGTTGGTGTTTCACGTCACGCCGGCGGAGGCGGCGGTGGTGGAGCGGGCGTTGCGGCGGTTCGGCGGGCCTCGGCGGCGTCGCGGTGCGACGCTGGCGGCGGCGGTGCGGGCGGCGGTCCGAGCGGCGGTAGTCGTAGCACGGGCGTCTCGCCCGTGAGTCGCATGGGCGTCTCGCCCATGCAACATTTCCAGTCACACACAGGCACATTTGGGGGTTAGCATGTCAGAGAAAAAGAAGACACGACGAACGAGCGGCACTGGGAGCAGATTCGCGCGGCGACAGGGCGGCGGCGATGAGATGCAATGGCGAGCGGGGCACACCGATACGGAAAACGCGGAGAAACCAGAAAATCGCAAGCGTTCGTTATTACACCTTGACGACAGTGAAGCGTCGCATGGGCGAGACGCCCATGCGACTCACGGGCGGGACGCCCGTGCTACGGACGACGACACACTGACGGTTGACGCGGGCACGCGGCAACTGGTTCAGCCGCGGCCTCGGGACCGGGCGGAGTTGGCGGCCTTTGTTCGGCGTCATTTCGGCCTGAGCGTGCCGGACCGCGCGGTGTGTCCGAACCATCAGTCGCCGATGGACTACCTCGCGGCCAGTTTCTTCGAGCAGCGGGATTTGCTGGTCTGGGCCAATCGCGGCGGGGGCAAAACGTTCCTCGCCGCCGTCGCGACGCTGCTGGACGCCCTCTGCCACGGGCCCATCAAAATCAGCGTACTCGGCGGAAGTTTCGACCAGAGCGACCGGCTCGCGGAGTACATTCGCGAATTGGCCGCCCGCCAGCCGGACGTGCTCGACGGCAAGGTCTCGCGAACCCGCGTCCGCACGGCCACCGGATCGAGCATCCAGATGCTCGCCCAAAGTCAAACGGCCGTGCGGGGCCAGCACGTGCAGAAAATCCGCTGCGACGAGGTGGACCTGTTTGACCCCGAGGTGTGGCGGGCGGTGCAGTTCGCCACGCGGTCGGTCAAGGGGGCCCGGGGCAGCATCGAGGTCATCAGCACGCTGCACCGCAGCGGCGGGTTGATGCAGACGCTCGTGGACCAGGCCCGCGCGGGCGAACTGCTCGTCAGCGGCGGATCCGGCAGCGCCGGCGGACTGGCTGGCGGGTATCGGCTGATTCAATGGTGCCTGTGGGAGGTCATCGAACGCTGCCCGGAGTCGCGGCGGTGCGAGTCGTGCCCGCTGGCGGCTGACTGCCAGGGCGCCGCCCGCAATGCCGACGGATTTTTCGCCATCGACGACGCGATCACGATCAAGGCCCGTTCCAGCCGGGCGGCCTGGGAGGCGGAAATGCTTTGCCACGGCGTCCGCCGCGACTGGCTGGTCTTTCCCGAGTTCTCCGCCGCCCGACACGTCCGCGAGGTCGCGTACGTTCCCGATTGGCCGCTGTACCGCGCGATCGACTTCGGGTATCGCAATCCGCTGGTCTGCCTGTGGTTGCAGGTTTCGCCGGCCGGGGCGGTGCACGTGTTGCAGGAGTACGTCGCCTCTCGCCGGGCGCTCGGTGAGCACGCGAAGGAGATTCTCGCCCGCGATCCCGGCCCGGCCATCGCGACGTACGTGGACCCGGCCGGCAAGGCCAAAGAAGCCACCAGCGGCGCCGCCTGCACGGACATGCTCGCCTGGGAGGGTATCCCTTGCACGTTCCGCGCCAGCACGATCGCCGAGGGCTTGGAGTTAATCCGCATGTGCCTGGCCCCCGCCGATGGGGCACGAATCGGCGGCGGCAACGCACCATGGGGCAACGGCGGCGCAGCCGCCGGCGGTGTCTGGCCAGTCGCTGGCGGGTCGAAGCTGGCCATCCACCCGCGATGCCGCCTGCTCCGCGAAGCCTTCGAAAACTACCACTACCCGCCCCCCGACGCCATCGGCGAGCGCGACAAACCCGTCAAAGACGGCCCCGACCACTTCATCGACGCCTTACGCTACTTCATGATCCACCGCGTCCGGCCGGGGACCGGCGTGGAGCGGAAGACGTATTAAGAAAAGAAAGTCACGCACTCACTTGAATCAGGCCGTTGGGAAAACGGTTGGACACCAGCCAAAACATGGAGCATAAGTTCGGAACGGTGTCGTAAGACGTTTGGGTATCGCAATAGGATTGTTTTTATTTGAAGGAGACTGCCTTACAGCCCTGATTAACAAATACGCCGCTTCTTGGCGACGTCATGATGCGGGAACATCCCTAGCCCCGGGCGGGCCTGTACTTGGGCCTGCCCGGGGTGCAGATATTTTTGTGTCCTCTTCTAACCGTGCCTGACGCCACTGGCCGAGGTCGCGCCGACGCGTGAAGGCGGCATCGAACGACCTGTACATTCCCCTGTTCGCGTCGTTCGACGCCGTACTCGTACGACGGCGCGACCTCGGCCAGTGGCGTCAGGCACGATACGGAGAAAAAGGACCTTCGAACCCAGGGCACGCCCGAGTACGGGCGGCCTTGGGCTACCCAACACGGCCCCTTGCCGGGGCCAAGACGGATTTACCCTGTAAAAATGTTCCGCCACATAATTCGATATTCGCCGTACAACGACGTCACACCGCGCCAGAACGTGCTGCCACGCGTTTCACTTCCGTTTGCCCTTGTGCTGCTCAATCGCCGTTTTTACATCCCAGAGGCAGGCGGTGCCGTCTTCGGAGGCGGTGAGAATCCGCGTGGAGTCGGGGCTGAACACGGCCGTGTTGACGCGACTTTGGCTGGGCAGCACCATCAACTCCCTGCCGGTTTTTCCGTCCCAGATGTGGACGGTTCGCACGTACGGCCTGCCCACGATCAGGATGTGCTCGCCGTCGGGGCTGAAGGTGACGGTGATGACCGCGTTGACGGCCTGGACCGGCAGCGGCATCGACTCCAGCAATTCGCCGCGTTCCACGTCCCAGGTACAGGTGAAGTAGACGTTGTTGTCGTCCGAACAGGCCGTCACGATGCGGTTTCCGTCTGGGCTGAACGCGAAGGCCCGGAAATAAAATCGTTCCCCTTTGTGACGGGGTTTCAGAATGGTGGGTTCGTTTTCACCATCGGTGTTCCAGATTTCAATCCCGCTATGGTCCATGGTCGCGATGCGTTTTCCGTCGGGGCTGAAGAGGACGCCATCGCGTCCGCCCTGGTCTGGGGCGGTGAATTTTTTCAATTCTTTTCCCGTGTCGGCGTTCCAGAGTTGGGCGGCGATGTAGCTGTCACCGACGGTCACGATCCGTGTGCCGTCGGGACTGAACAAGGCCGCCGTGAACCAGGCGCGTCCCTCCAGCACGGCCAATTGTTTCCCGCTTTCGACATCCCAGACCCGGGCGGTTTCGTCGTAGGAGGTCGTCACGACGCGCCGGCCGTCGTGGCTGAACATGGCCGTGCGGACCTGGCTGCCGTGTCCGGTCAGCACGGCGATTTCGTTGCCGCTGCCGGCCTCCCAGACGCGGGCGGTGTTATCGGATGATGCCGTGACGACGCGTGTGCCGTCGGCACTGAACGTCGCCGACCGGATGTTCCACCTCGGAATGCGCATCACGGCCAGTTCCTTCGCCCTGGCGACCGGCCGCCATAACCGCCGCGCGTTCGCTGGATCAGGCGGTGTTTCGGCATGCGGGGCACAGGCGACCAGGGTCGTCAGACCCAGGGTCATGGTCACCAGACAACGCGCCACGCCGTTTGACGGGAGCCGTTTCACCATACCATCACCTCGTGCCGTCCAGAGGACAAGCAACACCGCCGCGGGGCCGTTCCCGCATGCGGTTATCCATATAGACGCGGCGAGCGAAAAAAAGTTTCGGAAAAAGCGACAAAAGGAGTGGAGGCCGGAAACGAAAATAATCCAGTCCACTCGCCCGCGAGGCGGGTTAAAGGTTACATGCCCACGGGTAACGGACAAGACGGTTATATGGCCCTGCTGGACCCGGCCGCGTTGAACAAGATCGGCCGGCTGGAACTGATTGCGCGCGGGATTGTCGAGGGGTTTGTCAGCGGGCGGCACAAAAGCCCGTACAAAGGGTTCTCCGTCGAGTTCGCGGAGCACCGGCAATACGTGCCCGGCGACGACATCCGCGACCTCGACTGGCGGGTCTACGGAAAGAGCGACCGCTACTACATCAAGCAGTTCATCGAGGAGACCAATCTTCGGTGCACGATTCTGCTGGACGCCAGCGGCTCGATGCGGTACGCCGGAACCAAGGCCGCCAAACACGACGGCCAGCCGCTGTCGAAATTCCGCTACGGCCAATTCCTCGCGGCCAGTTTGACGCACCTGATGCTCCACCAGCAGGACGCCGTCGGGCTGGTGACGTTCGATTCGGCCGTGCGGCGGTACATCCCCAGCCGCAGCCGCGTCAGCCACATGCGGGCGATCCTCGAAGAACTCGCCGCCACCGAACCGGGGGCCGAAACCAAACTCGCACCGATTTTTCACGACATCGCCGAACGCGCCCACCGTCGCGGCCTGGTGGTCATCATCAGCGACCTCTTCGACGATCCGGCCGAGATTCTGTCGGCGCTGCACCACTTCCGCTACCGCAAGCACGAGGTGCTCGTGCTGCACGTGATGGCCCAGGAGGAGTTGACGTTCCCGTTCGAAAGCTGGAGCGATTTCCGCGATCTGGAAACGAAGGACGGTAAAATCCAACTGGACCCGCAAAGTGTCCGGGCGGCGTATTTGGAAGAAATCGGCCGGTTCATTCGCGGCCTGGAAACCGGCTGCGGGCAGATGAACATAGATTATGTACAAATGTCGACGGCACAGCCGTTCGACGTGGCGTTGGCGCAGTATTTAGCGGCCCGACGTGGACGGTAGGCAACAGCGACAAGCGACAAGCGACAAGTGACAAGAGTAGGATTGCGTTTTTCGATGGTGGTTGTTTTGGCAGTTGTGAGACAAAAATGAAGCGATTCCATACAGGCGCTCTGTTGCGGTTGAGAAACGAAACTCTTGTCGCTGGTCGCGTATCACCAGTCGCTCGTTTGAGGTGAATCGTATGGGTGAGATTCAGAGTTATCGGGATCTGATTGCATGGCAGAAATCCATGGACGTGTGTGTGGCCGTCCATCGGAAGACGGCACGATTTCCCAAAGAGGAAACCTATGGATTGGCGCAGCATGCGCGGCGGTCCGCGGTGTCGGTTTCCTCGAACATCGCCGAAGGCTGGGGCCGTGGCGCAATCGTGGAATTTCTGCGGTTTCTCCGAATTGCCCGGGGAAGCCTGTGCGAACTGGAGACGCAGGTTTGCCTGGCGGAGTGCCTGGGATACCTCAGCCCCGACGACACAGCCGAACTCAATGCCCTCACTGGCGAAAGCTCCAAAGTCATGCAGGGTTTGATCGGAAGCCTTGAACGAAAACAAGCCGCCAACGACAACAGATGACAATGGACGACGTGGACGAAGAAAAGGATACCGAACAAAAGAATGATGTTTTTTCCTATAACCTCGGCCTGTGACAAATCTTGCAAGTGTGGGCGAATTGTGCCTGCTCTTGTCGCTTGTCACTTGTCACTTGTCGCTGCGGAATACGTATGACGTTCCTAAATTGGACAATTTTATTCGGCCTGGGCGCCATTGCGATCCCGGTGTTGATTCATTTGTTGAATCGTCGTCGGGCGAAGGTGGTGGAGTGGGGGGCGATGCGGTTTTTGTTGGCGTCGGCGGCGTCGCGGAACCGGCGGATTATGCTGGAGGAGATTTTGTTGATGGTCCTCCGCTGTCTGGCCGTGGCCGTGCTGGTGCTGGCGGTGGCGAGGCCGTATTTGCCCAGCCGGTCGAACATCGGCCCGGTGGTGGTGTTTGGCGGCGTGCTGCTGGGCGCGGTGTCGCTGGCGGTGGCCGCGGTGCTGCGAGGCAAGGGGTTGATCAAGCTGGTGCGGCTGGTGCTGCTGGCGGTGGCGGCGTGTTTGCTGTGCGGATCGGCGTACGTGGCGATGTACGAGCAGCAGTTGCAGCAGGCGTTGTGGTCGGTGAAGGGGGAGGGCAAGGACGTGGCGATTGTGCTGGACGCGTCGACGTCGATGACGCTGGGGCGGGACGGGGTGACGAATTTTCAGCGGGCGGTCGAGGAGGCCCGCGGGGTGGTGGGGGCCTGCCGGCCTGGCGACACGGTGTCGCTGATTCTGGCGGGTCCGTCGCCGCGGCTGGTGCTGCCGCCGGTGTTCGAACTGCCCAAGGTGCTGCACGAGTTGGGCGAGGTCGGGCCGATTGGCGGCAGTCTGGGCGTGCTGGAGGCGCTGGACTTGGCGACGGCGGTGCTGGATCAGGGGCAGAACCCGCAGAAGAAGGTGGTGTTGATCACGGACTCGCAGGACCTTGGCTGGCGGGTGAACGACGAGTCGCGGTGGAAGGCGTTGGCGTCGGCGATGGCGTCGGGCGGGCGGGTCGAGAAACCCGAGGTGGTGGTTCGGACGCTGGAGTTGCCGGAGGGCCTGCGGAACCTGGCCGTGGCGGAGTTGAAATTTTCGCGGACGATTATCGGGACGGACCGGCCGGTGCGGATCGAGGCGACGGTGACGAACACGGGGACCGAGACGGTGGGTCCGGCCGAGGTGGAGTTGCTGCTGGACGGGGTTCGCGTGGACACGCGGAAGGTGGGCGAAGTTTCGCCGGGCGCGTCGGAGACGGTGGCGTTTGAGCATCAGTTTACGAAGGTGGGGCTTCACACGGCGATGGCGAGGTTGACGAACGTAACGTTGTCGCCGCGGTCCGAGGCAGGCCATGCGTTCGGTTCGGCGGCGACGCAGCCGGGGGTTGACGCTCCGGCCGGTGCTGACGGCGAGGCGGGCGAAGGCGCGGACCTCGCGGCGGACGTTACGGCGACGAGTGTTCCGGCGGGCGGGGACGATTTGTCGGCGGACGATGTGGCCGTGCGGGTGGTTCAGGTGATTGAGTCGCTGCCGGTGCTGCTGGTGGACGGTCGGCCTGCGGCGGGGTCGTTGGAGGCGGCCAGCGCGTTTTTGTACACGGCGTTGTCTCCGCGGGCGACCTGGCCTCCGCACGTGGCGGGGATCGACCAGCCGATCGTTCCGGCGGGCGGGGCGCAGGGCGGTAACAATAATGTCAACTCGCCGGCCGGTGTGTCGGCCGACGCGGCGGCGCCCACGACGGTCCCGGCGAGCGGTCCGTTGATTCGGCCGACGGTGGTTGCGGCGGCGGACATTGGTCGGGTGAAGGATTTTAGCGCGTACCGGGTGGTGGTTCTGGCGAATGTGCCTCGTCTTGACGCGGCGACGGCGGAGGCGCTCGCGCGGTTTGTCAGCCGCGGCGGGGGGCTGCTGATCGCGCCGGGCGACCAGGCCGTTCCGGCGTTTTATGCGGGGTGGCAGTCCCCGACGGGCGGTGGAGTTTGTCCGGCCGGTCTGGCCGAGCGGAGCGTGCCCGAACAGCCCGTTCACATCGCCCTGAACAGCTTTACGCATCCGGCGTTGACGCTGGTGGGCGACGCGGATCGTTCCGACGCCGGAAGCGTGCTCGTGCGGGCGTACTGGCACCTCAAGGCCGACGCGAAGGACTCGGCCGTCCGCGTCGCGGGGCTGCTGGAGAACGGGCTGCCGATGATGGTGGAGCGCAAGGTCGGCAAGGGGCTGGTGCTGCTGACGTCGTTTTCGCTGGACGCGCGGGACAGCAACTTTTGCCGGCACAACAGTTTCGTGACGCTGGTGCACGAGGTGGCGCATTACGTGGCCAGCCCGGAGGCGCCGGTGCTGAATTTTTCGCCCGGCGGCGAGGCGGCGCTGCCGCTGGCCGTGCTGGCGACGCGCGATCTGCCCGACCAGGGGCAGACCCTGGCCGTCACCACGCCCTCCGGACGGCACGGCGACGCGTACGTCACCACGCTCGACGGTGTGCCGCACGCGATCTTTCGCAGCCTGGAGGAACCAGGTCTGTACTGCATGGAGACCATCGGCGATGTGGTGTTGGCGGCCACGGAGGAACACGCGGCCGCTGAGGAACGTGCGGCCTTCACGCTGCCGTTCACGGTCCGTTACGACGTGGCGGAGAGCCATCTGGCGGTGTTGTCCAACGCCGACCTGGCCCGCGTGCAGGAATTTTTGCCGCTGTTCCATGCCCAAAGCGGCGACGAACTCACCAGCCGCGTGACCGGCGGAATTCCCGGCCAGGAACTGTGGCGGTATTTAGCCGTGGCGGCCTTGGCGGCGCTGGTGGCGGAAATCGCGTTAACCCGCTGGATCGCCATCCAACGCCGTACCGACCGTGTGGTCCCCGTCCAATTCGGAACCGAAGCGTTCGACGCGGCGGAGTATCGCGCCAGGGCGAAGGAATTGCTTTCCGAAAAGCCAATAGCCAATAGCCAGTAGCCAGTAGCCAGTAGGTAAGGCACAGTATGGGCGAAATGAACGAAACATGTTAGCAATGGAACAACATAGTGCGTTGCTTGGGTCCGTGTCGGCGGCGGTGGCGGTTTTGCTGCTGGCGCTGGGCGTGGGGTTGTGGGTGTTTTTACATCGACTGGCGCCGACGCTGCCGTTATGGCGATGGCTGTTGCGGGTGGCCCGGTTTGCGTGCGGTTTTTTTGTGGTGTTGCTGGGGTTGCTGATTTTGCAGTTGGGGTTGTTGTTGACGACGACGTGGCCGTTGTGGGTGTTGGCGGCGATGGGGGGGGCGGCGGTCGAGGGGTTGCTGGGGTTGTACCGGCTGGAGCGGCGGACGGTCGCGCGGGGGCTTGGGCTTACGCTCACGGCCCTTCGCGTGGCGGCGGTGTTGCTGGTCGTGTTGATGCTCGCCCAGCCGGTTCGCAGCCGGGACATCACCGACACCATTCAGCGTCAGGTGGCGGTGCTGCTGGACGAGTCGGCGTCGATGCTCATTCACGACACGGCGTTGCTGCCGCACGAAAAATTCCGTCTGGCCGAGCGGTTGGGGCTGTCGTCGGCGAAGCGGGCGTATCATCTTGAGGACGTGGCCGCGGAGTTGTCGCGGTTGCGGGACGAGTGGGGCGCGACGCTGGAGTCGCTGACGGCGTTGGAGCAGTTGCCGGTGGACGACCGCCAGGGGCGGCTGGTGGATCGCCGCAAGGACATGGAGCAGTTGGCCCGCCGCGGGCTGGAGACGCTGGACGAGGCCGTTCGGGAGATCGACGGTCCGTTGAACGGGAAGGGTCCGCTGAGCGTCAGCGCCCGGGGCGTGTTGACGGACGTGAAGGCGCGGGTGAATCGCCGGGTTCGTCCTCCGTTGGAGCAGTTGGCCCGGCTGACGCGGGAGTCCAGCGGTGAGCGGTTGGGGGCGTCGTACGGGGAGTTGCTGGGTTCGATGCGTTCGGCGGTGGTGGAGTTGGGCGACGCGGCGGTTCGGGCGGATCAGGCGTCGCAGGCGGTGGACGAGGGGCTGTTCGCCGGGCTGAGCGAGGCGAAGAAGGCGGAGATCAACGCGGTGGCGTCCTGGCCGAGGAATCGGCTGGCGCGGGAGTTGCTGCTGCGGTCGGCATCGGAGAGCGATCGGCCGATGCTGGAGCAGTTGCTCAACCGCTACAAGGTGCGGTTGTACATGTTCGACACGACGTGCACGCCGGTGGACGTGGAGGAGTTCCGCCGTCAGGCGGAGGCGATGGATGTCGCGTCGACGTTGCCGGCGACGGGTCCGGTGGCGCCGGATCGGCCTTGGGCGGCGTCGATGCCGCCGGCCGACGATCCCGCCGGTCGGTCCGACGACGCACCCGTGGCGGAGGCGGAGACGGGCGAACCGGTCCCGGAGCCGGCGACGGCCGCGTTGGCTTCGACGGTCCCGGCGGAGCCGGTGGTTCCGGCGGTTTCGTCGGCGGACGGGACGGATTTGGCGGGCGCGCTGCATCGGGTGATGAGCGATTTACGCCACGGTGGGGAGCAGTTGGCGGGCGTGGTGATTTTCACGGACGGACGGCACAACGCCCGTACGTCGGTCGAGACGGCGGTGCGGCAACTGGGCATGCGTCGCGTGCCGGTCTGTTCGGTGGTGATGGGGTCGTCGCGGCCTCCGAAGGACGCGGCCATCGTCGCCCTGGACGCGCCGGACACCGTGTTCGCCAAGGACCGGATGCTCATCGGCGTGGATCTGAAGCTCGACGGTCTGGCGGGCCAGACCGTCGCGGTGCAGTTGCACGACGGTGAGAAGGTCGTCGACACGCGCGAGGTGCGCGTCGAGGGCGACCGCGTCCGCACGCGCGTGCAACTGGCCGACACGCCCGAACGCGTCGGGTCCCACGCCTACCGCGTCAGCGTGCAGCCGTTCGAGGGCGAGGTCTTCCCCGACAACAACGAGTATCCCCTCACGCTCAACGTCACCGACGACCGCACGCGGATGCTCTACATCGAGGGCCGCCCCCGGTGGGAGGCCCGCTACCTGAAGAACCTTTTCGCCGCGCGCGACACGACGTTGCGGCTGCAATACGTGCTGTTCGAGCCGGACCGCATCGACGGCATCGGCGACAAACCGGCCGACCAGATCGTGACGGCCAGCGTGTCCAACCCGCCCGACGTGATCGAGTGCGACCGTCTGCCGGCCAATGAAGCCGAGTGGTTGAAGTTCGACGTGATCATTCTCGGCGACGTCGCGCCGTCGCGGTTGGGCAAGACGCAGTTGGACGCGATTCGCAAGTTTGTCACCGATCACGGCGGGACGCTGGTGGTGATTCCCGGGCCGTTCGACATGCCGCACGCGTACCTGAACACGCCGCTGGCGGATTTGCTGCCGGTGGGTGTTCGCGCGGTCGGCAACGGCCAAAGCGCGCAGACGGGCGACCCGAGTTTTCGATGGGCGTTGACCGACGAGGGCCTCGAGCACGTCGTGATGCGGCAGGAGGTGGACAGCGACGCCAACCGGGCGTTCTGGACCGCGAGACCGGAGATGTTCTGGCGGTATCCGATCCGGTCGGTCAAACCGGGCGCGACGGTTCTGGCGTACGCGATGCCGCCCAGCCCGCCGTCGTTTATGACGACCGGGGCGGCCGGTCCGCCGCTGGCGAGCACGACGGCGTCGCAATTGGCCAGCCAGGAGCAGTTGCTCCAGCAGCGCCGGGAGTTTCAAGCCGCCCACGCGCTGGTGGTGACGCAGCCGGTGGGGATGGGGCAGGTGCTGTTCATGGGAACGGACCGGACGTGGCGGCTGCGGTATCGGGTGGGGGACACGGTGCACCATCGGTTCTGGGGTCAGGTGATGCGGTGGGCGACGTCGAGCAAGCTGCCGGCCGGGACAGGGTTCGCCAAACTGGGCACGGACAAGGCCCGTTATGCGCCCGGCAACCGGATGACGGCCAAGGCCAAGCTCAGCGGGGCGGATTTTTCTCCATTGGCCAGTTCGAACGTGTCGGTGAACGTGTATCGCGGGACGGAACTGGTGCTGCGTCGGGCGATGCTGCCCTCGGGCGATTCGTCAGGGTTGTACACGGCCGACCTGGGCGAGTTGCCCAGCGGGTCGTATCGGTTGGAGTTGGACGCCCCGGACGTGAAGGAGTTGCTGGCGGGCGAGGGGGTCGAGGTGGTTTCGACGGAGTTTTCCGTGGACCCGTCCGCCCCGGCCGAGCAGGTGGAATTGTCGGCCGACCGCGGGTTGCTGAGTCACCTGGCCGCCGTCAGCGGCGGAAAAACGGTCGATCCCTGGCAGGCGACGAATGTGCTCGATGCCCTGGGCGACGGCGTTCTCGAAACCCATCAGAACCGCCAAACGACGTTGTGGGACACTTGGTCGCTGCTGGTGACGATCGTTTTACTGATCTCCGCCGAGTGGCTGGTGCGGAAAAAGGTTGGGCTTGCGTGACGGCAGCCACAAGCCACCAGCCACCAGGTAAGGAACGACGATGGCGAAACGAACGAAACGAGAATGAGTTGGCAAATGGTGTGGAATTCAGGAGTTTTTTGGGCGAATACGATACAAAGTTATCGGGACATCATTGCCTGGCAGAAGAGTATGGATTTGTCGGCGGCGGTGTATGGTAAAACGGCACAGTTTCCGAAACACGAGTGGTGGCCATGTGACGGATGATGACCCAATTTAGGCCAAACCGTGCCATACCTGGTGGCTTGTGGCTGGTGGCTTGTGGCTATCGTCAGGCGTTGTGCGAGTGCCTGAACGACGGAGTGTGGAAATGAGCAATCTCAGCATTGATCTATCGACAACGACGGTGCCCCGGACGATCGTGGACGCCTTGCAGAAGACGATTCGGCGGACGCGGACGGTGATTGCGGTCAAGGGCGTGTGCGCCGTGGTGGCGGTGGCGGTGGCGGGGCTGCTGGTGACGATGGCCGTCGACGCGGGCGTGACGATTTTCGCGGCCTGGCCTCGGTGGGCGCTGTCGCTGAGCGTGCTGGGGCTGACGCTGTTGACGGCGGGGGTGCTGCTGGTTCGGCCGCTGGTGCGGAGCTTTTCGCTCACGGGTATGGCCAGGCTGCTGGAGAGCAAGCACCCGGAGATGCAGGAGCGGTTGAGTTCGGCGGTGCAGTTGCTCACGAGCAAGGACGCTCCGTCGATTCGGGGCAGCGAGCAGTTGATCGCGGCGTTGGCGTTGGAGGCCACCGACACGGCGGCGGGGGTTCAGCCTCGGCGGGAGGTTTCGCTGGCGGCCGCCAAACCGTACCTGCTGGCGGCGGGGATCGTGTCGGCGATTCTGGCGGGGTTGTTCATCCTGTGGCCTGACCAGGCGAAGACGCTGCTGTTCCGGGCGATGGCGCCTAATGCGGACATTCCCAACCTGCGCGCGGGCGATTTGATCATCACCCCAGGGCAGGACATGACCATCGCCCAGGGCGACCGGTTGGCCGTCGGTGTGTCGGTGAAGAATTCCCGCGTCGCGTCGGCCAATGTCCGCTGGATTGACACCGACGGGCAGGAACACGTCGAGACGATGATGCCCCTGGGCGACTCGGACGACGGGCGGCGGTTCGGGTTCACCTTCCCGCCGGCGGAGGAGACGTTCCGCTACCGCGTCCATGCCGGTGACGCGCTGTCGCGGTTTTACACCGTCACGGTGGTCCCCCGGCCCCAGGCGCGGAGCGTGGTGGTCCGCTACGAGTACCCCGAGTACACGAAACTGCCGCCGGGCCAGGAAAGCGGGATGCAGATCAAGGCCGTCGCGGGCACGCTGGCGAAGGTGACGCTCCAGGCGAACAAACCGCTGAAGGAGGCGTCGCTGGTGATCGAGGGGTCTCCGCGCATTGTGCTGCCCCGCGCGGAAACCACCGACCGCGACGCCGCGACGTTCATGGTCTCGCTCACGCACCGGCTCAAGGGCGAGTGGTCCATCGAACTGACCGACGAGCACGGGTTCCGCTCGACCGTCGGGCCGTTCCCGATCGAGGCGCTGGACGATCAGCCGCCTGTGGTGAAAATCCTCAAGCCGGACACCTCCCCGCTCACCCTTCCGCCGACCGACCGCTTGCAAATCGGCTACACGATGGCCGACGACTTCGGCCTGGGCCAGGCGGAAATCGTCCTCAAGGCCGATGCGCCCACGGTCCAGCTCGCGCCGGTCCGGCTGGCCCTGCCTTCGTCGGCCAACCGCATCGTGGTGGATTTAACCACGCTCGATCTGTCGAAGTTGGACCTCCGCGAGGTCCGCACCCTGACGGTGATGCTCCGGGCCGTGGACCGCAGACCCGACCCGCTGGGCGGGCCTAACGAAGGGTTCTCCAACGCCATCATCATCAATCTGGACGCGAACTCGCTCACGTACACGGCGCAGATTCAACTGGCCGACGAACTGATCATCCGCCAGGTGCTCGAACAGGTGCACAAGGATTTGACCGAGGCGAAAAAGGATTCGTCGGACCTGTACAAGATGATGCCGAACCTGGAGGAACTGAACGGGCCCGCGGTGGAGAAGATCGACCGGGTTCGCGGGACTCTCGACGGCACGGAGCGGCAGTTGCGGGAGTTGATCGAGCGGCTGGCTGGGGGCACGTACGCGCCACTGGCGGAGACGTTGGTGTCGCTGGTGAAGGATCACATTTCCGTCGCGGGCGGCGAGGCGGGCAAGTTGAAGCTGGCCGACACCAAGGCCGAACGCATCGAAGGCGCGGACGTGGTGGATTTCGAGATCGACCGCAGTTTGACGATCGTCGGCGACCTGCTCAAGAACCTGGCCGTGATGACGGAGGAAGCGAAGAAGTTGCAGGAGTTGTTCGATTTGGCGCAGCGTCAGGAGGAATTGGCGGCGCAGAAGGCCGCGTTGGACGCGGAGCAGGCCGCCCGGGCGGCGGCGCAGGCGGAGTCGGACCCGGACGGCGAGTCGGGCGCGGAGAGCCAGCCGGATTCGGCGTCGGCGGACCCGAACGGCAATCCGTTGGCGTCGATGTCGGACGCGGACCTGGCCGCGGCGCAGGAGCAGTGGGCGTCCCAGCAGGCGGCGATGGCCAAGTCGTTGGCGGAGTTGGCCCAGAAGACGCCCGGAGCGACGGGCAAGCGGGCCAAAACGCAGGAGGAGAAGGCGCGGAATTTGATCGGTGACGCGCGTCGGTTGGCGCAGCAGCAGGCGGCGGTGGCGAACGAGACGGCGCAGGCGGCGCAGATCACGGCGGTGGATAACGAGTTGAAAAAGTTGGCCGAGCGTCAGTCGGCGTTGGCGAAGGAGGCGGATCAGCACGACGCGACGAAGGCGTCGGTGGCGTCGATGGAGGAGGCGTCGGCGGCGTTGGCGAATCTGGACGCGGAGGCGGCGGGCAAAAAGCAGGCCGCGGCGCAGGAGGCGTTGAAGACGCAGGGCGAGGTGAACAATCAGAACCGCGCGGCGCACGAGTTCACGCAGCAGCTCAAGCAGTGGGCGGGTCGGCAGGAGGAGATCAGCAAGATCACGACCGAGCGTGGGGAGCAGGCGGCGAAGGCGACGGCGGCATCGGAGGCGTCGGCGAAGACGCAGCAGGAGCAGACGGCGTCGGCGGAGTCGTTGAAGGGCGAGTTGGACAAGACGCTG
>Ga0123353_10003730_pt1 | contig 19386 bp, 10 predicted proteins | sample TergutLab28metaG_3_FD_92763 | JGI IMG/M metagenome (GOLD analysis project Ga0123353, IMG submission 92763) | Labiotermes labralis P3 segment gut microbial communities from Petit-Saut dam, French Guiana - Lab288 P3 | ecosystem: Host-associated > Arthropoda: Insects > Digestive system > Gut ... | reverse complement strand
TGATGGGGCATTTTTAATCAGTTCGATTTGCAGTCCTCCAGGTCCTGCAGCCTTCCTATTCTTCATTCCTTTAACGGCCCGACTTACTTCTTGAGTTGTTATTTCCGTCACTTGTTGGTCGTTTGTATACTCGTGTTGTTCTGTCGTCAAAAATTCTGTTCTCTCTTCTGTCAGTAGTGTCTTATAGTAGTTTTTCCACTCTTCCATGGTTATTAAACTCAAATTGTTGGTTGGTTGGTTAATTACTAAGATTAAAATGTAATTGTGTTGAAACTGTAAGATAAAAATTGTGGGTTCAGTAAACAATTCTACGTAGAAATACCGTAAAAGCATAGAAATTAAAAGAATATTTTTTAAGGTGTGTGTAAGCTGGAGTTTATGGAGTCAGGGCTTACATAACGCAAGGGGTACTTCATTTGGTTCCAAGAACTTTTGAAATACTAGTAATAGAAATATTAAAAAAAAACTCAAATGCATAAAAACATTAAAGTTTATTTTTAATGAAATGCAAACACTTTTTGAAAGCTTAAACTACATTGAGTGGGTGGGGGCAGCTCTCACTCGATGAATCATGAATATGCTGTACCTTAAAACAGATCGTGATGGAGCTGAGGGTGCTCTTTGCAGTAGCAAGAGAGTGTGGGTGTAGCGAACTTGCCAGGCTTTTGTCTCGTCACAGTACGTTGGAACAAGTCACGAGAGATTGAAACAGTGCTAGTGAAATGAGTGAACATGAAAGATCAATATCCCAAAAATTGTGAATGTACTGTATCTTCACACATAAGAAGTTTTGTATGTTCTGTGAATATGATAGTGCAGATAGTTGGTATATTTGAGTGTCCATCATAGTATAAATTTTATAGTGCATATATTTTGGGTTTTCTATTTTCACTTGTACAAATAACAGTTGCATTGTATTTGTACTGCCGTCAGACTACTTTGCCATATTTGAGGCATTTAACATTTCATTTATCGCATTACATTTTCTGTTCCCTGTTGATAAAAGTCGGTGACCTGTGTTAAGAGCCATCTGTCGACCATTTTTAAATTTATGGCTGTGAAGGTTGTGCTTCAGGACTGGTGCGTATGATATCGAGTCATTGACATTCCCCAGATGCAATCGGTCAGTCAGTCTCTCAATCAAGGTTATTTAATTTAGTTACACAGTTGTTCGTTATGTGAAGTTCTTTTCTGACAGTCCATTTGCAAAAGCTTACTCATATAATATATCGTGACCACAATATACCATGATACAAATTATTCCCCAAAGATGCCATATATGATCACCACAAGGAAGATGCTGTTCTGAAGACATTGGTATAGCCTGGGAGGTAATTTTCAATTTGATATTTACATAATAGAGAGTGAATGTGTGTGGAGTAAATTAAACTTGCCTTAAGACAGGTTCTAGTGGCAGGCTTCTGTGAACATTGTGTTCCATAAAGGCAGGTAATTTCGTAACTGATTTTGAGTAGCTGTCATTTTTTGAGGGAAACATTGCATGTTTGAATTGTTATTGAGGCACAAAAATCGTGCATGAAGGAACAGACATTATTTTGTTGGTGAATGTTTACAGCTTTCAAAGAAATGCTCCAAACACCAGAGAATTCTCCTCGAAACAGGATACGTAAGAATTCTGAGATTCCACTACTTCAGCCTGACCCCCGTGCAAGACTGGACCCAATGCATTTGTCAGTGATGCCAACAATTTCCAACTCTTCCAACACACCAACTACTCCTTCTGCAGCAACCACCTTAGGGACAACTCTTAATGCATCTCCGATCAAGGAGACTAATGGTGTAGGAGGGAAGAAAGATGGGCACAAGGGCTTCATGACACTTGGTCCGAAGCATCGTCTGCGTAGAGCCCTCGAAAAGATGAACATCCTTCCCAAAAACACCATTAAGTAAGTTCTGGTATTGTGAATGACATTTCCTGTGCACAGAATAATTATTCGATTGACACTTCTCCCCAAACCGTGATCTCATATTCAGATGTAAAGGTATTCAGTGATGGTGGTGGTAATTGTTACTGTATCATTTTTAAAAGTGCGTCATACAAATTAACTCATGATGGAGGTGTTAATTGTTACATGCAGCTGCATATTTCTTCAGTAGAAAAATTTGTTTCGGTTCAAGTACGTTGGAACTATGTCAAATGTTAATCCTGCAGGTTCACTGTGTATTTGTTGGGCCAAATGTATTCCTGTCTTGAGAGTTAGATTAACATTGTTATTTTTCCAGGAAGCACTTATTGAAAAAATTTGGCACATAATTCGGAATATCATCCATATACTGTGCTGTCGTGTACAAATTGTATCTGAAATATTATCCATTATCTGTATCAGGTACAAAGCGAACTTGTTCGTGATTGTACTGTGTTAAGTTTGTGTACTTGCTATAGAGTAAACTTAAAGACCAGTGATGTATGTGACAGTATGGAGACTGTGTGTGACAGCAGGTGGTTTGATTGGTTAATAACAAAGATGACAGTACATTTACACTGATTGCTTGTCCGCAGCGATGGTGTACATAACGAGGAAAACACGTTCACAAACATGCAGTCGTCACATCAGACAATGCTGATACATAGTCACAGTAACCCTGACCTCGTGAGCACATTCTATGATGATCTCCGCTCATCGGATTATCCAGAGCATGTTCTCAAAGTGTACAAACCAGACCAGACATGCAAGTACCTTTTAGTACATAAGGAGACAACGGCCCACGAAGTTGTAATGTTGGCACTGCAGGAGTTTGGAATCACAGATCCTAGTTCACACTTCTCGCTGTGTGAGGTGTCAGTGGCTGAAGGAGGCATCATTAAGCAGAGGAGGTTGCCAGACCAACTCCAGAACTTAGCTGAGAGGATCGGACTCAGCAGTCGGTGAGTCTTTCAGACCGGAGTTGTTGATTTGACAGGATTGGTTGTCATATCAAATGAAATCTGTCCTGCATTTGCAACCTGTTGCGTGCGGCAGTTCCTGTTTCACAGTCAGAGCGAAACGTCGTTAAGAGTAAAACTCTACTTATAATTTTTGGCTACATGTTTTGGTGACCTAGAACAGTGGCATGAGGTCTTAAACTGTCAAGTACAGGTACAGGACTGATAAATAATTTTGACTCCAGATTTGCTTGCTTTTGAAATAATCAAAAGTAACATGAGGGATTTAATTTATGAATTTAATTTATAATCTAATGGAAAAGAGACTATAAAATTAAAGACTAATATAACAATCATGTAGTGTGTTCACACGTACTGACTTGTAGCTGTCTGGCATATTTTAAAATTGTTCAAGACCGACATGAATGTGCAGTATATATAGAAGTTAGGTTTCTACCTCATGTAGAACTGTTCGTTTCCATAAAAAAGGCCAGTATTGTAATGCGTGTTGAAATAATGGTGGTGGTTGTAAAAATCATACGGAATGCACAAATACACCATGCGGACAAAATGCAGAGTTTTGTACTGTTAAGGTGCACGGTAAATCGTGGTACATACAGGAACCACTGGTCTTAGAAGGGCTAATTTTAAAAGATGTTACAAAATTGAGTATATGATATTCTAATAATTAGTAGGAAATTAGCCAATTTATCATGTCAGAAATGTATGAATATGTACGTTGAGTTGTATTGGATATTGTAATGCCTGGAAATGGTACCTTAAATTACAGAATCAAATAGCCTAAAAATAATTAATATTATATTGTTATTAATAAAGATTTGTGTGCACTATGAAAATAGAAACACTGTAAATCCCCTCCATTGATATTTGGCCATGGAACCATCTTATATAATCTAGCCTCCAGCAGTGAAGTTAAGTTCCTGAATAAATTTGGTACTGCTGTAGGTATTACCTGAAGACGAATGGTACAACGGAAACTCTGGTACCAGATGAAATGGCACCTGAGCTTGTACGAGAGAGTCAGGTTCATTTCCTGCAACTAAATGCTGTTGAAGTGGCAATCCAGCTGACACTTCAGGACTTCAGCATTTTCCGGCAGATAGAAAGCACAGAGTATGTGGACGATTTGTTTGAACTTAAGAGCCGGTACGGTGTTCCAATGCTGTCGCAGTTTGCTGAGGTGAGTGCCAGCTGCATGTTGTGTGTTGTCCTCAAAGTACAGGGTGCCAAAAGAACGAAGTTTTGACTGCTGATGACTGAACATCACAGACGAATGCTTAACCCTCCTGCTTCAGATTTAAGGTCCCATATGCACTTTCAGAGGTTGTCCTTCATTAATGAGGATTTTCCATGGTTTTTCTCCCTTCCACCATATAATGCCTGAGATTAGTGGATGAACAATTCCGTTCACTTAGGAGCCTTATTGGTGATGCTGTATAATCTTAGCTGCAGACAAAATCATCAAATAAATCATAAATGGGTATGAAGTTCACCGTTTGGGGCTCTGTTAGCAGAGTCCGTTTGTATGTGAGTATCTCATTGAATGATCCAGGTATTCACATCAGATAGTGTTATGGACAGAATCTGGTTGCTTTATCTGATTGAGTACTGTGTTGTTGGGTCTCCCCATGTGAGTACATTAACATGCTGTCTTCAGCGTGGGTACTCTGCGGACTTTTGACAGGGGAGAACTGCTAGGTACCTTCAAGACTGTGGTCTCCTGGGATGTGTGTAGAAGACCCAGAGCACAGAGGAAGCTAATCCCTCCAAAATATTAGTACCCATGCACTGAACTATTGGGTGTCACATCTTAGAAGACCATAATCTGGATCCTGCAGTGAAAATCTGACACCTCACTAGTGTTATTCATTGAAGAATGTGGAAATTTTCGTCTTAGATATTCTAAAAAGTTTGTTACTTTTGATGAGGGAATTGTTAATTAATAAAACAGAAAGAGAACAAAATGTATTTGTATGATTGTGGTAACTAATTTGACATATGTGATTTTTGTAGTGACATGTTGTGCGTATTAAAAAACCTAATGCTGATAATCTTGCAGAACCCAAAGAAGTAGCAGAAATGCTTATTTAGTGACATCAATCTCAAAGTGTTTCTTTCTGTAGCTTTGTTACTGTGTTGTCTCTAATAATATTTAAATTGTTACAGTTGGTGAATCGCGAAATGTTTTGGGTAGTCACAGAGGTTTGCTCAGAACATAATCTAGTCAGGAGATCAAAGATCATCAAGCAATTTATTAAAGTAGCAAGTAAGTTGAACAGAGAACGTATGGAAGGACAGTATTGTTAAGGATGTCAGAATGGTTACTGTGCTTTCCTTGTTATGTGGGATAGACACATTTTTAACACCCAAACAGCTTGGTAGATTTTGGTTAAGTTTAGTACTAGTGGTCTCTGGAAATAATGTAGAGCAAAATTTTTATTCTGGTTTGTATAGTTGCATGAACCTTTGAATGACCTAGTTCCCATATGCATGCACATGTACAATTACACACCAACTTCATTTTAGGCAGCGAGGATATTTACTGCATTTTAAAGACATGCTGCTTAATATCAATTTTATTTTTTGCAGAATGCAGTACATTTCTTAATGTTATCTTTTTCTGTTCAAATAATATGTTTATCTTAAACCATGTGCCATAATTTAAATACCAACCTGGTCATTTAAATCTACAGGCATTACAGTCAAATAAAACCAACAAATAGTCTGCCAGCACAACTTATATTGTTAAATATTTGGTATATCTCTGCAGCCTAATGATGGCTGTTAATATAGCCAGAAGCTGTAGCAGTTTATATTATTTACAGTATACATTGTGTTGATGGATTATTTATTGGTTTTAATCTTTTGTTTAGCCTTTAAAATCTTCATTTATTGTGAGGCATCAAAGTTATTTCTTAATTTTCTGTAAGTGTACATCTGATCCAAATATTTTACATACAAATCTAGGAAGTGTGTCATCCCCGTTGTGTGTGTGAAACTTGGAAAGTTGTATGTAGCCAAACACAGCTGTGTCACATGAGGTGTATTTAATGACTATATAATGGACACCTACATGTTTTGGCCTGTACTGGCCATCTTCAGGTTGTCTTAGGGGAACTTAAGATCTTACTATAAGCATGCATACGCATCTACAGGCATGTGCACGTGCATGCTTATAGTAAGATCTTAAGTTCCCGTAAGACAACCTGAAGATGGCCAGTACAGGCCAAAACATGTAGCTGTCCGTTATATAGTCGTTAAATACACCTCATGTGACACAGTTGTGTTTGACTACATACAACTTTCCAAGTTTACATACAAAAGTTGTGTTATAATAACTGAAATATGACTGTGTCTTTCAGTTTCATGTAATTTTATTTAATTATATAAGGTATTCAGAGGTGCATTAAATGTGTTTGAGAAACTGGATCTCTTCCAGTCATGAGGCAAAATTGTTCCTACTCACCTGTATCCCTTATCACTGAATAGTGACAAGTCGTAACCCGTGTCAATACATTGTTAATGTCAGAGAGAACCGTATGGAAGTAAATTGCTTGTTGATTTAACTTTGTCGTTTAGGAGCACAAAGTGCAACGAAATATGCTGAATGTGTTTACTGAGAGTGCTTTTTCAGGTACTATGACTTTGTGTTTGCAGGACAATGTAAAGAGTGTAAGAACTTCAACTCAATGTTTGCAATTGTGTCGGGTCTTGGTCACGGAGCAGTGTCTCGACTCCGATTATCTTGGGAGAAACTCCCAAGCAAATATCAGCGCTTATTCAGTGACCTGCAAGATCTGATGGATCCATCTCGTAATATGAGCAAATACCGTCAGTTGGTCAGCTCTGAGCAATCACAGCCCCCTATTGTAAGTTATATTTGCTCTTTCATTTATTTGTAGAGTTTTGCATTCTTGCTACCATTTTCTTGTATTGCAGTGTATGAAGTTTCAGCTGTTAGTGACAATTAGGATGGACATTCTATACATTATTTAGTATGAATGTAGACTGGAATCATGGAAGAGTAAGTGGGTAAAATACAAGTCACTAAAAGTCATTGTCTGTAGGATGGATGGCTTTGCATATTCCATTGACATTGTCTTCCTGTGGCATAGCATTTTTAATTAACCTTCTTATATCTGTCTTCTCTCTTTTTCCCATCTTTGTACTTTGTCTTTGGAGGGAGGCAGGATAGCTGAGTCACATAGTGCTTAGCCTGTGGTCTGGATGACTAAGGAATCCTGGGAAGAGGAGGGTGTTTTTTCCTTCAAGGTGTAAGATGTTTCTCTCTTCATGGTACCTACACCACTTCTGGGGCCCACCAGGCTTCCTTTTCTGTGGGTAATGGGGGCCCATTTTGTTATAAAGACTGGCACATGAAGCTGACTACTGACATATGTCTTGTGGGGACACCCACATTGTAGCTCTCCTTCCTCTGTCCATACACCTATCAACACTCCGACCTAGTCAGCAGCAGCTTAACCACCACAGGAAACCACTTTCTCACTCCCTCCTTCTCTACTTCCACAAACAAAGAAAACGACCCCCCAGCAAGCGTACTACATCCAACGAGCCACGCCTACCAGCTCTGCCAACCAGCCAGTGGCAGAGCAGGCTGGACAGCAGGCGATCGGAATAAAAGAAGCCCATTCAGACCAATGAGTTTATTCAGAAAGGAGTAACTGTCCACAACACGTCGAGAAGGAAGCTCTGCAAGTCTACATCAAGACAGGAGACACGATGCCTGACTGCCCAGCCACGATGCTTCTAGGACCAGGCACACCACCACTCATCCCGGCATACAGCAAGCAGCCCTCGGCCAGCAACAGCACCTGCCACTAGCTGCCGAGGTTCACCGTGGCCCTCACCTCACAAGCCCAGCCGTGCAACAAGCAGTGTACCATCACCCACGGCTGACCAGACGCTTCTTCACAACATCACACCGCAGAGACGCCGACCGAGTGGACCAGTCGCTTCCCATCCAGCAGGTTTTTCATGCTACATGCCCTGCTGCAGACCAGACTGTATGACTACTCTTGACGTTAATAAATATTGTTATATATGTGTGATACTGCGGTTGTCTCTCTGAACAATCCTACAGCATCCCACAGTCTACTTCCAAGTTTAAGAGTACACCTCCACTCTCCTGTGTGACATAATTGTCATGGTAAAAATCGCAGGGACATTTTTACCTTTGCTCTCTGTTAGGGGTTTTCTTCATTGTTCTGTCCTCTCTTATGTTTTCCATGCATATTCATTGTTCATACACTCTTTTGTGTACTGTACCTCCCTTTGATTGGTCTCTCCATCTTGGCAGTTGAAGTTGCCTCTTATTCTGTGTGTGCTCTCTTTTGCATATCTCCCATCACTTTACTGAACACCTCGTCTTTGGTCCAAGGCAGCTCTTTCTTCGACATCTTCAGTTTTGAAGCTGTGGAAGGAACACCATGTGTTTCTTTGTGTATTAGTTCATTTCGTTATTATCTGGTTTCTTTTCTTGCAGATTCCCTTCTACCCAGTTGTAAAAAAGGACCTGACATTCATTCATTTGGGAAATGATTCAAAAATAGAAGGACTGATAAACTTTGAAAAACTGCGGATGATAGCCAAGGAAGTTCGCACTCTTACCAACATGTGCTCATCACCTTACGATCTGCTGACCATGTTAGGCCTTGGTAAGAAACACATATGTTTAATTCATTCCGTGGTCTCACAGCTACAGCAAATTGGGTAATGCCAACTTTTTATTGTATGCATGACAGGTGGACAACCCCCTTCAAATGCCATGGTGGCACTGAATCAGCTGACAATGGCTAGTGGAGCTGGTGGACCACAAGGTGCAGCGACTGTTAAGAGGCGGAAGAAATCGACAGCCCAGCCGAACCCCAAGAAGATGTTTGAGGAGGTATTGTGAGGCTTTTGTCACACATTGTGTATTGTGTTCTTCAAGTGTGATCCAACTAACTAGCTGTGTTTTGGTTGGTCGTTTGGGATGTGATGCCATGTACTGGTTGAAGTGTGACAACATTTGAGAGGAACATGCTGCATCCATCTTGTGTGTTTCAGAAGGTGGCATTCTTCTTAGCCACTACTCTGCAGCCCTCAAATTTCACATTCATTTTCATTAACTTTGCACAGATGCTAACTGTAAACTCTATAGTGTGTGGTTAGAAACTATTTTGCTGGTTTTTTGGCCAAATATTTACATCAGAATATGTTTGATATAGTAGCTGTAGATTGGTATGAAGTATGCATTTCATGTCGGTACAAATTTTTTGTACAATAACCCATTTTTTGAGAAAACTGTTATCATTCAGGAATGATTGCAATGGTTATAATTATCCAAAACAAACCAGAATTATCTTTATCGTTGCACCATGCATTCTGTAGTTTATTTAATTAATACACCTGTACCGCAAGAAACAAAATCTCAACCATTGACTTTAAATATGTGCATTTGTTGGTGTATTAATTAAATAAACCAGAATTAATTGGTTGTCTGAATTGCCATCTGTACAAGATTTAATTAAACTTCATTCAGTTGTTCTGGAAATGCAGCATTTGGACAAGTGGACCAACACAGATTCCTCTCTACGCATTATGCATTTCGTACCAAGAATGCTTAAAAGGATCTGGAATTAATTGCATTTTACATGACTAGACGCTCTTATTTTCATGTTGAATTCCAGGCACAAATGGTTCGTCGTGTGAAGGCGTACCTGAACAACATGCGAGTCATTACAGATGAAGACAAACTTCACAGCTTGTCACTGGAATGTGAGCCATCAGGCAGTGCACCCAACTCTGTTCCTGTAAGGAAACGACATCCCTCACCTACACTGTCCACAACAAGCAGTACCAGTAGTGCCAGCGAGGGGAAGAAGGGAATTGCGAGCACCAAGTTTGGTGAGTACCATTTGTAAACATGTAAGAGGTGGGTTACTTTGTGCTCTTCATGATTACATTTGTTCTCTTGATTTGAGTAGCTGAGCCACACCTGCACTCTCTTCAAGTACCGTAGTTCATATCAGATCACTGGGATTTAATTGTCATGCATTTAATTAGGTTAGATTAGTTGTAGGTTAGGTTAAGTGCAGTGGCTGGGTCCATGTTTCTGTATGTCTTTCAATATTCTTCTTAGTTTTGAACTCTCTTTGCAATAAGAATCAGATTGTAATTTTTTAAATAAAGCTATTTTGGGGTACCTGAATGCACATTAGGAGTTACAAGTCTTCATATACAGGATTAATTTTGTGACAATAATGATTATGTTTCTGTAATTGCATGTTAATATTATAGTTCCATTCAAGTGGTGGATGAAGTCTGTAGTTGCTTGTGCTTAAAAGGTTCACTTGAGATCATGATACAGTATTGTATGTTTTGCTGTGTTTGTGCATCCACTTCAAAAATGGGATGTGTGATCTTATCAGGGACAAGGGTTGAGAGTTTAAGACAAATGTGTTATTGGCTGTTTCTTTGTGTATATGTGTGTGCGCCTGCATGCATGCGTGTGCTATATATATGAACAATTTTTCTTATTCCTCGAACACTGAACATGTCTCTCATACATTTTGTGGGTATTGTATCAAATGATGGTCTAGTTTTGGCTGCCCTGACTAATGGTTTTATGGTTTTCCTCAGTTTTTACTTTTAAATGCTGGAATTGTCCATTCTGTGTCACTCAGTTGCTTCTGTCTGGTTCTTTGATGATCATCTTTTCATTTCATATGATTCCACCCAATTCTATTATCTAACCTTACAGGCTGTCATTAGTCATTGTCATTAGTACATGATGGTGTAGAATTACTGGTGTAAAGATGTGCTCGGGAGTACAGCATTCTGATGTCGCAGTATGTTTGCCAGGAGCTGCGTCACCGCAGGCAGTGCGCAAGATGCTTGCCCTAAGTGAGCCCAACAAGACACGGCCCCATCAACCTAGACATCCTCCCCAACCACCACTGCCCATACCTGGGCTGGCTCATTTACCCCATCACCACTCATCCCTCTCTCCTTCCCCTTCTCCTAGCTCACACCGACGTGTGTGCAGCAGTGCAGTAATACCAGGTGTCACCACCAGAGATCATCCCGGCGCCGGCGGCAGGGCGTTACATGAGCGCTCGCACTCTGATACTCCAACGCTTCCACTTCCATCTGTTGATCTCAGTGCCGAGAGCAGTAGTGTGACGTCATTAAGCAACCTGCCACTACGCAAGACCCTGACTTCAGGTACGTTCGGCATCTAACTTCCATTACCTTTAGTCTCGTACTTGTTACTGACCTTGTTAGTTCTCACAAGAAGATGGACATGTGTAACACCATGTAGTGTACAGGAATAGACTTTCACAGAATTGCTTGGTGTAATTTTAACACTGTAGACTTGTATTTAGGAGATGTCTGGGTTGTTTTTTTGGCTTGGTTGTTGGTTGTGTTGACTGAGGTTTCTTCTCAGTCCCTCCAGGCAAAATAGGTTTCATAAATACCGCTTATACCAAAAAACCACATATAGTCATATCACCTCTTGTTGACCCTCGTACACGTAGGTGAATTATGTGTATTATGTCGTGGAGTTTACCATTTGCAGTCTTGTTTCTTATGGAAAAAAGTGCTGTTTTATGGATCTTCATGTTTTGAGTGTCATTATTGTATAACAAAAAAATTTTAATGGAATGTTTATTGGCACATGTTCTTTTACTTGGATGTTTCCTGTTGTCACGTGTACATGACAGCAATTCCTTTTTCTGGTAGAATTCAATTATTAACCCAGGTTTGTGAGTTAAGAAGTTAAGAACTTTACAACTGTATGTATTTCTGAGAATTTTGTGCCACAGTCTCTGTTTTAACCAAATGTGGTATGTGTCTGTGCATTTATGAGCATAACAATGGCTGAAGGAAATTCTTGACTTTCTCTCCCCCCACCCCCTCCTTTTTTTGGGGGGGGGAAGTAATTGTGTATCAGAGGTGTGATGTATTATTAAAAAAAATATTTTTTCTTGCTAATGCTACAATAATGTTTGTGTCATTTTTATATCTTGCCAGGGAAGATGTATTTTCATATACTACATGGAGGTTCTGAAAATCTAGGAATGAATGTACATAAAACCATAATTTTACATGTTTTTTGTATCAGTATGAAATGTGTCTGTTGTCCTAACAGACATGCATAAAGATTGTTGAATAAAGAGAGACCAACTTGATGTCACTTGCTTTATTATGTCATTATTTACTGCTCAGCATGTTTCGGATGTTAATACATCCATCCTCAGGAGCTTGTGACTTATTTGACGAGTTATTTCATGGGTTGTATTGTTCTGGTTCGATGTGTGTTGGTGTTACGTTGTGATTTGGCTGGGATGGTGTGGTGTGTTATCCGTATGCAGGCTTCAGCCTGCATACAGATACCACACCACCCCAGCCAAACCACAATGTAACACCAACACACATCGAACCAGAACAATACAACCCATGAAGTAACGCAACAAATAAGTCGCAAGCTCCTGAGGTTGGATATATTAACATCCGAAACATGTTGAGCATTAAATAATGAAATAATAAAGCAAGTGACATCAAGTTAGTCTCTCTTTATTCAACTATCAAGATGATGCACGGTCCAATAAACATAAGAAACATAAAGATTGTTCAGGAGAATACAGATCTGGAAGAGAGGAAGTAACAGAAGGCTAGAGAAAATTGTATGAGTTTCAGGGTATGCTCCCTTCGTGAAATATTGGTAGGGTGATCGGATTAAGGAAGGTGAGGTGGGTGGAGCACGTGGCAAGTATGGGAGAGATGAAAAATACATACAGAATTTTGGTCAGGAAACCTCTGTGGAAGAAATTGCTTAGGAGATAGAAAGCGTAGATGTGAGGATAGTAAGACATTAGAAAGAGACAGTATGGGCTGAGTTTACATGGCTTCAGATAAGGTTCTTTGATGTGCACTTGAGAATGTTTGGGATCCTAAAGAGGTAGTGCTTGACCTTCCAAGCAGCTGTCAGCTTCTTAACAAGGCTGTACTGTATGCGTTGGGTTTGTGACCTCTCACTGTTTCGTGTCTTAGGGAGTGCTGAAGCAGCAGAAGATTGCTGGCTGCCCTTACTCTTGCTTGTTTGTCATAAAGCACTCATCATTGTCAATGTGTCTGATTTCATGGACCATCAGGTCCAGAATTAGATGTAATCTGGTCAAGAAATAGTTTTACAGAGCCCAGACTTTTATTACTGTGCAAGAGTTCAGGCTTCTGCCACAGTGTATTTGAGGTCTTTGCTCTTCTGGTATGTTAGTGTTGGTTGGAAGTTGGTTACCAGTATTTCTGGACAGCCTGTTAGTGCCATTCTTACTATGTTCACTAGAACGTGCCGGAGGTTACTGTTTGGTAGACAAATTGAATCCACATCTACCTACCATATTTTGCTAGTTATTAGTGTATCTAAGTATTTTTTTTTTTAGTATCAAATTAATGCCTAAACAGGCCAGACATTTTCTCCTAATATTATGCCTAAGGTTATACGAAATAATTTAAATTGTTGGAATAGGCTCTGTATTGTCCATCACATGTTTCCATTAGGTTGCTTAGAAGGTAGTAGTAGTAGTAGTATTCAAAGTTATTGTTGTGAGAACCTGAAATCTTAGAATTCAGTGTAGATGTACAATACTGAATTCTACCAGGCACAACCATGATATTGCAAGGGATCATGTCAAGTTGTTCCACTTGTACAGAAAGTGATGGTGTTTTAGTCTTTTCATGTCCAATGTAGCAGTTTGTGTATATTCCTCATTCTTGTTGTTATCCAAATATACGCTTTGGTCATTTTTGTTCCTACACAAAGCAGAAGTTTTAAGTGGTTGAGGTTATATGTAGTTTATAGACACACAGCAAATTTTCAATTGAGTGCATGCCCCTGCACTCTTTCCTTCCTTTCATGCTTTTTTTTTTCAGAAAATTGTTCCTACAGAGAGCAGAATTTTTAAGTGGTTGAAGTTATGTGTAGTTTATAGATACACAACAAATTTCCATTTGAGTGCATGCCCCTGCACTCTTTCCTTCTTTTCTTGCTTTTTTTTGGAAAAGGCTTTTAATTACTACTGAGCCTGTGGCATGGAGGTTGATGAATAATTGCACCTAACATGTAGCTTTTGTGATTTGTGACTTACTGCATCCATCCAGTTCAAGTATGAGTACAGTAGTCTGTAGACCTGAACAGGTGATGCATTGTAGTATGTGTAGGTTAGGTCATGCAAGTTCTGATAGTATTTATGTAGTAAATATGTAGGCCTGTTTTTAAGTGAAATACCTATATAACTGAGGGAATGACTGTGTAGGAGCTCTAACTTAGTCAAATACTCAAGTGGTAAAGTTATTAATTACTTCTGGTAAGATCTAGTACAGTCTGAAGTGTAGTATTTCATAGGAGAATTATTTAATGAACATTGTGCAGCATTAACATTTTGAAGATCATAATGTGGCGCCATATGTGGCAATTAGTACCTACATAAGTTTCTTTGAATAGAATGAGGTGTGAATAAGAAATAACCCATTGTTTAATGTATGCATTAGATGACACTGCTGCACTTCAAGAAGCTGTCATTGAAGATTTGAGTATTGTGGGATGTTACGCTATGTCAGAGCTATGTAGGGTCATAGTGCATTTGTCTGTAGGATCAAGTATACATATTTTTATTTCTTCATGGACTGCCTGACCAGGCAGGTAAAGGCATTGTGGTCCTTCAAAACTTCAGGAACCAGAACCTCAAAATCCTGCAAGTGTTTTTTTTTTTTTTATTTTTTGTGGTTTTAAGTTTTCATGATGGTCCATACAGAGATTACTCTCTTGTTGCTTGTGATGCTGTATAGTTTGGGGGTTGGGTCATTCATGTCTGCCATACTAAATTGCATTGCAGCCAGTCTTGCATTTTTAACTTTGGTCATGTATCACAGGTATTGAAACACAGAATACGTAAAAGCCAGATATATCAGTTGGTAGGCTATGTTTACCATAGTTAGCCATATAAAACCTAGGGTTTGAGGCTGGATCATTAAATAGCTGTCTGCACAGAGGCACAAGAACCAGAACTGTGCCCCCCCCCCCAACAGTGTCAGATACCAGGATGCTTTTGGTAGGAATGAGTCTATGTGTGGCTGGTATTGGTTGGTTTGCTAGGTTCAGTGACTTCCAGTGACTCTGGTCACTCCACGCAGCTTGATTCGCATTCCAACAGCTCAGTGGAGGTAGCTGCTGGGCCCAATCAAGGGGGCTGCTCGCCACCCTCTCAGCACAGGCGACACTCCACTATTCAGGGTAAGGAGGCCAAGCCAGCAATCAGTAGTAAGAGTGTGGGATGTGTGCGTGCATGTGTGTGCGTGCGTTGCGTGCACATTGGTTGTATTGTTTTCAGTAAAAAACTTTGGTTTAACTTTGTTAATAATAAAAATTAATGCTTTTTTCTTTGGTTTTAAAATGTGTTGGTAACACAGTGATTGGTTCATGTGGTGTAGGTATGTGAATATTCTTTGAATTTGGAACTGCATAGCTTTTCCTACGCATGACTTCTTCAAAGAACTGTAAAAGAAAATTGAAATGTAGTAGGAAAAGGTTTGTATTGAAAATGTCAATTACCTCTTTTATTATTCCTGACAGTATTGTTAAATAAATGTAAATTAAAAAGTGAATCCGCAGGTGAATGAATTCTTTTATCTTTTGACATTGTCAGCAGATTTTTGTGGTGATGCTCCAGCTGACTTTGAGGGTGTAACTGATGTTCTTTTTCTGTAAGCTGTCTTGAGAGAGGAATTTTCAAAGTTTATGGGAAGCGAAGTAAATGGAGTCTGTAATGTTACAACTACTATGTTCAGTCTGTCCTTGTGTGTGCATGTGTATCCCTGGGATAGCATGTTGCATTATGCAGTTGCTTGCTTTACAGAGGATGTTTATTTATTGTAAATAGAAACAAATACCTGAATACAAGGGTTACTTTGTGTGAAGAGAGAGAAAACCAACAAGATGCAACAATCAGATGTTTATTATCAACTAATGTCTCCACATGTTTCGGGCATCATTATGCCCATCTTCAGGAGAGACAGAAGTTGATAATAAACATCTGATTGTTGCATCTTGTTGGTTTTCTCTCTCTTCACACATTGCTCATGATGCATGGTCACAGGAACCTGAAGGGTTACTTTCTCTTCTTCTTCTTCTTCTATTTGGCCGGTTTGAAATGATATATAGATACTTTCATTCTCTAATATTCGGCCAGTTTGTTCTTCGTTTTATAGGACAGTGATAAAAGGGCATGTTTGATTCAGAGCATTGACTTTATAATCCTTAAACCTATAACCGTTGTACAGAAATTATACTAAGACTTCGAGGCTGCCATCCCTTAACCACTGTTGTACTGAAATTGTACTGAGACTTTGGGGTTTCCATCACTTTACCATTGTTGTATAGAAATCATATTAAGACTTGGGGGATACCATCCCTGTTTTGTATCGCTTACTGGCTCCTGCAAACTACTTGTATAAAGTAACAAATTATTAAACATGGAGGATTCTGCTGGTGAATTCTGATGAAGCATTAATGCTCTGGATTATTTTTTTTCTGGACCTCGTCCACAATCCATTATACCAAAGAGAACACAACATTTTGGAAAAGGGATGTGTTTGCATCCTGATACGAGACGATGGGACGGCACATGTTAGTGTGTCTGGTAGCAAGAGCAGTTACTGTGTTGCCATATCAGTCCAGTGTCTTGACACAGGTGTAGCAGGTCCCAGTCTTGATGGCACCGCTGTACTCTGTCCACTAGCAAAAGTGGCAGAATTTTGTTTGGTGGAAGAATACATTATTCATGTATCGTATAGAATATTATTATTACTACTATAATTGTCATTAATATTTAGGAGTTATACTTAATGAGGATAATAACCAAATAGAATTGCAAGAAAGAATAAAAAATGCTAACAAAACATATTTTATGCTACAAAAATTTTTTGAAAATAAAAAAGCATATCAAAGCAACTAAAATTAAGGCTAAAGAACACAACAAAAGACAAAACGTTAAAATATGCATCAGAAACTGGGACACTAACAGACAGAGACAGAAAGCAATTGAACATTTTTGAAAGGAAAGCATATAGAAGAATTTTAGGCTCAGTATATGACAATGAAAAAGAAAATTGGAGGATATTAACCAATAAAGAAATTTATGCAAGTGTTAAAAACCTACTATAATAGAGACAGTGCGGTTAAATAGATTACGTTGATTTGGGCATGTACAGAGAATGGAAGAAAATAGAATTCCCAAAAGGGTACTATATATGAATTTGGGAACAACAATACTGAGAGGTAGACCAAAAAATAGATGGCAAGATGAGATGAGAGAGGATGGAAGAATAGTTGGTGGAGAAGAGTGGGAGGAAAAAGTACATACGTAACAGAGAGGAATGGAAGAAGCTCCTGAGAACGGCAAGGAATCATCACATTCTGCACATGCCAATGGAATGAAGGAATGAATAATTGTTTTTAAGAATACTGTCATCCTATATTTTCTCCACACCAAATTTCATATGCCGATTGAGTGGCTCATCGGCTGTTCCAGTGACATTTTGATGCCTTTGCTCAAGACAAGGCAGTGTGCACAGTTCCTTGTTTCTGCATATCTCATACTTTGAATTGTGATAATATCGTTACACCCAGTAGTGGTGTAGATAACCACTGACCCCCTCAATACTTATTAGTAAAATTACTCCCAGATCTCATAACAGGGATCCAAATTCAGAATACCACCTTCTTTCAGAGGAACAGAATCCAGTTCAAAAGAATCCACATCGCACTCTAATGTTCTGTGTGTTTATCCCCTTCCCCACCCCACCTCACACATCGTGATGTGTGCTGTGGACTGCTTGCAAGTTAATATCCACAGTGAACATCAGTGGATTTTAAGATCAGCAGTTTTAATTTATGTGCAGAAGAAAAATGGGCCATAATAGCAGGATCAGGACGGAACACCCTGATCCTGCTTGCAAGCTGTCTGCAAACCTGTATGACATATACCATTGCTGTGTGTACAGTGAAAAACTCCTGAAGATAGACAGAGGAACTGTCTGAAACATGTAGAGTTTTATTCAAAAAATAAATTTGAGGAATTAGTGCATCATGTTGGATTTATTATAAGAATTTATCACGATACATGATCACCTGAACGTCAAGCTCAGTACAGTGACTTGCATATGGACTGGATAACAAAGGCATCTTGGTTCAATTGGTGGTAGGGGCAAGAAATTTTTCTTTCTTTCCAAAGCATCTGGACCACCTCTTTGACCCACCCAACTGCCTATCCAGTGGATATGGGGGATAAAGCAGCCCAGGCATAAAACTGACTCTTCCCATCTAATACCAAGAATAAGACTGAATGGAGCTATACCTCCACATCTCCCATATGCCTTCGTGGCAAGGCTTAATTAAGTAGTGGGAAGACTGTAGCAGTTGAAAAGTAAACTTATCACAGAACAGCGTATGTGAGAGAAAATGAATTTGTTTATTATTATTTCCTCACCGGCTCCAGCGTGTTAAATATGGGAGCAATCAAGACGTTTTGCGTGACCCAGAATTAATTAAATTATTCTGTGAGTTACAGAAACCGCAGTGTGCATTCAATTTTTGTGTTATGAACATGTGTTTTATAACTTGATGGTAATAATAATAATAATGTACAGTTTTAAAATTCTTCAGAGTGATTGTTAGGTGTTACAGTGGATGTTTATTGGTATACTGTTTATCATGATGAGTTTTAAATAAATTAGTTACACTTCTGATTAGCTTCATATAGCTTCAACTGCGCTTGTGTTTGGAGCAGTTTGCAGTGTTGACTGGATGGAGATGCATGTTTGTGGGCTTACTGTGGCATGAGGCGTCACATGTGCTCTCCAGTGCCTGCTTGCTGGGATTCATCTTTCTGTCTGTCTATATCTGTCTATTGTTGCAGTAGTGCCTTCTCCTCCTAGTTGGCCTTGGCCACCCTTTCCGCATGCTGTGCCAGTGTTGCCACCTGTCCTACCTTGTGGTAAGTTGTGTCATGTTGATGGTGGTGGATAATGATGTGTGTTGATCTCATATGGCTGAGTGATTGATTTGCAAGTTGTATATTAGTACTGGGAAGTATATTTTAAAATTATCTTTGATGATAGGGTTATGGGATCTAGAGTGGATGTGGTGGGCCTTATTGAGGATGGTGATAAGTTCATATTGGGGAATTTTCTAATTGGCAGACTGATTATAAGCTTGTCAAGGAAGTGTGTGAGCTTTGTACCTGCTGTATTATATTCACTATTCAGATTTTGTAAAAAGGGGTGGTGAAATATAGTTGATTTTTTTACTTAGAAATAAAAACCAAATAAAATTAAACTTTATTAAATTTACTGTATTCTCTGGTTGTTCCTGTTATTTTTATAGTGTAGCAGAAATACGGTTAGCATAAATGCTTTTAATG
>Ga0123353_10003729_pt1 | contig 19388 bp, 14 predicted proteins | sample TergutLab28metaG_3_FD_92763 | JGI IMG/M metagenome (GOLD analysis project Ga0123353, IMG submission 92763) | Labiotermes labralis P3 segment gut microbial communities from Petit-Saut dam, French Guiana - Lab288 P3 | ecosystem: Host-associated > Arthropoda: Insects > Digestive system > Gut ... | reverse complement strand
TTAAGGCAGTATGTTAGTTTCTTCTACTTAACTTTACTTAAGGCAGTATGTTAGTTTCTTCTACTTAACTTTACTTAAGGCAGTATGTTAGTTTCTTCTACTTAACTTTTTTAACTTTACTTAAGGCAGTATGTTAGTTTCTTCTACTTAACTTTACTTAAGGCAGTATGTTAATTTCTTCTACTTAACTTTACTTAAGGCAGTATGTTAGTTTCTTCTACTTAACTTTACTTAAGGCAGTATGTTTTTCAACAAACCACAAACTCCATAAATTACTACGAACGCCATCGGGAATTTTCTGTAGAGAGGTAGAAAAGTCACGAAAATCTTTTTCGAAACAAGTTTTAGTTATCAAAACAAGTAAATTAAAATAAGAAAAACTGAATGTTGGGTTAAATGCCGGAAATGTCCACCAAACCTAGCTAGGCATTAATTTTTCACTTTCTTTATTATTTGATCCAACCCGGTGAAGAGAGTTTTTCGCCCTTTTGTGAGAGTAGTCTGTTGTGTGTGTGTGTGTGTTTGTGTATATATATAAAAAATAAATAAAATACATTATGTATATATATAATACCTCCGCGATATAAATCCGGTGGCGTTACATCAGGAGATTAATTACAGTCATCAATAAATATTTAATTACGGTTTGCTTGACTTCTCGATGGCACTGTAGAAGAACGCCTTTTCCAAACCAATTTCTTGTACAGTAATTGCAATGAGTTTTAACATACGTGGCTCTGTATATTCGGGATACAGGCCCTCCATATGTGTGGGTATATGGAAAATATGAAGCTATCGCTGTGTTTGGTTATTCATCACCCTATAAAGGCACATGGAGAAGTGTAGATGTAGCTCCACGTGTGCTTAACCTCGGTACTAGATGAAGATATTTTATGTGCATACTAAATTCCCACTTTGCGACTAATCATCAGGTATCATCTGAAGGCACGTATTATGCTATGCTAGATAGAAACGGATTTTGGTACAGAAGAGAGCTAGCGAATCATGAAGGATGTATCACGTATGTTTATTCCGAGAGAGTTTCAAGTTACAGTCCCTACCAGCGGGTGGTACCCGTAGGGGTCAGTCGCGACTGTTCCCGCCCCATCACAAGCTCACGTCTTTATCACAGCGGAGACAGTATCGACCATCTCCAAAAGGTGGAAGAGTTAGAACTGTCAAATAGACAACTCGCATCCCAGCGAAACAAACACCAAATGTTCATAAGTTGATGAACTACCAGGTGTGTTATTCAGCAGCCCCCTTACAGACTGTTTCTATAGTGTTGTACCCCACAGTACAAGAGAGATGTTCAGGAACTTTCTCGCATAGTTTATTTCACTCGCTGTAACTTCAGTTTCGACGTATCATAGGGCTAAAAGTGGTGGGCTGTTTGTGTCTTACGCTTCGTTGATACCATTGCGGGACAGAGCCAGAAAGTGACAGCAATAAATAGCAGTGAGAGTTGCATGTGCTTGAGTTGTTGCAGTTTCGTACTCTGCCAAAATAATGTATATGTTGCATAGTGTGCATATTTACTGAGATGCCGATTTCAAATATTCCCTCATAGACTGTGTAACACTGGTTTAGCGATCTCAGGATGCTGTATCTTTGGAGCTGGAATTTCCAAACCTTTCCATTCAGTTTTCAATGAAAACTTCATGAATAAATTTCAAGATAGGCAGGATATTTTTTTTTGCCATGTTAAGTGGGTTTCTTATCACTGCTGCATGGTTTCTACTCAGGTTGCGATCTTTAATGATCTACACGCTTGCGACTGTCCTACAAATACGAGGGAATGTGAAGAAATAATCAAACAAACACACTAACTGCTATTTATACCTGACAGAAGCGGAGCAGATGGTGCACATCAGACTCCACAGTCACCATTGTTATTTTAATATTCGTCCCGTCAAGACACGTAAGGTTGTATAGCCGAAGGGAAAAATTTCCAGCATATTGAGTATGATGAATATAAACCTAATATTACCTTCACATGCAGCTAAGGAGCGTGGGTCTGTGCTCAAGGCAAATTGGATGAGCGGCGAGCGCTGCACTGCCTGCCGGCACGCAAAAAGTCCTTAGTTAAGAGTGACGCGAGTTGCCAGATAAAATATTGTCGCTATACACGTATAATAAAACAGAGAAATAAGTATGGTAATAGTATAATGAAATTGTGCTGGTTATAACGTTAGTCAGTAGGAGTAATACCGGGGTGCTGATAAGTCCTTAGCCCGACCAGGAAGAAAACAAACTCGGAAGCATGTCAGGAACGCTCGCGATTTGAACAAAATCGAGACGCAAGCTGTCATCAAGTTTCTTTTCCTGCAAGGCAAGGCGCCGAAGGAAATTCACGCCATTCTGACAGAAACATTAGATTGTTTCCTTCCTGTTCGGGCTATGGACTTATCAGCACTCCTGTGTTTGTGCATAGACCATGTAAGAGTCGTACAAACATATGCATTCATATATACATATAAACACATATTAGTTTATAATATACCTAAATATATGTAATACATATACGCATACGTAAAGTCCTATAGACCTTGTCTACAAGTACATATCGCCTTCATGTAAGACTAATCACATATGCAGACACTCACACTCCCACGTATACACATACAGAGGCTAATGATATTTGTGTACGAATACGTACACATGAACAGTGTTACATAACACATTACGAAGTGTACTTTAATTTTGTGTGCCGCTACCTAGGAACAGTTGATAAGCGATACGTTAAATTGCAATTGAATTATTTATGAACTAAATAGGATAATCCGATAGTAACTGCATAAAACTCTTGCTTTATTAGTTTTTGCGGTAAAAGACTTTCCTATAATTTTTTTGTAATTAGTTCTTGTAGCAAGCACAGGAATGTTGTGGTAGTCAGGTGATGGAAGGCTCTTGCTAATGTGCTATTTTACTGATAATTTGATGTGCAAACAGCTTAGTTGGCTGTGTAAGGTCATTAATCTTAACAAGCACCTCGCCAGTTAGACCTGTGATCGAGCTGTCTTTCAATCGATTGTATCTTACAAGAAGATTACTGAATACCTGTATGAAAAATTTATACCCGGGATAAATCAGTTGAGGTTACACGTAACTGTTTCTGTGGTTCCTGTGCACCTAATTCCGTAGTTCATGTTACATATTTCTGTGGCTCATATGTAACCATTTCTTTTACTTTGTACATACCTATATCTGTTGCCCGTACGTACATATTTATGTAATTCAAACGTACCTGTTTCTGTAGTTCATACGCGCCTATTTCTGTAGGTCATATGTACCTGTTTCTGTAGTTCATACCTACCTATTTCTGTAGATCATACGCGCCTGTTTCTGTAGTTCGTTCTGCGCACTCTGTTCTATGCATTATTCAGTCGACATCACATCGCAGCATTTCCCGACTTTTGCACACATTGGCGTCCTGTTCTCACAGGGTAGCCATGGCGACGGCTGTGTTACGAGGTGTTACAATTGCAAAAAAAATATTTATTTGTCACAAAAAATTACATTCCATAAACGAATAAATAAATTTTGTATTAATAAAACCGTCTTTACACAACAATATAATAACACAACTGTTATTATATTGTTGTGTAAAGACGGTTTTATTAATACTAGTACATTGTTTACGTATACACAACGGGATGGAAACTATCCAATTTAGAATAAATCAATTAGCCTGTAAACATTAAGTGTAAATATTAGGTTGAGCACTGGAAGTTTATTAGGCGCTAGTAAAGAAGCCGGATCGGTTTAGTCAGTTTTGACTTTTCATGCCTGGTATTACTCAAGTGGTGCATTAAATATGGGGACTGCTTACTGCCGGCCCGTCCCAAGTCTGTATGTCTTCCGTCAAGAGAAAAAGATATTTGAAAATGTAAGTTTAAATTGTCGTGTATGGGTGTGCATCTCGGTCTCTCATGTAAGCACACACTGGGAACAAGTTTTTAAAAATCATAACATTGCAGTTCACTCAAGCCTACTTGTCGGCACTGTGGTTGTGTCGTTCTCAAAGGGAATGCTAAAGCTGTGGTCAGTACAATATTTGCTTGTTTAAAATGAACATATCGAAGGTCTTGGAGAATTGAATAGTTAGGAAACAGATTCACGAATTCATTGTGCTTTTATTTCCGGCGTGACTGTAATTTTGTTTTGTCACTGATACTAAATATTTTATCAAATTTCAGATTATGTGTTATTTTAATATATTTTTTCTTTGTCCTGATGGAAGGAGATGAACATTTATCTATATTTTCTGATTCCCTTCCTAGGCTAACGTCCTAAAATTTCTCTATGTAATATTTTTGCAGCTTAATAAGTACCATTACCGATATAGACCCTAAATCACGACTCCCCTGTCAACTCCAATCGCACGGTTTTCGCACCGGAATATATTGAAGCAAGGCTGAAAAGAAGTGTCAATATAATGTCCACTTTTTACAGATCACTTTGAAGGAGAAATATATGTACGAATTTTGAAAAGCCTGTGTTCTAATGTATTCGACTAGAATAGGTAATTTCTGGCTATACCTAATTCAGTTATAACGTTTCAGATAGTGATGCCATAACTGAGTAATATTTTTTTAAATGTACGTAAAGATCATTTCGGCTTCGTGTTACTCACTTGCTTCCGGGAGGTTCCCGATTCGAATCTCAGACGTGACACCAGCCGTCTTGACTGATGTTTTTCGGGGCCGTCGTCGCCTCTGCACGCAACTGCTGGTGTAGTACCGTCGCTTTCTCTTCTGTCCTCTTCTGTGATTCACGGAAATAGATTTTCTATCACATCATTTGACTCTGAATATAAAGTACAGTTGACATAACACCCATGAGTAAGCATTGACCGTTTGTCTTCTTATAACTTTTTGATGTAATTTTCCACCTTATTTATATGGCTTTCTACTAAGTATTCCTAGCAGTCTCTATCCAATAAAAGCAGTGCGTGTAAGCAAGGTGTTGGCAATTTTACAACCTTAGCAAATTAACTAGTCCCATAGAGACACATTTCGTTCTAAATGCAAAATTACCTTAGGGCAGCATATTAATTTGACCTCTTGCAATCTATACCAACATAACAGGAAAAGAACTGTGTTAAAATGAACACTATTATGACAGGTCATATAAAATAATTAGTGTATGTTTGTGGTTTTGTTATGCTGGTAGTGGAGTGAGTGATTGAGCAATCAAGTTGAATGCGGCTGGCATGGTAGGAGCTCTGCAGGGGGCAAATTGAGTCTGTTACCTGGAGCCTGTAGCTTACACTGCCCCGGCACTAGCAGACAGACAGCCTGGTACTCCCTGTAATATTTCTCATTCAGATACATATTAAGAGCAGTCTGCAGAACCTGCCAACTCCTTCACATAAAAACCGAGGTCCCCCCAATGAGGAACCAAAGAGGAAGGGACGAAATTGTACACGGAGTATCTATCCTCTATTTCACAGTTTAATTTGTAGGATACTTACACGACGGGCGTTACGGTGGGTTGGACACGTAGCAAGAATGAACAAAATTCGCTATGTGAGTGAGTAAAGTTGTTGATTCGTTTCTGTGAGGTCCCAGCTTGAAATCTTCGAATGTAAGCTGGATGTGTGACAGGCTTTCGTCGTTTTCCTCGATCCATCCAGGAGGATATCGGGCTAGGTTATGACCGTTTCTACAGCGCGTCTCACTCGCCATTCACCATCTTTGTACCAATCGGCGCTATGCAGCCTCGGCAGTTGAAGACTTTGTAGTAAATATTTCGTACTTCCTTTCGCCATCTTCGTGCTTGTATTTTAATCGTGACATGTCGTGTTTCGTGTAGTTATTGGTCCCTTTCCTGAATGTGCTTAGCTGTTAAAATTAAAGAATAAAAGGCAACATTTAAACAAGACAGGCAATATTTATCTCAGTAATTAACCAACTTGATGCACAAAATTTTTGTTTTACAATGAGGTTATTTCATGCCTCTACATGTTTCGAGCACATGTGCTCGAAACATGTAGAGGCATGAAATAAAACTTATTGTGAAACAAATTTTGTGCATCAAGTTGGTTAAATGCTGAGATAAATACACTGAAATGCACTGTCAGCAAAACGTCAAAAAAGACATGCATTATAGGTATAAACGTAATATTGACCCGCGTTCGTACAACCATTGTTGCAGTAGAAAAGCAATAATTATTACATGATCTGAATGTGTGTTTGTAACATTAGGTATCCAACATTCAATGCGCATGCGCTATATTGTTATCTGTGGCTTGTCCAGCTCTACAATATTTTTCCACATTAAATTATAAACGGCATGATTTTCGCAACAAAAAAATTGTGGAACATGAAGTTTGTGTTTTGATTTTTTGTACAACTTTGACTGAAACATTTCTCATTCTAAGACGAATTTAGCCACATAGTTGCATAGATGTACAACCGTCTTCTCGTAGAGTACCCCTTATTATTGACAGATTTTAATGAAACTCGAATATTCTCGACAGATTTTCGAAAAATATTCACATATCAAATTTAATGAAAATCCGTCCAGTGGGAGCTGAGTTGTTCCATGCGGAGGGACGTACAGATATGACAAAGCTAATATGAGTCGCTTTTTGTAATTTTTTGAAGGCGCCCAGAAACTGAGATAGTATGTGTACCTGTCGGTGTGTGTTATGCAACAGTATGTATCACCGCTTATAACTAAGATGCACTACTTGGTAGCAGCAATACGAGAGTTACACCTCGGTCGGCTTTGCAGTCTTGATCATCATCATCATCATCATCATCATCATTTGTCTCCATGGATTAGGTCTTTTGACCTGTTTGTTTGTATCTGTCCTTTATTTGTTCATATATTACTGGCATAAATTGCAGTTTCATGAATCTGATGTTCATTGGACCGTGCGTCATTGTGATAACTGAAGAATAAAAAAACCAACTAGATGCCACTTGATATTTTATTGTACTTCTTATAGGCTCAACATGTTTCAAGCATTACTATGCCCATCATCAGGAGCTCACTACTATGTTGTTGATTATCACATTGGTCGTTTCGTTCTTGGTTTGCTGTAGGTTGGAGGTTAGGTGCTTTTAGGCTGGAGTAGCGTCCGGGCTGCATGATGGGCATAGTAATGCCCGAAACATGTTGAGCGTATAAGAAGTACAATAAAATAATAAGTGGCATCTAGTTGGTTTTTTATTCTTCAGTTATACTGTGTTCAGTTAGGTCACCTTACACGCCAGTTCGTACATAGCGATGGTATGCGGTAGGTTTATATCCGATAGCTGTGAATGGTGGATAGTACTCTTACTTCGTGCATGGGAGACTTCAGATTGGAAGCTGGCTCGGTCGCAACGTCTTTTCGTTCAGTTTTCTCACTCCCTCAAAACTAATCCTATAATAATTCTGTAAAACAGGCCGCTACTGCTGCCATATTCTTTTCAATGCATCGTTTGCAAATCCTCCTCCTATTTGATGCTATATGATCAGCGAATATGAACGTGTTGAAGTAAACGATATAATTAATTATCATTTCGCCTCTATTTATGCCCCAGCTGATCCTCCATTACTTCCTTCTTTACATCTTCCGCTTTTCTTTGCCCTTCGTCTTCTAATTTTCCTTCCCGTTCTAAAGTTTCTTCATGTGTATTAATTTTTTTATTTCCTTCCTTCTACTGTTGCTTCAAGTTTCGCCTTCTTAATCCTTATTCTTGTGCCGTTTCTTGTTTCTCTGTTTCTTCCTTCTCCTTCTTGTCTTTCGTCTTTTTCCCAGTTTCTCTTCCTGTACCTCTCTCTCCATCTTCTCTGCTGCTCCTGATTGTGTTGCTGTTTATTCCCCCTCTTTTCCATTCCTTCTGCACGTGTTCCCCATTCTGGCATCCGTCTCGTTTTTTGGTCCTGTGTTTTCTTTTTTCCCTTCCGCTCCTCTTGCACCTCATTCCACTTTCCATTTTCTGTCTGTTTAACATCGCCCATATATGTGCATTTCTTTTTCCTGTGGCGCTTCTACCAGATACCGGGTCATAGCCTCCCCTTACGGTTCTTCGCGATCGCACTCATGGCACACGCCACACTTGGCAGGACTCCTAAGGACGAATGATTGGCCCGTCGCAGCGATATGTACCTGACAACATACAACACTCACACGAGACAGAAATCCATGCTTCCAGCGGGATTCGAACCCACATTCTCATCAAGCGAGCGACTGCAGACCCACGCTTTAGACAGAGAAGCCACTGGGACCAGTCATATGAATGTAGACTATACGTGCTGTCGGGATTGCACGTTCGGTATAGTGACTTAGCCTGAGGCTGTACGTTCGAGGTTCGAATCCTGACAGGAGCAATGGTCTGCTCTTTTCTCCGAAGCTTCCAGACAGTCTGTGAACTCCAACCAGTATCATAAGCAATAGGCAGCGTGGGCCGCTTCACCAGCAGGGAAGAATGAGGGAAGCAGTCTTGGCGTGCAAATGATCACTACCCCGAAACTAGTGCCCAGATGAAGAATGACTGGAGCTCTAACCCATTTTCCTCACATGCCTTTATCGCTTGTGGACCGGGTAGCTCAGTATGTATAGTGACTGGCTACGGGCTGGACGGTCCGGGGATCGAATCCCTGTGGGGGCGAGATTTTCCTCACCTGTCCAGACTGGCCTGGTGCCCACCCAGCCTCCTGTACAATGGGTACCGGGTCTTTCCCCGGGGGTAAAGAGCGGCCGGGGCGTGACTTTGACCCCTCACCCCCTTCTAATGCCTTGGTCAAGAAAGAGTAGAGCTATACTTCTACTCCCCCTATGGGCCGTATGGCCTGTACAGAGCCTCAGTGCCTGTACAAGACTGCACTTTACCTTTTACTTTTATCGCTTGTACAGGATCATATTTACTGATACTGGAGTACATAGAGGTTGGGGTTCACACTGTAAACAGCAATGGTGTCTTCTTCCACACAATTGTGCAACCTGGACATTAAAGAGCCTTAGGTGTTCCTTGTCAAACATCATCACTTGGACCAGTGCAGATGCCGTCGTGCAGATGTCTGTATTTTGGGATAAGACCAGCAGCAGCAGCTAGTGGAGAGGCTGAAACAGGATTTACCTGCAAGTCAAGGTTGGTAATGATACTAGACCTGCATTAAGGATATTTCAAGACCGCCTATCGTTTTGATTTATTTGACATGTCGACTGCTGATCGATCGTTAATGATATATCGATTCTGCCTCCATTTATACTTTCATGTTAATGGCATCGAATGTCATGAATGAAATTCATGTGTCAAAGTTAAATAACTGATGATGAGATCTGATACGCACAGAATGTGGGTTTCATTGCTGTTGTGTTGTGTAAAGTCAGTCTTTTTGTAGTGTTCGTTGGATTTATCTACTACGTTTTCGGGGAGTTATAGGCTCTAGTGTTGTTTGTCTTACATTTTACACAGTCTGCTTCTTCACTTTAACAGATGTTTTAAGTTAGTGTTTAAATCTCTGTTTGCCAGATAACAAGCGTTTCAATGAATCGAAAAATTAAGATCTTCTACTGAATGTTTTATAAAATAGACAAAGTCCTTGTAAAACGGGCCCCATCCCCGCCCAATAACTTTGAATCAACTGATGGACCGTCACCAAATTTGACACAATCGTACCATTATAGGTCGCTTAGTGCTTGTATTTTAAATTGAACACTGCTTGGGCCGGTCTTGTTATTGCAATATTAAGGCTGCTGGATTTGCGTACGAGCTGAGGGTGGTGTGTAATGTCATTGCATTCATGTAAAATTTAATGAAAATTTTCATTTACCACTGACCAACGGAAGGACTCTAACCTCCCCTGTATTCGCCCCATTTTCTGCTATGTACAGTAACAATATGGTGTAACATCAGTGTATTCACTGAGCTGATCATGACATTATCTGTCCACTTACGTGGAACCTTCAGGTTCATTTCCTTTCTTTGATAATAGTCGATTCTTTGAGTATTTCCCGGATCAGCGACTTCCAGTCCACATCCACAAGCCTTGTTTCTCAAAGAAATGTATATTCATAATCCCCCCATGTATCGTTCTTGTATTAGCCGCCAATCTACTGTTTCTGTATTTTTCTCCCATGTGCCTTTCCTCCATTTTCCCACCTGGTTTTCCTTCTGTATTTTACTCCTATGTACCGTTTCTATATTATCTTCGAGTGTACTCATTTTGTATTATCTTTCTATATGAATTTTCTGCATTATCGTCCAATGTAACGTTCCTGTATTATCCTTTCATATTTCTGTTCTGCATTGTCCTGCCATATACTGTTACCGTTTTGTCACCCAATGTAAATTTTCTGTATTATTCTCCTGTGTACCGTTTCTGTATTATCCTCCCATGTTTCCTTTCTGCTTTATCCTGCCGTGTGCCGCTTCTGTATTATGTTCCCATTTACCGTTTCCTTATTATCCTCCCATGTACCCTTTATCATGTATTAACCTCCTATGTATTTCGGCTGTGTATTATTTTCCCACGTACTGTGTCTGTGTACATTTTCCGATGCACGCTTGGGCCTCCTCCTATGGCAAAGCAGCTGAACATGTTGCCGACCTCTTATTTCATCTAGAACCGAGGTTAAGAATGTGTGGATCTATGCTCCCACTTCTCCCTATGCCTTCGTGGCCTGCACGGAGACAAGTCTACTGTTTTGCGTTACCTTCGCGCGTGCCACATGTTCTGCCTATCGCAGCCTCCTTGATTTAATTATCGTCGTAATTAACGGTTACCTCAAATTAATTAGCTTCGTCGTTACGTAGCTTCCTATAGGCTTCTCTTACATCAAGTTTCTTTGGTTAAAATATTCTCCTCAGCTGTGCATCTCACATAGAGTATGATTAAAAAGGATGGACTCAATTTCTTACATCTTTTACTGTTTAACTGAGTCCATCTTTTTGAATCACTCTGTATTTTCAGCAGTAAGTAGGTCGTATCCTTAAAATGTTGTTGCTTAAACATTCGGGATTGTTAGTGTGAGACGCTGGTGCAGCTGTAAAGTGGTTTAAGACACCATTATTTTCATAGCCCTCTTGTTTTATACGTTCGAAAGGAACACAGATTTGGTATGTCACAAATGTCTGCAAGATCATTATCTATAGTATTCCTACGAGGGAAAGAAAGAGTAGTCCCGGCTAAAATATTTCACCCCCCTAACTATCCACAGGATGTATCTCAGCCCCACCGTTCCAGACCCCTGTCACCTACACAAAACCATTCTTTCTACCACCCAATTATCAACATCACCTTTTTCTCCAGCTGTAACACATTCCAACACTAACTTTTTTTTTTACAGCAATGGGTTACCGACACCCAGAGTTGCAGGAAACAAGTATGAGGTGTGTTAGTATAAAAAAAATAGGGCTTGGGACTGATGTTTTCAACTAATTTACTTTTTGATGGTATAATGCTGATAGGTGTGTGAGCTTAGAGGCTGTTAGTAAGTGAAACAGATCAACCGGCATTTGGGTAAATGATTCAGAGCGTTTCGTTTACGTGGAGCAGTGGCATATGAAGGGACTATAAGAGTAGCAGCGTCGACAGGGGACGAATTGTGAATTAACAAAATTAGCTCATTTTTGGAAACCAATTTTAAAATTATTTTTGGGTCTATATTTTCTTATTTAGGGTCTTCGTATTTTCTTTGTTCTGAACCTAACGTTGTACACCATTACTGTCACCCCCCCCTTCCCCACCCTACATGGTCTCGAGTTACGTCTTTCCGCTTTTTTCGCACTTAAGTCGTTTGCGCCCCAGACTCAGTACATTAATCCAAGCGCGCAGATTCGTATCTAAGATGCTGAAAATTTCTTCAAGTTGCTGACCACCCAAAATCAGGAGCTCAACACTCGACCATCTTGTTGAAATTCTGAAGCAAAGCGCTACTGAAGAATCTGAAGGACCTGAGCCTGAACCTGAGGACAGTGCCTTGACGGTTTTGAAGTTGACCGTTGCTTTGTCTCAATGACGCCGAGACTAAGGTGTTTGAGATAATTTATTGAAACTAGCAGCGAGCAGCAACAACTGGAGAGGAATTATGAGGATGATTGCTTGTTATGAGGAAAATATGAAAGAGGAGAAGAAGAAGAAGAAGAAGAAGAAGAAGAAGAAGAAGAAGAAGAAGAGGAAGAAGAAGAAGTCTCCTTACTTCAGAGCTTGATTTCTTGAAGTCACACTAAGGGACTGGTGCAGCGCCACCTCTGTTTTTGGACACTGAACTTGACGATCCAGCTAACCCCCTTGCAGTTAAGAGGAAGGGCCTACTTAAATATTCGTTTGTTTTCTATTTAATATCGTTTGTAAATTTTTCATAAGTATCAATACGTATTTTTTCTCTCGATCAGAACAGATTATCTGGAACCATATTCCCCATTCTAACGTGGCTTTGTGGAAACATCTGTCTCGACCAACGTCACCGGTCTGTCATACTGCAAGGATGCATTCTTTTTAGCGATTTTACTGTGTTTTTTCGAATTTAAATTTGTTTAAATTTTTCTCTTTGTTATTGTTTATTTTATTACGCAATTTTAATTACATTTTCATATTCTTTATATTGTTTAAGATAATGTATTTTATTTGTAACCACATGAAGCCAAGTAGCAACTATCGTATTGTGCTACCGGTGTTAACATTAAGAATTTTTATTTTGCCATAGTGTGTTTTTATTTTGTAATTCTCAGAGTAAGTAACGTAGTTGCAGTAAGATTACATAACGGGCATGAACTTTGTATTCTAAAGGAAGGAACTGACTGATCTATATGTATAATTACATGAATTTTATTCGTCAGGCATGCCCTGACCTGCTGGTAGGTTCGGTTTCAATCCATATAACATTTGTAGCGGCCGGAATGCACTGAGACAGGTTTCAACATGGTCACCTTCCACCATTGCTCCATAATCGTCTTTGTTTTAATACCACGCCTATCAGAAAGACGAAAGAGGGAAGCCTATTGACACGGAACAAAGCCCCTTCTCGTACTGGACTTCCCTATTTTTCGTTCTTTAAAGGGATATAGTTACTTAAATTATTTGAAGGAAGTCTGCGCTGGCTGCCCGGCACTACCTCAGCTTTTGCGGGCAAGACAATTACTGTCTCTTCTCTTTGAGGTAGGAACTGAAGTACAAATTATTTTCTTTGTGAAATTCGTACTTCAGAGTGTTCTCGCGTCTGTTGACTGCTGTTGTGTTGTAACTAGTTTGAGAAATGATACTGTACTGTACTGTAAGTTAATTGAGCTTTGCAAACTCATTCTTTGAAAGCAGGACTAAAAATTATCATTTGCATAGGTTACTATATCTGTTCTTTGCCCGTCAGTACTAAATACACAGCCACATGTAATATGAATTTTCTTAAATACAGAGGGCATTTTTGTCACCAGACTGAGCAATGTAGAACAGACAGCATAATCGCTGTCTGTAGCCTACAGCTACGATGTCTTTCGCTCTACGGCGAGGAGTCCAGCTACAAAACGTACTCCCTGTAATATTGTTAATGTATCATGGTTATACATTTTGTGCACTGTAAAAATAGAATCATCCGTAAACCATCCATAGCGATATTTTCTTACATTGTTTATGCTTTACTTTGAAAATTTATCAATTTTTGTATCTACATCTGCCCATCTAATCACTACCACTATGGCAGTTAGCATATTCATTTAATGGACAGTACATTACACGCATTGGTTGGTTGTTATCTGTTGCAAATGTGTAATATGCCTTATACGTAATGCAGAAAGTAGTAACAAAGAACTTGTTCGTGACCATGTTAATAATAGAAATTTAAAATGATAACTAGAATTATTTTGTGTAATCCTGAGAGAAGCATCTTTCCCATCAATTATGAATCAAATATCCTGCACAAAAGCATCTGATCGATTTCGTAATATCGAGTCTTATAAACCTCTATGAACTTTAAAACTAGCTCACGATATGACGTGTAGAAATAAAGTAAACATATTATCATTTTTCCGGCAATGATACACCGGGAGTATTATGGCATGGAATCGTGGCCTAACATGCCATCCAGTTAATGACACAAAAAATACGCAACTAAAGTGGTCACGTTGAGGAAGGTACTGTAGGTTCAGGAAATGACTGTAATATTAAAGGTTCTGGATTCTATTAATACGTGGCATTACAATCGCTGTTGTAGGATTCTAATGATCAGGGACTAGATCTGAGGCACCTTTAACATTCTCTTAACTCCAACAGCTGTCTGTATCTGGGGAGTGAAAGCGACACAAAGGCAAGTTGACGTTCCTCCTTTTTTGCAACTTGTGCTTATTTATTTTATCTCAAATTTTACAAATTTATGTTTTATGCTTTCATTTTTTGATCAGGATAAAGCGGTGATTGTATATCTTAATATGATTCAATTTATATGCCCAATTCACACTCTACTTCAGTCATTTTATGTTTGTTCCTGGCTGTTACGAAAGCTCTCAGCCTACACTGTTACCATCGATATGACTCTAGACCTTGAAGATCAGAATTTGATTCCCGGTAGGGCTGTCCAAATTTGTTTTTACACGTTCACAGGAATGTTCCCGTGCCCACTTAGCCTCGTTAGCAAAGGGTTCACTGAAAACTTGATTATGTTCGTTAAATTTTAATTTCTTCCGGTGACGCCTGTGAAGATTGTTTTCTTCTGGGTAGTGATGCCGTCTAGTCTGGTATCTTATTGCAAACACTTTAGAAGATTCTTTCTCCGTCTAATGAGCTGAATTTCAGCCCCGTCAAAGGGTCAGTGGTTGCCAGAGGACAGTAATCTTCAACATTACCTCGTACATATCTGGCCGACTCGCCGGAGGACCTGTATTGTGCTGGTCAGACAGATGCAGGGCTCTGATGGCTCAATAACATACTTTCTCTTGCCTAATGATAATAACGTACGGTGAGAGAACAAGGCCTGGCGTCAAGAAGGAGTCCGTTGAGAAGTTGATTGATCGGGGTTGGTACTGTGGGCAATATTTCTTTGCCACTCACTGAATTCTCTGTACGTCATATTTCAGTCCGAGCGACGGGTGAGAAATGAAAGCACAAACTTACTAGACACGCACTAGTTTGATGCAGTGCACATTTGAATGGATATTCTAGTTCACAGAATGTATTCGTATTGTGTAATGATTCTGTTGATACAGTAGCCCTATTTATAATAACTAGTTTTTAAACAACACTCTCCTGAAATATGATGTCTTTGTCAGTTAACTAATAGTATTATAAATAAAAGTAGTAAACTTGGTGATTGCTTAATCATGAAGAACACACTTGTGTCTGGAAGAAAAAACTTTGGCATCACGATTCATGTGTAGTACAAAACATGAATGAAAGTCATCTGCATGGGAAGTACGCACAAAAGAAATACGTTCAAATGTTTGTTTTGAGTAAAATATAGACGAAACTATGCAATAGCGTGAATTGAAACCACCCTTAAATTATTTATTTTATTTGGTTCTCATAGCGGAGTATAAACAGCAAATTGAAATTGTGAGTCGTTAAGTGTGGCTGCAGTGATATCCAAAATTTAGCTTCTTTGATTCTCTCTAAACTGCTAGGATGCTGTACTGATGCCAGAACTTTGCTAAGATAAACATTTTTAAACCATTTATCTCAGTATTTAACCAACTTGATGCACAAAATTTGTTTCACAATAAGTTTTATTTCATGCCTCTACATGTTTCGAGCACATGTACACATCATCAGGAGGTCAAAATTGCATTACACAGCCTCCAGTATCATCACACCTATAGGTGTGATGAGATAAATATACTGAGTTGCACGGTCAGCAAAACGTCAAAATTTGTACACCAGTTTCTATGACCAGTACAGTAAGTAACGAACGCTTTGATGCTGAACATGCCTAAAGGATATAGAGGTTTCTGTAGTAAAACCAACCAGAGGCATCAATGTCTCAAATTTATTTTATTGGAGTAACACTCTTCATGTTTCGGACGGTCTTTTCGTCCATCATCAGGAGTTAAAGACTGTAAATAGTGCAACAGGCATACGTCAAACAGATACTGCTGACTGCTTGCTAGCAAGCAGTCAGCAGTATCTGTGACAGACGGAACAGTTTGTCTTTGTATGGCTGTTACTAATCACATTGTAATACCGTTTGTTCTTATCTTTCGAACGGAAGACTTGTCAGACAGTTGGACTTCAACTTGCGCAAACCTAATCTGTATTCCCAGAGTCTGAGTTCAGTTGCACCCTACTCTGTTGACCCTTGCGTACTGTGAGATTAAAAACGAAGGGCATGCAAAACACTTTGTTGTTTTTATTTACAAGCTATTGTCTTATCGAATATTACATTATGACTATTTTGAGATCCAATGGCCTCAACATTCACCCACCTTTATATAAATGTATTGCATTTGCAGTGATATATGAAGACCGTAACAAGTCTAGCGAAGCAGAACTTAGTTGCTGTGATGGCCCCTTGCTGTCCACGTCCCACAGTGATATACGAGAGACACATTACAGCTTAAGGTGAGTAAGAGTGCTGTTTTTCAGTAAGGTTTCTGCTTTAAAGGTAACTTGCTCATGCAAGTGTGTTACATCATAGCGTAGCATATAGGGAACCAATTTGAACAACATCCAGCATCTGTTCTTGAAACAGCTTTTGAAGTATCGCGAAAAATCTTGTATTTACGTATCGCGCACTGTTACTTTAACATCAGTGGCTTTTGATTCTGAAGGTAGAGTTTTTCTTTAATAAAATTTGATGCCAGGGCCTCAGACCTTTTATCGCGAAGGAGTCTAAATAAATGTGTTTTTAAGAACAAAATTCTAAGGAATAATATTTTAATCTAATAGGAAGTAGGTCCATCTATGCAAAAAGGTTAAAATGAGTTGATACGGATGACGGAATCAAAATCTAGATATATTTGTGTGTAAAGAATTGTGGAAGAACCGTTACTTGCGAAACATAAAAGGCCGTGGAAGAATAATGGATGTATTTAGATGTCTTTGAAGAACATTGGTTATGAGACCAGAAGAGGAATGAATCCAGTTTAGTATAATGTCTAGAGGTGGGCTTTGGAGTTCGTGGTCAGCCGGTAAGTTCACTGGGTTTTTCGAGTGATGTCACTGCAACTGGCAGAGTCGTCAGAATTAAATTGCTCTTCGGACACTTTACTGCTGGAGAAATATCCATAGGCATATACGCCGACTGGGTAGAAGCCTAAGTGGTCGTCAGGGCCTTTCAGAACCTGGCAGACGCCCAACGCGGGATACGATTTGTTTTGCAGCGACATGTACCAATTTTGCATGAAGAATTTAGAATTGCCTTAAATACGTTTATGTTAGTGCTTGTAGGCTAATGCGTATAACTTGAAAGATGATTAATTTGCTACAAAGAGGTGGGATGCTCATTTAGGGAACAGCTCTGAGCACACCAATACCCTTGTTGCGTTCATTCTGTGTCACTTCATATTACTGTACATGGGGGAGAAGGGGAGAAAGATATTGCGCAAACGCATCCCGAAACTCAATTACAGTTGGCAAGGCGCCCCAGCATCTCTTGTTTGGTGGGTTGGGCTTCAGTACCCCTCTCGCCCCGCACTGAGCTTTCCGGAACCATTCCCCTCGCCCCTCATCCTAAGGGCCCAGGGGCTGATATTGCTTCTCCACTAAGTAAACACATCTTCCATTATGGCGCATAAAACGTGTTGAAAGGGAGAGATGCTGAGGGTTCTCTGGGGGAAGGGGGATACTCATGCCGCTTGTCCTGAACTGTTCCCAGTTAAGGGATTTTCCCGGCCATTTGTAGAGTAATCGATATCATGATGAAAGTAAGGTTTTAGTTCTCCTTCTGAATCTTAAATGTGACACGCTCTGTGTTTTATGGCTACTTTCCTAAGTGGCAATTTAAGAGGAATCATCTGCAGTCCGTAGTGCAGCTTGCTGTATTTACCACGGTATTGCCATGTAATGCAGTTACGTTGAGTAGAATATGCATTTCAGAGGCTTTACCTTCTACTATGGAAAAACAGTTTTTAAACCCACTGCCACGTATATATAGTGTTTTCGTTTTGTTTGTCACAGCTAAGATTAATGTGTATGACGCAGTGTTGTTTGGGTTTAATTTTATTGTCTATTTGACACAAACAAAACACTGAAGTCTGCAGATGTAAGGCTACCATAGTTAAAAAACGATCAGAACTGATCAGACGGTTGTATTGGACTTGTTCGGGCAGAGCACAACAGCACAGGAAATGATCAGGTGGTTGTCTTTGTTCTTTATAAGATGTGTTCTGGCTGTGCACAACAGCACAGGAACTGATCAGGTGGTTGTCTTTGTTCTTTATAGGATGTGTTCTGGCTGTGCACAACAGCACAGGAACTGATCAGGTGGTTGTCTTTGTTCTTCACAGGACGTGTTCTGGCTGTGCACAACAGCACAGGAACTGATCAGGTTGTTGTCTTTGATCTTCACAGGACGTGTTCTGGCTGTGCACAACAGGCCAGTGCACAGCCCACTTTACGTTTCATGCAAACGTACGAATTAAAGTACAGCAGTCCTCATCATTATCAACATCATCGTTATGAGTAGTGCAGGATTAGCCTTGATTTCGTGTTCATAATGAAGTATTTGATCTGCCCTTCTTAACTTCAGGGCGTCCAGTGTACCGTCCGCCATATTCCAGTGTCAGTTTCTGTGTCCTGTTTTTCTCTATTCTGTCTGCCCATTATGTGTTCTAGGTAATTGTTTTTAGAAATGTGCGTGCTTTGGTAGTTTTTCGAAAGCTTCAGAGGAATAGTGTAGTTCGGAGTTGTATACATATATGAAGGGATAACATCAAATTTTATCCTATGTAAATGGATTGTAGTGTATTTATTTGAGATGAGGGATAGTCCGGACAAATAAACAAGACGCAGTTTACAACAACAAATAAACAAACCTACAAGTAACGATGACACACTGTTTTGCATTGCTTCCCTCCTGTATACTGAGAGGGGAGATATATATGGTAATATATAAGGAATATATAGAAAGGACGTCGGACAGAAAAATATAAAGGCAACTTTCCGACTGCGTACCGATTTTTAGATCCTGTACTTTATTTCCGTTACTGCTAATTTATTTTATTTGATTAAGATTTTATTACTTGAATACTTATTTATTACATTAAATTTTCCGAATGTAAGTGCAAATTCAGCATCCTGTCCTTGTTTGTAATTGTTTGTTCATGACACTTACATAATTGTTGCACTATTCTTGTACCATGTGCACAAGCCTAACTCTAATGATGCATATCAGGGTCGTAGCTGGGGGGGGGGGGGGGGTTGGGGGTTTTGGTTGGGGCGGCCCGGGGGGGGGGGTGGAAGGGGGGCAAAAATAAATTTTTTAATTAAAAGGTTAATTTTTTGCTTATTAATTTTTTAAAATT